>VSSQ01000413.1_pt2 | contig 13175 bp, 8 predicted proteins | sample 4763081 | NCBI WGS metagenome assembly VSSQ01 (sample SAMN12137344, study PRJNA551015) | bioreactor metagenome | isolation source: SDC9 anaerobic chlorinated ethene degrading culture | place: USA: Knoxville, Tennesee | collected 2015-01-01
TGCCGGATGTATCAAACTGCAGGCGATGGCCCATTCGGCTCATCCAGCCAATCTGAATACTTGGATTTCCAACAACCAGGGCGTATGGTTTAACACTCTTTGTCACAACCGCGCCCGCACCAATGAATGCATACTCACCAATGTCATGACCACAGACAACAGTGGCATTTGCGCCAATAGTTGCTCCCCGGCCAACCCTGGTGTGTGTGTATTCATGCCTTCTGTTGACGCCACTTCTTGGATTGACAACATTAGTAAAGACACAGGAGGGGCCTAAAAAGACTTCGTCTTCGCAGATCACTCCTGTGTAAACTGATACATTATTCTGGATTTTCACTCCATTTCCCAGAATCACTCCGGGAGAGATCACCACATTTTGCCCAAGATTGCAGTTCTTACCTATCTTGCAACCCTCCATAATGTGAGAAAAGTGCCAGATCTTTGTTCCCTCACCTATCTCACAGCCTGCGTCAATAATAGCCGATTCATGCGCAAAATATTTAATCTCTGCATTTTCCATAAGGGTAATTTTTTCCCTAATTTAGACAATTATTCCAAAATTGCCTCGGTTACAGGATTTATTCCCGGACCTCCCAGATAAGAGGATACAACTGTTCCCTTGACCCAAACTCTTCTACTTAAATGTTCGGGAAATGCAACAAGCGAGAATTGATCCTGAATTTTACCGGAGGGAAGACTAACTCCAAAGCATTTAGCCCTTAGTCTCTCGCCGGGCTCCTCAGCTATAGCCATATGGCTGGCCTTAGTAAAGGGAGAAACATATTTTACAGAATCGGCAGATACATCTCCACCCACAATGTATCCCTTTACCCAAACCTTCATACCCTCAAACTCACTAAGCCTGGATAATGAAATTGCTTTTGCCCTGGAGCTCCCGTCATTACCATCAATCAAAAGGGTGTCGAGCTTAAATGCGTATGTTGTGTCAATTGTAATCCCTCTGCCAAGGAAAGAGGAGTCTCCGGCAGCGAGCTTCAGGTTGATTGTGAGCATCTCCTTTGCCGATACACTCTTTGAGAATAGTGGAACTGGTGTTGCGGTGCTGAGGGAAGGCTTTAGCCGTACATAAAACTTACCCGGATTAACATAAAGAAACCGCTCCTCTCCATAATTATAGGCCGACGCCCCTTCGGCAGTGTAAAGTTCAGGGGTATAAGCACTATACTTTGACATAAATTCAGAAGAAAATCCCAGACTTATACCTGCATTTACCTGGCGGATTTGAAGGTTCAGAGATTTTGTAGTGCCTGAAGTAAGGGTTACCTGGCGGGCATCTGCCCAGCAAGGAGAGTCAAAGGCAGGAGCTTTGTGCTTGTGGGAAAAGACCTCAACAAAGTACTCTCCAGCCTCAAGTTTCATCTCTTCAGGTCTGGCACCGTAGAGTCCATTATATAAGGTGTCATCGTAGGAGCTCCGGACAATAAGGCGCATCAAATTTGTGTCCGGCAAGGGTCTTAAAGAAGCTTTAGTCAGCACATCCTCACTCGTGATGCGCAGGCGGAGAGTAGCCTCTCCCCCATCTGTTAATGTTAGCCCCTGACAGCCCGCTGCCAGGATAGCAACCAAAAAGATCACTCTCTTCATATCTCACTCTATTTTAATTGGTTTTCATCCCAAAAATATAACACTTCGCAAGCAAAAGAGTGTAAATTGATACAAACTTTAAAAAATATTCAATTTTAAAATTACGATTTAGAATTTTATTTAAATTTGAACAAATTTAAACTTAACTATGTACAGAATCACCGAGCACCCTATCCTCCCAATTCCTGCGGAAGATAGCGTAGAGTTCACCTTTGAGGGTCAGAAAATCACCGGTCAGAAGGGTTTTACCATCGCAGCAGCACTGCATCAGGCCGGAAAAGTTGTCCACAAACACAGTTTAGAGCACAGAGAGCGCACTATGGAGTGCGGTATTGGCAAATGCGGCGCCTGCGAAATGCTGGTTGACGGCAAAGTAAGGCGTATCTGCATTACAAAAGTTGACGATGTTAAAAATGTCAACCGGATTGAGGAGTCATACCTTCCTGAAGAGACTGTTCTTGTTGAAAAAGATGGAAAGGAGATTAAAATAAGAAAAACAACAGTTGTTATTATTGGTGCAGGCCCTGCAGGACTTGCCGTAAGGGAGGAGCTTAACAAAGCAGGAATCCAGAATCTGGTAATTGACAATAACAGTAAAATTGGTGGCCAATTCCTTATGCAGACCCACCAGTTCTTCTTCTTTGAAAAGGAGAAACGATTTGGAGGGATGAGGGGATTTGACATTGCCAACACCCTTGCAGGTGAGGACCACAGCGGCATACTCCTTGACTCTGTTGTCTGGGATATACTAGAAGGCAAGAGGCTGGTTATAAAAGACATCGCAAAACAGGAGATCAGCTATGTTGATGCCGAACATCTTGTTATAGCAACTGGAGCGGTTCCATTTATGCCTGCATTCAAAAATGACGACCTTCCGGGTGTATACACTGCAGCTGTTGTTCAGAGAATGATGAATCAGGAGCTTACTTTACTGGGGAAAAAGATTCTCACGGTAGGAGCCGGAAATATTGGATACCTCACATCATACCAGGCTATGCAGGCCGGTGCAGAGGTTAAAGCTATAATAGAGGCAATGCCACGCGAAGGGGGATTCCCTGTTCAGGCAAACAGAGTCAGAAGACTCGGCATTCCTGTTATGACTTCTCATATTTTGCTGGAGGCAATTCCAAACGCAGACAGAACAGGTGTAACAGGTGCTATTATCGCTCAATGTGAAAACTTCAAACCAAGACCTGGAACAGAGAAGATAATTGAAGATATTGACTGTATAAATATATGCACAGGACTCATTCCTGACAATCAGTTATTCAGAAAGGGAGTTGAGATTTACGGAAGACATTGCCACGGAGTTGGCGATGCAGTAAGGATTGGAGAGGGAACATCTGCCGTATTAAGAGGTAAGCAGTGTGCTTATGAGATACAGCAGGATCTGGGATTCAGATACAACTACAATGATTACCTGGCCGTTTCAAAAGAGTACATAGACTCTCAGCAGCACCCTGTAAAAGTAATTGATGAGCCATTCAGACCAACACCTGAAAGGATGAAAGAGAAAGGCTTTGTTCAGATTGACTGTCTCTACGGATTTGCCTGCAACCCTTGCTCTTTTGCATGCGAATACGGAGCAATAACAAAATCATCAACCTCCACAGTTCCAAGAATAGACTTTGACAAATGTGTAGGATGCATGAGATGCGTCTATCAGTGTCCCGGACTTGCAATATTCGGCTACCAGTTTAACAAAAACTGGATCTTCCTGCCTATCGAGTATAAGGCCGATGAGGGTGCCGATGTTTTCCTGGTTGACAATAACGGGAAAAAGGTTGGCGAGGGAGTTATTGAAAAGATCCTCAAAAAGGATAATAAAACCAATGTTGCAAGAGTAAAGGCTAAAGACCTCGAAGGGGAGGCTCTTCTGGCAGTCAGAGGATTTATTATCAAAGAGAAGTATCCACAGCCTGTAAAAATAAAACAACTTGACGGAGAGCACGATGCTAAAACATACATCTGCCACTGCGAAGATGTAACCGTTGAGAAGATGCTTGCAGCAATTGGTGACAGAAAGGTAATATCATCAGATGAGCTCAAGCACATTACGAGAATAGGTATGGGTCCTTGTCGCGGAAACAGATGCGTACCAAGAGCAAAAATGTACCTTAAACCATACGGAATAGAGGTTATTGGAGAGCCGACTCCTCGCGGGCCTATGTCAAACCTGGTTACACTGGGAGATATGAACCCTGTGGGAAAAAGCGAAAGCATCATACTTCCTAAAGGCAGCAAATGGGTAGAAAAAGTTCCCGCAATAATTGCCGGTGGCGGTATAGCCGGCAGCTCACTCTTCAGATATATGGCCGAGGCGGGTATGAAACCATACCTTATTAACGACGGACTCGGCAGTTCGTGGAGAAATATAGCAGGGGGGCGCCCGGCATTCTCACTGCCTGCACTTGCAGATATAGCAAAACATAACCTGGAAATATTCAGGAAACTTAACGACAAACACTCCATTGACTTCAAACTTATAAGATATGTAGGTTTTGTCCACGATCAGGCAACATACGACTCACTAGACATGTCCCGTAACTGGAGTGATGCCAGAATGGTTGAGAAAAAAGATTTCCGCAAAGAGATTTCTCCATACTTCAACCCTTCACTCGACACATACAGCCACGCTCTCATTACAAACGACTGCTGGCAGGCAAATCCCGGACTTACCCTTGATCTTGTAAGAGAGATGGGTCGTCAGAACGGCGGAAAAATACTTGAAAACACAAAATTAGTTGATGTGCAACGGGATAGAAAAGAGTACAGAGTAATAGTACTCACCCCTGACAAAGAGTACGCCGAATACAGGACAGAGGTGTTTATAAACGCTTTGGGTGCTGAAGCCGATAAATTTGCAAGGAAGCTGGGTATAGAGACCGGTCTCTTCCCTGTCAAACACCAGGCATTTATCACAAAGAGATTACCAATGCTCGGCAAAGATGGAGCAAATCTTGATATGCTTATTGACAGGCGCAAATACAAAGGCTTCTCTGCAGTGTACGGACAACAGCTTGCAGAGACAGGACAAATCATTGGATGCGCCTCCCCAGCAATTGATGCTACCGAGACCGATAAAAACCTTAAGATAAACAGCCGGGAATTCATTGAGATAGCAACCGAGATCTTTACAAACTGGATACCTCAGCTTAGCGGAGTTGGATTCCAGGCAGTATGGAGCGGTTACTACATTGAGCCAAGATATATTGTAGATCCGGAACTTGGACTCTTCACCGGAATGCGCGGCCACGGATTCATGCTCTCCCAGTACATCGCAAAACTATATGTAGATTACCTAATGGGACGAGAGGTTCCTGAATACTTCCACGACCTTAAACTAAGCGGCAAAGGTCTCAGCGAGCAAGCATTTAAATAGCGCAGAATCATAGCTCAGAACCGCACAGCCGTAAGTCTCTGTTAGATAGCACTTAGACACTTAATCCCGCGGATTATCCGCGGGATTAAGTGTTAATGAGCAAAAATACAATGTGTTACAAGAGCACGGGTATAGAATATACAATTAGTTTTTGATGTGGGAAAAGTGGTATGAGCTAAAGTTTCCCACATATGCATTATGATATTATTCGTATAATTTACGAACGAATTACCATGAAAATCTAAAACGCTTAGCGCTGTAACTCTTTGATTAACTAGTCATAAAAAATCATAATGACAGCTGACATGTACTGCCGAATGGCTTAACCTGCGAAGCACCATATAAACTTTGCAGAAGGCGGTGAAGTATCAGACCCGTGCGGCTGCAACTTGCTTACTGATTGTACGTTAACACTTAATCCCGCGGATCATCCGCGGGGTTAAGTGTTAACTTGAAGATATACTGTGAGTTATAGCGGTACGGGTATATAGTTTACTTCTGGTTTTTGATGTGGGAAACTTTAGTTGGGTTGACATGGATATTCGTTTATCTAACATATAATTAGATAGTTAAAATTTAGTTTTTTAAAAAGTTTTCGAAAACATGATTTGTAACTACTTGTTTTCTAACAACATAAACAAATATCCCTGTCAACCCAATTCTTTTGTCTCTGCTGCGGAGGAATTCTGCTGCGGGGAGGAGGCAATTATATGGTGCCGGGCGTGAGGCCTGGCGGTTACCCGCCCGCCCGGCCTGAGCTGGCCATTCGGCAGATAATTTTTGGAGACCGGTTCAGGTCCGTGTGAACCCGCACCGCCACGGGCATACCCGTGCAACTGTAAATTATTGATTGACAGCGGAAAGACAATCCACCTGACAGATCACCTGTCAGGTGGATTGCTTATGTGTAGGTAATCAGTGTATTGCAGCGGTGCGGGTTAAAAAGAGAAGTGAAGAAAGTAGTGAAAGTGTGAAATTTGAGATCGGAATGAGACCGGTATAAAACTTCATGAGGCCTTATCCTTATTGGGATAAAACCTCACTACTTAACCTAAACTTAAACTATGAAAAACTTCACTTACTGAATATTCAAATCTTGTGCCAAAGTTTATTCAACTATGCGAAGTTTTGCAAATTTTAGTAAAAGTGTCTTCTGGCCGCCATCGTTAAAGGCGACTACTGCTCTCATATTGAGGACATCACCCTCTAATAAAATAATTTTTCCGTAACCAAATCGTTCATGTTCAACATTCATTCCTACCCGCAACTTTTCTACGGGGTCAGGGAAAAAGTTTTCGCGTCTAGGGGGGGGCGGGGCCGTCGCAGACGGGCCGCCGGCTGCCGGGGAGGCGGGCCTTCTGAAGGCCTCGCCGGCAGACGGCTGGGCGGAGCGTGCGGGACGCTCGCTTCGCCCGGCCGCCCCCACTCCTCTGCCCGTACCTGACGAAAAGAGTCCTGATGAGTTTGAGCTATCGGTCCTGAAGATGGACATAACTCCATCCTCATAGGGCCAGTTGAGAAACTTGCGGTCCACCTCCTTCAAAAAACGACTTGGAGGATAGTTCACCTGTTGTCCCCAGCGAAATCTTGATTGAGCGTATGAGAGAGTAATTGCCCTCTTAGCTCTGGTAAGGGCTACATAAAACAGGCGCCTCTCCTCCTCTATCTCCTGATCACTGCTCACACCATTAATACTTGGAAAGAGGTTATCCTCCATACCTATAACATATACATAAGGAAACTCCAAACCCTTGGCTGAGTGCACAGTCATAAGACTTACTTTATTATTCTCCTCCTTGCTGTCTGCCCCTTCATCTACAGCACTCATAAGAGATATCTTCTCCAGAAACTCTTCAAGAAGAAGCGGTCCGGACTCCCTGTCAGGCATAAGGCCAGGATCTTCATCCGCAATCAAATCGCCATCTGAAATCTCACCGCCTGAAAGTTCTCCCTCCATCTCCTTTATTGAATTAAAGAGCTCCTCAACATTCTCCAGACGAGCCTGACCCTCGAGCGAGCTATCGGCCCTGAGATGCTCCATATAACCGGAACGCATCAGTATCTCCATTGTAATATCGTAGGCAGTAGTTGTTGAAGCCTTGCTCCCAACCTCGGCTATCAGAGCCGTAAATATTGAGAGGCGGGCGGCGGCGGCGGGCTTGATGCCAAAGGCATCAAGATCACCGGCGTGAAAGGCCTCCCACATAGAGAGGGAGGCCGCCCCCGCCGCCGCCGCCAGATAACCCATTGTCGTATCCCCGATACCCCTTGCAGGAACATTTACCACCCGTCTGAAAGCCTCATCATCCTTAGGATTAACGAGCAATCTCATATAAGCAAGTACATCCTTTACCTCCTGCCTCTCATAGAAGGAGTGGCCGCCATAAATCCTGTAAGGAACAGACCTCTTTCTCAACGCCTCCTCAACCACCCTGGACTGAGCATTAGTTCTGTAAAGAATTGCAAAATCAGAATACTCCGCTCTATCCGAGTATATTCTGTTCATAAGAGAGGAGACAACTGTAAAGGCCTCCTCCTGATCCGAATAGCCCCTTATAACCTCAATCTTCTCCCCCGCCTCACCCTCAGAGAAGCACTCCTTGTTAAGTCTGTTGGAATTCTTTGCTATAAGAGAGTTTGCAGCATTCACAATTGTCTGCGTTGAGCGGTAATTCTGCTCAAGCTTAAACTCCTTAGCCTCCGGATAGTCCTTTCTGAAATTGAGAATATTCTCAATTCTCGCCCCCCTGAAGGCATATATACTCTGAGAATCATCCCCCACCACACACAAATTCCTGTGATTAGCAGACAACTTCTTTACAATCAGATACTGAGAAAAGTTAGTATCCTGATACTCATCCACAAGAATAAAAGAGAACCTCTGCTGTAACTTCTCCAGCACCTGAGGAAAATCCCTTATCATTATATTAGTATAGAGCAAAATATCATCAAAATCCATTGCACCCGCCTGCCTGCATTTCCTCTCATAGAGAGCATAAACCTCACCTATCTTAGGCTTCCTGGCAATTGCATCCCTCTGCATCAGCTCCCCATTTGCAAGGTATGCCTTAGCAGTTATCAGGTTGTTTTTTGCCATAGATATTCTGGAGAGTACCTCGTTTGGCTTGTACATCTTCTCATCCAGCCCCAGCTCCTTCACACAAACCCTTATTGCACTCCTGGAATCAGAGGTGTCATATATTGTAAAACTCTTTGGGAACCCCAGCAGCTCCGCATCCTCCCTCAGGAACCTTATAAAGACCGAGTGAAAAGTCCCCATCCAGAGATACCGGGCAAGTCCGTCACCCACCATCCCCGCAATCCTCTCCTTCATCTCTTTAGATGCCTTGTTTGTGAAGGTAAGAGCAAGCACAGAGCTGGCTTTATGTCCGTGGTTTAATATATTAGCTATTCTACTGGTGAGAACCCTGGTCTTACCCGAGCCCGCTCCCGCAATGATCAACGATGGTCCTTCAAATTGCTCAACTGCCTGTTTTTGAGCACAATTCAACCCCTCAACTATAGTGGAAAAATCTCTTTTCATTAATGGCAAAATTACAAATAATGTGTATCTTTGCCGCAAATTTTTTATCCCTTTAAAATGTCAAACAAAATACTTTTACGCAAAGGTTTAAACATTCCGCTAAAAGGGAGTGCAATAAACCAGATCGCAAGAAGCATCTCACCGGACATTTTGGCTGTCAAACCAACAGATTTCAAAGGACTTAACCCAAAACTCCTTATAAAGGAGGGCGACCCTGTTAAGGCCGGAACACCAGTTATGGCAGACAAGAAAAATCCGGAGATCCTGATCTGCTCCCCCGTGAGCGGCATAGTGAAAGAGATTGTACGCGGAGAGAAACGCAAGCTTCTTCAAATCCTGATTGAATCAGACAAGAGACAGGAGTACGAACACTCAACAGCACCCGAAATACGAAAAAACGGATCCGCTGAGCAAATAAAATCGGCACTCCTCTCATCAGGGCTGTGGCCACTCATTAAGCAGCGACCATACGGAACCATTGCAGATCCTGCAAAAGAGCCAAAGGCAATTTTTATATCAGGCTTTGACTCGGCACCGCTTGCCGCAGATTTGGACTATGCGATGAAGGGTGATTTTGAGAACATGCAGGCCGGAATTGATGCACTTTCAAAACTTACACACGGCGGAGTACACATTGGTCTTCATGCAGACACATTTGCAGGAAGCCCCATGCACAGACTTGAGAGAGCAAAGATCCATATATTTGACGGCCCTCACCCTGCAGGAAATGTAGGAGTTCAGATCCACCATATCAGCCCCATAAACAAAGGGGAGACAGTATGGACACTTGACCTCTACACACTTGCAGCCATAGGCAGATTACTTATTAAAGGCACATTTGACCTTCGCAGAGTAGTAGCAGTAGCCGGCCCTAAAGTAAAGAACCCGGCTTATATCGAGACACTTCCCGGAATGGCTCTGAGAAGCATTGCCGACATGGCCGACACCACCTCTGAGGTTCGTTACGGAGACCATGTTGGAGTAAGATTCATAAGCGGAAATGTACTCACAGGAGATAATGTGGGAGTAGACGGATACACAGGTATTTTTCACAATACCATCACTATAATGGCCGAGGGGAACTACAGAGAGATGTTCGGATGGATTAAACCACTAAGAGCAAAGAAATTCAGTATTTCCAGATCATACTTCTCCTGGCTGATGCCTAACAAAAAGTACAACCTTGACACAAACCTCAACGGAGGAGAGAGAGCCTTTGTTGTTACAGGAGTATATGAAAAGGTGCTACCCATGGATATTCTCCCTATGTATCTGTTCAAGGCCATCCTCGCAGAGGACATTGACAAGATGGAACAACTGGGAATCTATGAAATTATTGAGGAGGATGTTGCATTGTGCGAATTTGTCTGCCCTTCAAAAGCAGAGATACAGGATATCGTATCAAAAGGCATCAACATAATGATTAAAGAAATGTCTTAACAGAACCGGCAATGAAAGTATTAAAAAAATTAGTAGACAACATAAAACCCACATTCAGCAAGGGTGGAAAGCTGGGATTCCTGCACTCCACATTTGATGCCTTCGAGACCTTCCTGTTTGTGCCGGACCATGTAACCAAGAAGGGAGTACATATAAAAGACTCCATTGACCTAAAGAGAACAATGACTATGGTCATTCTTGCCCTTATGCCTGCACTTCTCTTTGGAATGTACAACACAGGCTATCAGCATAACCTCTCAATTGGAGGAGATATGACATTCTGGGCAATGTTCTGGTTTGGATTCCTCAAAGTTCTTCCGCTTATCATAGTATCATATGTAGTGGGACTTGGAATAGAGTTCATAGCAGCACAGATAAGAGGGCACGAAGTTAACGAAGGCTACCTTGTAACAGGAATGCTTATCCCGCTTATTATGCCGGTTGATGTTCCGCTTTGGATACTCTCACTCTCCGTAATATTTGCGGTAATAGTTGGAAAAGAGGTTTTCGGAGGAACAGGAATGAACATCTGGAACCCCGCTCTGCTTTCAAGAGCATTTGTATTCTTCGCATACCCTTCACAAATATCCGGAGACAAAATCTGGATTGAGGGGCTCTCAAGTGGCCAGGGTATTGTAGACGGCTTCTCCGGTGCAACCCCGCTTGCACACGCAGCTGCCGGCGAATTTGACAAAATGCCATCATTTATGGATATGTTCATCGGCTTTATCCCCGGCTCAATTGGAGAGACCTCCACACTGGCCATCCTCATTGGAGCAGTAATGCTACTTTGGACAGGGATAGCAAGCTGGAAGATAATGCTCTCCACATTTGCAGGAGGAATCCTGACCGGTCTGCTTCTCAATGCAGTAGGACCGGAAGGAAGCTATATGTCAATGCCGGCAATAAACCACCTGGTAATGGGAGGTTTTGCGTTTGGAGCAGTATTTATGGCAACAGACCCTGTAACCGGCTCCCAGACAGAGAGAGGCAAATGGATATACGGATTTTTGATAGGTGTTATGGCCATCCTCATTAGAGTATTTAACCCGGGCTATCCTGAGGGAATGATGCTCGCCATACTCCTTCTCAACACATTTGCACCATTCATTGACCACTTTGTGGTTCAGTCAAACATCAAACGCAGGCTCCGCAGGGCAGCCGTCAAATAACAGGGAGGAAAAGAGATGGATACAAATAACAATACATACACAGTAATTTACGCTACCGTAATGGTAGTAATTGTGGCAGCACTCCTTGCACTCGCCTCATACCTTCTTAAGGACCGTCAGCAAAGAAATGTTGCACTGGAGACCAAACAACAGATTCTTAAATCTGTTAAACTGGGCCAGGATGCAGAGACAGCAGACGACAAAGCAACCTATATTGAGGGTCTCTATGACAAACATATTGCCGAGACCAAGGTTACATCAGGAGCAGAAGAGCTTACACTCTACATCTGCACAATGGAGAGCGGAGAGAAACTCTACATAATTCCTGTACACGGAACAGGACTATGGGGTCCGGTATGGGGATATGTTGCACTCAAAAGTGATTTCAACACAATTTACGGAGCTACATACGACCACAAAGGGGAGACACCCGGTCTGGGAGCAGAGATTGCCACACCTGAATTCACAAAACAATTTGAGGGCAAACAGATATTCACCAACGGAGAATTCAAGTCAATACTTGTAGTAAAAGGGGGAGCCGATACCGGTTCAACCAACGAGGTTGACGCCATTTCAGGTGGAACAATTACATCCAAAGCTGTAGAGGATATGCTTTTCAAGAGCATCGGACACTATCTTGAGTATTTCAAGGTTGCAGCAGCAAATGCAACACCTGCAGAGAGTATCTCAACTGCAGATTCAACTGCAAAGAGTGACTCTACTGCTACACCTACACCTAACCCAGTAAACCAGTAAGAGATGGACAAAAAGATATTTATAGAACCATTGTTCAGGAACAACCCCGTAACCGTACTGGTACTGGGTATATGCTCGGCCCTGGCAGTAACTGTCAAACTGGAGCCGGCAATTGTGATGGCCCTCTCAGTGACAATAGTAACCGGTTTTTCCGGATTTATTGTATCGCTGCTAAGAAATACCATTCCAAACAGAATCAGGATTATTGTACAACTTGTTGTTGTAGCAATGCTTGTTATCCTTGTAGACCAGATACTTAAAGCATTTGCATACGATGTAAGCAAACAGCTGTCGGTATTTGTAGGACTGATTATTACCAACTGTATCATTATGGGCCGTATCGAGGCATTTGCCCTTGGTAACAAACCAATCCCCTCACTCGTTGACGGACTGGCAAACGGACTCGGCTACGGTATTATCCTTATAGTTATTGCTTTATTCAGAGAGTTCTTTGGATCAGGCACCATTTACGGAATACAGATAATTCCTGCCGAATGGTACATCAAAAACGGAGGCTTCTATGAAAATAACGGACTCTTTATCCTCCCTCCGATGGCACTTATCCTGGTAGGACTGGTAATCTGGGTTCAGAGAAGCATTCAAAAAGAGTTACAGGAAAAATAATAACACATATCCACTATGCAAGATTTAGTAAGTTTATTCGTAAAGTCAATCTTTGTTGACAATATGGTATTTGCATATTTCCTTGGAATGTGTTCATACCTTGCAGTATCTAAAAATGTAAAGACAGCAATAGGTCTTGGAGTAGCGGTAATATTCGTGCTCGGAGTAACCCTGCCTGTCAACTACCTTCTCAATGAATATGTACTCACCCCTGCAGCACTGGCGTGGCTGGGACCTGATTTCGCAGGCATAGACCTGAGTTTCCTTAGTTTTATCATATTCATTGCAGTAATTGCCTCAATCACTCAACTTGTTGAGATGATTGTAGAAAAATACTCACCATCGCTCTATGCATCCCTTGGAATATTCCTTCCGCTTATCGCCGTAAACTGCGCCATTCTGGGGGGGTCACTCTTTATGCAGGAGAGAGGATACGAGACACTTGCTGAGGCAACAACCTTCGCACTGGGCTCCGGAATCGGCTGGTTCCTAGCCATTGTAGCACTGGCAGCAATCAGGGAGAAACTCGCATACTCACAAGTGCCTAAACCACTAAGAGGGCTTGGAATCACATTCATTGTTGTTGGTCTTATGGGCATCGCATTTATGAGCTTTATGGGTATTAAACTCTAAGAGGAGGAGAATAAGATGA
>VSSQ01000450.1_pt4 | contig 13164 bp, 8 predicted proteins | sample 4763081 | NCBI WGS metagenome assembly VSSQ01 (sample SAMN12137344, study PRJNA551015) | bioreactor metagenome | isolation source: SDC9 anaerobic chlorinated ethene degrading culture | place: USA: Knoxville, Tennesee | collected 2015-01-01
GATATTGAAATACTTATAGGCAACACTATATGCCTTAATATTTGCATTTTATTTAATCCTATAGCTTGGCCGCTTTCTATTTGTGATTTCGCTACTGCATCTATTCCACCTCTAAAGGATTCAGCCATATAAGCTCCACCAAGAAATGATAATCCTATTACACCACAAGTAAATCCGCTTAAGGTTATTCCTAATTTGGTTAATCCATAATATAAGAAAAATACTTGTAATAACAAAGGGGTATTTCTCGAAAATTCTATATATGCCTTTGATATAATATTTACTAATTTTACATTGAAATATCTTGCTATTTCTATTATTAATCCAATTAAAATTGATAATATAATAGATATAAAAGCCAGTTCCACCGTAATTATTGTAGCTTTTAAGAAATTTGGTAAACTACTAATTATAAAATTTAAATCCATCTCCATGTAACATCCCCCAATTTTAAAGCAATTTAAACATAAAAAAAGCTCCATCTCTAATACTTTATAAGAGACGAAGTTATACTCCGCGGTTCCACTCTAATTGAACATAGTTCCACTTTCATTAAACTCGCTATAAACGGCGATCCGTTAAAATGCTACTATTACTTCACATTTTATACTCCGAAGTGCACTTCATATATTAACTGCTAAAGGTTCTCATCAATTCCTTCTTTCTGTAAGCCTCATTAAAATATTACTCTCTTCATCATCATATTATTCCCACTATTCCGATATGTTTATTTTTATTATACTATCATCTTTTTATTTGTCAATATTTTATTTACTATATTTTCCCCTTTTTTCTATTTTCATTTATATACTATGCTTTGTTTAATAAATAGGATAACAATAATTTCTTAAATAACAAAAAACTCCCGTAGGAGTTTTCCAAATCAAATTATTTTTTAGTAATGATGACAAATTATATAATAAATTGTTAATTTTTTTATATTTATGATGTCATAATTCTATCTTTCAGTTCCTATAAATACTACTCCTAAAGTGCCTGGTCCACCATGAGTTCCTATTACTGACCCTATAGATGTAATTATTATATCCTTAACTTTAACTTCTTCAAGTATCATTTTCTTTATATCTTCTGCTTCATCCTTACAATCTGCATTACATATAAAGATTACTTGTTCTTCTGGATTTATTGCTTTGTCTTTTAGTTGTTTAACTAAGTATTTTAAAGCTTTTTTTCTTCCCTTTATTTTATCCCCTGGGATTGCTTTTCCTTCATCATCTATTTTAAGGGTTGGCTTTATTCCAAGTAAGCTTCCTACAGTAGCAACGGCTCCTGAAATACGTCCTCCTCTTTTTAAATGATTTAAATCATCTACTGTTATAGCATGTATAACATGTCTTTTAGTATTTTCTATAAATTTTACTACTTCATCTATATCTATATTGTTATTTAACATTTCATTAGCCTTATATACTAATAATCCTTCACCTACTGATGCACTTAACGAATCTATAATATATATTTTTGCATCTGGATATTCCTCTAATATCATTTCTCTTGCTGTATTAGAACTATTATATGTTCCACTTAATGCTGAAGACAATCCTATATATAAGATTGTTTCCCCTTGCTTCACATATTTTTTAAATATCTCTAAAAAAGTACCAACATTCACTTGTGTTGTGGATGGCATTGCTCCTTCTTTTATCATTTTATAAAAATCTTCATGTTTTAAACTTTGTCCTAAATCATCTGGTATAAACTTTCCATTTATATTAACCATTAATGGTGCTACTTCTATTTGGTTATTTTCTATATAATCTATTGGTAAATCACATGCTGAATCTGTTATAAGCCTAACCTTCATAATATTCAACTCCTATAAATACTTTCATTTTAGTAATTGATATTATACATTCAAAATTTTTAATTGTCAAATCTTTTGACTGTCAAAGTATTTTTTGTTTGCCAAATCATTCATCACTTAACTTAATAGTAAAGTTTGTATAGTGTTGTCTTAAGTTATCACTAAACATTATATTTTCCTTTTCTATTTCAGTATACGGAATTCTAAATGGATGATTATAATTAATATAATTTACTATATTTGCACCTGATATAGTTCCTTTTTGGACACCTATTTTATAGAAAATATACCCTCTTTGTTTTTTGGAGTTATATGGATAATTTATAGCCCCTGTAATCTTATTATCTTGCCTTTCATCTCCAAATACATTAATACTTTTAATCATTCCTTCATTTAATCTAGGTATTTCAGCAAAGTAATTAATTCCATCTTTTTCATATAATATTTTACCATTTACCAATTCTAAAGGCCATGTATTACTTATTGCAAAACCATTTTGCCAGTAAGATCCTTCTTCCCCCCAATTAAAATATTCAATTGTATATATTTCATTATCAATAAGTTCAAAAAAGATAGTTGTTACCTTCAATTTACTTCTATCTTTATTTAAAATAGATTTAAAATTTAAATTTTCACTAAAAACTTCAGCATTTACTAAATTTTTAAGCTTAATAATGTCTTTATCTTCTATGTCTTTAACTATTTCTATAGGAATTCCTTTGTCTATTAACATATTTCTAGTTCCAAATTCCTTTACCTCAATAACTTCAGAAGAATCTAGTTTAATGTGATTAGAAATAATACAGCAAACTCCAACTATAAAAATACAAATAGTTGAATATATAAAAAGAAACTTTTTATTACTAATTCTTTTGTTCTTTTCTAATAATTTATAATTAATGGTTTCAAGATCATAACTTAACTTATAAAGTAATCTAAAAATATAAAAATAGTAAATGATTATTGGAATAACTATAATCCAAATTTCCCCTAAGTTTGTTATAGCACAAATAAAAACTATGATTTTAAAAATAATTATTTTTAAAATAGGATCTCTTTTTTGTATTACATTTGAATTATTAAATACTTTTTTTATTCCTTTTCTAAATATAATAAGAAATATTATTTGAAAACTTATTGAAATAAATGCAATTATAATATTATTTTCAAAGATAATATTTAAAGGTGTACTTATATATATTAAATTCAACATATGAAATACTATATTTATTATAGAAAATATCCAAGCTCTATTAAGTTCTTTATTTTCTATTCTTAAATCCCTGAAACCACTGTATAAAAGTACTACTGATATTGTAGGCAAAATATAATTTAATCCTAATAAATTAAAAGTCATACAATTAAGCATAAAACCAAGTGTTATTTCTTTTATAGGCCTATGCCAATAATTTCTTTCAATAATTTTATATTCCATATGTCCTTCTCCTTAATATATTTTAAATAGATACAATACAATTATATAATAAAAAAGTTTATATATGGAATTTTTTTGTGCAGAGCTTAACCCATTTTATCCACGGCATAGTTAGTGGTTTTTAATACAATAAAAAAACGCAACCTTCAGGCTGCGTTCTTTGTTAATTACTTATTTATTATTAAAGTTTTACCGCTCATTTCTTCTGGTATATCAAGTCCCATTACAGTTAGCATTGTTGGTGCTATGTCTGCAAGTTTTCCTTCTTGTAAAGTTCTACCTTCTGTATTATTAGCTACCCATATAAATGGAACTGGGTCTGTAGTATGTGCTGTGAATGGATTTCCTGTTGAGAAATCTATCATTGTCTCTGCATTACCGTGGTCAGCAGTTATAAATAAAGTTCCTTCTTTTTCTAGTATTTTATCTGAAATTTTTCCTAAGCATTCATCTACAACTTCTATAGCTTTTACAGCAGCTTCCATTACTCCTGTATGTCCAACCATATCTGGGTTAGCAAAATTAAGTATAATCATATCATAATTATCTTCATTAATTCTATTAATTAATTCTTCTGTTACTTCATAAGCACTCATTTCTGGTTTTAAATCATAAGTTGCAACTTTTGGTGATGCTATAAGAGCTCTATCTTCACCTGGATTTTCTTTTTCAACTCCACCATTAAAGAAGAATGTAACATGGGCATATTTTTCTGTTTCAGCAATTCTTAATTGATTTAATCCCTTGCTTGATACATATTCTCCTAAAGTATTATTTATGCTTTCTGGTCTATATGCAACATTAACGCCCTCTAAAGTCTTATCGTATTGAGTCATTGTTACAAATGTTAAGTTTAAAGTTTCTCTCTTAAATCCTGCAAACTCTTTATCGTTTATAGCTCTAGTTATTTCTCTAGCTCTATCTGGTCTAAAGTTAAAGAATATTACTGAGTCTCCATTTTTAATCATTCCATTTGAATCTACAACAGCTGGTAATACAAACTCATCTGTTTTATTATCATGATATGATTTTTCCATTGCTTCTACTGCTGAAGTTGCAATTTCACCTCTACCAAGTACCATTGCATTATATGCAAGTTCTACTCTTTCCCATCTGTTATCTCTATCCATTGCATAATATCTTCCTGAAACAGTAGCAATTTTACCTACTCCAATTTCATTCATGTAATTTTCAAGCTCTACTACGAAATCTTTTCCTGATGATGGTGGAACGTCTCTTCCATCCATGAAGCAATGTACATATACTTTTTCTAATCCAGCGTCTTTAGCTAGTCTTAATAATCCTTTTACGTGATCTATATGTGAGTGAACACCACCATCTGATAATAGGCCCATTAAGTGAAGTGCTGAATTTTTTTCTTTTGCATTATTAACTGCAAGAGTTAATGCATCATTTTTGAAAAATCCACCTTCACTAATTTCTTTTGTTATTCTTGTTAATTCTTGATATATAATTCTTCCTGCGCCTATATTTAAATGACCAACTTCTGAGTTACCCATTTGTCCATCTGGTAATCCAACATATAATCCACTTGCTTGTAATTGAGTGTGTGGATATTTTCCAATTAATCTATCAAAGTTTGGTTTTTTGGCTGCTTCTACAGCATTTCCATCTGACTTTGGAGCTATTCCAAATCCATCTAATATCATTAACATTACAGGTTTCTTCGCCATAATTCCCTCCAAATTTTTATCAAAATCTATATTTGACAATATTTTAGTATTATCTTTCTTAATTTATATCTATATTATACTATAATTAGTGACTTTAAACAATAAAAGCACTTATGAGGTAAACCTTTGCAACAAATTATTTTAATCCTAAAAAAGAATATTTTAGAATTTTGGGTTTTTTTTCTTTGAAAGTACTAAAATATGACTTCATATATCTGTACAATATATTATTGAAATATTAGAGGTACAATAGCAAACTCATATTTTTTAATTTACTATTTCTTCCCCATTATAAGAATTTCAGAAATATCAAATTCTTTTTTATTACTAAACTCTACAACTATTTCTTTTGTATTAACTTCATCAAAAGAAATTATAGTAGCTTCTCCTGGTAATTTTGCCAAACTAGAATCAATCCCTTTAAATATTTTATCTTTTGAAACTTTTATTTTCTTTATATCTGGTCTTTTACTTTCTTCGATATTACCATATATAAGTATATCTGTAGCTTTTATTTCTTCTCTAAATTTTATAGTTAGTTTATTTTTCCCATTACTTCTCCACTCATAATCATTAAAGTTATTATGAAAAACTATTTCTCCATCATATAATAGTTTTTCGTTTTTTTCTGATTTACCTTGTACTTCAATAGCTTCTATTAAATAATTAAGATTATCACTACTACCAGTTCCTGATGGTAAAGGTTGAGGTGTTACACTAGGACCATTTATATACATTGTCCCATCTTCTCTAAATCCAAGTTTATCTATGTTTATTGACCTTCTACTTCCCCCCTCTTCTGGATTCATATGTGTATGATACACTGAATATATTTCCTTGCCATCTTTTGATCTTATAACAGAATTATGCCCTGAACCTGAAACATGAGTCCAGTCTATTTCACTTGTTAAAATTGGGTTATTTTCATATTTGCCAAATGGCCCTAAAGGATTATCAGAAATGGCATAACCTATAGAATACAATTTATCCCAATATGGATAAGCTGAATACATTAAATAATATTTACTATTTTCCTTTAAAATTGTTGGACCTTCATTCCATGCCCATTCTCCAGGTATACTTTCCCATTCTTGTTCTGGGGTAGTTAGTAATACTGGTTCTCCTTTGAAAGTCACCATATCATCACTTAACTCTACCCCATATATTTGACTAATATTTTTACCACTTATAGAATTTGTAGAACAATCTTTAACATAATAAAGATACATTTTATCATCTTCCATAAGTATATTTGCATCAATAACAGCAAAGTCTTCACCTATTATAGGACTATTTGTTATGTCTTCAAAAGGTCCATATGGATTATCACTGGCAGCAACACCTAACCCAAGATTTTTTGTTTCTCTATCTCTTGCAGTATAATACATGTAATACTTTCCACTTTTGTAATATACCTCTGGAGCCCAGTAATCTCTATTGGACCAACTTCCCTTTTTAGCCATATAGGCAACGCCAACTTCTTTCCAAGTAATTAAATCATCTGACTCCCAAACTAAATATCCAGATGCTTGAATTTTATCACTTGTTCCATATGCATAATACTTTCCTTCCTTAGTCCTTAATACAAAGGGATCTGCTATTAAATCTATATTTTGTGGATTAGTATAGAACTTACTTTGGTCATAGTTATCTGAAGTAACTTGAATAAAACTCTCTCCTTTGTTCTCACAACTAATTAAAGTTCCCATTATTCCTCCAAGTATAAATCCTACTAATATTTTTTTATATTTCTTCATTTTTACCCCCACAACAATTATTCCTATCTGTTAAGTTATGTGAATATTACTTCTCTAAATCTTGATATCTGCAAGAAGTATTACATTATTTAATTTCTAAATTTTTAATATAAATCTTTGAACCATCTGCTCTAAAGCCAATTTTTCCGTGAGTATATAAATCCAAATCAACATAAGATAATACTTCCTTATCATTAATCTTAATGACTATTGTATTTTCTTTAATTTCTATTTTAAAGTTAATGAACTCTTTTGGACTTATTTTAACTTCTGTGCTTATCAATTCTTCTCTTCCATAATTTAATTTGTGCAATATAAGTTTTTCTTCTTGGATTTGTAGATAATATCCAAACATTGAATCAGTCACTTGCTCTTTATATAAAGACTCATTTGTAGCATTAAAATAAATTCCAACATCTTTTACTACATTTCCTAGAGCAAAATCAACCGATAATGACTGTATCTTAAATTCATCCTTTCCATAAAATACTCTGTTTATTTCATCTCCCAAACTTTCAGTTGCATCATTCAAACTTGTCCATCCCGCTATCAAATTCCATTCTGTATCGCTTGGTACTTTATATAAGTTATTTTTATACTTTACCTTTGTATTTACTTTATAAATGTCTAGGCTTTCAATATTTAACAAACCTTCTTTTAACTTTAATTCTATTTGATGATAACCTTTCTTTAACTTCATTTCTCCTAAATATCCTTTGAACCACTCATTTACATTTTCATTTTTCTCTATAGTACATGTTAAATATTTTTTACCGTCAACTAATATATCTACTTTTCCCTTTATATCAGCACTTTTTACTATTGCATCTATTCCATAGCTATAGTCCTCTTTTACATTTATGTTATACAATACCGACTTACCTTTTTCATCTAATGTAATTGCTGAAATACTATCTTCATATTCTATTACAGGTATTTCATAAGCACTTTTATTGTAATGTATTGCATCTATTCTACCTGGAATAGCCTTAATAGTCTTACTATCACTTGTTCCAAATGATTCATTACTAAATGCTAAGAATGAATAATCTGCTGGATACTTTGCGTATTTATATCCAACTGAACCTGCTTTAAATCCATTATCTGTAGTTAATACCTTTATATTATCTAAAAGTACTTCCATCTTATTTGGATTATTTTTTATTCTTATAGTATGCATCTTACTAAAATCAAATTTATATGGTAAAGTATTCTCACTAATCAATGATTCATTCCCATTTTCTATTAATTTCATAGATACTTTATTATCCTCGATATCTATATTAGTTTCTCCATAATTTTTACTATCTTTATATGAAGTAACTATACAGACATTACTATCTTTTACATCTGAAAAAGAAAATTCAGCAGTAAATACTTCACTTGTCTCATCATTTGAAACAATAAACTTTTCTTCCCCTTCTTCTATATTTTTCATTTTATTATCTGTGTCATTATTTACCCATGTGTAAAACTGCGGCATATTAGGGCTTGGTTGATTAAAATTCGTAGGTCCCAAGACAGACATTTTTTCTCCATTAAAAACTAATCTATCTATATTCAACTTTCTTAGTGGAAACCCATTTTCTCCAACTAAATTATGATATGCTATATAATAAGAATCTAAATCCGGTCCTAAAACACTGGAACTATGTCCTAATGCATAAAACTCTTCTGAAGTATTAATTAATATAGGATTATTAACCCCTTCTTTATATCCCGTAATAGGAGATTCCAATGATGTTGAGTAATTCACTCTATATCCAGTGCTTTTAACATGATTTCCTGTATAAGTCATATAGTATATGTCATCCTTTTTTATAACACTCGGCCCCTCTGTCCACCAATTCATAAATGTATTATCAACAACCTTTGTTTCTTCTACTTCAGTTGGAGATTTCATAGGCGCAGCCATTATACCTTTAGGTGATGCATAATAAAAATACCACTTTGCATTATCATCTATGAAGACACTACCATCTATACTCATACCAATATTATCTGATATTAATTTAAATGGCCCTGTAGGTGAATCACTTTGTAGTACATAATGCCCTTTACCAGCTGGCGATGTATACATATAAAAATATCCATCCCAATATATTATTTCTGGTGCATATGCTCCTAGTGTTTTCTTTTCCTCTGTAACTAATCCCTCATACTTCCAATCTACTAAATTATCTGAACTCCAACATTTTACCCCTACCTTATAATCATGAGTTGATACATATAAATAATATCTCCCATCATACCTGAAGATATATGGATCTCCTATTCCATAGTCATCTTCCCATTCATCCTCTAAAGTAAAACTATTTAAATATTCATTTTCCACATTAACATTATTCTCATTACCTACATATTTTGATGTACATCCTGCCATTAACACTGTTGTAAGCAACAACCCCATAATTAACCTCCTCATAATCTCCTCCATTTAATGTATTTCTTTTTTATCTATATTTTCAATAATAATTTCTAACATTAATACTATTAGCACTTTGATATCTATTTTATAAATACAAAAAGCCAGATATGTTTTAAATACATTTTTCAATATATTTTTATACACTCTAGCTATAACCCTAAGTATATAGGATTTTATAAGATCTAATTTTTTAATTTACTAATCCATTATTAATTTTTAAAATAGCTTTATTTTTAGATAGCATAATTACTCCTGACACCATAAATAAAATAGCAGAAATTATATCCATAAAGAAATAAGAAATTACTGAACAAATAATAAGCCAAATTCCTTTTCCTTTTTCAATCATATTATTTTTAGTTTTTTTATAAATATATAAATTTACTAATCCCATAGCTATAAATAGAAATCCTACAGTAGTTGTAACTATATAAACATTGTCTAATAGTAATTGAATAGATGTAACATCTACTTTCGAAATATCTTCTATCCCCACTCCTTTAGTTTTTATATACGTTGCATAAATAAATATAGTAGCTAGTCCAGATAGTATTTGCCATACTGAACCTATAAGAATCATATTTCTTTCAAGCTTTCTATTTAACACTTTCATAATTATGCCTCCAATTTATAATATATAGTTGAGGCTGTCGCAGAAGATACTTAATATAAAATTTCAAAATTACTTTGACTTTGAATCCATTTTACCTTAATTCCATATTCTAAATTTTATATTTTCAATTATGCGACAGCTCCACTTATTTTAAATAAGGATTAACTTTATTTAATATCTGGTATCCATCTTCCTTCATTTATTGCCTTTATAATACTTAAGTCTACTTTTGGTTCTCTTGCATAGGTTAGTAAACCATTTATTTCTTGCTCTACATCAGTTACTTGAGTATAACAAAATCCTTGAATTAATTTCGATTTTAGCATTGGCGATACTACATTATAATATCTTAAGATGAAATCTTCATCAGATGTTGCTGCGGAATATCCCCAGCCTTCCCATTCACTTTTTTGATATGAAATTCCACCCATTTCTGAAATAATTATAGGTTGTCCTTCATACCCCCACTCTTTAGCAAACATACCTCTTCCTGAGTGTTTTGTCTTTAAAATATTATCTATGCAAGAATATCTCTCTGTTAAAATTTCATTTCTATACTCATAATCATGAATTGTAAGAAGATCTGTTTTTGTGTGTTCCCATCCATCATTAGAGACAACTACTCTTGTTTGATCAAATGACTTTGTTAACCAATACATAGCAGCTGAATGAGCTTGTTGATCCTTATTATTCATTATTGAATCTACACCCCAAGACTCATTTAGAGGAGTCCATGTAACTATTGAAGGATGATTATAATCTCTTTCTATCATTTCAATCCATTCATTATTTAGCATTTTAACATATCTTCTTGAATAAACATATGCGTTAGCCATTTCCCCCCAAACTAGCATACCTAATTTATCTGCCCAATATAAGAATCTTGGATCTTCTATCTTTTGATGCTTTCTCACACCATTAAATCCCATCTCTTTACACAATTTAATATCTTTAATAAAATGTTCGTCTGTTGGTGCGGTAAGTAATGATTCTTCCCAATATCCTTGATCTAATAATAATTTTTGGTAATACGGTCTGTTATTTAACATAAAGACCCCATCTACTACCTCTACTTTTCTTAATCCAAAATATGATTTAACTGTATCAATGATAGCATTTTTCTTATAAACATTAAACTTAATATCAAACAGTATTGGATTTTCCGGACTCCACGCTAAGGATTCATGATGATTCCAATCCAATGTTAATTCTTGATTTAATCCAAAAGCTCTCTTTTCTCTGCTACTCATTAAAGTTATTCTATCATTGACTATTACTGTATTCTTAACTGATATTTCTACTCCTAATGAGGTTTCAGTAATATTTCCTTCAAATTCATACTCAACTAAAACTGTCTTTTTATCCAAATCAGGAGTAAGCCATACTTTCTTTAAATATGTTTCACTTACTGGCTCTATCCAAACTGATTGCCAAATTCCTGTTGTTCTTGTATAGAATATTCCATGAGATTCTTTTCTCCAAAATTGTTTTCCTCTTGGCAATTCTAGATCAGTTGCATAATCTTCAACTCTTAAAACAATTAGATTATCTTTTTCCTTTATAACATTTGTTATATCTACCGAAAAAGGTACATGTCCCCCTTTATGGGTAAATAAATGTTCACCATTTACCCATAAATCTGCCTTATAATCAACAGCCCCAAAGTGCAGTATGTTCCTTTTATTTTTCATGACTTCATCTAAGTCAAAAGTTTTTGAATACCATACTATATCATGAAATTCCTTTATATTTATTCCTGAAAGCTCAGTTTGATAAGCATAAGGAACTAATATCTTCTTACCTAGCTTTGGATTTTTGTACCATCCATCCTTTATTCCTATATTATTGTCATCAAAATCAAATTCCCACTCCCCATTTAAATTAATCCAATTTTCTCTTACGAATTGTGGACGTGGATATTCATTTCTTGGTATATTAACTGTCATATCTATTCCTCCTAAATTTTAGCCCTTAACTCCTGATTGTAAAGACAATCCTTCCATAAAATACTTTTGTGCTACTAAATATAATATTAAAGTAGGTAAAATTGCTAATACTGTTACAGCCATTAAGTGGGCTACTTTTATGCTGTAGCCTGCTTGTAATGTTCTCAATCCTGCTGTCAATGTCAACCTTTCTGTGTCATTCATAATAATTGTTGGCCATAAGAAATCATTCCAAGAACCTGTAAATGAGAATAATCCAATTATTATTAATATTGGTTTACATAATGGTACTATAATCTTAGTATAAATTGTCCAGGTACTTGCACCATCAACTCTTGCTGATTCATCATACTCTTTTGGAATTCCCATCATAAATTGTCTAATTAAGAATATATTAACTACTCCTCCGAGTCCGGGAAATATTAATGCCCATGATGTATTTACCCAATTTAAAGTATCCATTATTTTATATAAAGGAATTAAATTCACAACTGACGGAAACATCATCGTCATTAATAAAAATCCAAAAATTGAATTTTTCCCTTTAAACTCCAATCTTGAATATGCATAAGCTGCCATTGAACTAATTATTACTGCCAAAATGGTATGTGTCACAGAAACAAAAAGTGAATTACCAAACCACTTAATTATTGGTGTAACTGTTGTATCTGACAATACATCAATATAATTATCAACTACCCATTTTGCGGGTAAGATACTAAATCCAGTTGTTTGTACTTCTACCTCTGACTTAAATGATGTCAAGACAGACCAAATCAATGGTGTAATCCATACTATAGCAAGCACTAAAACTAATAAAAAGCATGCTATTTTTTTATAATTGAACTTTTTCTTTTTTAGTTTATGCCCCATATTATTTTCCTCCTTCACTTAAGTTATAGGTAACATCAGTAATTTTCCTTTTGGCTTTATTTAATTTCCTATTCATTTTTCTTTGCTTTTTAGCTAAAACCTCATCTCCATCTCTTGATAGAACTGCTTGTAAAATGCAAATGAATAAAATACATATACCAAGCATTGCAGCCATCGCTGATGCAATACCTGCTAATGAAGTTCCTTGTCCAAATCCTAATTCTCTTATGTACATTAATAAAACTCTGTTAGCTCCATTTGGTCCACCATTATTAAACATAAGAGGTTGTCCATATATATTAAATTGTGCAATAGTTGTCATAACTAACGTATATAAAATTTGATTTTTTATTGATGGTAGAGTAATTTTGAAAAACTGTTTTATAGCTCCAGCTCCATCTATAGACGCTGCCTCATAATAATCACTAGGAACACTTGCAATGGCTGCTTGATATATTACCATATTGCTACCAATGCACCACCAAACAGTTATTATAATTAATGCTATCCAATACCAAGGGAACGTACTGCCCCAATTTACATCTGATTTAGTAATATTATTAACTAGTCCAAAAGTCTTATTAAACATAAAA
>VSSQ01000948.1_pt1 | contig 13161 bp, 11 predicted proteins | sample 4763081 | NCBI WGS metagenome assembly VSSQ01 (sample SAMN12137344, study PRJNA551015) | bioreactor metagenome | isolation source: SDC9 anaerobic chlorinated ethene degrading culture | place: USA: Knoxville, Tennesee | collected 2015-01-01
CGGGAATTGAGTCGCTAAGCGACATTGATATAGGTATGTCGGCTGAAACATGAACTGTTTTCATGTCAAGACTCAGGTTTTGCTGCAAGGGAATGTTCCCTTCAACCTTGAAAGGAATTCTGAACCCGGGCCAGAAACGGATTTTCATTTTTGAATTTAAGCCCAGGGTATCATCAATCAGCGGACTGAGCTTGTCCGGAAAAGTGAACAGGGTGTCAACCGGGACAATTTTGCGGATATCTAGCTGAAACGGGACTGTCAAATCTTTGCGGACAGGAACCGACATGCTGAGCGGAACATCCATTGACATTGTCAGTGAAACATTTACAGGAATTGCTACCGGAATGCAGATTGAAGTGCTTATGGGAATGGTATCGGTTACTTCAGTTTCAACAATAAAACTGCTGTTGCCGATACTCTCGATAATATCGGCAGCTGTGTTCAGCTTTTTCTGCGCTTCCCGCCATTTCCAGATGGCACCTGCAGCAATTGAAGCAAGCAGAAGCACGCATGCTGAAATAATAATCCCGGAGCGGGCTTTTGGACTCATTATTCGGGTTCAACATTTTTAGCTTCTGCTTCAATAATCTCTTTTTTCAGCGAAAGCTGATAGCCAAAATACAGTGAGTTAAGAAGAAATCCGATGGTAGTAAGATAGTAGCCGATTCCCATTGAAATGATTATAACAATGGTTCCATCCGAGGGAATGTCTTGTCTGATATTGAAATAAAAATACACCAGCGATGCCAATCCCAGAATACTCACAACCAGTGAGGCAATTTTGTTTCCTCTGAATTTCAAAAACGCCATGACAAGTCCTGCAACAGCCAGAACCAAAGACCCGAGGATGAAAATATTAGGATCGAATTTTTGCGGCTGATCAGAATCAGCACCAACTTCATATCCGGTAACAAGATCAATTCCGTTCAGTTTGGCAATTTCATACTTGTTACATTTTACTGTCACAAAAGGAAGCAAAAAGCAAATAATAATCACTGCAAAGGATACTTTCGGAAAATGAGGAAAGAATTTCATGGTGCTTGATTTTTTGAGGTTCCCTGCACAAATATAAGAATTCTGTTGTTGATTCAAAACAGAAAACAGATAAACAGGAAATTCAGACTGACAGATAAGCTGATTATTGAAGTTTTTCGGCCAGTTTCCGCATTTCCTGACTGGGAGAAACATTGTTGTAGCAGATGTTGTAAACAGCAGCCAGTATTGGCATGTCAACTTTAAAGGAGTCGTTGATTTCCGTCATGCATTTGGCAGCATAGTATCCCTCGGCCACCTGTTTCATCTCGATGCGTGAGTAATTTACACTGTAGCCCTTGCCGATAAGATTGCCAAACATTCTGTTGCGGCTGAACTGACTGTAACTAGTTACAATGATATCTCCGCAATAGGATGTATTGTTTACATCGCGTTTGCAATGATTTATGGCGTCAAGAAAACGTCGCATTTCCACTATGGCATTGGATGTGAGCACGCTGAGAAAATTGTCGCCATAGCCCAGACCGACACTGATTCCGGCAGCAACAGCATAAACGTTTTTCAGAACTGAAGCATATTCAACTCCTTCAACATCGCGCGAAAGAGCTATTTTAATGTTTTTGGAACCAAGTAGTTCTGACATTACTATTCCGATGTCTTCATTGGCTGAAGCAACAGTCAGGTAGGACAACCGGTCCATAACAACTTCTTCGGCATGGGTAGGACCAGCAATGACACCGTAATTACCGGAAGGAATATCGAACACCGTCTTGAAATAATTACTTACAATTGCATTGAATTCCGGTATAATGCCTTTAATGGCAGAAATAATGATTTTGTCCTGAAGAATTTCTTTGCTTAGTGTCTCTATCTGGCGATGAAGAAATGCTGCAGGAATGCAGAAAATTACAATATCTGAATTGCTGATGATTTCATCAAGATCATTGCTGGCAAATATTTTTGTCTGATCAAATTCAACCTGACTGAGGTATTCCGGATTATGACCGGTGTTCTGAATGGCATCGATCAGTTCCTGACGACGAATGAACCAGTTTACTTTTTTATCATGGTGCTGCAGTACTTTGACAATGGCTGTTGCCCAGCTGCCTCCACCGATAACGCCTATTCTGTGTGCAATTTTGATCATGATCGTCAGAATACAACTTCGACTGAATTTTCAGTTTGGCCGCGAAGGTACGTAATTTTTGCCTTATCACCCTTTTTATAACCCGAAAGAGCTTTCATATAACTCATAATGTCGGTCACCGGAGTGTCGTCAATCTGAGTAATAATGTCGCCTGCAAGCAGTCCGGCCTTTTCTGCTGTTTTCCCGGTGGTGACGGCATCGATCCTCAGCCCTTTGCCATCCCATGCATGATCCGGAATAATGCCGAGTGTTACCCCGGGTTTGCGCGACTGGCCATTGCCACCCGATTCACTACGCTTAAATGTCAGGTGATCCATTCCGTTCAGGGCAAGTGTAATGTTTTCTGTAATCAGAAATACATCTGCCATGCCATTTTGGTTGATCTTTTCTGCATCATCCGAAGGTTTGTGGTAGTCTTCATGCATTCCTGTAATGAAAAACAACACGGGAATCTGTTTCAGATAAAACGACATCTGGTCGGATCCGGCCACCCCCGATTCACTTTTTCTGATATTCACCGTGCCGTTGTAACATACAGAAATAAGACTGTCCCATTCAATTGCAGTACCCGTACCTATTAGGTTGAGAGTTGGATTGGCTGTATCCATGCGGCCCACCATATCGAAATTCAGCATGGCAATAATCTTTGTTCCGGTAATGTTTTTCTGATTCAGAAAAGCCTTGCTTCCAAGCAGCCCTTTTTCTTCGGCTCCAAATGCAACGAAAAGATAATTGTGCTGATTAAAATCTTTTTCATAAATCATCCGGGCTGTTTCAATCAGCAGAGATGTGCCGCTGGCATTGTCATCGGCTCCGTTGTGTACGACGCTGTCACCGCTCAGCGATGATTTCCCGCCAAATCCGAGGTGGTCATAATGTGCGCCGAAGATAATAGTTGTTGGTTTTCCGTTGTCGATATATGCTGCAACATTGTAGCCGGTCTTTTCGTTTCGGCTGAATTTGCAATCGCTCTTCAGTTCTTCGTTGCGGTGCTTCAGTATCTGTTTTGAAATGGTTTTTCCACCGCTGATAACCGGAATGTTTGGTCGGGTATTATCCGTATTTACAGCACCAACAGCCGGAAATTTTTTTGTGTTGCTGCTGATCAGAATTACTCCTTCGGGATTAAATCCGGTGGCTTTGGCAACGGCTGTTTCCAACAGACGCATATAATCCGGATCAGCCGGGTTTTTGCAACTGTCGGATAAATTGATATCAATGGCAATAATGACATTTTTGTTGACACCCGCATCAAGGCCCTTGTAATCATCGTCTGTGAGCCCATTGCCGGCAAAAAACAGTTTCCCGCTGAAGCGATAGCTCACCAGGGGATTCAGATAAGTGATGTACGTCGGATATTTATAGGTCTTGTTATGAAACTCAATACTGCCTGATTCATAAGTGTATCCTTCAGAAAACGTAAATGGTATCCAGTAGTTTTTTTCAGGAAGCGGTTGCAATCCGATATCTTTAAACTGCCCGGCAATATAATACATGGCCCTGAGCTCTCCTTCGGTTCCTGATTCCCGGCCCATCATGCTGTCGTTTGCAAGCGCACTCACATGCGAAAACAACCTTTCAGCCAACTGATGTTTTTCTTCAGCCGGAATGTCCTGAATAAATTGCCCCTGCAGAAAAACTGACTGCAGGAGCAATATCGATACAAAAAGAATACGATGCATTATGCGTTTTTTTACAGACCGAGAACAGATTTTCCCTGTTTGAAAATAATGTCACGCGGGATTTTGTTTTCCGAAATTTTATCAAGGTCTTTCTGCAATTGTTCAGAAATTTTTCCGTCGGCTGCAATCCATTTCTGTGCTGCATCGTAGTCGCCGTTACCCTGAATGGTGATAATTTTTGACACGAGCGCATTTACGGCCGCCGGCATTTTGTCAAAGTTTATAAGATAAAATCCTTTGTCATTGCGTGAGATGGCACCCTGCGACATCAGGAAGTTGAAGCACATCATATTGGCTGTTCCGTGTGAGTCGGCTGTTCCGAAACGTACTGAACGGAAAATTCCGGCAACAAAGGCAACATAATTGTCTTTAATATCACCATCTGTGATTTCGCCCATTTCGCGCAGTTTGGTAACTAGAAACAGTCCGGTAATATCGGCTTTTCCTTCTTCGATTGAAGAATAAGTATCTTTCAGAACTTCACGCACGGTACCTTTTCCGTCAAGTGTATTTTTAATACCCAGACCATGAGCAACTTCGTGGAACATGACATTCTGGAAGAAAGCGTCGAATTTCACATACTGCCGCTGCGATGGATCCATGAGAAGATTTGAGATGGGAAGAAGAATTTTATCAAATTTTGCCTGCATTGAATTTTTCAGCTGCAGTTTGCGGGTTCCTTTTTCAAGCTGTACTTTCTCATCGTTGGGCAGGTTGATGGCAATGGTTTTTCCACCGGCGTTGCAGTCTCCTGCATAGTAAAGGATTGAGTACACGTTCATGTCGCTGCTGGCTCCGGGAACTTCTTTTTTGTATTTGTCTTCAACAGGAAGTTGTTTCTGCAGTTCCGGCAAAAGCTTTGCGTATTTCTCCAGGTCTTTGCTCCATTCAACATCCTTGATAAGAATGCATGCTTCAAAAGCTGTTTTGTATCCGAACATTGCATCTTCGTAATTTTCGATCGGTCCGACAACAAAATCAATGTTTGAATTTTTCATATCCATCCAGGCCATGTCACTAGGATAATAGTCAGAAGTTGTCAAAGCTTTGGCGCGGAGTTCAAGATATTTTTTGAATCCGGGATCTTCAGCCAACGCAGCGGCTTTCAGCAGAAGGTCTGATGCTTTTTGCAGTTGCTCTTTGAAATACTCGTGATACCAGACGACCTTGAGGGTTCCGTCGTCGTTGCGGCGGATCATGGTGTACTGATTTGTCTTGTTTTTATCGGCAAATTTCTCAAACTCTTCCTTGGTCATATCAGCCGGATAGAAATTGGCTCCGGCGGGTTTTTCACCAACACCGTTGATGAAAGGTTTGTTGTCGCCAAGACGGTCCCAGGGACCATAGTTGATCTCTGCAAATCGCTTTGCATCGGGATCTTTGATGGTGTCCAGAAATGCTTTTTTGTCACCAAGTGTCTGTTCCCAGTACAAACCATCCATAATATCGGCCACGTCAAACAAAATGGAAAGGACTTGTTTTTCCTTGTCGCTCAACTGGCTGATGTCGGCTTTCAGCTCAACAACGGCGTATTCATCCACTTTTTGTTTCATTTCGCTTGTGGTTGTGTCAGTCTGTTCATCTGTTTTTTTCTTGTCCGATCCGCAGGAAGATAGTATGGCTGCGGAAAAAAATGCTGCAAGAATGATCGCAAATTTTTTCATGAGGTGATAATTTTATTGCTAAGGTAGAAATTATTTTCAATCAGGTGTAAGCCTGAGGTCTCAGAACTGGAATTGTTCAGTGGTGAACAAAAAAAACATTTAGAACACTAAGCACCAAATCTACTGTGAATCATGCATACAGATACCGCTTGATTTTCATGGTGGCGGTTTTCTCAAATGGAACAAGCTGCAATTGTACCAGTTGGATCTGCGAGAGCTGACTGACCCTTTCGTTCACATATTTGCGGATTTCCTCAAGGATTTCTTCCTTTCGGGCTTCCATATTGCTTTTAAATGCTTCGAGCTGTGCTTCCAGTTCCTCCATGTTGAGCTGTACAAGTGCAACCAGCCTGCCTTTTCGTTCAATCACCAGTGATTCGGCCACGGTGGGATAATTGTTGATCAATGCTTCAATTTCTTCAGGATAAATATTTTTTCCACTGGCTCCGATAATAACGTTTTTTGAACGACCTAGAATGTACAGATATCCATTTTTGTCAATCCTGCCAAGATCGCCTGTTTTCAGCCATCCGTCTTCAGTAAGGACTTCGGCGGTGATTTCAGGTTCCTTGTAATAACCAATCATCACATTCGGGCCTTTAGCCCATATTTCGCCTTCTCCGGTTTCAGGATCGGGATTGTTGATTTTCAGGCTTACTCCGGTCAAAGCAGGCCCGGTGGATTGATATCTTGTGAATTCGGCATTTGCGCCTGCAAGCAGTGGGGCCGATTCTGTAAGTCCGTAACCAATCGCATAAGGGAATTTTGCCTCCCGCAGGAATTTTTCAGCAGCAGCATTCAGCTTGGCTCCGCCAATTCCAAAAAACCTGAGATGTCCTCCGAATGTTTTGTATAGTTTGATTCCCGCCAGCCGGTTAATCAGTCTTCTCACAATGCCGATGCTGTAAATAAAGCGCATGAAGCGGTTTTTCGAAAAAGTTTTAACGATTTTCTGACGATAAACTTTTTCAATAATCAGAGGCACTGTCAGCATCAGGGTGGGTTTGACTTTTTGCAGCGCCGGCATCAGAACCGAAACAGTGGGCGCTTTGCGGAGATAGAATACACAGGCTCCGAAAAACATGGCGAGCAAAAAACCGATGGAATTTTCATAGGTGTGTGCAAGCGGCAGGACCGACAGAAAACGATCCTGATTTGTGATGGGCTGAATATCATTGCTGTGCCATCCGACATGCGAAATGTTTCGGTGGCTGAGCATTACGCCCTTGGCCCTGCCGGTGGTGCCCGACGTATAGATGAGGGCCGCCAGATCATTTTCCTGCACATCGAAAAGATCAAAGTCGTAGGTGGTCTGTGTCTCAGGAGCTTCGTCGAAATGGCCTTCCAGACTTATCTGCAAACATTCTTCCGGAACTTTTTCTTCAGTCAGTTTTGCAGATAATGATTGTGAGAGAAAAATCAGCTTCGTTTCCGAATGCTTCAGTATATTGACAACATCGCCGGGAATTGTTTCAGGAAGTATCGGAACAATGACTGCACCCATGCTTGTGACAGCCAGATATGCAATGGCCCATTGAGGAGAATTGCTTCCCCAGAGTGCAACTTTGTCGCCTTTCGAAATGCCTTTGCTTTGCAGAAAACCGATGGTATTGCAGATATGTCCGGCAACATCGTGATATGTGAGTGGTGTTTCGTCAACAAATGACAGCGCCGGACGTCCGGAATTTTTTTTAACGGATTCCGATAAAAGAAATGGAATGGTGTATTTCATCGGGGACATCTTATTAAACTGCAAAAATACAAAGAAAAAAAAGGAAATTTCTGCAAGCTGAGACGATTGTCAAAGCGTATTAATCGGTAAGCATTGAATAAAAAACGTCAAAAGGAACGAGTTCACCGCCAAGGGTCCGCATATGCGGAGTGTCCTGTTGTGCATCGATAAATTTCCATTTCATGTGGCGGGCAAGCAGTATAAGATGATGAAATGCAACTTTGGACGCATTGGGATGCAACGTAAACATGCTTTCTCCTGTGAATCCGGGTCCGGCAATGATGCCATAAAGTCCTCCCGCCAGCTCTTCGCCCAGCCAGGCTTCAACCGAAACCGCATAGCCAAGACGATGAAGTTCAGAAAATGACTTTTTATAATTCCGGTTGATCCATGTTCCTTTTTCCTTGCGCTTCACTTTGGCACAGTGATTAACTACATCCTCAAAACAGCTGTTTATGGTTATTTGGAAAGGACTTTTCCTGAGAACCCTTCGCAATCCGTGATTGGGGACATATTTCTCCGGAAAAATAACCATACGCGGATTGGTGGCATACCAATAAATATCCTTTTTATACTGAAACCATGGGAAGATGCCGTGATTGTAGGCCAGCAGCATCCTTTCAACCGAGTAATCTCCTCCTACAGCCAGCAGTCCGTCGGGTTCTGCTTCGCGCGGATCGGGAAAAACAATGTTGTCAGGAAGCCGATAGACTGCCATTGTATTCAGCCAGTTTTGATCCGACTTTGGCAGTAAGAATGTCTATGGCAATCTTGTTGGCACCGCCCTGCGGAATAATAATATCGGCGTAACGTTTTGTCGGCTCTATGAATGTCTGGTGCATCGGCTTTACAAAACGCTCGTAATGTTCAAGAACCTGAAGAAATGACCGGCCGCGTTCTTCAATATCGCGCTTGATAATCCGCATCAGACGGTCATCGCCATCGGCATCAACAAATACTTTTATATCAAGCCGCTCGCGCAGTCTGGGATTGGCAAGCACAAGAATTCCCTCAACAATCATCACCCTGGCAGGAGCCACCGGAATGGTTTCTTTTGAGCGCGCACAGGTTACATATGAATAAATGGGCATCTGTATTTCCTGTCCGGCCTTGAGCTGGTCAAGGTGTTTACAGAGCAGACTGAATTCGATGGACGAAGGGTGGTCGAAATTGATCCGGGCCCTTTCTTCGGCACTCAGGTGGCCGTTGTCGCGATAATATGAATCCTGTGACAGCAAACAGACTTCTCCCTTGGTGAACTGTTGCATAACTGCCTTGACTACTGTTGTTTTCCCTGAACCGCTTCCGCCGGCAATCCCAATAACAAGCATGATGATGTTGATCTTTGGTTGCGAAGATAAAGAATAAAACCAAAAGAGAAGGAATTTCCGGACATTTTTCTGCAGAATTATTGATTACTTTTGTGCTGACGAAAATTATTCTCAATGCAATCAGAAATCCGTGTTTTCAAATTTGGCGGAGCATCGGTCAAAGACGCTGCCGCTGTACGTAATGTCGCTTCAATTCTGAAAAAATACGATAATCAGAACCTCGTGGTTGTGCTTTCTGCCATGGGAAAGACTACCAACGCTTTTGAAAGAATACACCAGGCATATGTTTCAGGAGAAAAATCCGATGCATTGAAACGCATTTCCGAATCAAAACAATTTCACGATTCAATTCTCGACGACCTGTTTGCCAAGGACCATCCGGTCAGAAAAATTGAGTCCGGCTTATTCTCAGAACTTGAAGCAGCTTTAGACGTGCTTCCTGAAATTTCGTTTGATAAAAGCTATGACCGGATTGTTTCTTTCGGTGAACGGATAGCAACGGTCATTCTTGCTGAATACCTGAAGGAGTCCGGTTTCAGAACAAATCTGGTTGCTGCCGGTGATTTTGTGATTACCGACAATACCTACCGCGACGCATATGTTGATTGGGATGAAACCGGAAGCCGGATTCAGGAGGCTGCACAAGGCTGGTTCGAACAGACTGGAATAATAATTACCCAGGGATTTATTGGGCAATCTGCCGAAGGATGTCCGATCACGCTGGGTCGTGAGGGTTCAGACTTTTCAGCAGCCATTTTTGCACATGCGCTCAATGCGACTGAGGTCATCATCTGGAAGGATGTTCCGGGTATTATGAATGCTGATCCGAAGCTGATTCCGGAAGCCATTCCGCTTCCGCATATTTCCTATCGCGAAGCTGTGGAACTTGCCTATTACGGGGCTACCGTAATTCACCCGAAAACAATTAAGCCGCTCGAAAACAAAAACATTCCGCTGAAGGTAAAATCATTTATCAATCCCGATGGCGCCGGCACAACCATTGACCGCAACGGAGATGACGACAAAGCTGTGCCGTCGTATATCTTCAAATTCAGTCAGGTTCTTCTGTCAATCCTGCCTCGCGATTTTTCGTTTATCAATGAGAAAAACATGAGTGAGATTTTCACCATGTTTTCGCGCAACAATATTAAAGTCCGTCTGATGCAGAACAGCGCTGTGAGTTTCTCTGTTTGCTTTGATTACGAGCCTGCGAAGCTGCAGGTGCTTATCGAAGATCTGCAGAAGCGTTTTGCTGTACGCTACAACGATTCAGTGGATATGGTGACTATTCGTCATTACAACAATGTGTCTGCCGAAGAATTCACAAAAGGACGCAAAATTCTGCTTGAACAGAAATCGCGCAGCACCTGGCAGATGATTATCAGTAAAGGCTGATCTGATCCGGATGCATTCGGTCATTTAATAACATGAATGCATGTCGTAATTTTTTTATACTTTAGTGCATCAAATTCATCTATATGAAACCTGAATTAATACAGGAATTGTTTGAACAGTACGGTGGTGTGTTTATGACTCCGGCCGTGAAAATCGCAAAGAAACTTGAAAATATACATGGCTTTCTGTTTGATTGGGACGGCGTTTTCAACAGTGGAAAGAAAAGCTCCGATTTCCCTTCAACTTACAGCGAAACAGACAGTCTCGGCATCAATTTGCTGCGATTCAGCTATTGGCTGCGGTTTAAGAAGATTCCCTTTATTGGAATTGTGACAAATCAGATTTCTGAATCAGCTTTTGATCTGGCAAAACGTGAACATTACAATGCGGTATATGTCTCATTCAAATCAAAGAAAGAGGCGTTGACTCACATGAATGACACTTTCAGCCTGCGTCCGACTCAGGTTGCATTTATCATGGATGATGTGCTTGATCTGAGCGCTGCCGAAGTGGCCGGTCTCAGTTTTATGGTAGGACGTAAATCAAGTCCGCTGTTTATGAATTACATCCGCGAAAAAGACATGGTGGATTACATCACTTATCAGCGCGGAGATCTCAATGCGGTTCGTGAACTTTGTGAACTTATGATGGGGCTGACCGATATTTTCGAAAACACCATTGAACAGCGGGTTGCAGCAACCGAAGAGTTTCAGGCTTTTCTTGATGAGCGCGACAGAATTGAATCCAAATTCTACCACAAAGTGGATCGTAAAATCATCGAAACAGTTATTTGATGAATCCCGCTGATTGGTTCTATTCTCTTGGACATGTAGGTCAGGCTGCCGTTGCTACTACTTTTACGTGGATGATGACTGCTGCTGGTGCCGCAACTGTTTTCCTATTCCGGGAAATAAATAAAAAAGTACTGGATGTGATGCTGGGAACAGCAGCCGGTGTTATGATTGCAGCAAGCTTCTGGAGTTTGTTGAGTCCTGCCATTGCTATGGAAGAAGCCCGCGGCGGAATCAGCTGGATTCCGGCTGTGATCGGTTTTCTTTCCGGTGCTGCTTTCCTGCGGATTGCCGACCGTCTTTTGCCTCACCTTCATGCAGGCATGAAAAAATCGCAGGCAGAAGGGATAAAAGTGAAATGGAACCGCAACACGTTGCTGATTCTTGCCATCACATTGCATAATATTCCTGAAGGACTGGCGGTAGGAGTCGTATTTGGTTCTCTGGCTTCAGGAGTAGATTCTGTATCAATGGCCGGTGCCATTGCACTCACTGTCGGGATTGGAATTCAGAATTTACCTGAAGGCGCAGCCGTTTCATTGCCGCTGCTGCGCGATGGCAGATCAAAATGGAGAGCTTTCATGGCCGGACAGTTTTCGGGTATTGTGGAGCTTGCCGGAGGGGTTCTGGGGGCATTTGCTGTAATTCATATGTCGGCCATGTTGCCGTATGCGCTTTCGTTTGCTGCCGGTGCCATGATCTATGTTGTGGTGGAGGAACTCATTCCGGAATCGCAGCGAGGCGAACACAACGATCTGGCCACCATGGGAACCATGGCCGGTTTTGCACTCATGATGTTTCTTGATGTAGCATTGGGGTAGTTGTCAGTGATTTTTCAAATATTCCGTAACAACACTTCTTGTATGCTCAATCAATTCAATTGAGCCCACAGAGCCATGTCCCGGAATAATTGTTTCTGCATCCATAAATTTCTCCTGTACATTTTTAAGTGTTTCCGGCCACGCATGCACATCGGCATCGGCAATATTTCCAATGCCTGAAGATTCCATCGATTTTATCAGACATCCGCCGAACAGGATTTTCTGAACGGGAAAGTAAATGACAATGTTGTCAAGGCTGTGTCCGGCTCCCGGGTAGAAGCACTCAACAGGGACGTCGCAAAACGACCATTTCAGATAATCACTGAATGATGCCACCGGAATTTCAAGATTTCTTTTCCTGCATTCTTCCACCGTTAATTTGTTGGCCATGGAAAAAACATTGCGGCGATGCAGCTCTGCCAGTCCGCCAATGCAGTCGTTGTGCCAGTGTCCGGGAATAAATACGGAAACAACAGTATGCATTGAATCTCTCAGAAAACCGAGCAGAACCCTTGTTTTCGCTTCATCCATCGGAGTATCGATCATCAGAGCTTTTCCGCTTCTGATCACCAGCAGCCCGTTGGATGAAACCACGCCGAACCCTTCAATTGTATCGGTAGTGACATGAATGAAAAATGAATCACGCAAATGAATCAATTGAATGTCATTCCGGACGGAAATGGTGTCTTTTCCTTGCGCAAATGCGCCTGAACAAAGCGAAATGCAAATAAGTAAAAAGCGAAATTTACGCATAATGTTCATCAGCAAAAGTCCGCATGATCCCCTTTTTATATTTCAAATCGTGGTACCCGAAAATAACAAAGAGCCCTTCCTGGCTTTTGTATTTTATTCCATGGGCTTCGCGGAATTTCTCTGCTTTTTTCCCTCGTTGAATAAATGGATGAATAGCGCCCAGCATGCAGGTTCCAAGTCCAAGCGCCTCGCCGGCATGCATGGCATAGGTGGCTGCAACAATCGGATCGGCGGGGTCGGAGTAGGGCGAGCCGTAGAAATACATGGCGAGCGGTGCATCGTATGTGATATAATTATTTCCTTTTTCCATCTCGCCGATATAATTATCAAACAAAGGACGAATAAAACTGCGGAACATTTCATCGTTGGCTTTGCCCCAGAAAGGCCGCATCATGGCCAGAAACCAGCCCGACACCATGAATTTCAGACTTTTCAGATACTGTGCAAAATCCTTGGTAAAAGCAGTTACTTTTTCGCAACCGTTTAATATGAGTACATGCACATCGCTGGGTGGAAGCCCCATGGGCGCGGTTCGTGCAGCAGCCAGTATTTTTTCAATCATTTCGGGTTCAACCGCTTTCTGATTGAATTTTCGCACACTGCGCCGTCGTTCGTACAAGGTCATGAGTTGCTCGTATGTCGTATCCGGTGCTTCTTTTGGAATATCGAACACATCGCCCGGCGACATGGTTCTGCCGCTGATTGTTATGGCACCTTCAGGACAAATAGCCATGCAATGCCCGCAGGCGATGCAGTTGAAAACCGAGCGGCCATGCAATTCAGCAGCTTTCCCGTTTTCAATTTTCAGCATATCGCTGCAACAGGCCTTTACACACAGCCCGCATCCGGTGC
>VSSQ01000949.1_pt1 | contig 13137 bp, 14 predicted proteins | sample 4763081 | NCBI WGS metagenome assembly VSSQ01 (sample SAMN12137344, study PRJNA551015) | bioreactor metagenome | isolation source: SDC9 anaerobic chlorinated ethene degrading culture | place: USA: Knoxville, Tennesee | collected 2015-01-01
TCCTGGTAATTGGTCACGGCTTTGACGATGGCTTGGGCTCTTTTTTCCGGATCTCCCGATTTAAAGATGCCGGAGCCCACAAATACTCCTTCAGCCCCCAGCTGCATCATCAGGGCCGCATCTCCGGGAGTTGCCACGCCACCGGCGGCAAAGTTGACCACCGGCAGGCGTTTGTGCTCATGAACATAAAGCACTAAATCATAGGGAACCTGCAGCTCTTTAGCCTCCTGGAACAGCTCGTCTTCCCGCATACCGGCAAGGCGGCTGATTTGACGGTTGATCATGCGCATATGGCGCACTGCCTGAACAATATCCCCAGTACCCGGTTCCCCTTTAGTACGAATCATGGCAGCCCCTTCATTGATGCGGCGCAAAGCCTCCCCTAAATCCTTCGCCCCACAGACGAAAGGCACCTTGAATCTGGTCTTATCGATGTGATAAACATCATCAGCCGGGGAAAGCACTTCACTCTCATCGATATAATCGATTTCAACAGCCTCCAAAATTTGAGCCTCCACGAAATGACCAATGCGGCATTTCGCCATCACGGGAATCGAGACGGCTTCCATGATTCCTTTAATCATTTTCGGATCGCTCATGCGGGAAACTCCGCCGACCGCCCGGATATCCGCCGGAATCCTTTCCAGTGCCATCACCGCACAGGCGCCGGCCGCTTCCGCAATCTTGGCCTGCTCCGGAGTGGTCACATCCATAATTACGCCGCCCTTTAACATCTGAGCCAGCTCTTTGTTCAATTCATATCGTTTACGATCCATTGAAAACCCTCACTTTACAACTAAGATATCATTGAGTATACTCAAAACTGGATATATTAAAATGTTCAATTCAAAAATAAATCATATGACCAATTCCATAAGGAGGAGCCCACTATGCTCACTTATTCCTTTGAAACCATAGGGTCAGAAAGCATGTATGAATATCTCTATCACTGCATCAAAACCGATATTCTGCAAAAAAAGTTAAAGGCTGATGAAAAACTTCCCTCCAAACGGGTTTTTGCCAAGAATCTGGGGGTCAGCGTGATCACTGTGGAAAATGCCTACGCCCAGCTTGCTGCCGAGGGCTATATCTATACCCAGCCCAAACGGGGCTACTTCGTCGCCAACCTGGACAAACAAACCCTCCACCCCTCTCTGGAAACATCTCAGAATGGGCTCCAATCTAAAAAAGAGCCGGCCTATTATGCCGACTTCGTCAAAAATTCCGTAGCCCCGGATTCTTTTCCCTTTTCAGTCTGGGCGAAACTGCTGCGGGATGTGATGGATACGGAAAGCCAGGCTTCCCTGCTTTCCGACACGTCTGTGGGTGGAGTCATGAAGCTCCGACAAGCCATTGCCGAGCATCTTTATCAATTCCGGGGTCTGTCGGTAGAGCCGGAGCAGATTATCGTCGGTGCCGGAACCCAGTATCTTTACAGCGTTATTATTCAACTCCTGGGCAGAAAGCTCACCTACGCTGTAGAAGATCCCGGCTATACCCGGCTCTCCAAAATCTATGAAAGCAATGACGTGCAGTGCTGCCATATCCCCATGGATGACTGCGGGGTCATCCCGGAGTCCTTAAAAGACTGTGGAGCAGATATTCTTCACATTACTCCCTCTCATCACTTCCCCACTGGAATCGTCATGCCGGTCAGCCGGCGCTATGAATTATTAAGCTGGGCAGCCCAGGAGAACGAGCGCTATATCATTGAAGATGACTATGACTGTGAGTTTCGCCTCTTCGGCAAACCCATTCCTACTCTGCAAAGCATTGACGTCATGGAGAAAGTCATTTACATCAACACCTTCTCCAAGAGCCTTGCCCCCACCTTCCGGATTAGTTATATGGTTCTTCCCAAGCATCTGGTGAACCGTTTTTATAGCCAGTTAGGCTTTTACTCCTGTACTGTCTCCACCTTTGAACAGTTCACCCTGACACGGTTTATTTCCGAAGGGTATTTTGAAAAACATATTAACCGCATGCGAACCTATTACCGCAAGCAGCGGGATGCCATCCTGAAGGCCCTCCGTCAAAGTGAGTTAAACCCCTATATCACTATTCAGGAAGAGGACTCAGGGCTGCATTTTTTGATGGAAGTGGCCACGGATGTGGATGACGCTCAGTTGATCGATGCCGCCAAAAAGTCCGGAGTTCGTATTTCTTGCGTCTCTCAGTATTACCATGGCACACCCGATCATAAAACCCACAAGATCATCATCAATTACTCAGGTTTAGAATCCGCAAAAATTGAAAACGCTATCCAACGGCTAAGCCAAAGCCTTGTGGAAGGAGTTTTATCCCTCTGACAGCAAAACAGGGGGTGCTGATATTCCGAAACTATCAGCACCCCTTAAAATTTGCCTATTGTTATTTAACCTTTTTTCTCTTGCCAAACTCTCCAAAGTTCTATCTATACTTACTCAGCTGTTTATTCATAAACTCAGGAAGAGAAAAACAGCTGGCCATGATTTGCTCATTCACATACAGGGCGTCAAGCTCTTTCATGCGAGCTTCATTTGGTATAACATACCCCTTTGACCCTAAGGTAAAGCTCCACAATCCACCGGGATAGGTAGGCACCACAGCTGTAAACATCTTCGTCTTCGGAAAAATATCATGAACCCGTTCAAAAATCTGTTCCATAACTTCTCCATGAAAAATCGGGGACTGGCTTTGGCAAACCATCAGGCCATCCTCCTCCAGAGCATTGAATATACTCCGGTAAAAGCTCTTTTCAATCAAGACTTCCGCCGGCCCTATGGGATCCGAGGAATCCACAATGACAATATCGTACTTGGTCGGGGAGTTTTGGACATAGTTTACACCATCATCAAAAATGAAGTTCACCCGGGGATCAGCTAACCCTCCGGAGACCTCAGGCAGATGTTTCAGACAAACCTCCACCACCATGGGATCGATTTCCACTACATCAATCTGCTCAACACTGGAATATTTGCACACTTCTTTGGCAACGCCACAATCTCCGCCGCCAATAATCAATACCTTCTTCGGGTTGGGATGAATGCTTAAGGGTACATGGGAAATCGTTTCATTGTAGATATGACCATCCAGAGAAGTCGTTTGCACGGCCCCATCCAATACCAACATGCGCCCGAAGCTGTAGGAATCGAGAATCATCACATGCTGAAGGGTTGATTTGGCTTCAACTATGATCTCTTTAATCCGATAATCAATCTTCAGGTTTTCCCGTTCATCTTCCGTCATCCATAACCCATGCTCGTTTTCAGATAAAAAAGTCGGCAATTTCCTAGTCATTTTTTCCTCCATTCAAAAAAAATCTTATAACAGTCACCTGTTATTTCCTATTATACCATGAGACAAGGAAAAACTCGCCCCTTGACCACTTACGAGATAAGCTTTAAGCCGATAACCGAACCTAAAATCATGGTTATAAACACTACTCTTCGCCAATCCTTTGATTCATTATAACGAATCATGCCAATGAGGGTACCGCCTACCACACCGATACCGGTCCAAACAGCATACGCTGTCCCCATAGGCAGGAATCGCAGTGAATAGCCCAATAAAGCAAGACTCGCCCCAAATCCCATAATCAAGAGGTCCACGGTTTTCCAAGTGCGGCTTATCTGCAATTGATTGATCATAGCCACCCCAAATGCTTCAAGCAAACCTGCTAAACATAAAGTGAACCAAGCCATTACGCATCAACTCCTTCTTTGCTCCGCTCCCCTGTAACCGCTTTTAAACCAAATACCCCTGTTAACAGGATTAAAATCAGCAGGACTTTGGCCCATTGAAAGGGCTCTTCAAAAAAGAAAATCTCCGAAATGACCGTACCGGCTGTGCCCAATCCTACAAAAACAGCGTAGACCGTCCCGGCAGGGAGCACCTGTCCCGCCGTAATCATCAAATAATTGCTCACAATCAGGGCAATCACCGTACCGGTCCATGTCCACACATCATGGGAATGAGCTAAACCAATCACCCAGAACACTTCCAGGAAAGCAGCAACAAAGACTTTATACCAATGTTTATTCATAGAACGTTTCCCTCCACTTTAGGTTTTTTCCAAATTAAAAAGCCCAAGAGATACTGTTCATCAGTCTCTCCCAGGCTTTTATCCCTCCGTGACACAGCCAGGCTGTGAGTTTTCTCTCGGACCAGACCAACAAAGCGTGTTGCGGAACCCTAGAAAACATTTTTTTATAAAATTATGGTGCGCCACCACGGATTCGAACCGTGGACCTGCCGATTAAGAGTCGGATGCTCTACCAGCTGAGCTAGTGGCGCAAGCATTATTATAATATACCCATCGGGAAAGTTTTGCAACAAAAATTTCTACCTGTCACCTTTACTGCGATCTCGATATTCTATAATTAAAGCGGTAATAATACCAAAAAATGCGGCAGCAAAAAGAAATACAGCCAGTATAAATTTCCCCAAATCTTCAAACCCCTCGCCGGCCCGAACAAACCTTGCCAAGTAATAATAGTAAATGGATAAGCAAAGGCATAAAGCCCCTGGCAAATATTTCAGAGATTTAATTCTTGATGCCACTTTTCCCAGCAGAACAGTTATCCCAATTGAAACCAGACCAACAACCAGTATCATGAGTATTAATCGATCCATAGCAAAACCCCTCTCTTTCCTTATCCTTAGTTTATCCGCGCCGGTTTGAAATAATAAGCCATCTCATACTATCACGAATAGCTTAAAAAACTGACCTCAGTCAAAAATTACAAAAAAATATTGGGTTATATTTTATTAATAAGGTACAATATTAAAGAGTAAACCTAATATGCATTAAAAGGAGAGAAAACTATGCTTACTGGTGCTGAAAAAATTACTGATGTTGTAGAGAAATACCCACAGTCGGTAGAAGTCTTCCAAAAATACGGCATGCATTGCTTTGGCTGCATGGCAGCCCGCTTTGAAAACGTTGAACAAGGCGCTATGGCCCATGGAATCGATGTCCCCAGCCTTATCAAGGATTTAAATAAGGCCATCGGAAATCAATCGTAATTTGAAATAAGTGGAGAACACAACGGCTGACACGGTTCATTGGAACGTGTTCAGCCGTTTTTACATTAATGGTTAACCTGTTATACTATTATTGGATTTTTTATGATAGCACTCTTTAGATAGCATGTTCATAAAATCATCATAAAATATTCAGCTTCTTTTCAGTTTCTGATCAGGTTTGACTCAGAGTAATGTCTTATACTTAGGTCATTAAGAGAAATCTTTGTTCAACGATTTTATACACAAGGGGGTTCAATCTATGAATGAGATGAATGAGAAAAAAAACCGGCTACTTCCTTTAGCAGCTTTATGTATTATCAGTGCTCTTCTCGGCGGAGTCTCATCTGTATCGCTTCTTCAATATGTCTATCCGGAGACTCTTAGCGCTATCGAGGCGCAAGCCACTCTAAATTCCCCGGGCACCGCCAGCCCCGTGACCCTTCTCGCCAATACCCAAACGGATGAATCCAATTCTCCTGTGGTTCAAGTAGCCAAAGACGTGGGCCCCGCAGTAGTGGGAGTCTCCAATTACCAAAATGTTTCCAATACCTATAGGTACGGATTCGGTTTAGGCTCCAGGAACAATACCCAGAGCTCCGAGTTAGTGGAAGCAGGAACCGGTTCCGGATTTATCATTGACGCTCAGAATGGTTATATCGTGACCAACTACCATGTTATTGAAAACGCCCAAAAAATCACAGTTAGTCTTAGTGATGGTCGCAACCTTGAGGCCAAGCTGATCGGCTCAGACTCCCGCACTGATTTAGCTGTCCTGCAGATCTCAGATACCAGTAATCTCACTGAAGTAAAACTGGGGGACTCTTCCCAAATTGAAGTAGGGGAATTTGTCGTCGCCATCGGGAATCCGGGAGGAAACAAGTTTGCCCGCTCTGTAACAGCAGGCGTTATTTCCGCCACCAATCGTACTCTCCAGATGTCCGGCGAGTCCACCCTTTATAATATGCTGCAAACAGATGCCGCTATCAATCCTGGCAACAGCGGCGGTCCCCTGGTCAATTACTCCGGGGAAATCATCGGCATTAACTCAGCCAAATATGCTGAAAGTGGATTTGAAGGTATGGGCTTTGCTATTCCCATCACTGAAGCCACTTCCATCATCACCCAACTTATTGAAAATGGCGCAGCAAAACATCCTGCTCTCTTAGTCTCGGTCAGCGATCAATACCTTCTTTATGCCAAAGAGCAAAATCTACCCCTGGGGGCCTATATCTATGAAGTCAATCCTGAAGGACCTGCCGGAAAAGCGGGAATCCAGGAAGGCGATGTGATTACTCATGTGAATGATGTCAAAGTGGAAAACTCCACTGAACTGATTGGAGAGATTTATAAGCATAATGTAGGGGACAAAGTGACCCTGACCTTTATTCGCGACGGACAGACAAAAGCGGTACAAGTCACCCTCGGGGAAATAACTACCTAATATAACCTAAACAATATGACCCGAAAAGAGCCCTCTTCAGGAAAAACCTGAAGAGGGCTTTATAAAAGGGTATTGAAGGCAGATTATGGTTATTTCATGACAGCCGTTGGCAACATAAGTGAAAGCTCGGGGAATACCACGAGGACAATCAGCATCACAATCATCACTAAGATGAAGGGGAGAACCCCCATGACCACTTCCCCAAGTTTTTCTTTGGCCATAGAGCTCACCACAAAGAGATTGAGGCCGACCGGTGGCGTAATCATTGCCAACTCCATATTCACCGTCATAACAATAGCAAAGTGAATTGGATCGATGCCGATACTTCTCATAATCGGAAGCAAAATAGGCAGGGTGATCAAGATAATGGACACTGCCTCTAAGAAGGTTCCCATAACAAAGAACATTAACTGGGTAAGTAAGAAGAAGACGAAGATATTAACGCTGGATTCACCGATCCAAGCAGCCACCTTATTAGGTACCTGATTATTGGTGAGGAATAGAGCAAAGACCATGGCTGCCGCAATGATCAGGAAAATCATGGAGGTTGTATTGATGGTTTCCACCAAAACCTTGCGAAAATCTTGCGGACGCAATTCCTTATAGACAAAAAGAGAGATGATTAGAGTATAGAAAACTGCCACAACAGCTGCCTCTGTGGGTGTACAAATCCCCGCATAAATACTGCCGAGAATTAAAACAGGCAGAAAACTGGCAGGTATAGCCCTTATCGTGGATTTCCAGCGCTCGCTCCAAGTCGCTTTCTCTGTCTGTCCATAGCCGTGTATTTTGGCATAAACAATGGCTATAATCACCAGAGTAGAAGCGAGGATGAGACCCGGAATGATGCCGGCCATAAATAGCTTGCCGATGGAAGTATCAGAGGTCACCCCGTACACGATCAAAGGGATACTGGGAGGAATGAGGATACCTAAGGTTCCGGAGGCAGCAATCAAGCCCATTGTATAACGTTTAGGATAACCACCCTTCAACATAGCCGGCAGCATGATAGCTCCAATCGCCGCCGCTGTGGCTGGGCTGGAACCGGAAATCGCGGCGAAAAGGGTACAGGCAAGAATCGTGACCACGGAAAGTCCACCAGGGAAATGACCGATCCAAGCCTTTAAACATTCAATGAGATATTTGGATACCCCTCCCCGGGACATGAGTACTCCCGCCAGTACATATCCGGGTATCGCCATGAGCGGTGCTGTATTGATTCCGGCAAACATTCTTTGGGGTATCATCATGAGATTAAAGTCTGATGTAAGCGTGAAAATGAGAATAGTGGACATGGCCAAGCTAATCGCAATGGGGACATGCAGAAGGAAGAGAACAACGAAGATACTAAACAGTAAAGCTGTGGTCATCAGACTTCACGCTCCTTTCCTGCTCCGCCATCCAGTCCTTGCCGCCATTTTTCAACGTTTCATAAAGTTTAACCACAAAACGCATAGACAAAAGCGCTCCCATCAAAGGTAAGATAAAGTAAACAATATATAAAAATATTCCCGTATCCGTGGACTTCTGCCCTGTTTTGTGTACAAACGCTACCAGCTCAAAACCATAGCGAAGAACAAAGATACCAAAGAGAAGTCCTACCATATGGGCAAAAATAGTGACCATAAATCGGCCCCTTAAGGGTAGACGATCATAAAGCATTTCCACTGATATATGGTGGTTATTCCTTAAGGCCACACTGGCTCCAATCAAGGTCCCCCAAATAATTAACCACTGCGAGATTTCATCCACCCAAGGTTGAGGGTCATTAAAAAAATAACGCATGATTACTCCGTAAAAGATGACGGTTACTCCGATGAACAACAATCCACCAGCAAGGATGTCCTCTAAAAAATTAAACGCCCGCCAAAACCGCTTCATTAAAACACCTCTCTTCTCTCTTAATCCATGTCATTGCTTTATCTGTCATAATTTGCTTAAATTTATTTATTATTGTTTAAATTTGTCTATTAGCGCGATAAAAAAGGGACGGGGTAATCCCGCCCCAATTTTACCCTCTATGAATGCCTATCATTGATTGGCCGCACGGGCAGCGTCTATGATGTCTTTACCAATGACACTTTCAAACTCTGCAACCACAGGCTCCATAATTTTTACGAACTCTGCCCGTTGGGCTTCGTTAAGCTCTACAACCTCCATGCCGGCGTTTTTCAGATTCTCGAAACTCTTCTGATCTAAATCCTCGGCCAATTCAACGGCATAATCAGTAGCTTCAGCCATTGCTTTTTCCAGAGCTTCGCGAATATCGCCAGGCAGCCCATCCCAAAACTTAGTATTAACAATAATACAATAGTCAAGGCGCCCATGGTTAGACACTGTTAAATGCTTTTGGACTTCGGCGTATTTTTGAGTGTCAATATTGTTGAAGGTGTTTTCCGTCGCATCAACAGTACCTTGCTGTAAAGCGGTATAGGTTTCACCAAAGGGGATAGTAGCGGAGCCGGCACCGAGGGCCTTAAATTGAGCTTCCAGAACACTACCGGCTTGGACCCGGAATTTCAGACCTTTGAAATCTGCCGGGGTCACCAAGGGATACTTTCCGTTGACAAATTGCTTAAAACCGTTAGGCCACATTGCCAACAACCGCACACCATAGTTATCCAAGCTGTTCATCAACTTCTTATTAGCATCACTTTCCCAAAACTTATACACAGCGTCATTATCTTTAAACAAGAAGGGTAAATCCACATATTGGAATTGGGGATTCATCCCTACCAATTTGGTAATAGAAGGAGCAATGATATGGACATTCCCTGCCTGTACTGCTTCTAACTCTTCTTTGTCGCCATAAAGCTGGGAAGAAGGATAGACTTCCACTGTAACCCGCCCATCTGTGTACTTCTCTGCCAGCTCTTTAAACTTCTCTGATGCCAGCCCTTTGGGGGAATCAATAGTGGTAACATGGGAGAATTTAACGATGATAGGATCGGCTTTTTTCTCTCCGCCATCGACAGCAGTAGCAGCATTACCAGAGTTGCTGCTATTGGATGAAGATGAGCAGCCTGCCAAGGCTAACGCCATAATTAAAGTGATTACCATAAACAAGGTCAGGGATTTGTGATCTTTCTTGAAATAAAACATCATTCCGCCTCCTCAAAATTCTTTGGCCTATTTACTTAGGTTTTATCTCTATGTCTCCTCCTAAACTCTCTACCCCTTTGTAAACTAACCTCTTAGCCCCACCTCCTTTCAGGAATTACGCATTAGATCAACTAATTCAGTACCGATATCCTCAGCCAGCATTTCATAAACCGGTGCTAAGGCCTCTTCTAAAGCCTTCTGTTCCTCAGCATTTAAGTAGTGAATCTTAATCTCTCCCTCTCTTTCTAACGCCGCTAATTGTTGGGCATTGACCTCTGCAGCTTTTTCCCTTTCCCAAAGAGTCACTTCCGCCAAAGCCTCTTCTAAGATTTTGCGGATACCTTCAGGCAATCCTTCCCAAAACTCCTTGTTAACGATGACTATATAACCCAAATATCCGTGGTCACTAATTGTTAAGTATTTTTGGACTTGATCAAAACGCTGCGTGAAAATGTTGGATATGGTATTTTCTTCTCCATCTACTCCACCTGTCTCTAAGGCCGCATGAACATCACTGAAGGCGAGAGGATGAGCGACGGCGCCGAGAACTTCGAATTGGTACTTTAGGGTGTTTGAAAAAGGCATGATGCGAAATTCCAGTCCCCTGTAGTCCTCAGGTCGCTGCAAGGGATGTGAGCTATTGGTCATTTGCTTAAACCCATTATGCCAAACGGCCAACCCCAGCATGCTATGTTCCTCCAGTCGAGCCAATAGCATTTGACCAACTGGACCATCTACGAAGTGAGGGATATTCTCTAAATTATTAAAAGCATACGGTAAGTCAAAAAGCTGCCACTCGGGGATCATTGCCGATAATTTGGAGGTTGCCGGAGCAATCATTTCTATTGCACCATTTTTTAAGGCATCAAATTCTTCCCCATCTTTATAGAGTTCAGAATTAGGATAGACTTGAACCTCCACGTATCCCCCGGTTCTTCTGCGCACCAGCGAGGCAAACCGCTCTGCCGCCAATCCTTTGGGAGAATTTTCAGCAACCACATGGGAAAACTTAATAACAATCCTTTCATCCTTAGTAACTTGTTGTTGATCAATCACATTTCTTTGGCAGCCAGTAATCCACAAGAGCAAACAACCCAGGATAATAGCATATATTTTTGTACTCATTGACCGCCCTCACCTTGTGATTATTGCAACTAATTATTTATATATTCTGAATATACTGACTTTTTAAGCTATTTTATGTTCTTCTTTACTAATCATCAATAATTTGACCATATTGGTAATAAAGTTCATTTTGGTCATAAACAATACCGTTTATTGACAGGTCGTCCTACCCTATACCTATTGACACTCTTAAAGTATTTGTCGTTCTTTTCCCAGCTATGTTATTTAAATAATTTAGAAAATAAAAAAGGACCCTGAGTAAAACAATAAACTCAAAGGTCCTCTTTTCGTGCTTACAGCACATCGTCGCCTTTCTCTCCTGTGCGAATCCGGATTGCTTCTTCCACTGGATAGACAAAAATTTTCCCATCTCCTACTTCGCCGGTACGGGCAGCTTGAGTTATGATGGAAATCACTTGGTCAACATCCTGATCTGTAACAACCACTTCGATCTTCACCTTGGGAAGCAGATATACCTTATACTCTACCCCTCGATAGACCTGAGTATGGCCCTTTTGGTTACCGCATCCCAAAACCTGAGTTACGGTCAATCCACTGACGCCAAAGTCATCCAATGCCGATTGAACATCATCAAGTTTACCTGGGCGAACTATTGCTTCAATTTTCTTCATTAGGATCCCCTCCTTTAGGAATAAGTATTCACTCTGTAACCGTTGAAATCCTTCATATTCAACTTCGTTGAACGAAAATTCCCACAATAGCTAATAATCCCTTCCATCTTATAAGTATAAACACCCCTTCACAGTAGGTTTAGATCGTTTCACAGATTAGAGCTGACCAATTCTTCCCCTGATAAGCATTATAACCTCTGGTATGAGCATAACCATAAATTTTCGTGCTCTTTTGACCGTTATTCTCAAAGAGAAATCCATAGGTCTCTCCGTTAATGGCCCGCCTGGCAGCCTCTAAATGTTTAAGATTATCTTTAAGAACTCCTTTGCGATTACGGCTGGCTATCACATAGCCTTCTTTGTTTAGGACATAAACTTCTCCATTTTTCCCAATCCGGGCACTGTCGATGATATCATAGATAAAATCCCAATTAAAACGGGTGGAGAAATAACCTAAAACCTCTCCCTCGTCACTGACAATCGGGCATGTGTAGGCTACTGTATAGCGGTTTTCCAAAGGGGATAAATAGAGATCGCTTACAGAAATAGCATTGGCTGCCTTGGCTTCAATAAACCAAGGTTTATCGGCGAAATTCTTGCCGATGAGTTCTGTATGGACTCCTGCCGATACAATGGTTCCTTCCGGATCCAATACATAAAGATCTATGTAAACTTCATAAATCTCGACAAGGGATTTCAATAAAGTATTGCATGCGGCGATCCGCTGAGGATCGTCTGCGAGAAAACAATGCTTGACCTTATCAAATCTTGCCCAGGCTTGGGCATCACAATTCCGCTCGAATAGATTGCGATCGATTTTGTCTATGGTATCATAGGCCACATCGGCTGTCCGCACTGCCATAACTTCATTGGCCTTAATCTGGATATTCTCGACGATTTGAGTACTTTCCTTGGTTGAGGCCAAGCTCCGGGTAGCCAGCTTCTTAATCTCATCAGCCACCACACGGAATCCTCGCCCTGCTTCTCCTGCTCTGGCCGCTTCTATGGCAGAATTTAAAGACAGCAGGTTGGTATGCTTAGCAACCTCTTGGATGGATTCGATCACTTTCCCCATGTTTTGGTTTGCTTCTTTCAATTCGACCAACAGAATTGAGGCATCGATGCTTAATTCATTTACTTTCAAAAAATCGCCTCCCTTTGCATATTTTTCCATGCACAAAAGGCGCTTATAAAGATAAAGTCTTTATAAGCGCCTTTGCTTCCCTTATTTAAGTTTATGCATAGTTTTATTTTACACGGTATCGGCAAACTGACAATTGCTTTGTGAATAAAATATTGTATTCATTCTCGATTTTTCCATAGGCATCCCCAGGTACAATGACGGAAATCACCTGCGCGACAGCTTAAACTGAATCAACAAAAAGGAGGCCGGAGAGAACAATCCTCTTCCGGCCTCCGAGCGTTATACTTATAAAACAGTTTCTCCTATCTCACCGGTGCGGATACGGATAGCTCCTTCAACGGGGTAAATAAAGATTTTCCCATCTCCCACTTCGCCGCTGCGGGCCTCATCGGAAATGATTCTGACCACTTCATCCACCGCCTGATCGTTAACTACAACTTCAATCTTTACTTTGGGGAGAAGAAAAACTTTATACTCTACCCCTCTGTAAACCTGGGTATGGCCCTTTTGCTTACCGCAGCCAATGACATGAGTCACAGTCAGCCCGCTTACCCCAAAACGATCCAGAGCACTTTGTACTTCATCCAGTTTGCTCGGTCGGATAATCGCTTCAATCTTTTTCATTGAATTTCCTCCTCGTATAATTGATTTAGTTCCTGCCCCACGAGTCCCAAAAACTAATGGAA
>VSSQ01000950.1_pt1 | contig 13136 bp, 9 predicted proteins | sample 4763081 | NCBI WGS metagenome assembly VSSQ01 (sample SAMN12137344, study PRJNA551015) | bioreactor metagenome | isolation source: SDC9 anaerobic chlorinated ethene degrading culture | place: USA: Knoxville, Tennesee | collected 2015-01-01
TTCATAGCGTTGTTGATTATGTTATATAACCCATTTGCAGGCATTGCGGTTCATGTAAAAATGACAACTTCCGGCATCTGTTATTAATTATCGCAGACCATTTGCCATTTGGAAAAGATATGGCTACATTTGCAGTATACATCAGTCATTTTCTTCCTCTTCAATAGATACTTTAAGTATCCTTCTTTTATTCTTTTATTAATATAATAAGATAGGGCGTGCACGATGAATGCAAGTTGTGCAACGTGATCTCTCAAAACCCGCATGGGCACAGCGTTTCAAGCGACCACTTTGCGTGCAGGATGCGTGCAGTATTTATAAGTCCTTTTTTGTTGATTTATCAGATAATAAAAAACACCCAGTTTTAATCAATTGATATGCCTTGTATTGTTAAAATAAGTGTTATATTTGAAAACGGAAAGCACGGATTATACTCCGAACTCTCATTTTTGTTAGCTCTCAAAGAAAAAACCACCAGGTAGTTTATTTGTGACTGACGAGACTTTTCTTTTAACTTTGCCTACGATTCTCGCATTGACTGATTAATGGTTTTATGTGGATGATGAAGACTTAGTTGAATGTAGTAAAAATATAATTATTGAAATGGCAAAGAAAAAAGAGGTGGTTGAAGAACTGTTGGAAAAGAAATTATGGAAAGCGGCGGATAAACTACGTAAAAATATAGATGCAGCTGAGTATAAGCATGTTGTTTTAGGCTTAATCTTTTTAAAATATATATCAGTCTCGTTCGAGGAACTCTATGCCAGACTTCAGAATGAAATGGATGAAGGGGCAGATCCCGAAGACCGGGAAGAATATAAGGCCGAGAATGTTTTTTATGTACCTGCAGATGCCCGTTGGGCGTATTTGGTTTCCAAAGCGAAAGATCCTAAGATTGGAAAATATATTGATGATGCTATGGACGCCATCGAAAAGGATAACAGTATTTTGAAAGGCGTACTGCCCAAAGTATTTGCCCGACAAAACCTCGACCCTACCAGTCTGGGAGAACTTATCGATCTGATAGGCAACAGTACTTTAGCACAGGCATCAACCAATAGTGCCGATCTGCTCGGACATGTTTTCGAATACTTTTTAGGTGAATTTGCTCTTGCCGAAGGAAAGAAAGGTGGACAATTCTACACGCCAAGATGCGTTGTAGAGCTATTGGTCAGCATGCTTGAACCCTACAGAGGTCGTGTTTTAGATCCCTGCTGCGGTTCGGGAGGAATGTTTGTCCAGAGCGAAAAGTTTGTAAAAGAACATCAAGGGCGTATAGACGATATTTCGATTTATGGACAAGAGAGCAACCAGACCACCTGGCGTTTGTGCAAGATGAACTTAGCTATTCGTGGTATAGACGCTTCACAAGTAAAATGGAACAACGAGGGTTCATTCCTAAACGACGCACATCAGGATTTAAAAGTCGATTATATAATTGCTAATCCACCGTTTAATGTCAGCGACTGGGGAGGCGACCAACTTCGTACCGATGCACGTTGGCAATACGGAACACCTCCAACGGGAAGTGCCAACTTTGCATGGATACAACATTTTATTTACCATCTTGCCCCGTCCGGTCAAGCTGGCTTTGTTTTGGCAAAAGGTGCCCTTACGTCAAAAACAAGCGGCGAAGGAGATATTCGCAAGGCACTAATCGAAGCTGGGTTGATAGACTGTATTGTAAACCTGCCTGCTAAATTATTCCTGAATACCCAAATTCCGGCTGCTTTATGGTTTATAAGTCGGAACCGGACCAATGGTAGTTTTCGGAACCGAAGCAAAGAAGTTTTGTTTATTGATGCCCGTAATTTGGGATACCTTATCAATCGTCGTACGCGAGAGTTAACCCCCGATGATATAGCGCAAATATCAGATACGTACCATAATTGGCGAAATGTAGATGGAAAGTACGAAGATGTTCCCGGGTTCTGTGCTTCAGTTCCGATTGAACGTGTTGCAGAACTAGATTATGTCCTTACACCCGGTCGTTACGTTGGGCTGCCGGATGAGGAAGACGACTTTAACTTTGAGGAACGTTTTGCCGAACTGAAGGCCGAATTTGCCGAACAGCTTAAAGAAGAACAACGGCTCAATACTCTTATTCTGGAGAATCTGGCTAAAATTAAAATGGAGAAATAATGAACTACATAGATAAAATTCAGCAGATTCACGAGCTTTCAAAGTGCTTTTATTTGACTTTTCCAATTTGTGACGCATTGCGTCACGAATTAAGTTGGATGCATTATCTGATGCCTGTGGGCGACAACCCAACTATTGGTCTGATACTAAGTTCAAATCGCAATGAAGCCATAGTAAAGTACTCAATTCTAAATGATAACAAGAACATCTTCGCATCCAAATACTTACTCTATCTTCCAACCGAAGAAGAACTAAAGCGTGAGATTGAAAAAGAACGCAACATGATGGAATCTTTAAAAGAGGAGGGTAAAGAATGAGTGAGTGGAAAGAGTATAAGTTGGGAGATGTCGCTTTAAAAATGACATCTGGAGGTACTCCTAAAACAAGTGAGTCTTCTTATTATAATGGTGGAATTCCGTGGTTAAATACTAAGGAGGTAAACTTTAATAGAATTTTAAAGACAGAAAAAAATATTTCTGAATTAGGGCTAAGTAATTCATCGGCAAAATGGATTCCAAAATATTCTGTTATAGTGGCAATGTATGGAGCAACCGCAGGAAAAGTGGCATATTCGTTAATTGACTTAACAACAAATCAAGCCTGTTGTAATATTATCATTGATAAAAAGAAAGCCGATAGCTTATTCGTCTACTATTATTTACAATCATCATATGTGGAATTAGAAAACTTAGCATGTGGAGCTGCTCAACAGAATCTTAGCGTTGGGGTGATTTCCGATTTTTCCGTTTTATTGCCATCTTTGGCTCAGCAAAAGTTAATAGCTGGTGTTTTGAGTTCATTAGACGATAAAATAGATTTGCTAAATCGCCAAAACCAAACACTCGAATCAATGGCAGAAGCTCTTTTTCGTCACTACTTTATTGATAATCACCAACCTGAGTGGAAAGAAAAAAGTTTATTTGATTGCATTGAATTGATTGGAGGAGGAACACCCAAAACAACTATTGACGAATATTGGAATGGTCCAATAAAATGGTTATCAGGTGGTGATATTGCCAACAATCATAAAGGATTTATTTTTGATGCAGAAAAATCAATTTCTGAAATTGGACTAAGCAATAGTTCAACGAGATTATTACCTAAATATGCTACTGTAATTTCAGCACGAGGAACTGTTGGCAAATTTTGTATCCTTTCTGAACCAATGGCTTTTAGTCAATCGAATTATGGAATATTGCCCCAATATAAAGATTGCTTTTTCTTTACTTATTTATTAGTTTCTTATTCTGTAGAAGAATTGCAATCTGCTGCATATGGTAGTGTTTTTGACACAATAACAACGAATACATTTAAGGGATTATCGGTATCACTCCCACCCAAAGAACTGATTTTACAGTTTGAAACAATGATAACTGTATATTTTAGTAAAATCTATAATAACCAAAGCCAAATTATCACCCTTTGTTCGCTGCGTGATACTCTCCTGCCGAAAATAATGAATAAAGAAATAGAAATTGAATGCAATCAATTAAAATAGGATGATATGAAAATTAGAACAGATTTTGTGACAAATAGTAGTTCAGTTAGTTTTATAGTAACTATGAATAAAGCAATTCTAGATATTCATTTAGAGAATTTTGGGAAATGTATCGACTCAGGGAGTCAAAGAGTGGTGGATATATTACAAGAAGAATTGTTAAATAATGGAACCAAAATAATGCTAGAAGGAAAAGAGGTATACGCAAAACTATATAAATTTGATGATGGAGGAGATTGTATGTTTGCAGATTCTTATGATCTACCATACGATCAAATTGACTTCTCTTCTTTTGAAGAGAAAGATTTGTGGCCATTAATATTCGGTGAGTTTATCGCTAAATATAAAATATGTGGAATAGCAGGCTTTGGTGTTACTCAAGTACAAACATATTAATCAATAATTATGAAAATTAGAACAGATTTTGTGACAAATAGTAGCTCTGTTAGTTTTATTCTGACAATGCATAAAAATATCGTTGAAGTTTTTGAAAGATGGCATGGAGATTATGCTTCATTAGAAAATAAAACTATTAGAACCACTTTGAAACAATTTATGATAGAAAATGGAACCAGAACATACATTGAAGGGGAAGAAATTCTATTTCACAAAATAGAATTTGATACTGAAGAAGCAATAACAAGAGAAACTTTAAGGTTGGAAAATACAAATCTTGATTTTTCTTCTATTGATAACGACAAGCTATGGGATTACATAAAAGGTGAATATTTATTAGGTGGCAATCTGAGTAAAATTGAAGGTTTCGGATCTACGCAAGTTTATCAATTTTAACAATTATGAAAATAAGACGTCATTTTAATGATTATAACTTTATAGCAGATCAAGAAACCGGAATTACCTTTCGCTGGGGAAAGACGTTAAATGAGAATCCTTATTTTGCCCCTATCCCAGAACTTGCAGACATATCCATTTCTAATCATTGTAGCAAAGGATGCAGTTTTTGTTATAGAAATAGCAAACCTGATAATTCATTTATGTCAACCGAAGATTATGAGTTGATAATGAAAAATCTCAAGCACTCACAATCTGGGAGCGTTTTTCAAGTAGCTTTAGGTGGTGGAGAGCCATTAGAACATCCTAATATTGTTGATATACTAGATATTACTAGATCTTATGATGTAGTTCCTAATTTCACTACAAATGGGATATTTCTTACAAAGAAAATTGCAGATAACATAAAAGGGAAAGTTGGAGCTGTCGCTGTATCATTAACTAATTTTGATGATTATTCAGAGTCGAATATAGAGCTTCTTATAAATTCAGAAATAAGAACTAATATTCATTTTGTTGTAGATAATCAGAATATTAAAGATGCAATTAAAATATTAATTGGCAACTATAACCATTTATTGCAGAACATTAATGCAATAGTTTTTCTTACTTACAAACCTGCAGGGAGAGGTGAGACTTCTTTAGTGCTACAAGATAATGCTGATTTTCAAACTTTTTTATCTCTAATCGATAATAACAAATGTATATGCAGGATTGGTTTCGATGCCTGTTTTGTACCTATGTTAATGCGTTATACAAAAACTAGGATTGAGTATATCGATGCTTGTGAGGTTGGTTTCTTTTCTGTATATATTGATGAAAAACTAAATGTTTCTCCTTGTTCGTTTTCTAATGGTGCAGATAGTTACAATCTGCGAGAATATGATTTTTATGACATTTGGTTGAATAAATTTAAGGATTTCAGAAGTCGGCACAATAATATGTGTAAACAAGATTGTATTGCTAAAAAATCTTGTAGAGGATTTTGTCCATATTATCCACAAATTACAACTTGTTATAAATAAAAGCATTATGAATATAGACTGGAATCAATTAAAAATTAACAGCACTTCAAAGGAGTTGAGTTTTGAATCATTTTGCTACCAGGTTGCATATAAAAAGTATAATCAACATGGTTTATTTACTTCTTTTTATAATACGCCAGGGTCTGAATTTTATTTGGAATTTAAACATGATTGTAAAGAATTATCTTTACATAAAGGGGATGTAATAGGATGGCAAGCTAAATTTTGGTTTAATCGAAAAGATATGGACAATTCTCCTCTTGATAATAATCATAGAGAAGAATTAATACATGGTTTCGAGAAAACTATTTTACAGCAACCAAATTTAAAATGTTGGATAATATGTACACCTGGAAAATTTTCTAATACAAAACCGCATTGTTCTTGGGATAAGCTTATATGTGAATTAAAGTCTATAAAAAAAGAAGTCGATATAATTCATTGGCATAAAGATTCCTTTGAAACTATATATCATGAAAATCCAGAGGGATATTTTGGAATTTACAATCATTATTTCAATACGAAATTTATTGGTATAGAGTTGCTTAATAGAATAACAACCCGAAACTTAAAAACATTAGAGTCAAAGTTTGATGTTGATTTGCATATTAAAGATGAGCAAGAAATAGAATTATTTTCTTCTATTTTTTATGATAAATCGCTTAAAGAAATTTCGGAACAAATTAAGAGAATAAAGCACGCAGTAAAAGATATTAAAAATGACTGGATGTATTCTTTTAATTCTTTTTCAGACCTATCAAATATCTTTGTTCAAAACGTGAAAAAATTTGTAGAAACACATTTTAGTTTTTGCGAAAATTTATCTTGTGTACAATCGACTGATTCAAGAGAAATCTTATTATTCGCAAAAAATATTATTTATCTTATAGAAAAGTTCAGGCAAGAAATCAGAGAACCACTTCGACAATCAATCAACAAAGAATTAAAAGAACTAAATAAAAAAATTGACTATCAAGAAAAAGAATGGATAAACTTTACTATTAAAAGTACAAATCATATTTATGATTTAATTGTAGGTAATGAATCAAATGTATCATTATTGCAATTAGCAAGAAGAACTTTAGCAAATAATATAAACATATTTGCTGCGGCAGGATATGGAAAAACTCATTGTGCTTGCTCGATAGCTTATCAAATGCAAGAAAAGAGTTTGCCGGTTCTTCTCTTATTGGGTAGTATGTTTAGAGATGATAGAACTCCTCAACAACGTATATTAGAATTAATTGAAGTTTCAAATGAATATTCTTATAAAGATTTAATTGCTGCAATTAACAATTTAGGCTGTATATATGGCTGTAAAATACCAGTAATTATTGATGGTTTAAATGAAAGCTATCCTTATTGTAGCAAAATTTGGAATAATGAAATATATTCTTTAATAAGCAATTTTAATGAATTAGAAAATGTTATTCTAATAACAACTTGTAGAGACAAAAGCGAATATATTCAAAAAATATTTGATAAAAAAAACTACTCTGAAGTTGATAGCCATCTTTTTATTAAAGGTTTTTCTGAGCAAAATATTAATCACGCAATTGGAAAATATTTTGATAAATACAAAATAACGCACAGTAATCAATTTGATAGCTCTATTTTTAGTTTTCCTCTCATCTTGAAATTATTCTGCGAAGTAAATAGTAATAAAGACAATGTTATAGTTAGTCAATTTGCTATTACGCAAAGCATAGAAAAATATGTTGAATTGCTAATTGAGAAAATTTCTACTAAAGATAAGTGCGTTGATAAAAAAATCAAACTTAAGTTGAATGATGGGTTGCAAAAATTGGGAAATAAATTATGGTCAGATGGCTCTCGTGAGATATTATTCTCTGAGTTTATAAAACTCTTTTCTCAAGATGATTTAGATTTTAAGTTGGTTGATGAAGGAATGTGCTTTCAACGAGATTTAGATAATGAAAGAGAATTAGTTCAATTTACTTATGATTTGGTTGGAGGATATCAAATAGCAAAATCTGTATTTTTTGTTGATTTGAACGTTGATAAGATAATTCATAAAATAACGGAGTTGCAAAATGAATTATTTTGTAATGACAAATCTCAGAGACATCCACTGCATGAGGATATAATAAAAGCCATAACATATTTACTGCCACTTACTACAGGTAAACAAATATACGAGGTTATTCGGGATGAATCGATATTAGTAGAAAGTGTACGTAATATTGATTTGCTTTGTTTCGATACAGACCAAAAAGAAAAGTTAATTCAGTTTATTGATTCAATTGCACTAAGTTCGCTATCTACTAGGACGATACTACAAGAATTATGGAATAATGCCTCTCATCATAATAAGTATGACTCTTTTGATATAGTCACACCTATTATTTTAAAATTGAACTCTTATGAAATTGATTGTTATTGGAATGAAATAATTAGAATAGACCCATATAAAACGATAGACCAACTCAAAAAACTTCTAAAATCCCATTCCAATTATAATGCCGTAATTGACAGTTTACTTTTGTATATTTTATTAATAACAGGTACAACAGATTTAAAATTGCGTAGTGAAGCCGTAAAATCACTCTTGTTCATAGGGATAAATTATCCTTATAATATGCTCTCAATTGCTCAACGATACAAAAACATAAAAGATGAATACATTTTAGAAGCTTTAATCTGTTGCTTAACAGGAATAACTTTAAGGTTGAATAATAAATCATATACAGAAAATATTAAGCAATTTCTAATAAAAGATTTCTTGATTCAAAATCCTACAAATAACATTGCAATCCTTGACAATATTCAAACATTAATAAGTTTTGCTAAAGCAAAATTTGATTTACAATCTGAAGAGGTAATATTGTATCGAAATCAAAATGAGATTTGGACTTATAATTATAGAATAGTATCAGAAATAGAAAAAGGAAGAATCTGGAACTTTGAAATGATGAATTATGATTTTATTAAATATCAAGTAACCGCTCTTTCAAATGAGTCTTACAATAGTATATCTAAATATTCAAAAGCGGAAATTGTAATGCTTCTATCAGAGAAAGTTAAAGAGCTTGGTTATATAGATGTTTATAGTGATATAGAGCAAAAACTACGGGAAGACAACCAATATCGTAGAGATGAACCTTCTGAATTAGTAATAAAATACTCTGATAAATACCTGAATATTGCATATTACAATTTAGCTGGATATTTAATGATCAATAATCAAATTAAACCAAAGTATAATAATACAATTAGATTTGATGATATATTTTTTGACCCAACATTTCCAATATTACCACAAAAAAAGCAACTAATTAATCAATGTTTTTTACCTAATTACAATGAAGATATACAAGAATGGATATTAAAAGATGAAGATTTACTTGGAGATATATACCAAACAACTCCCATTTGGGCAAAAGATAAGATGATTTTATTATTTGCATATATGGAACAAAAAAACCATGATAAAAATACAAGAATAAATATTCATATAGATTCATACATCTGTTATTCCAAAATCAAACATTACTTTAGTAACTATTCAAGCGGAAACACTCATTTGTTTGCAGGTGAAATATTGTGGCGAAGGATAGAACCTATAGATGGTGAAATAGATGAAGATTTTAAAACAAACTATTTCCCTACAACAGAAGAATATGCTTGGTCTGCCTGGTCTTCAAACCGTTACCAGAATTCTTCTTTTAGATATTTAAATCCAGTTATTGCCAATGATTTAAGATTAGATTTTGATATTGATAGTTTATCATATAAGGACAAATCGGGTAATATTGTAACAAAATTATATAGAACAGATAATTCAACATTTTTATTTATGAATAAAAATATATTAGATAATTATTTAAATGATAAGAATTGTTATTTAAAATGGGATAAATTTATTCAAAAATATGGTGAATTTGGAATATATAAAGATAAAAATTATAATCCTTCTTTTAAGGAATATATAAAAACATCCATTTATAAACAATAGAAATCATGACCAAACTAACTGAATCCCAAATAGAAGAATTTGCAATCGGGCTATTCCGGAAGCTCGATTACGGATATATTTATGGTCCTGATATTGCGCCAGACGGTGAAAGACCGGAACGAGGTAGTTTTGAGGAGGTTATTTTGCGTGGGCGTTTGCTAAAAGCGGTAAGGCGTATTAATTCGTCTATTCCACATGATGTGCAAGAGGAGGCAATTAAAACGGTTGCTCGTATTGCTTCGCCTGACCAATTGGCAAATAACGAGGTGTTTCATCGGTTGCTTACCGAGGGGGTGCCTGTTTCAATTCATAAAGAGGGTGCCGAGCGGGGGGAAAGGGTTTGGTTAGTAGATTTCGATCACCCGGAAAACAATGATTTTGTTGTTGCCAATCAATTTACTATTATTGAAAACGGACATAATAAACGTCCTGATATTATTTTATTTGTTAACGGTTTGCCTTTGGTAGTGTTTGAATTGAAAAATGCTACGGATGAGAATGCCACGATAAAAAGTGCTTTCCGTCAGATTGAAACTTACAAACAAATGACTCCTTCGCTGTTTACTTACAATTCGTTGGTGGTGATTTCTGACGGATTGGAGGCTAAGGCGGGTTCGTTATCGGCTGGGTATAGTCGTTTTATGGCGTGGAAAACCGAAGATGGTAGGGCTGAAGCCTCCAAATTGGTTGGTCAGTTGGAGGTTTTAATCAAAGGTATGCTCAATCGTACTACGTTGTTGGATCTGGTACGTTCCTTCACTGTATTTGAAAAGTCAAAAACGGAAGATGCCAAAACGGGTATAACTACTATAAAGACGGTAAAGAAAATTGCGGCTTATCATCAATACTTTGCCGTGAACAAGGCGGTGGAGTCTACGATCCGGGCTACCGGTGTCAATGATGATTACCCAAATAAAGTGGCGGAAGATCCGATTCATTACGGACTTCGAGCTGTTAAAGAGCAACCGGTTGGCGACCGTAAAGCGGGTGTGGTATGGCATACGCAGGGCAGTGGTAAATCATTGTCGATGGTGTTTTATACGGGTAAGATTGTCCAGAAGCTGAATAATCCCACAGTGCTTGTGATTACTGACCGCAATGATTTGGACGACCAGTTGTTTGATACTTTTGCGGCTTCTAAACAATTGTTGCGTCAAACACCCGTTCAGGCTGAGAATCGTGAAGCCTTAAAGGAATTATTACGGGTGGCTTCGGGTGGAGTGGTTTTCTCTACTATCCAAAAGTTTCAGCCGGAGAACGGGAATGTGTATGACACGCTTACCAACCGAAGCAATGTAATTGTTATAACGGACGAAGCGCATCGCACGCAATATGGTTTTAAGGCTAAAACGGTTGAGGTTAAGAATGAAGCCGACGAGGTGATTGGTTCTGAAATTAAATATGGCTTTGCAAAGTATCTGCGGGACGCTTTGCCTAATGCTACCTATCTAGGATTTACGGGAACACCCATAGAGTCGACGGATGTGAATACGCCTGCTGTATTCGGGCATTACATTGATGTGTACGATATTGCTCAAGCTGTAGAGGATGGTGCAACCGTACGAATTTACTATGAAAGCCGTTTGGCTAAGGTTGAATTGAGTGAATCGGGTCGCCGTCTGGTGGAAGAACTGGACAAAGAGTTGGCTGCAGATGATATGAATGATGTGCAGAAGGCGAAAGCAAAGTGGACACAGCTTGAGGCGCTGATTGGTAGTCCCAGCCGGGTACAAATTATTGCACAGGACATTGTGACCCATTTTGAACAGCGCCAATCTGTATTTGAGGGTAAGGCGATGATCGTGGCTATGAGTCGTCGTATTGCAGCAGAACTTTATGATGCAATTATTGCCATTCGACCGGAATGGCATTCCGATGATTTGGCCAAAGGAGCTATTAAAGTGGTTATGACAACGGCGTCGTCTGACGGGGCCGCTATTTCAAAGCATCATACCACAAAAGAACAACGTCGGTCTTTGGCGGAGCGAATGAAAGATCCAAACGATGAACTGAAGCTGGTTATTGTACGTGACATGTGGCTTACTGGTTTTGATGCGCCTTGCTTGCATAGCCTTTATATTGACAAACCGATGCAAGGTCATAATTTAATGCAGGCGATTGCCCGTGTAAACCGCGTATATAAAGACAAACCCGGTGGGTTGGTGGTGGATTATCTGGGTATTGCTTCTGATCTTAAAAAAGCGTTGTCTTTTTATTCCGACTCAGGAGGGAAAGGGGATCCTACGTTGCAACAGGAACAAGCGGTGGCAATTATGAGGGAGAAACTTGAAGTGGTTTCGCAAATGTTCCATGGTTTTGAGTATGAGAATTATTTTGATGCGGATGTATCGGGTAAACTTTCGTGGATTCTTCGTGCCGAAGATTTTATTCTGGGTATTGATGATGGGAAGAAACGTTTTGTTAACGAAGTAAATGCCTTGGGCAAGGCTTTTGCTATTGCTATTCCTCATGACGAGGCCATGGATGCAAAGGACGAGGTTTCATTTTTTCAGGCGATAAAGGCTCGTTTGTGTAAATTTGATTCGACTGGTTCCGGCCGAACGGATGAGGAGATAGAAACTACGATTCGGCAAGTGATTGATAAGGCCTTAGTTTCGGAACAGGTGATTGATATATTTGATGCTGCAGGTATTAAAAAACCAGATATTTCCATTTTATCTGAAGAGTTTTTAATGGAGCTGAAAGGTATGGAGCATAAGAACATTGCTCTAGAGGTACTTCGCAAACTATTGAATGACGAAATTAAAACGCGTTCCAAACTTAATTTGGTTGGAAGTCGTTCTTTAATGGAGATGCTTGATAATTCCTTAACGAAGTATCATAATAAAGTAATATCAGCTGCTGAGGTTATCGAAGAGCTTATAAAACTGAGCAAGCATATTGTTGCTCAAGACTCAGTTGCCAAAGAGCTGGGGCTTACGGATTACGAATATGCTTTCTATACTGCGATAGCAGACAACGAAAGTGCGTTGGAGGTACTTGGAAAGGATAAGCTCAGAGAGTTAGCTGTTGTTCTAACGGATACTATACGTAAAAACACCTCTATTGATTGGACTATTAAAGAGAATGTGCGTGCTAAAATGAAAGTTGCCGTGAAAAGACTTTTGAGGCGTTTCGGATACCCACCAGATATGCAGTTGCTAGCCACTGAAACGGTCCTCAAGCAAGCCGAACGAATCGCAGAAGAATTAGTAAAAAGCTAAATTATAGAAATATAAAGCATTATTTAGTTTCAGATAGTTAGAGGTAAATAACCATTTTCGTGACCTCACGAAAATGGTAAAGCGTATGAAGTTCCCTTGGTATAATTCAGGAAATGGAATGAGAATGTTTACTTTGATGAATTGGAATAATTACTTAAAAATATGAAATAATAATGACAAGACCTAAAAAAGCAACAGTTGCTCTAATCTATGACTTTGATGGAACTCTGTCTCCTGGGAATATGCAAGAATATGGTTTTATTCAGGCTACTGGATTAGATGCAAATACATTTTGGGAAAAAAATACTAAAATGAAAGAGGCGCAAGATGCAAGCGAAATATTATGCTATATGAAATTAATGATATCAGAAGCCAGTCACAAAGGGTTGCTGCTAACTAAGAATTCGTTAAAGGATTATGGCAAGTGAATATATCACACCAAATGTGCCACTTGTATCACTCACAAATGTGCCGGATAT
>VSSQ01000951.1_pt1 | contig 13131 bp, 8 predicted proteins | sample 4763081 | NCBI WGS metagenome assembly VSSQ01 (sample SAMN12137344, study PRJNA551015) | bioreactor metagenome | isolation source: SDC9 anaerobic chlorinated ethene degrading culture | place: USA: Knoxville, Tennesee | collected 2015-01-01
CATCAAGCAGGTATTGTTCTTCTTTCTTCAGGAATTCAAAATGTATATATTCAACGACTTTGTCATTAACCAAAGCATTTATCTTATTTTTATAGTATTTAGAATTATCCACTTGTTCACTAAGATTGGATTCAATAAATTTAATTTGTTCAATGGCCATTATGATGCAAGCCAATTCCTTTTCCAGAATCTGAGCAATGGAAGAAGTCACAGAATTTTTCTTCACATTATCAGCCGATTTCTCAATGTTATTTTGTATATATTCGATCAGCTCGGGCACGCCTGATGCTTGATACAAATTTTCATTCATGTTGTTGATTCCTTCAAAAGCCTGGTAAGCTGAGACAGCAAAGGTTTTTTCGATAAACAAACCGTAACTTTCTTCTATGTATTCCAAAATGGATTCTGGAGAGTCACTGACTTGATCAATTCGATTTACAACCATAATTATAGGTTTCCCGTATTCCGCCACATTCATTATTTGCTCGTGTATACTCGCTTGACCCAAGTGATGCACGCTCAAAACCCATAATACGACATCGGACTCTTGAATATAGTCAATGGTTGTTTGATGATTCGCAGCAGTGCTTGTTTCTACTCCTGGAGTATCAACAATATGTATTTGTTGCAAAGCATTCAAAGGAAAAGTTGCCTTGACCTTTTTGATGGAGGAAAACATATCAGGATTATCCTGATTTTGTTCAAATACCTTATATAAAGAAGAAATACTCTGTTTATCAATTGTATTATCTTTGTAGTAGATAACAGCTTCCTCTACGTTCCCATAAGCTACCTCCATGATGACTGCAGTGGTTTCTGTTACGCCTGTGTTAGAGATTTCGCCACCAGAAATTGCATTCAGTAATGTAGACTTCCCCGCTTTCACTTCGCCCATAAGAACAACTTTTAAAGGTGTAGTGAAATTCTGGGAATAGAATAATAATTCGGACATATTATTCTCAAAGATTTCTGCTTCTTTCTCTGTAATATAAACTGGAGAAACCATTAAATCTATAGGGCGCTGCTCGAATAATTGTATCACATTGTCTATTTGCTCTTTTTCCATAAAAAATCCTCCAATTTAATTAACAAAGTTTACTTCTGATTGCGACCCATTAAAAATCAAATCTTTCAGCTATTCTTGCCTTTGCAAAATCCTCATCAAACATTAACGTACACCCTTCATTTCTGAAGTATTCATTTTCATTTTCATCTATTGCATAGGATAAAAAATTATAACTACCGTTTACAAAATATTTTTCATCGCAAATCAATAACTTTTCGTGCGTCTTTCCATTTTTTATCTGAAAAAGTTCTCCATACGGGCTGCAAAATTTTATTAGTTCTCTTGCTACAGCAACAGTCCGACAATCGCGTTCATTCATATTGTCTTCGTTACCATCCGTTATACCGTAGATGATTCTGACTTTTACACCGCGTTCCAGTAAACTCTTTAATTTTTTCCTGAATTCTTTATTGATTACATAGTTGTTCATCCAAGGGCTGATGATGTATATACTGTGTTGAGCAATATCTAAAAATTTCAAAAAAGTCTGTCTGATCACACTGTTCATAATATAGTACGGTTCTTGAGCTTTTATTGAAGCAAGGAAATTCTCCACTGAGAATTCTTCTTGTTCATCCACAAAAATATGCTTTGGTTCATTATTGGCAGCACTTAGATAATCCATTTTATTACTGTGCTCTTGAAGGATTTTATTTAGATTGAAGAAATGGTCTAATTCTCCCATCAATAATTTTTTTTCGATGGGCGCATGAAACTTACTCTGTATACTTTTAGTCTGGTTGTCATATACGAGAAGCTGGATTTCCAGTTCTTTATTCGCATATACTAGCATTTCATAATAACGATAATACAGCTCTCTTTTCGGAAAGTAACGAAACCCCTTTATACTCTTGATGTTATCAAAACAAACCGATTCATTCTCAGAAAGAGGGCGCTTCAGACTGAGAAATGTATCCTCTAATTGAAAAAAGTCCCTTTCATTATCATATTCCGGAAAATTCTTTTCATTGACCACGGTGCTGTCTCGCACTTGCTTCCAGTAGACGAAATCCTTTTGCATAGTCTCAACTATTCTGATTTCGTTGTGGTCTGTCAATCCGTCAAAATATATATGAAAAGTTTCTTGACGGGTAACTTGTTTCTTATTGTTCTCAAATTGTTCTCGTCCAACTTCTGTGAACATGATTTCATCATTATTCAATGCGTTTTCCACTATGTATTTTTGCCTTACTAAATCTTGAATGATTGTTTTCAAGAGGTTCATTGGTAAAAATAAGCTTTTTCCGATTAGCGCTTTTGATTGTATCCCCCTTGAAAGGAGCTTACCTATAAACTCTTCAACGATGTCAAGCTGCTCCTCATGAATAAACTCTACTTCTACCTCTTTTTTATAAAAAGGGATTCCTAACTCACTGGAACCAACAAGATAATACCCATCCAGATAAGTTGCATATTTATTGTGAAGTTCATCAATACTGCTTGCTTGCATAAAAGCCGCCTTTCTCAAAATCCTGAACTGCAATCACGGCATTCTTATTTTTCAAAAATTGAAAGATAGAACGCAATTTTCTTAATTTAATCTTGTTTTCTTGGATGTAAGAGCCATTCCCTATAACAAATAATAATTCTTGAGCTCTTGAAAAAGCTACATTCATGCGGGAGTCAGCTGCAACAAATCCAACTTCTCCCAAATCATTATTACGGACAAAATTCATTATCATGATTTGCTTTTCTCTACCTTGAAACGCATCAATTGTATTGATCTCAATCTCTAATTTGCTGAATTGCATCACATTTATTTGTTCTTTCAATCGAACTAGATGTTCTTTATACGGACAAATGATTCCCAGCGTCTTCGTTTCATTTAACTGTTCATCTAGCCAACGCAACAACGTAATAGTAGTATCGATTTCTCCTGTGTTGCAAACAGACGTACGAATTTTTTGTTCTTTATAGTTGTTGTTTTTTTCAGGAGTGTTTATCCAGTACATGGCTTGCGGCAATAAATGTTCAAGTCCATGTCTTCGTTGGGTGATATTTTCTCCATTGGTCAACTCGTTAGAATAGAAAAAAGTTGATATAACTTCAGCAATGTTTGTACTCATGCGGTATTGTTTGTTGAGAAACTGTTTGTTCATTGTGCCGGATTTATCGTACAGGATACCGAACATCGATTTTTTATACTCTGCCATGGCTTCTTCAGTTATTTCTTCGGACTCCTCAAGTTTTTTTTGCAGCCCTCTCTCAATTTCTGGACTAATTTGTTTATGATCTCCTACCAATACGATTTTTTTTCCTCTAACCATTGGAATAAGTAATTCAAGGCTGCTTGCCCTTGCTGCCTCATCCACAATCAAATAATCAAATTCGAGATCAGAAAAATCATTGTTGTTTCGCGTAGCAATACCCAAACAGGTTGCTGCTACTACATTCGCTGAAGCTATATAATATCTCTCGAAGGGAATTTGATAGATAGCCATCCTTTCAGCCCACTCCCGCTGTATATCTTTTGTCAGTGAATAGAGATCTTTTTCTTTCTTCTCTGCTTCCCATGCTTCCAAGAATGACTCACTTCTTGTGGTATCTTCAAGACAAAGCGCATCCCAGTCTAATTGCTCTATATCCAAAAATTCTTGCACAATGTGCTCTTTCCGAATGTCATCCAAATTACTCTTTAACAAAGCGATTTGATCCTGGGTATTTCTTTTATCATGGGCAATCTCTTTAAGCCTGACTTCCAACATTTCCAGCTCTGCTTCAAAGCTCGCCTTTTGTTCAAGGAGTTCCAGTTCGACGGTCTTCCTTTCATAGTCATTTGGAAGATTAACCTGGAATTTTTCAAAATCAAAGTACTCTTTCAAAAGAAAGATATACTTTTTAAAAAACTCCTCTTTTCCAATAATTTCGATGATTACTTGTCGATGAGGTTGCATGTGAGACTTGATTTGTTTGTTTAAGTTCATTGCCTGCTGATACAATTGGTCGTGCTGTATTTTTAGAAAATCTTTTTTCCTTGGACTATCAAAATCATACCCGCCTAAAAAATTTATTTTTTCTAATAACCCATTTCTTTCCTGCTGCTTCTCATTCCGCATCCAGTGTTGACCCAACGGAATCTGCTCAAGCTGTTTTTCAATCGCAGCTAATTTGGCTTGAAGAACAGTTGCTTCTAGATCAATGTCGATTCGGCAATTTTCAAGTTGACTAGCGATGACATGCAACTCCTCTGAAATATTTAAAAATTTTATAACCAGAGTTCGCTCATTATTTGTTATATTCAACTCATTCTGAATTTTGGAAAATAAATTCAAATATTCTTTGGCTATAGGTAGTTGAGCTGCTTTCCGGAGGTTTGTTTTCTCTTGTTCAGTCAAATCAAACTCGTTTCTCATAGCCACAATTTTTGTCTGCAGCATTGCGTATTCAAGCTCAACGTCGCTTTCTTTCTCATAAAGAAGCTGATAGCCTTCTTTTAGTAAAGTCATCCGTTTCTTTTTATTTAAGATATCCGGTATCGTAGTTTGCATTTCTTGGTAAATGACTCTAATCTTATCCTTTTCCTCATAATTAAGGAGCCAGGATTGGTAGCTCACTTCATTATGAAGGTTTCCTTGAACAATCTTGCTTTGCAAATTTCGGACTCTTTGAGTCAATAAATACCTTTCGTTTCCTAATTCAATTCTGTCTTCATTTCCTATCCGAAGAGCATCTACTTGTTCTTTGTGACCAACTTTTTGGAGAACATTATCCACGGCTAAATGCGTTTGAGCAGACATTAAAACTTTTTTATTATTTCCTGTCAGATAATGGATTATCTCTGAAATGACTGTAGTTTTCCCAGTTCCAGGAGGTCCTTGAATCAAAAAAATATCTTGAGCATTCAGTGCTCCGAGAACACTAAGACGCTGGTTTTCATTGAGATTTTGAAAGTTATCAGAAAAATATTTGTTTTCTAAATCATCTTCTCGATAATGAGAGGGCATTGCCTGATCAATTGTTGGAATAAATTTATTTAGGCTGGGATTCGCAGTTTCACCTTGGTATATTTTTTTCAAAGCCATATTCTCATTGCTTATTTTTGCTTGAGACCCCTTATCGCTGACCCAAAGATAACCCTCTTTTAAATTATTCTGAACAACTTGCTCTATCACTTGAGATGGTGATTCTAAAGTGATGGTCTTTTCCAATTCGTTGACCGCCAATATTTTACCTAACTCGATCGCCTTAATTGTTGACAAGTGGGAGTAGTTCGATTGAAATTGGTCATCCCAAGTTGTAGTTGAACTGACGGTAATCACTTCTCCAAGCCTATAATCAAACGCTATTTTTTTGACATTCAAAGTCAATGAAGTGTTTCTGTAGTCCAAGGTTATGTTGTTAAATTTTTCAACACTTTGGATCATCTTATTTCGCGCAATTTCTTTCTCTATTTTGGAAGCCTTGAACTGAACATCCCAATATTTTTTGAATTTTTCGTAACCAATATTGTCCAAAAACTGTTGGTTATATTCCTTGACAATTTGTGTTTCTAACGTATTGTAACTGTCTTTCGATAGGATACGGGCATCTTGCAACGGTATAAATGCGCATTCGCCCATCAGCAAATCACCGAAATTTAAAGCTCGTCTATATTCGTTGGGGTCCGTTTTAAAGATATCTACAGCTTTTAGACAATTTGCTTCTTCTGCACCCCGACATTCCAGTTTATATTTATCAGAGTATAGCCGAATTTTTCCATCTATAACTTGATACAGGATACCGTTTCTCTTCGGATTAAATTCTATTGAAAGAAAATCTGCTACTGAAAATCCCTTAACTCCCTCATATTCAATAAAGTGATTCACACGCTCCAGTACTTTTGGGAGCACTATGATGCTATCGATCATATTATTACCGCCTTCATTTACGAGAATCGATTCAAAAGCTTCCTGAAACAAGCACTTCACTGAGTGTCAGTTCTAGGTGTGCAGAAGAGTCGTGTAAATCCTCAATCGTCTTATTTCCACTATCAAAAACATGTCCTATTGCATCAAAGAGACCACCTATATCTTCCAGATCAAAATTATAAACTTGCTGGAAAGACTGTATTATTTCATTAAAAATTTGTACTTCAGAGTGAGCGCGCTGTTCCGTTATTAACTCTTCATATTTACTGATATGTTTATGTACAAAGTTATAGAACTCTATATAAAAATCATCAATCATATCTTGTTTTTCCTTGTTTCCGAAATACGCAGCAATCCCCGCTCCCGCCAATGCCCCTACAGGACCAAGAAGTAACCCTATACCCGCAGCGGTGGCAACATAACTACCGACACTAGGTAAAGAAAAGCTCAAGTCAGTATTGATTTCTATATCTTTTAAATCAAGGTGTGCATATTTCTTTTCTCTATGTCTTTCTAGATGCCTGTATTGCGTGAAGTTATACTCGCGTGCACACCTTTCTGATTCGGTATAATAAATATTCGTTGCTTTTTCCGTATAGTTGCTGATAATTTTTTTTAGGTCAGTATATTTGAACATGTTATTCAGCATATAGCTCTGTTTTCCATCTTTACCAGAAATAGCTTTGTCTTGTGTAATTGACTTTTTCAAATCTTTTTCAACATTTTTTTTATAAGAAGAAATCTCTTCATGAAATTGAGAGAGCACCTTGCTGTATCTATTATCCAAAACATCTTTTAGGTGAAAAAATGGCTGCTCAAGCACTTTTCTATCCTTGTGTAATTGTTTATTGAATTCACTTATTTGTTGGGAGGCGCGTGAATTGTACACCAAGCAATTCGCTCTCTTTTTTTTAGCTTGAATAGTGAGGGCATTCCTATAGAAAGTATCCTCGATTTCACTCAGCAATGCTTCTCGCCCACTCATTATTTCCAAATGTCGATCCCCATTTGACACAGCGGCATAAGCTTGTACAGCTGAATAAGGGATAATTTTTTTGAATCGTTTTCCAAACAGCTTTTGTGCTTCTGAGATAATTTTTTCTTTTTGTCCAGGCGCATCACTGATAAGATCCATTCGATTCAGCACTGCAATCATAGTTTCTGTAGCACGGGAGCCCCCCATGTTGGCTAAGGATTCCTCAAGATCACGCAGTAAAGTATCTGAATTTTTTGCTGAAATAGCTGTGGCATCCAGCAACCAAATGACGCCGTCTGATTTGTGATAATATTCTTGGACGCTGTTTTTAATTTCTCCGGAAAAATTATGTTGATTGAGGCCGGGAGTGTCCACAATGCTGAAATGGTTAAGCAATTGAGCACCCTCTATTCCCCACCTCGCTTCGACAATTGAAGAATGATATACCTTTTCTCTCTCCATTTTTATCTTCAATTCATTTATTTCTGTAGGGCTAAGTTTCTTCTCACTAACAAGCTTTTTCAACTGTTCGTTCACCATTTTTTTGGATGCTACTGTTTTCTTTTCTTCCATGTCTATCATGTTCTTGGCCTGTTCTTGTGTTAAATCAGCTACTTTTCCATTTTTAAAAACGACAGTGACTCTATCTTTTTGCTTATTTTTTTCAAATAAATCTATTTTCCATGTCATAGGTTGAATATTTTCAACAGCATGTTTTTCTTTCGTCCCGAGCAGACTGTTGATAAGCGTAGACTTGCCGTAATTTCCTGGACCCATAACGAACAATTTAAAGGGATTATCCAAATCATTTTCCAGCTCTTTATATAAAGGCACAATCTGTTTGAGCTGATCATATAAACGTGTCGTATGGGTACTTTCTTCCTTGTCAAAGATAGTGTCGACTAAAAAATTTCCCTCTATGGATGCCCCATCACGCAGTACAAAGTAGTCAGGTAACTCCTTATAGTAAGTGTGAACGATACTATGTGCATGATTTAAACGTTGTTTTATAGTAGCCGCACTTTCAATATTTTTTTTTGAGGTTATCATCTTCAGCAGACTATGATAATTGGAGTAAATAGATGTCAAATTTGCCATTTATTTAGTTCATTCCTTTCTGATTCCATTAAGGATAGTACTGCTCAAAGAACATTAAAAAATACCACTTAAAAATATAATTACAACAAGTATAACCCCACATTTGGTGATGTACTCGGTAATTTGTAGCAGATTTCCCTCAAGCTCACCAGACATTTTATTGCTATGCTCTTGAATATTTTGCTGTATCTCTATCGACAATTCATTGATTTTGAGATCTATATTTTCTTGTAAAATCTTATTGCTTGTATCGAAGGTCTCATTGAAAATCAATAAATTTCTTTCTAGATTGTCTATTGTTGTTAATAATTTTGGAATATCCAATTCAGCCAACTCATTTGTCCTATCTTTCAAAGTTGTGCTTGCCGCACTTAGGTTGGCATTCTCATTTGTAATATCATTCATTATCTTCTTAATTTCAGGGGTACATTTTTCGATTACATCGGCGCTGTCCTTAATCGATTTGGAAACGCTCGAATTTACCACTTCCGTACTGATATCCAAAATTAAACGATCCAGTTCTCTCTTTATATTACTGTCTATTTCAATATTTTCATTTCCTGCTAAGTCACCAAATCCGCTATTTTCCATTTTTTCCTCCTAAAGTATCCAATACAACAATCCCTTAAAATTACCAAGCTGAGCACTCGCTCAAAAGTGAGCGTGAAAACTCATGCCTCCGATTGATTCGGTTTTATTTTCAGAATAGTTTCTGAATAAACATTGTTTTCAATTTAATATAATCAATTAAAGCAATTTCAATTTTACTATATTTAGTCGAATTAGACTACGATTAAAATCAGTAAGATATAATTATTTCGCAATTTATTGAATCAATCAGCACAAAAAAATACAAACACCTCCGACCACGGCGGCTTCGCCGGAGTTCGTCCACCGAATCACGCATCCACCTCCGGCCAGCAGTCTCTCGTCGGAGGTGAGCCCTTGGATAGCATTCTCGGGAAAGTACCATCATGGCAACCGCCAGCGGAAATAGGACACTGGATACATACAGGGTTGGTTATTCTTTTAAGACTTTTTTGATCCAAATAAGGATCACAGCGGTAAAATTAGATATAAGCTCACTGAAGTTGGTGATTTCAGGATAAGTTGATTTTATATACAAACTTATTCGAGTAATCATCCGGTATCATTTATTTTAATCGTTGCAATTATTTAACCGTAGGATTCGATTCGACATGTTCTCAATAGTTCATTTGCAGTGATCATAAAGGGGGAAAAGTGAATGGATAAGATGCAGGAGTTGTTAGATGATTTGTACCTGGTATGTCAGCCAATCATGCTGTGTTCACATACAAATAGTATCGATGGCTACGAAATTTTATTAAGATCAACCAAGCTGCGTGCTTTCCCTGAAAAAATGTTCCTGTGGTTCATTGAGAAGGAAGAACGCAATTCGAAGTTGATGGCCTATTATTTGAGGGAAATGAAAAAATTAATAGAAAGCCACTCAGACACCAAACTGGCGCTGAATCTGCACCCAAAACAGTTGCAGCATCCTTCAACATGGAATTTTTTGGACAATATTTCCTTGCTGAAAGGTAATGTCTCGATTGAATTGACTGAGCACCACTGCGATTTTGATAGGCCAGATGGAGAGGAGTGCCTCCAAAATTGTATCTTAAGACTAAAGAAAAAAGGATTTTCCGTGGCGATCGATGATGTGGGAAGTGGCCAAAATAATTTTGAATTAGTCGCGCGGAACATCCCGAACATCACCACGATAAAAGTATCACTGCTGAAGTTTCGAAATCTGAATGAAGAAGTTCTGTTCCAATTTTTAGACAGTTGGCTGTTTTTGTCTGAAAAACATCAGCTTAAGATGATTGTCGAAGGAATCGAATCTGAAAGCGTCAGCAACAAGCTTAAAAACTTAGGTATGGTCTATCAGCAAGGCTATTACCATGGGAAAGGCCAAGTATTGAGCTGACTTTTCATCGATAGCCCAACCCGGTTTGTCGGGTTGGGCTGTTTTTTTGCGGACGGAGCAGCCGGCCAAGCATACTTGCGCTCTCTCCTCCGATGAGAGGCGCACTCATCGGAGCTGACGGTTTCTTCCGGTTAGGGGTGTCCCTGCCGTAGGAGAACATCCGAAAAGATGATCACCTCCGACCACAGCGGCTTCGCCGGAGTTCGGTCTTTCCGCAATGCATCCACCTCCGGCCAGCATTCGCTCGTCGTAGTTGAGCTACCCGGCGCAAGTCTGTCCTCCGGCGAGCACCCTTCTCGTCGGAACTGACATTCTCCTCCGGGCAGGGGCTTCCTCGCCGGAGGAGAACATCCAAAAAGATGATCACCTCCGACCACAGCGGCTTCGCCGAAGTTCGGTCTTTCCACAATGCATCCTCCTCCGGCCAGCATTCTCTCGTCGTAGTTGAGCTACCCGGCGCAAACCTGTCCTCCGGCGAGCACCCGCCTCATCGGAGCTGACATTCTCCTCCGGGCAGGGGCTTCCTCGCCGGAGGAGAACACCAAAAAAGATTATTACCTCCGACCACCGCGGCTTCGCCGGAGTTGGGCTGCCGAAAAAAAGCCGTCCTCCGGCCAACATTCGCTCCCCGGAATTGAGTTCGCAGGCACGAACCAATCCTCCGATGAGCACCCTTCTCATCGGAGCGGACATTCTCCTCCGGGCAGGGGCTTCCTCGCCGGAGGAGAACATCCAAAAAGATGATCACCTCCGACCACAGCGGCTTCGCCGAAGTTCGGTCTTTCCACAATGCATCCTCCTCCGGCCAGCATTCTCTCGTCGTAGTTGAGCTACCCGGCGCAAACCTGTCCTCCGGCGAGCACCCGCCTCATCGGAGCTGACATTCTCCTCCGGGCAGGGGCTTCCTCGCCGGAGGAGAACACCAAAAAAGATTATTACCTCCGACCACCGCGGCTTCGCCGGAGTTGGGCTGCCGAAAAAAAGCCCTCCTCCGGCCAGCATTCGCTCGTCGGAGGTGAGCTAACCGGCGCAAGCCTGTCTTCCGGCAAGCACCCGCCTGGTCGGAGGAGACCACCTCCAGTAATACGAAGAAGCTCCCCGGCGCATTTCGCCGGGGAGCTTCTTCTATATTAAAACGCAACTGACTTATCGATAAACCGTCTATTCACAATTGTTGAAACAACCAGCATCGCGCTGGTCAGCGCGAGGGTCAAGCCGGTTATCTGCAGCGAATTGAAGGCTGCCACGCTGGCCATAAAGTCGGAGCCCGCTATCCCATCGAGCACACCCGTCTTTTCGATCAGGATGATGCCCATTGCCAGTGTCCCCATGATTGCAAAGATGAACACTCTGGCTTTTTCGGTTCCGTAGCGCAGGTACAGCGGCGTGATGATGGAACCGTAGAAACACCCGAAAAAGAAACTATAGAGTGCGCTGTACAGCAAGTCTTGCCCGCTCGTCTCCAGATCAGGATCGAATTGCATCATCAGGAAAATCAAAACGAACGACAGCCCCACCGCAACCAGCGAAGACACCAAGACCAACAGCAGTTTTTGGATCACGTAATCCTTTTTGCGCGTCGGCAAGGTGAACAGATAGAGGAAGCCGTGGTTTTCCTGATCATAGAAAATCGTCGAAGAGGTCGTCGTGACGAAGAAGAACGCCATCATAATAAATACCACCGGAACGGATTTGATCGTGTAGGCGTTGAAAGCCGCGATCAGCATGAACATCAGCAATGTTTTCAGCTGCTTCTGCAACAGCAGCAAGTCTTTTACCCAGAGGCCTCTCATAGTCGGTCACCATCCATTATCATCAGCATTATTTGATCGATCGTCGGCTTTTCGACGATCACTTTCGGGTAGTTCTCCATGTAGAACAGCCGCTGGTCCGTCAGCAAGTCGTAGCCGTAATTGGTACGCTTCCGATACAGAAGGAAGTCGCGGTCGAGCTGCCCCAGTCCTTCTTCATCCACCTTCAGGACGCCGTACGCATCGAGCAGGCGGTCGGTCTCCTCGTGCAGGAGGACTTTTCCGGCCTTCAGGTAGTAGATCTCGTCGCAGAGTTTCTCGAGATCGCTCGAGATGTGCGAGCTGATCAGGATGCTGCACTGCGGGTGGGCGACGAGGTAGTCCTGCAGCATGTCCAAAATTTCGTAGCGCGCGCTGACATCGAGTCCGCTCGTGGGTTCGTCGAGAATCAGCAGCTGCGCCCCGTGCGACAGCGCCGTCAGCGTCTTCAGCTTGGCCTTCATCCCGGTCGAGAATTCCTTCAGTTTTTGATCCTGTGGCAGGTGGAAATCAGCACATTTGCGCAGGAAATAGCTTTCGTCGAATTTTCGGTAAAAACTTTTCAACAGCCGATTGACGTCCTTAATCGTGTAGATATCGTTAAAAAAGGATTCCGCCAACACGGTGCCGATGCTTTCGCGGTCCGCCAGCGACAACTCTGCGATGTCCTGCCCGTTGATTTTGGCGCTGCCCGATGCGATCGGGACCAGGCCCAATAGCGCTTTGAAAAGCGTCGTTTTGCCGGCGCCGTTTTCCCCGACAATCCCGGTGATCGTGCCCTCGTTCACCTGCAACGAACAATTCAACTCGAAACTCGGATACGTAACCACGGCGTTTTCCATTACAATCATCCCAATTCCTCCTCCAGAATCATCGCGACCAGTTCCTCCAGCTCCGCTTTCGAGATGCCGGCCTGCCGCGCTTTTTTGATTACTTGCTCCAATTCTTCCTGCGTGCTGTACAAAATATTTTCTCTTTTCGCGTGTCTGTTCACTGTCAGCACGAAGCTGCCTTTGCCGTGGACGGTCGCGATGAACCCCTCCTGCTCCAGCAGATCGTAGGCCTTTTTGACGGTGAGCGCGCTGGCTTTGATCTCCTTCGCCAGCACCCGCACCGAAGGCAGAGGCTCGTTCTCCCGCAAACTTTCTTCCAATATCAACGACTTGATCTGATTCACCAGTTGTTCATAGATCGGTACCATCGAATTATGCTGAATGATGATTTTCATTTTAAACGACCTCCCCTCCCTTTTGATAAACAGTATATAACAGTGGTTAACAGATGTAAAGGGATAACAGCATGCCCGCTCCGGTTAGGGCTTTTCTGCCGGAGGAGAATATCCAGAAAGACAATTACCTCCGACAATGGCGGCTTCGCCGCACTACAGCCCCCCGCCACGCATC
>VSSQ01000310.1_pt1 | contig 13099 bp, 18 predicted proteins | sample 4763081 | NCBI WGS metagenome assembly VSSQ01 (sample SAMN12137344, study PRJNA551015) | bioreactor metagenome | isolation source: SDC9 anaerobic chlorinated ethene degrading culture | place: USA: Knoxville, Tennesee | collected 2015-01-01
CCCGGACATAGTTCCAGTGGCCAGCTGCAGATATTCCCGCTCCGCCTGCATTTTGCGGTTTTCCTCGCGCATGGCATACTGCTCAGTGATGGTTTTAAACGAGTGCATGATGGACACATAGACCGACAGGCCTAAGAGCATGACAAACAAAAGGGGTATGCTCGTCATCGTTTCCTTGACATCGCCGAAGAAAAAATAGCTCATAAGACAGGCCAGCAGCGCGGCAACGGGCAACAGATAGATGTGCCAGTAGTCCAGCACACTTCGGTAAAGCGCCGACACCCACCTGTGAAATACGAAAACAATAGCCGAAAACAAAATGAGGCGCAAATAAGCCATGCCATAAATCGGGCTTGGAAATATATTCGACAGCATGTAGCTCAAAAACACCACTATGACGTAGATATTCACCATTGTGATGTAGCTGAAGCACCATTGCATGATTTTATCGGTAAAAAGGGGCTTCAACCCAACGCCGATTACCACCAGCATCGCAAGGTCTACGTAAAATACGGCAGTATAGTTTTCCGAAAGATAAAAGTAACAGTTGGCGCCGACATTTGCCACCAAAATAATGGCGGTTGCGATAATATATACCGCTTTGCTCTTGTATTTCGGCGTCGCCATGGTGGAAAGCAAAAGCACCAGCATCACATCGGTGGTGACCGACCGCAAAAGATTGGGAAAGAGCGTTGCCATACTCAGTCCCCCTTTTCCATCAGATAATCCATATACGCATCCCGCACGGCGGGGTATTGCTTAGCCGCAATGGGGACGGTCTTGCCGCCGCACACCATGAAGCTGTCCTTAGAAAAGCGCTCCACTCGGCGCATATTGACCACAAAAGCGGTGTGGCATTGCAGAAAACATCTGTTTTTCAAGATAGGCGAAATATATTCCGTGAATTTCTCCCGAATGGTGCGGCTGAACACTTCCTCACCGTTTGTTAAGCTGAAGATGACGGCGTGGCTGCGGTATTCACAGCAGACAATGTCTGAGCGTTTGACTACCCGCAGGCAGTCAGCGGTTTTGACAGTAAATGTCTGTTCCTCTGCAATATCTGCTTTGGAGATGGCAAGGTTCAGCGTATCAAACAGCTGCTGCTTGTCCACAGGCTTGATCAGATAATTTATCGGGCTTGCGGCGTATGCCTGTAGGGCATACTGCGGCTCGGTCGTGGCATAGATGATCTGCGCCTCGCGGTCAAGGCGGCGGATTTCTCTGCCCAGCTCCAAACCGCTGACCATAGGCATAACAATATCCAGTATGTATAAATGAAAGCTTTCCGCTTCAATGGTGGTCAGCAGCGCATCCGGATGAGGGAATGCCCTCACTTCAGCGTCAAGATTATTAGCGGATACATACTGCTGTGTTAGCAAGACAAGATTTTGTAGCTCTTCCGGCATATCGTCACAGACAGCTATGTGAAGCATCGCGGTCACCCTCTCTTGGACAGGTATAAAGGTAGTTTATCATTTCATGCTTTATTTGTCGAGAATGGAAGAATGATTCCTCCGCGTCGGTTATTTGGTTGTTATAAATATGAGCACCTAAAGCTACCGTTGCTATCGAATACACTGAATAAGCCGTTTCGAAAAACATGCAGAAGCTCCATAAAGCGCATGGGATCATAGCTATCAAAAGCGGCGCACTTTCTACCGGTTGTTTTAGTTTCTTAATTATTCTTGAAAAGGGTGCGAAAGTGATTGCAAGGGTTTGCGGGTTTTATATAAAAAGGGCGCCACTTTTCGTAGGGCATTTCTGCCGTTTCAAAAAGGGCGCCGTTCTGTTTTCATATTGATTACTGTTTTTATGGTTGATTCTCTCGTTTTGCCCGCTTGCGCGTTCAACTCCCGCCGGAGTGAAGCAGGGGGGCTGATAAATCAAAGAAACGAGGGCTTCTACTTTCTTGTGTAGAAGCCCTCGTACGCCGCATAGATTCTGGCGTTTTAGGCCATAAATCTTTTTTGCAGGCTTTTTTTGGTGCGCGAGGCGGGAGTTGAACCCGCACGTCCGTATTGGACACTAGAACCTGAACTGCGCTCGTCAGAGAGGGCGTTCCGCCCTCTCAACGGGAAGCTTGTTCTATCTCGCTTTTTTCCATTCAACCCACGAAACGTGGCAAGATTTTTTGTAATTTCAGCACAAGATTGCTTATAATAGGTTTCTCATGCTGTTTTATACAGCTATTTTATCCCAATAGCATAGGGAAGTCAATATTCTTCCGTTCCCCTCTATCAGTATTCTTAAACTACGCCTTTTTCAAGTCTTCCACAAGAATATCCGTAAATGAATTTAATTTGTCTATTCTTAGGTCTTCACTTTCCTCAGTACAAAGAAAATCTGTTAGTGCAAAAAACTCTTTATAGATTTCTGCTGTTGAATAAACGCTTAATCGCGCTTTAAACGAGTTCAATTGCACCGTGGATTTTTCATCAAAGCTTAATGTTTTCGTCTTTCTATCAATGGAATACATGAATTGAGGTAATAAGGTAATTATATCTGAATATAGTTTTTCTTTTTCTAAATATCTATGACGCTCTACCTCTTTTTCTGATTGTGTATTTACCATTTCTATATTGCTTCGTGCAGAAATCTTACTTTGTATAAGTGTTCCCAAGAAACCTAAAGAAGCACCAATTATGGTAAACACACCCGCAATAATAATTTCTTTCATTTTTACTCCTCCATCATGCTGACGAGCTTATAAAAGCTCGTTCTTTTTGTATCTGTCTGTTCCATTGCTATTTTTGCGGTAATCTCTCCCGCTTTCCAAGAGGAATAGACTTCATTCCAGTTTGCGGGAAAGGTGAGCGCGGGACGACCTAATGCTTTTCCGTTTGCCTTTGCCGCTTCAATTCCCTCGGCTTGCCGCTTGCGGATTGTTTCCCGCTCCTGCTCTGCGATAGTACCCAAAACCTCAATCAAGATATTATTTACCATTTCAAAAACCCACTCTTGCCCCTCTGGTAATTCCATCATCGTTGTGGGCAAGTCTATGACTTTCAAGCGGATTCCATTGTCTTTGAAGAATTGCAGTTCGTTTTTAATGTCGCACTTGTTGCGGCTCAAACGGTCAAGGGATTTTACGACGAGTGTATCACCCTTGCGGAGCATGGCGTTTTTGAGTGCCGTGTAGCCCGCTCGGTTTAAGTCCTTGCCAGATTCCTTGTCCGTGATAATGTCCCGCTCCTGCGCTCCAAGAGCCTTAAAAGCGGCAATCTGGCGGTCAAGGTTTTGCTCCTTGCTTGATACTCTCGCGTAATAATAAGTGCGGCTGTCCATGTTCGCGCCCCCTTTGTTTATCTGTTCGTATTCTATCATGAGTGTTCGTAAATGTCAATAATTTTGCGAATATATTTGTAAATTATTTTTCATGGTTTACGAACATCAAAAGCAGTGTGTTTTTGAGTGTTTGTAAAGGTACACTCTTGCGAACACACAAAGAAAAGAACCGGGAGCAAAATAACTTCCGGTTCTTTTCTTTATTGGTAGGGTTCTTACCCGATTGTATAGTTGTAATATTCGCCTGCAATGTAGAAACTGATTTCAACTTTACCACTTTCAACCTCAGCAGGAACTTCCGCCAGATAGTAAGCAACGCCGCTGTCTAATGGAGCAATTGCATACTGTCCGGGATAGCCGTTTAAATTTGCACCGCCGTCTGTTTCCAGCACAGTAAACATAGAGTAGTTATATTTTTCGTTATATACGCACTTTACACCGGCAATACTGTCAAACTTCATATCATTACCCTTGAGGTTTTTCGCTGTGACTTTTACAATCAAATACGTTTTTCCCGCCGCAGCCTCGTAATAGGAGTAGTAGCCCGTGGTGATGGGGGGATAAAGCGTGGTCGAAAAATAAACATCGTTCACCGTCAGGCTAATTGTTTCACTGTCAGTGATTTCTGTGTTCAAGGTAATCGCTTTGATTTTGCTCTCAAAAGCTGAAAGACCAATGATTGCCGTTCTGGTGTCGGTTCCCGCAATGATATTTAACTGAAGTTTTTCCATATCCGTATTGGCTGGAACATCGAACAAATAGTAAAGCCTTGCCGTATCCAACGCAGAAACAGCCGTGGTATTACCATAGCCAAATGATGCGCCGTCATCTTCTTCGACAATGCAATTAGCGTCATAAATCTGACCATCAATTGCTAGACCAGCTGTTAGTAAATCTTGTGCGGTAACATCGGACGCAGCTAAGTTTTTCACGTCCAACACAGCAACAACATATGTACAGCCAGAAGAAGCTTCATAGTGTGAAAAAACAGAGGCAGGTTTCGGGGGCATGACATCGTCCGTTGAATACATGGTTACAACAGTATACTCCGCGATATCTTCGACAACGTTCGCTTTATTCAGCAGAAGCTCTGCAACGACAGGTGCCGACTGCTCAGCCTCGGGCAACGCCTCAGTGCCAGGAGCTTCTTGGGATTCTTCTCCTGCTGGCGTGTTCGTTTGTGTGGTACTTCCCCCGCCACAGGCACAAAGGGACAACAGCATCGTTAATGCTAGAATTAAGGTAATCAATTTCTTCATTTCCACAGTCCTCACATACTACATTTTTCCTTATTATAAAACATTTTCTTTTGCGAGTCAATTAAACAAAATGTTTTACCTATACTTTTGTGTAGACAAATATTTTTTGAAAAGACATAGCACAAATGTATAGAAAATACGAGATATAAGGAAGATAAAGATTTATCACAAAAAGATGTTGCGGAATATCTTAAAATGTACGCAAGTTGGTTATTCGTACTATGAAATCGGCAGGCGAGATATTCAAACGAATATGTTGATACGGCTTGTGGCTTTTTTTATAGGAGTATCGACAATCTTGTTAGGCGTTACAGATGTTAAAGAAGCCTATCAAAGAGCAGGACGATAACGGCAAATAAAAACTACACTTCGGAGTGGGATTAGCCACATACTTGCGGCTACCCGCTCTATTTTTTTATTTATCCCGAAATATTTCCCCCTACCTTGACAAGAGATTTTAAGGTTGTCTGCAAAGCGGCTATTTTTGATTTTTTATAATAATTTTTGTATAATATATATAGAAAGTGATGAAAAATACAAACTTTCTAAACAGAAACGCAATAATAAAAAGGAGACAAAAAATTATGAGAAGTCGACATGAAGATAACTTTTTCAGATACTTTATCAGCGGAATGGACAGTAAAATGCAGGCACAACTTAGTTTGATGTATACCCGTTGGCATATGATGGACGAATACTACCACCGTCAAGAAATGGAACAGATGAAAAAGGAAATTGCGGAAGATGTGCTGTCTCGCATTTCTGCCACGGTTGATGTAACAGAGGTAATCCAAGAGATAGAGGGCTTGCGGCAGGAACTGGATAAGCTCTATGGAATGTTTGCGTAAGGGGGGAAAGACAATGCCGCAAATGACATACCCCAATCAAAGAATGATAAAAATTCATAGGGAATCAGCAAAAACCGACTTTCTCGGCATCAAAAACGAAAACTGGCAAGCCGCTTCACGTGACCTCGGCGCACACGCTTTACAGCTTTACTTATATCTTGCGGCTAATGCCAATAACTACACGCTTGCGCTCTCTCCCGCCGCGATACGGCAAGATATAGGAATGGCGCGTTCCACCTATCACGACCAGTTTCACAAGCTTGTGGACAGGGGATATTTAGTTCCTGCCCACGGCAACACATTTGAGTTTTTTGAAATACCACAGGCGAGAGACGGAACAAAAGAAGAAAATAAAGAGTTGCCAGCCGGATTTAGTTTTGAAAATGATACGATTGCCGAACAGGCCATGCCGCAAACCGTAAATGTCGTATTGCCAGAGGATATAGAAATAAATAATACAGATATTTCTACAAATAGAGCGATAAATAATGGTGAAATCAAGATAGAAGAAGAAACGGTAATTGCTATTCCAGAAGTAAAGGAAATCATAATAAAACCGCCAGAAGCAAGAACGAAGGAGCAGGATAGGCTCAAGTCTATCCGTGAATCAGTTCAAACGAGCACGTTTTCTTTCTGATTTTATTGGAAACAGGTAAAAACAGACAGCATCTCATGCAAATCGCATGGATTTTGTCTGAATATTATAAAATTCATGCGAATTCAGATAGTTTATATCAAATCACACAAAGACTATTGCCATTCCTTGCCGAATCATGTAGAATTAAATCAATTCTATAAAGAAAGAGGCTGATTCTATGCGCATTATACTCGATGTTGACAACAAGCAAATCATTGTACCCGATACTTTTTACGGACAGGTTGACAAGATGAACAAGGCTCTTGAAGCGGCAAAGGTTGAGGACAAGAGAATTGATTATGTTCAGTACATTGCCGACGCATGGAACGACGCAATCAAAAAGCCGCTCATTCGCAAGGCAGATACCAAGAGAAAGTAAACCTATGGCGAGACGAGTAACACCGGCGGATATTGAGCAATTTTTCAAGCTTCACAAAGAGTTTAAGAATTGCGCGGAGATTGCGCGGCGGACAGATTTTAGTGCTTCAACTGTCAGACGCTACATAAACCCCAACCGCAAAGACTCGCCGCGTATGGCAATAGAGGTATACAAAGAATTACTGCACGCATAAGGAACGAGCGGGAGACGCATAATCTCCCGCTCGTTTTTTCATTCTTCGGCTTCTTGCTTCTGGCTGATTGTGCCGCTCATAATTTCAAGTATCAATTCTAGCGGTAAATCTTCAAAGGGATTATGAATAGATTCCTGCGCCGTTTGCGGCTCGTCATACATCGTGTTCACCGTCCCGCAGGCATTTATCTTTTGGCTAACAATTCGCCGCTCTTTTCAAAAACGTATCAAGAGGATTTAACCGCTCATAGTCCTTTTGTAGCTCCATACCGTAGATATTTACATAGTGCCGTGTCATGTCTAACGTGGAATGACCTAATAGGCATTGTAATTGCGCCATGCCACCGCCTGCAAGGATAAAGTTCTTTGCGTATGTGTGCCTGAATAAGTGCGCGGAAGTCTTGCTAACCCCTCTTGCGGCGTTGTATCTGGCAAGCGAATCTTGGAATGACCGCCGCGCAAGCTGTCCGCCCTCGTAAGAAGGAAATAAATAATCGTCATAGTTTGATTCCCATGTTTTTAAATAATCCTTTAGAACGGCTTTCAGTGCTTTTGATAGTGGAATTATTTGCTGTTTGCGATTTTTGACCATTGTTAGCTGAATTGTATTTTCTGAAAAATTCACGTCGCGGACTTTGACACATAAAACTGTACTGACCCTGTTGCCTGTGCCGACCATGTAATTAACCGCCGCCCATGTACACCATTCTACCCATGAAGCGGAGCGCGGACGAGCCAGTAATCTTTTTAACTCTGCATCGGTATATGGTTCTTTGATTTCCTTATCTTGTTTGAGCAAAGCATACTTAAACCCATTCATATAATCCCGCTCGGCACAAAAGTTAAAGAATACCCGCAGGCCCCGAATCCTTGTGTTGAGAGAAGAAACTTTCTTTCCCTGCTCCAACTCTTGAAAAATGAAATCTTCTAAAACATCGTGGTTCACTTCATCAATGTATTCAGCGTCAACATGCGCCGCGAAATATCCGCAATCCTCGTTATAGTACTTGAGTGTTTCGGGTTTTAGATTCCGCACTTTGCAATGCTTTATAAAGCGTTCTGTTGCCTCTTGGAGCGTAATTCTTTCAATGTCCCCGGCGTTCATTATGACTGTTCTACGCATAAAAATACCCCCATTTTTGTCTACCAAAAAATCTAGTGCGTAGTTTCGTAGACTTGAATGAAGGAAAAATTGAATTATCCAAACTATTGGATAGTAAAAACCCCGAAATCTCTATGATTTCGGGGTTTTTGGTGCGCGAGGCGGGACTTGAACCCGCACGTGCGTATTGCACACTAGAACCTGAATCTAGCGAGTCTGCCAATTCCACCACTCGCGCATAGGGTATAAGTCGCTTGACGCAAGAGTTATAATACCATGCAAAAAAGAGCATGTCAAGACTTTTCATCTCAAATCCCGCCCTTTTTCAAAAGGGCGGGATATAAAAAAGAATAACAGGCTTTAGGCTCCAAAGATAGAAAATTCGGTGCCGAACGCTATAAAACAGAGACAAAGGATACCGATAAATATGCCCACGATCAAAATGGGAACCATGTTATAAAATTTTTCTTTCAGTTTTTTTTTCAAGGCCTAAGCCCCCTTTTACAAGAGTCGTGAAGCTTGGAGGAAAGAAACCGTCAGTTAAACGGCTCGTCCTGCCAGGCTTTGCATACATCCACCCATCCGGCGGAAGCGGAGAGCTCCTCAAGTTCACCGCAAGTAAGCTCGATCGCGGAATTCGCGCTGCCCGCCGCGGGATAAACGGTGTCAAACCGCCGCAGGGAGATATCCAGATAAGTTGCAACGTCGGAGCTGTTCACACCGAAGGGGCAGACCCCTCCCACCGCATGGCCTGTAAAGTAAATTACCTCGTCAGCAGAAAGCATTTTAGCTTTACAGTGAAACTGCGCCTTAAACTTGGAATTGTCGATTTTTGCGTCTCCCGCAGCGACAATTAATACGCATCCTCCGTTTACCGAAAAGGAAAGAGTCTTGGCGATGCGCGCCGGGATGACGCCCACGGCCGCTGCTGCCAGTTCCACTGTGGCGCTGGAAACGTTGAACTCCAGAATGTCGCCCTCGCGGCCCTTTTCACGGAAAAAGGCCCGAACCGTCTCAATAGACACTGGAGCCTATACCCCGGCTTTCTTCTGGGCCGCCTTCTCAACGAAACGCTTATAGTCGATTATATAGCGTCCGTGGGTGCCTTTGCCGATCACCCCCGCCTCGTCATAAGCGGTAACCGAGAAGGTGAGGGCCTTGCCGTTTTTCTCGATGAGCTGGCTCTCGGCCCAGACCTTCATTCCGATAGGCGTCGCGGCGTCATGGGTAACATTGATAAATGTGCCGACGCTGCCCTGGCCTTCATCCATATAGGGAGCAAGGGCATCAACAGACGCGTTTTCCATCATGGCAATCATATGGGGAGTCGCGAACACGGGCACCAAACCGCTGCCCACCGCGGCGGCAGTATTTTCAAAGGTGACAACGGTCTCGGAACGGCCCCGGATGCCGATATCAAAATTCATAACATGGTCTCCTTATAAACAGGACTGGCGGGCGGTCAGTTTTTCAGTCTGAGCCACTCGCTGTTGTAGAGGTCCAGAGTTTCCTGGGGAAGATTTGTGTAGATTTCGCATTTGTCCAGAATATCCTGCTTCGGGTATGCAAAGGGATCTTTCAATAATTCGGATTTCAGTACGATCTTGACCGAACGCATCGGGGTGGAATAGCAGACCGCCTCGGTGTTCTTAAGGGCGATATCGGTCCGGCACATGAAGTTGATGAATTTTTCGGCATTATCCTTGTTCTCGGCGTTTTTCAGGATGCACATGGCGTCCACGAAGCGGTTGGTGCCTTCTTTGGGGAGACAGAACGCCAAGTCGGGATTGACCTCTTTCATGGTGAGATAATCGCCGTAATAATATGCTCCGATGGCCGCCACATTGCCCTGGAGCTTGTCGAAGATATCGTCCATCACGTAGCTCTGGACCAGGGGCTTTTCCGCGACAAGCAGGTCCACGGCTTCCTTGATTTCCGCCTCGTTCGTGGTGTTAAGGGAATAGCCGAGGTATTTGAGCGCGATGCCGATGGCGTCCCTTGGATTGTTGAACATGAGAATCTGTCCGGCGTAGTCTTTGTCGAACATGATGCCCCAGCTGTCAATGGTTTTCGTAACCATGGTCTTGTTGTAGATGATGCCCATGAGGCCGGTCATATAGGGCACGGAATAGAGGTTCTGAGGATCATACTCGGGATTGCTGAGGGAGGGATCCAGGTCGGATGCGTTGGGGATGTTTTTAAAATTCAGGGGTTCCAGCATATCTTCCGAAATCATGCGCCCGATCATGTAGTCGGAGGGGATGACCACGTCATAGCTGGCGCCGTCGTTCTTGATGACCCCGTACATGGACTCATTGCTCTCAAAGGTGTCGTAATTGACTTTGATTCCGGTTTCCTTCGTAAACTGGTCGAGGACGGTTTCGTCAATGTAAACGCCCCAGTTGTATACGTTTACCTCGCCCTTGTCGGCGGTGGAAGAGGAGGAGTTTCCGGAACATCCAGTCAGGAAGGCGGGGAGGGCCAGGGTGGCGGCAAGCAGCATAGCAAGGGATTTTTTCAATTTCTTTTGCTCTCCTTTCGAAATCAAAAATGCGGTAATGGCTTTTCTTGATTTTATAATATATCCTATTGCAGTTTCTTGGCTTTGCGGACGGCGGCATTTTCCTGTCCCGCCTGGCGAAGGTTGATAATCACCAGCAGCAGGAGGACCGAGACAAAAAGCAGCGTGGACAGCGCGTTGATTTCCGGGGTAATGGGTTTTTTCGTCATATTATAGATTTCCACCGCCAGGGTGGTAATCCCGGAGCCCTTGGTGAAATAGCTGATCACAAAGTCGTCGATGGACATGGTAAAGGCGATGAGCAGGCCGTTCAGGACCCCCGGCATGATCTCGGGCAATATGACCCGCCGGAAAGCGTAAAGCCCAGTGGCGCCAAGGTCCTGGGCCGCCTCGTAGATGTTTGAGTCCAGCTGCCGCAGCTTGGGCATGACCGAAAGGATCACATACGGGATGTCAAAAGTAATATGCGCAATAAGCAGCGTTGCAAACCCCATGCGCCATTTGATTCCCAGCAGGTTTCCCAGGGAACCGTTAAAAAGGTTGATCGCGAAGGTAAAGAGAAGCATCATCGAGACGCCGGTGATGATATCCGCGTTTGTGAGGGGGATATTGTTTATGGTCATAAAAATCGCCCGCTGTTTTTTCCGCATGCTGTAAAACCCGATGGCGGCGGCGGTACCAGCCACCATTGCGATGAGAGAGGCGAATACGGAAAGCAAAAGAGTGGTGCGCAGGGCTCCGAGGATTCGGGTGTCACCGAAAAACTGAGTATACCAGCGCAGGGAAAAGCCGGCCCAGACCCGGTTGCTTTTGGCCGAGTTGAAAGAGAAAAACATCAACACGACGATAGGGGAGTAGAGGAAAAAATAGACCAGGATGACAAAGGCGCGCTCAAGGGGGTTGTTCTTCTTCACAGCACCGCCACCCCCTCTTCGCCTTCGCCGAAGCGGTTCATGAGGGCCATACAGACAAGGACGATCACCATCATCACAAGGGCGATCGCGCTCCCCAGGTGGGGATTGTAGGCGGTGCCCAGAAACTGCATTTCAATAAGATCGCCCAAGAGCATGGTTTTCCCGCCGCCGAGCAGGCGGGAGAGGGCAAAGGTGGATACCGACGGGATAAAGACCATGGTAATCCCCGAGAGGACACCCGGAAGGGAGAGCGGGAAGATGATCCGCCGGAATACCATGGCGTCGTCGGCGCCCAGATCGTGGGCCGCTTCCACCACCTTGGGGTCGATCTTCACGATAACCGAAAAGATGGGCAGAACCATAAAGGGCAAATAGTTATAAACCATACCCAGCACCACGGCGGTGGAGGTATTCATGATGTGGATGGCGGGCAGATGCAGAAGAGTAAGAAACTGGTTGATAAGGCCGTTATCCTCCAAGATCGCCATCCAGGCGTAGGTGCGGAGCAGAAAATTCATCCACATGGGCAGCATGATAAGCATCAAAGCAAACTTTCGTATGCCTGCGCGCTCTCTCGCAAGGTAATAAGCCGTTGGGTAACCCAGCACGAGGCAGATCAGGGTGGCGATCACGGCCAGCAGAAAGGAGCGCCCGAAGACCAGAGCGTATTGGTTCATGGTTGCGAAATTGGAAAGCGCCACGCTGCCGCTGCGGGAAGTGAACGCGTAGATGCAGACCAGAATCAGGGGCGCGACCACGAAAACAGCCATCCATACGATGTATGGGGCGGCGATCCTTCTTCTAGCTTTCATCGCGCTCTTCCTCGTCTTCTTCGTTGTCCTCATCGGGAGAGCAGCTTAATTCGTCATATTCCGAGCTGTAGGAGCTGTAGTCGCCGAACATGCCGGAGTAACGGCTTTTCTTCATGATGTGGAATCCGTCGGGGTCGATTTTGACGCCGATGCGGGCGCCCACCGGGCAGAAGTCGGAGGTCTGGATCAGCCACTTGAAGCCGTTGAAGTCCACGATGATATCGTAATGGACTCCCTTGAAGGTGACCGAGGTGACGGTCCCGGTGAGCTGTCCCTCGGGCGCGGTGACGATGTCGATATCCTCGGGCCGGATGACCACATCCACCGCCTCCATGGGTGCGAAGCCCTTGTCCACGCACTGGAACCTGTGGCGGTACAGTTCCAGGACGCCGTCGGAGTGCATGATCCCGTCCACGATATTGCTCTCGCCGATAAAATCGGCCACGAAGGCGTTGGTCGGCTCGTTATAGATATCGGTGGGGCTGCCGATCTGCTGGATGACGCCCTCGTTCATCACCACGATGGTGTCCGACATGGTAAGGGCTTCCTCCTGGTCATGAGTGACGTAGACGAAGGTGATGCCCACCTGCTGCTGCAGCTTTTTGAGCTCGATCTGCATGTCCTTGCGGAGCTTGAGGTCGAGTGCGCCGAGAGGCTCGTCCAGCAGAAGAACCTGGGGCCGGTTCACAATGGCCCGCGCGATGGCGATACGCTGCTGCTGGCCGCCCGAGAGGGATTCCACCGACCGCTTCTCATACCCCGGTAGGTTCACAAGGGCAAGCGATTCGGCCACCCGGCGCCTGATTTCGTCCTCCGGCATTTTGCGGATACGCAGGCCGAAGGCAATGTTCTCGAAGATGTTCATGTGGGTGAATAGGGCGTATTTTTGAAAGACCGTATTGATTTTTCGCTTATGCGGCGGAACATCATTAATCCTCACGCCGTCAAAAAACACGTCCCCCGAGGTAGGCTTTTGAAAACCACCAAGAATGCGAAGCGTGGTGGTTTTGCCGCAACCGCTGGGGCCGAGCAGCGTGAGGAATTCCCGGTCGTTGATATGCAAATTGATTGAGTTAAGGACGACCTCTTCGTCGAAAACCATGCGACAATCCGACAAGCGGATAAGTTCTTTCGACATTATCCTCCCCCG
>VSSQ01000952.1_pt1 | contig 13069 bp, 8 predicted proteins | sample 4763081 | NCBI WGS metagenome assembly VSSQ01 (sample SAMN12137344, study PRJNA551015) | bioreactor metagenome | isolation source: SDC9 anaerobic chlorinated ethene degrading culture | place: USA: Knoxville, Tennesee | collected 2015-01-01
TATCAAACCCAAGGACTCTCGTTATGAACGAGGGACGACCGGGGGGCAGGTCACGACGCGCTTCGAATGACATCAGAAGAGCTCATAGCCTGGCGAAACTCATTGCGGGATGCAGGCCTTTCGACAAAAACGATCGGTGACAAATACCTTGCCGCGATACGCGCTGTCATGACCTGGGCCTTCGACGAGCACAGGTTACCAGCCAACCCGATGGCAAGCGTCAGGCAAAAGATCGCCAAGAGCGTGCGCCTGCGTGAACGAGGTTATACGACGACCGAGGCCAAACGAATTCTGGATGCCGCTCTGAGCTATCGCCCAGCCGAAGTTAGTAATCCGTCGAATCGTGAAAGCCCGCACATCACGTCGGCCAAGCGCTGGCTCCCGCTCCTTTGTGCTTTCTCGGGCGCACGCCCAGCCGAGATCGCCCAACTGCGCAAAAAGGATATCCGCGAAGAGGATAGGCGCTGGATCTTGCGCATCACGCCCGAAGCGGGGTCAGTCAAGACGGGTGAATTTCGCGACGTGCCGCTGCACCGGCAGGTGATCGAACTTGGTTTCATCGACTTCGTGAAGGGGGCGGCGGACGGCGCGCTATTCCATCGCGCCACCGATCCGAAGAAGTTTCTCTCGAGTGCCCAGAACACTGCGGGGCGCGTGGCGACCTGGTTGAACGCGTCAGGCCTCGTGCCCGAGAATGTGCAGCCCCATTACGGCTGGCGCCATCGCTTCAAGACCCAGGGGCGTGAGTTGGGCGTCTCTGATAGGGTTCTGGATGCCATTCAGGGCCACCCAGGCAAGAAAGCCGCCGACGACTATGGCGACGTCACGATCGCAGCCAAGCTCAGGCTCATCGATGCATTGCCTGACTACGAACTGGACATTCTTCGAAACGCACGGACGAAGGCGTGATCGATTTCAGGGAAGCCGGCGCCTGACCTTCCGAACGGGCAAGGCTCAGGTCGATGCCGCAGCAGGGATTTCGATGCGTTGCCAGCCCTCCTTCGTGTCCCCGGCTGCAAGCCACTCTCCAAGCGAGGCACATGTCGACCGCACGTTTCTGCGCAATGCGCACTCCCAGACGATGGCCACGCGCCATCCCGCCTCCAGAAGCAGCCTCTCGTTTCGGCGATCACGCGATACGTTCCCATCGAACTTGGGCAACCAGAACTCTCTTCTGGTCGATGGCGTCGTCGCGAGAGAACATCCTTCGTGCCGATGCCAATAACAGCCATGCACGAAAACAACCGCCCCAAACCGCGGGAAAACCAGATCGGGCGTTCCGGGCAGATCCTTGCGATGCAGCCGGAACCTGAAACCGAGACGGTGCAACTCGCGGCGCAAGGCGAGCTCGGGTTGGGTATTCACTCCTCGAATGCCCGACATCATTCGTGACCGGACTTCGGGTGAGACGATATCCATCATCCGCCCTTGCACTCCACTGCAGGACCTGGAACAAGGTTCGAATGTGTTCACCGGCGGCCCTCAATGACAAGCCCGATTTCCATCGTCGACCTTTTTTCCGGCCCGGGCGGGCTTGGCGAAGGATTCGCGTCGATCCGAGAGGACGACACCCCTGCCTACAAGATCGCCATCTCGATCGAGAAAGAGCGGGCAGCGCATTCCACCTTGCGGTTGCGCGCCTTCCTGCGTCATTTCGCGACGCCGCCGCGCGCCTATCTGGACTGGCTTCGCTCCGGGGGCGAGATGCCGGACTGGGCCGCCCTTCATCCGGAGGCATGGGCCGAGGCGTGTCAAGAAGCGCGATGTCTTGAGCTGGGCACAGCAGAGGCCGCGCAGGTGCTTGAAGAGCGAATCACGGCGCTGCAGAGCGCGCAGCAGACAAGAACCCTGCTGATCGGCGGGCCTCCCTGTCAGGCCTATTCGCTTGCGGGCCGGTCGCGCAATGCGGGGATCCCGTCCTATGACGCGCTGAAAGACCATCGCAACTTTCTTTACGAGGAATATGTGCGGGTTCTGAACCGGCTCGAACCGGTTGCCTTCGTCATGGAGAACGTGAAGGGCATCCTGTCCTCCTCGATCGAGGGACGGGCGATTTTCTCGATGGTCATGAGCGATCTTCGGGCCGCAGGTCCCGGGTATCAACTGATCAGTCTGTCCGCCCCGACCGATCTGTCGGGCGAGCCCGCCCCGAAAGATTTCATCGTTCGCGCAGAGGACTTCGGCGTCCCGCAGACGCGCCACCGCGTCATCATCGTCGGGATCCGCAGCGACGTCGCCGCCCGTCTGCCGAAAGACCGGCTGCCGCGCCTCTCCCCTTCCCGGGAACGCATCAGCGTTGCGCGCATGATCAGCCGGATGCCCGGCCTGCGCAGCGGGCTCAGCCGGTCGGACAGCGCCGAACACTGGCGGGCCGCGATGCTGGCCGCCATCGATCAGGTCCGGTCTTCCATGGCGGACAGTCCGGCGGACAGACGAGACGCCTTTGAAAAGGAATTGCGCGAGGTCGAGCGGTCCTTGAACGACATCGTCACCTGTGGCCGCGAGTCGACCGGACTGACCGTGATGAAACCGGATCTCCCTGCCCGACTGGCCAGCTGGATCTCGGGGCGATCCAGTGGCATCGTGGCCAATCACGACACGCGCGGTCACATGGCCTCGGATCTGGCCCGCTACCTGTTTGCCGCCTGTCACGCGAAGCTCGAGGGGATCAGCCCCCGCGCCGGAAACTTCCCGCCGGCGCTGGCCCCGGATCACCGGAACTGGACCTCGGGCAAGTTCAACGACCGGTTCCGCGTGCAGCTGGCGCATCAGCCGGCCACGACGATCACCAGCCACATTTCGAAAGACGGTCACTATTTCATCCACCCCGATCCGTCCCAGTGCCGCAGTCTGACCGTGCGCGAAGCCGCGCGGCTTCAGACCTTTCCCGATGATTACGTCTTTCTGGGAAACCGGACCGAGCAATATGTTCAGGTCGGAAATGCTGTCCCTCCCTGGCTTGCACGTCAGATCGCGGAAGCGCTGATCCCCGTGTATGACAGCCTTTGACACCCACACTGCATTAACAAAAGGCCAATATCTGGCCCTATTCCCGTCACGCTCGTGTTGCACCGATGACATTCCTGGGCTTCAATCCGAGGAAGAAATGATATTGGTCACGGATTTGCAGAGCATGGAGCACGGGTCTCCGGTTTTTGCCGCTTTACCGGCTGCCGACACGTCCGACGTGCCGGTGAAGGAAACCGTTTCCTCCGCATACCCTGCCGCAACTCATTCGATTTCCTCCGGAATTCAGGATCAAGGGATCGCATTGCATGAGGCCGCCGCCGCGGGCGACATGTTTGCCTGCAAAGCCCTGATCACGCGCGGTCATGATCCGAAACGTCGGGATGCCTCCGGTCGGTGTGCGGCGGATCATGCCCGCTCGGCCGGGCATTTCGAACTTGCGGCCGCCCTCGAGGGACGGATCGAAAGCGCGGACGAGATCGTCGCACACGCGCCCCTCGATTTCCGGGAACTGACGGGGCTCGTCAGCAATCACGAAAATACCATCCACCGCATCATCGCAGAAAAGCGCCTTCAGGCGCGCGACAGCAAGGGTGACACGGCTCTGCACATCGTCGCCATGCAGGGCAAACTGCATCTCGCCGACATGCTGGTCCGTGCCGGTGCGGATGTTCACGCGCGCAACCACGACGGCAAGACCCCCGGCGACGTTGCTCTGTCCAATGGTCACGACCTGATCGCGGCGCTTCTGCATCGCGCCGCCGGCGCGACTGCGCCGCCACCGCCGCGCGTCGGACCGGCGCAGGGCGCGGCGCCGACGGCCCCGTCAACGGCGCCTCCCCCGACGCCCCCCAAGCCGCAGGCAGAGGAGGCTCCGGAACCGATCGACGACCTATTTGACGACATTTCATTTGATACCGAAATCGAGGCCGAAGAGTTTCACGCCTCGGCTGGAATTCACGAGGAACGCGCGCGCTTTGTCCGCGCCCCTCAGGACATCACGCTCCAGACCGACGACGAGGCGCAGGTTGACTGGAATCTGGAAGAGGGACCCGTCTCGGTTCAGGGTGAGGGGATCGTCGAGGCCACCGCAAGTGCGGGGCCGGACGAGAGCTATTCGACGTCGCGCCATCGCAAGTTGCGTCGTGAGGTCACCCATTCGGTCTGGCATCGTTTTGCAATCGACGCGGAAGGCTGCCGAGACGTCGCGATGCGCATTGCGGAACGGGGACATGCGACGGACGAAGACCTCGACGACATTCTCGGACTGATGACCGGGCGCTTCGACCCGACCGACCTGCGCATCAACCTGATCCGCGACGTCGAGGCTGCCGGTTTTCCGGTTCTCGAAGCGGGCGATCCGGGCATGCTGGACCCGCTGACCGAGGTCACGACCGAAGAACTGGCCGAGGCGCTGATCGCGACCGCCTCGCGATCAGCATCCCTTCCGGGGACGGCTAACCGGGTGTTGAGCATGCGCGGGACCGGGCGCCTTGTCGATGCAGTCACCGCCGCCCGCCATACGCTTCTTTTCGGGCTGGCGGAAAGCATTCCGGCCATGGATATCCTGCTTTACATGGCGGATCGCGTCGCGTCCGGAGAGATGGACGCCAGCGAGATGACCACCCTCACGATCAGCACCACGCGGCTGACGCCAGAAAACGAACAGTTCTTCTCAGCGCATCAGATCCTGCGCAGCCTGCGTGACGACATGGAAGCCGGATCGGGCTCGGCCGTGCGCACGGCTGTCGATCTGCTCGAGGACATGGAACTCGCTCCGGGCTTCCTCCGCGTCTTGGCGGAAACGATGCAGGACGCGCCGGAACTGAGCGCCGTCGCCGCGACGATCAGCACGAACCTTGCGACGCTGGATCGCGCCACGCGGGCCCTGGTGCTTGCCACGCTGCCGCAGTGCCGGCGCCATGCCGCGCAACGGACGGAAGAGTTCGAGGATCAGGAGGACGTGTTCCAGGCAAGCTTCCTCGGGCTTTTGCGCGCGGCCTGGACCTACGAACCCGAGACCGGCAAGCACTTCAGCATGCGCGCCTCGATCTGGATGCTTCAGGCGCTCAACCGGTCCCGGGACATCGAAAATCGCCTCATCCGCCTGCCCGTGCAACGCGAGCAGGACTTCAGGGCGATCGCCCGCAAGCGCGAAGAAATCGAGCGCAATACGCTGCGGCCCGCGCGCCCGCAAGAGCTCGCGAGCGCGCTGGAACTCTCGGCCGAACGGCTTGAGCAGCTCCTCTCGATCCCGGTCGAAGCGGTCGCGCTGGAGACGCTCGACCAGTTGGCCGGGCAGGACGGCGACAACGATCCGCTTTACCGTCTGGCCAGTGAACAGGCCGTCGCGATGGTCCTTGAGGAAGTCAGTGAACTGGAGGAGCGGCAAAGAGATGTCCTGTGCAAGCGTTTCGGGATCGGTGAGGACCAGGAGATGACGCTCGAAGAGATCGGGCAGATCTATGGGGTGACGCGCGAGCGAATCCGCCAGATCGAGGCGAAGGCGCTGACGTTCATGACCCATCCGTCCCGTCTGCGCATGCTCGCGAAGGCGCGCTGATCATGGGCATCCGCAATGCGCCGCCGCATTCCGAAGCGATGCTCGAGTCGCTCAGGGGGCTCGGCTATACCACCGCCACGGCCCTCGCCGACATCATCGACAATTCCATCAGCGCCGACGCCGATACGGTCGACATCCAGTTCGACTGGGCAGGCCCCGAAAGCCGGATCACGGTGCTCGACAACGGCGTCGGCATGACCGATGCCGAGCTCGAGACCGCCATGCGGCTCGGGGCGCGCGATCCCCGGCATGCCCGACGGGCAACGGATCTGGGCCGTTTCGGGATGGGGCTGAAGACCGCAAGTTTTTCTCAGGCACGGCGACTGACGGTTGCCAGCCGCAAGACCGGCGAAGACCTCGTCTGCCTGCGCTGGGATCTGGACCGGCTTGCGGATGCCACGGGCGGCGACTGGCCGCTGTTCGAGGGGCCGCATCCGGGATCGGAGGGGGCGCTCGCGCCGCTCGAGGCCCAGCCCCACGGAACGATCGTGATCTGGGACGTGCTTGACCGGATCGTCTCGGACGCTTTCGTGGCGCAGGACATGATCGACCTGTCCGACACTGTCGAACGCCACCTCGCGATGACCTTTCACCGCCTGCTTGCCTCTCACGACCGCCCCCTGACCATCCGGATCAACAAGAGGCCGGTCGCCCCATGGGATCCGTTTCTGACGGGTCATCCCGGCAAGGCACTGGAAAGCCCCGAATTCCGCCTGATCCATACCACCGGCGTCGTGGTGCAGGAACACGTTCTGCCGCACCGGGACATGATGAAACCCGAAGAAGCGGATGCGGCCGCCGGCCCGGCGGGCTGGACCTCGCAGCAGGGGTTCTACATCTATCGCAACCACAGGCTGCTGGTGGCGGGCGGCTGGCTCGGTCTGGGCGACCGAGGGCGTGCCTGGACGCGGGACGAGCCGCACAGGCTGGCCCGGATCCGGCTGGACATACCCAATTCCGCCGATGCCGAGTGGAAGATCAACATCCTGAAATCCACGGCCAATCCTCCCATTCGCCTGCGCGGACAGCTGCGCCAGATCGCAGTGGAAACCCGCGAGCGCGCCCGACTGGTCTTTGCCCATCGCGGCCGTTTGATGCCGGCGTCGGGGCGCAAGGATCAGGCGGTCCGCGATGTCTGGGACGCGATCGGAACCCGCAACGGAACTTCCTACCGGATTTCGAAAGAGCACGATCTCGTGGCCTCGATCCTTGACCGGGCGGGCCCTCTGCGGCCGGACATTCTTTCGTTGCTGCGCCTGATCGAAGAGACCGTTCCGGTCCAGCGGATCTGGCTGGATACCGCAGAGGATCGCGACACGCCGAAAACGGGCTTCGTCGCGGCACCGGAAGAGGACGTCCTTGCGCCGCTGGCGGCCCTCTTCCGCGCCCTCGTGCTGCATTCCGGCCTGACCGAGGCACAGGCGCGAGACCGCCTTTCCCGCACCCACCCCTTCGAGCGCTACACGGCGCTCATCGCGAATTTGAAGATCGAGGATAACCTGCAGTCATGACGATCAACCCTAGCCAGAAAGCCTTTGACACCGTGCTCAGCATGGCGCAGCGCCTTCTGAGCGTGAATGCCACGGACAACGGCCTCGCCGTCACCCCCGCCATGATTGAGCAGCAGCTCGACATGCTCGCGCAGCTGATGCCCGCGCAATTCGCGGCTCTGGACCGTGATGCGCTGGTCGACGAGCTGATCCGCCGCGCCAGCCACCGTGTCGGCAGCAACGCCACGCTCAAGGACAGTGGCGATCACGTGGACTGGCTCAATTCCGAGCGCAAGAAGGACTGGCACTACTGGACGCGCTACGCCGAATATATGGAGCCGAAAATCCCGCTGAAAGCGCTGGAGGAATTGGACAAGGCGACCGACGAAGTTCTGGGCCAGCTGGAAGATCCGCGGCGCGACGGCGCTTGGGACCGGCGCGGGCTTGTCGTTGGGCATGTCCAGTCCGGCAAGACCGGAAATTACACCGGCCTGATCTGCAAGGCGGCAGATGCCGGTTACAAGATCATCATCGTCCTTGCGGGGCTGCACAACAACCTGCGCGCGCAGACCCAGATCCGTCTTGACGAAGGATTTCTGGGATTTGCGACCCTCGCGAACGAGGACAACCTTCCTGCGGTCGGCGTTGGGACGATCGACAGCGACCACTCGATGCGGCCCAATTACGCCACCAACCGCAGCGAAAAGGGCGATTTCAACAAGAAGCAGGCCGCCAGCCTCGGCGTGACGCCCGAGCAGCGCCCGTGGCTGTTCGTGATCAAGAAGAACAAGACCGTCCTCGAACGGCTTCTGTTCTGGATCCGCAACCGGGTCGCGAACGTGACCGATCCGGAAACCGGCCGCAAGATCGTGACCAATCTGCCGCTGCTCATCATCGATGACGAAGCCGATCATGGTTCGGTCGACACAGGCGAAGCCGTCGTGGATGAAAACGGCGCCCCCGATCTCGAGCACAATCCGACCGTGATCAACCGGCTGATCCGTTCGGTGCTGCATCACTTCGCGCGCAAGGCCTATGTCGGCTACACGGCAACGCCCTTTGCGAACATCTTCATCCACGACAAGGGCACGACGGCCGAACACGGCCCCGATCTTTTCCCCTCGGCCTTCATCACCAGTCTCTCCGCTCCGTCGAACTACATCGGCCCGGGGCGGGTCTTCGGATCGTCCTCGGCGCGGGTCGAGGATCTGCCGCTCGTCCGGCCGCTCGCCGAAGGCGACTTCGCGCCGTGGATGCCGCAAAAGCACAAGAACGGCTATCGCCCGACCTGGAGGGGCGAGGCCTGCATTCCGGACAGCCTCGCCGAAGCGGTGCGCTCGTTCATCCTGGCCTGCGCGATCCGCAAGCTGCGCGGACAGGGCGCGAAACATGCCTCTATGCTGATCCATGTGTCGCGCTTCACCTCGGTCCAGGCCGAAGTCGTTCGCCAGGTCGAGGACCACGTCCGCGCGCTTCGGGGGCGGTTCATCCGCGGGATCGATGTCGAAGAGAGCGAACACAACTTCCGGCGCGATTACGAGAAACGCTTCCTGCCCGGCATGCAGCGGATCCGGGCGACACTGATCCCCGATGAAAATCTGCCCGACTTCACCTGGGAGGCGGTGCGTGAGATCCTGCCCGACGTGATCGGCGACATCAAGGTGCGCGAGATCAACGGCTCGGCGAAAGACGCGCTGGACTATGTCGAAAACGAAACGACCGGCCTCAAGGTCATCGCGATCGGCGGCGACAAGCTGGCGCGGGGTCTTACTCTGGAGGGGCTGTGCACCAGCTACTTCCTGCGCACCGCGCGGATGTATGACACGCTGATGCAGATGGGGCGCTGGTTCGGGTATCGCGACGGCTATCTGGACACCTGCCGTCTTTATACGACCAACGAGATGATCGAGTGGTTCGGCCACATCGCCGACGCCGCCGAAGAGCTGCGTCAGGAATTCGACAACATGGCCGCGGCCGGCGCCACCCCCAAGCAGTTCGGCCTCCGGGTGCGCGCGCATTCCATCCTGACAGTCACCTCACGCACCAAGATGCGCAACGCGCGGCCGATGCACCTGACCTTCTCCGGCGACCTGCTGCAGACCATCGTCTTCCTGCCGCGTGCCGAGGACATGAAGATCAACTTCTCCGCCGGCGAGATGCTGATCAATGCGATGGGCCAGCCCCTCACGCCGGACAAACAGAAGTTCACCCCCGAGGCCAGCACAAACTGGAAAGGGTATTTCTGGCGCGACGTGAGCGCCGAGAACGTCACCGCCTTCCTGCGCGCCTACCGGACCCACGGCGCGAGCTTCCGGGTCGTCAGTCCCCTCGTCGCCGAGTTCATCGACGAGATGAACAAGGATGGCGAACTGGTGAACTGGACCGTCGCCCTGATCGGCGGTGGCGAGGCCGAATGCGAGATCGGCGGGCTGAAGGTCAATGCGCTGAAACGGTCTGCCGTGCAGTCGGAACCGTTCGACAGATATTCGATCAAAACGCTGATTTCGCCGCGAGACCAGGCGATCGACCTGTCCAAAGCCGAATGGGAGGCCGCTCTGGATCTGACCCGCAGGACCTGGCGTGGCGATGCAGATCGTGGCCAGGGCGCCGAGCCCCCCGACGAGCCGCGCGGCACCGCGATCCGTAAGGTTCTGGGGTTTGGCGATGACGAAACCGGCCTGGCGGCGCGGCGCGACCGCGGCCTTCTGATGCTCTATCTGCTGGATCCGTCCCACAGCGGCATCTCGGACCTCAAGGCAGGCCCCCCGATCCTCGCCTGGGCCGCCAGTTTCCCCGGCAGCCCCTCCGAGCGCCGGGTCAGCAATGCCGATTACATGGCCAACAGCGTGCTCTGGGAGGCAATGAATGACTGGGTGGACTGAGGATGGCCTGCTGAAATCCTGGCGCGCGCTCAGCCGCCGGGATGCCGACGCGGACTGGCAGTTCGTCCATCTCACGGATACCGGGCCGGTCGGCATCGAGGCCGGCTGTCATTTTCCCGGCGCGCGCGAGGCCCTGATCGTCAGCTTCCCGGGCTCGGTCCTGGCCGATGGCCGAGGACTGCCGGAGGGACTGGGGTTCGACGTGATCGCCATCCGCAACGCCCCGGAATTCGCTGGCCGTTCAGCCATCGCGCTGGTGCGGCGCATGGAGGGTTCGCTCGACATCTTCGCGATCATGGCCACCGACGTCCTGCGCGCGCTTGGTGCAGCACGGGACCAGAAGTCACAGGACCTCGCGCGGATCTTCGTCGGGCGGGTGACCGAGTGGCAGGCCTTCATGGCGCGCAAAAGGCGACCGCTCTCGCCCCAGGCCCAGCTCGGGCTGGCCGGAGAGCTTCGTTTTCTCGAAAGACTGTGCGACCTGGTCCCAGAAACACAGGCAATCGATCTGTGGAAGGGGCCTCTCCATGCCGCGCAGGACTTTCATGTCGGCCCCGGTGCCGTCGAGGTGAAAAGCGCGCTCAGCGGCGAGACCTTCCTCGCCCGGATCAACAGCATCGAGCAGCTCGACACTGATCTTTCGCCGCTGTTTCTCGTGACGACGCGCTTTGCCGTGGGCGATGACGGCATCAGCCTGCCGGATCAGGTCGCCGCGCTGCGTCGGCGCATGGCGCAGGCGGACATGGTGCGCGCGTTCGACGCCCTGCTGCTTCTGGCAGGCTATGACGACGATCACGCAGACCACTACCGGCGCCTGCTGCGCGAGATCGAGACCCTCGCCCATCTGGTCGGTCCGGATTTCCCCTGCCTGCGCCGCGACACGCTGCCGGGGCCGGTGCGCAAAGCCCTTTACACGCTCGACATTGACGCGATCGACCAGCCGCCGCTTCAGCTTGACGACATCTTTCGAACTTTTGGACTGATCCAATGACCCTTGAAGAATTCCACCACAATTTCCGTTCCCTCGTGCAGGAGACCATCGCCGAGCGCATTCAGGCCGGAGAGGGCCCCTTCCCTCAGGAAGAACTCGTCTTTGCCGAGCTGGTGATGGAGAAGGTCGCGGATGCCGGGATCTGCGAACCCGCCACGGTCTGCCACTGGAGCGGCACGATCCGGAATGCGAAGCTGCGCATCACGGGATATGCGCTGTCCTCGGACGAATCCCGGCTCGATCTGTTCGTGACCCACTATTTCGGAACCGAGGAGATCACCCCGCTGCAGGATTCCGTCGCCGCAGATACCGCCAAGGAGGGGCTGCGTTTCCTCGTCAGTGCCGCAGACGGGAAACTTGCCGGAAAGGTCGAAAGCTCGCATGAAATCCACGCCCTGATCCGGACGATCACCACGAACTGGGACGATCTCGATCAGCTCAGGATCTTCGTGATCACCGACGGGAAAACCAAGGCAAAGCGCTTCGCGACCCGCGAGGTCCGCGACCGCATCGTCGCGATCGAGGCGATGGACATAGAGCGGCTCTATCGCCACACGGTGGGCAAGCCGCGCGAAGAGGTGGCGATCAGCTTCGAGCAGACCATCGGCCGGCCGCTGACCTGCGTTCACGTTCCCGATCCGGATGCGGATTACGAATACGCCCTTTCGGCGATTCCCGGTCAGGTCGTGCACAAGCTCTACGAGCGCTACGGCAGCCGCCTCCTCGAGGCCAACGTGCGCACCTTCCTGGGCGCGCGCGGCAAGGTCAACAAGGGCATTGCCGAAACCCTCTCGAACGAACCCGAACACTTCATGGCCTTCAACAACGGGCTTGTTCTCGTCTGTGACGAGGCGGTTTTCGCGCGAGGACCGGATGGCAACCTGGGGATTTCGCTGCTCAAGGGCCTGCAGATCGTGAACGGAGGCCAGACGACCTCCTCGATCTATTTCGCCGCCCGCGACAACCGCACGCTCGATCTGGGGAACGTCATGGTTCCGGCCAAGATCATCATCCTGAAGGGAACCGAAGACGCCGAACGCGAGCGTCTGATCAACAATATCTCGCGCTTCGCAAACAGCCAGAACGTCGTCAAGACCTCCGACCTTTCGTCCAACCGCCCGTTCCACGTCCAGCTCGAGAAACTCGCGAACGAGACCTGGTGCCCGGATGGCGTCGGGCGCTGGTTCTATGAGCGGGCCTCGGGGGCCTATCAGGTCCTCATGTTGCGTGAGGGCACGACGCCGGCGCAGCGCCGCAAGATCGCCGACGCGATCCCGTCGAAACGCAAGCTCAAGAAGAACGACATCGCCAAATACCACGAAGCCTGGCGCGGCCTGCCCGCGCAGGTTGCCCTCGCGGGCGAAAAGAACTTCAAGGCTTTCATGGACGCGCTTGACGAAGATCCGACGATCGTTCCCGATCCGCTTGACCCGAAGTGGTTCAAGGAAATGATCGCGAAGGTCATCGTCTTCAAGGCCGTCGAAGCCGCGATCAAGACCAAGGAGGCCAAGGACACCTTCCGTCAGGGCTATGCCAATATCGCCGCCTACACGATTTCGGTCGTGGCGGATCGCATTGGTCACCTGATCGATTTCGAGTCGATCTGGCAAAGGCAGAAGGTCACGCCCGATTTTCAGAATCTGCTCTACGCCTGGGCCGCCGAGGTCAATCGCATCTTCGAAGAAGTCGCGCCCGGCCGTCAGATCTCCGAAGTGGCAAAGCGCCCGGAAATCTGGCCCAAGGTCAGGGCAGGTCATTATTCGATGCCCGAACAACGCCCTGTCGAAATCGGCGCCTGAGTGGGTGAACACAGAGGACCGGAAACAACCAGTCCCTAACCGAACACGCCGGTGACCACCTCAGCCAGAACCTGCGCCACGCCCCGGGACAGCATCCATCCGGTCAGTGAGCCACTGGGGCGAGCCCCCCCGGCGGGAGCTAATGACCCAGGTGCCATGCCAGTGCTTCGACGACGATCGCGGGCTTCATAGCCAGGGCAAGGTGAGCAAGGTGGATCTTCACCTGAACGCCCTCACCATGCCGGTCCAGATCGAAGCCGGTCTCGTGGGACCATGGGACCACGGGACCAACTTGAGCCGGCCCCGCAGCGATTTCACACAGTCTAGGCTCAGGACCCATTAATCGGCTTGCGCCGCCGCTGACAGCGTGATTCAGG
>VSSQ01000953.1_pt1 | contig 13056 bp, 10 predicted proteins | sample 4763081 | NCBI WGS metagenome assembly VSSQ01 (sample SAMN12137344, study PRJNA551015) | bioreactor metagenome | isolation source: SDC9 anaerobic chlorinated ethene degrading culture | place: USA: Knoxville, Tennesee | collected 2015-01-01
GTAAAGGAAATATACATTTAAAGAGATATAAAGAAATAAAATTAAAAGGTAAAGTAGTTAAAATCAGTAAGGCTAAAAGTTAATAGAGATAGTATTTCAATTTTTTTACAAGAGATATGTTATATTTATTTATAGTATAATATATCTCTTGTTTTTTGTGTTAACAAAAAATGAATATAATATGGTATTTATGTTTATTTATTCATATAAATTATTAATTAATATATATTAATTGAATTATCAAGTAAAAGTATTGAATGATATATACAAAAAATTGTATAATAAAACAAAGAAGAATTATAAGAATTGGGATGGTGGAAAATTTGAAGCTTTCAAAGAAATTAGCTACATTTTTATTCTATTCCACATTATCTATATCTATTATTATAATTGCAATATTTTTAAATATAATTTACAAATTAAAAAGTGCTTCTGTAGTCTTTATTATAGATTACAGGCTAATATCCTTTTTTATAATATTTTTAATGGTTATTTTAAATATAAGCACATATATATTCATCAATAAAAATGTAATAAAAAGATTAACAGTAATTAAGCAAAATATAAACGAATCAAGTTTACTTGAAGAAGAAAATATTATAAACCTTGAAGACGATGAAATAAATTGCATTTATGATAAAGTGAATGCTCTTAGTAATGAAGCTAATGTAACTAAGAAAAAACTTATAAATACAATTAATAATTTAAAAGAAGAAGAAAAAAATTATTCTAATATATTAAATGCAATGTCTAATGCATTTTTCTCTTTGAAAGCTATAGTAAATGATAAGGGAGAATATATAGATGGTGAAATTACGGATGTAAATCTTGCAGGAATGGAGCTATTGGGATTATCTAGAAAAGAAATTATTAACAATAGATTTTCTAACTTATATATGAATTTCTATAGAGATGAAGAAGAGATAATACAAATATTTAAAAGAATTAAAAAATCAAAATCGGAATGTATTGCACGAGAAATAAACATAATAGATGATAAATGGGGATTAGTATCTGTATACTCACTTAGTGATGGGTATTTTTCTATAATAATAAATAATATTACTGAAATAAAGAAATATGAAAAAAATATGACGTATCTAACTAATTATGATACTTTAACAAACTTATTAAATAGAAATAACTTATTAGAGTATTTAATGGAGTTAACAAATTTAAGTAAAGAATTTAGCATATATTTTATAGATTTAGATAACTTTAAGAATATTAATGATACAGTAGGTCATAATACAGGAGATGAAGTTTTAAGAATAGTATCAGATAGATTGACTCAATTATCCTCAAACAATATAACTGTTGGTAGATTGGGGGGAGATGAATTTATTATAGTAGAAAAGGGAAATTCAGACTCAGAGTCAATTAGGAAGCTTGCTGATAAAATATTGAATTTATTAAATAAAAAAATTCAAATTAATAGATATAGCTTTAATTTAAAAGCAAGTATAGGAATAAGTCACTATCCTAAGCATTCAAAAGATGTATTTACTTTATTAAAATATGCAGATATATCTATGTATAAGGGAAAGCAGTATGGTGGAAACATAGCTAAAATATTTTCTAAAGATATGGTTGAAGTGATAGAATTAGAAAATAAATTAATAACGGCTTTAGATAATAATGAATTTGAAGTATATTATCAACCTATATATAACGTTAAGCAAGAAAAAGTTGTAGGTGCAGAAGCCCTGATTAGGTGGATAATGAGTAATGAAATAATTTCACCTATAAAGTTTATACCATTAGCCAAAAAAAATGGAGAAATAATAAGAATAGATGAATTTGTATTGAAGGAAGCTTGTAAATACTGTGAAAAAATGATAGCTTTAGGAGAAAAGGACTTTAAGATATCAGTAAATGTATCTCTTTTAGCATTAAAACAAGAAGATTTCATAGAAAAAACTCTTCAAATATTAAATCAATTTAATATTACTCCTAAATCTATAAAGTTAGAAATAACGGAAGATGAAATAATAGATAATACGGAATTTGTTATTGATGTATTAAATAATTTAAGAAAATTAGGTTTTAAAATATCCTTAGATGATTTTGGCGTGGGTTATTCATCTTTTAATTATATAAAGATGCTACCTTTGGATACAATAAAAATAGATAGAAGTTTATTAATTAGTGTTGAAACTGATAAAAAAACATTAGCAATTATAGAGACATTAATAAAGTTATCACATACTTTAGATTTAGATGTAGTATGTGAGGGGGTAGAAATAAAAAGTCAAATGGATTTACTTAAGGATATAAATTGTGATAAAATACAAGGATTTTATATAAGTAAGCCGTTAAACTCAAAAGATTTCGAGGATTTTGTAGTGAGGTTTAATAATATAAATATTAATAATAAAGAAGTTGCAACAACACTTTAGCTTAATTTTAATAATCTTAAAAATACTTATTATGGGAGGTAGAATTTTATGAAAATAATTAAAAAGAATGGAAGGCTTGAGGACTTTAATATTAAAAAAGTGAAAATAAGTATAGAGAATGCAGCAAGAGATAGTGGAGCAATGGTAAATGAGTCCGATTTAAAAATAATAATTAAGGATGTTGAAAAATATTTGTTAAATATAAGAAAAGATTCTTTAATTACATCAAGCTATGAAGTAATCGGTGTAGTGTTTGAAGTATTAAAAAGAGATGGCTTTAAATCAATTTTAAAAGCTTACATGGAATTTGATAAATTAAGTTAAATTTTATAGTGTTTTTAATCTTAATATAAAAATTCATTTATAATTGTAGTTATGTTATAATCAAAATAACTACAATTATAAACGGAGGACTAAGGATGTATAAATTAGTAGCAATGGACATGGATGGTACTTTACTTAGAGAGGATAAAAGTATATCAGATAGAACTAAGAAGGCTATTCAAGAAGCAAGAGAAAAGGATGTTACGGTAGTATTAGCAACTGGAAGACCAATTGAAGGTGTTTTAAGATATTTAGAAGAATTGGATATGCTTACAGAACATGATTATGTACTTAGTTACAATGGTGCATTAGTTCAAAAAACAAAGAGCAAAGAAGCAATAACTAAAGTGGCACTAAAAGGTTCTGATTTACATTATTTAAAAAAGTTAAGTGATGAATTAGGTGTTAATATTCATGCTTTTTGGGAGAAAAAGGGTTTAATAACTCCTAAAAATAGCAAGTACACAGAAGTTGAAGCTCAAATTAACAATATAGATATTCATGAGATGAATATAGATTCTATAGCTGATGATGAAGTTATGATAAAAATAATGATGATAGATGAAGCAGAGATTTTAGGTCCAGCTATTGAAAAGTTACCTAAAGAAGTATATGAGAAATATACAGTAGTAAGAAGTACACCGTATTTTCTAGAGTTCTTAAATAAAGAGGCAAATAAAGGTGTAGGAGTAGAATTATTAGCAAATCATTTAGGAATTAAAAGAGAAGAAATAATAACATTAGGTGATGCAGGAAATGATATTCATATGATTGAATATGCAGGACTTGGAGTTGCAATGGGAAATGCCTTTGATGAAATAAAAGAAATAGCAGATTACATTACAGATACAAATGAAAATGATGGAGTTGCTAAGGTAATAGAAAAATTCATACTAGGAAATAGCTAAAAGTTAAAAGTTAAAGAGTTAAGGAAATAATTCATATTTGCTGAATTATTGATAATAAAAAGCTTCTTAGGATAAAATCCTAAGAAGCTTTTTCTATAATCTAGTGAACTAGATTATTTCAACAACTTTTCACACTTTCAATTTTTAATTTCTCCCCCGTATTTTTAAAGAACTATTGTCAAAACATAATCATATAACTATATATAATAGAGAAATATAGAAAGAAGGATGATTATGTGTGGAATAACAGGATTTATAAATTTTAAGGAAAACATTAAGAATAATATTTCAACCTTAAAAGCTATGACAGATACACTAATTAATAGAGGTCCAAATGCCGAAGGCACTTATATATCAAATAATGTAATGTTTGGACATAGAAGACTTATTGTAGTTGATCCAGAAGGCGGAAAGCAACCTATGAAAAAGGTTATAAATGGAAAAGAATATGTAATTATATATAATGGAGAATTATATAATACAGAAGATTTAAGAAAAGAATTGATAAAAGAAGGATGTACTTTTAAGGCATATTCAGATACAGAAGTATTACTTGTAGCTTATATTAAATGGGGAGTAGATTGTATTAAAAAGCTAAATGGAATTTTTGCTTTTGCAATTTATGATGAAAATGAAAAACGAGTTCTACTTGCAAGAGATGTGATGGGAGTTAAGCCATTATTTTATACTATTAAAAATGGAACATTTATTTTTGGATCAGAAATAAAAGCATTATTTAAGCATCCATATGTTGACCCAGTAGTAGATAAAGACGGCTTAACAGAATTATTTGCTTTAGGACCTGCAGTTATACCAGGAACAACAGTATATAAAGGAATAGAAGAAGTAAAACCAGCTCAATATATAATAGTAAAGGAAGATATTATAAAAAAAGATGTGTATTGGGAACTTAAAGCAGAGATATTTAAAGAAACAAAAGAAGAAGCAGTTGAACATGTAAGGGAATTATTAATTGATGCCATTGATAGACAATTGGTAGGAGATGTACCTCTTTGTACATTTTTATCTGGAGGACTAGATTCTTCAGCTATATCAGCAATTGCAGCGGAAGAGTATAAAAAAAGAAATAAAATATTAACAACTTATTCAATAGATTATGAAGATAATGAAAAATACTTTGAATCATCATTATTTCAGCCAACTTCTGATCAACATTTTGCTGAATTTATGTCAAAATATATAGGAAGTAATCATAGAACTGTTGTATTAAATCATAAAGATTTAGTTACTGCTTTAGAAGATGCTGTAATAGGTAGAGATTTACCAGGAATGGCTGATGTAGATTCATCTTTATATTTATTTTGTAAGGAAGTAAAAAAGGATTTTGTAATAGCATTATCTGGAGAATGTGCTGATGAATTGTTTGGAGGATATCCATGGTTCACAAATGAAGAAATGATAAATGCTAAAACTTTTCCTTGGTCTAGATTTATAGGTGAAAGAAAAGCAATATTAAATCCAAGTTTAAAAAACTTAAAAATAGAAGAAGTTGCTCAAGCAGCTTATAGTGATACTTTAAAAGAAGTTCCACATTTGACAGGAGAGAGTAAATTGGAGCATAGGATGAGGGAACTATTTTACTTAAATTTAAGATGGTTTATGGTTAATTTATTAAACAGAAAAGATAGGATGAGTATGGCAAATAGTTTAGAGGTTAGAGTACCTTTTGCAGATTATAGAATAGTAGAGTATGCATTTAATATACCATCAAATATAAAGCTATTAGATGGTAGAGAAAAAGGATTATTAAGAAAGTCATTAGAAGGAATACTACCTGACTCAATAATATATAGAAAAAAGAGCCCATATCCAAAAACTCATAATCCTATATATACTGATATGGTTTGTAGTATAATGACAAGAATATTAGATGACAAATCTTCACCTATTTTAGAAATAATAGATAAAGATAAGGTAAGAGAAATTGTAAATACAAAAGGTACAGCATATAAGACACCTTGGTTTGGTCAATTAATGACAGGACCACAAATGATAGCATATTTAATTCAAATGAATAATTGGTTAAGTGGATATAAAGTAAAGTTAATATAGATTTAATGAGAGCTGCTTAATAACAGCTCTTATTAAAATTCTAAATTATATACAATACTAGTCTTTTATTCAAAAAATACATATAAATAGATTATTTTTTGTATATATTTATAATTCATTTATAAATATATACGTAGTAAAATTTAATAGAGAATAAAAGGGGGAGAGATAATGGATAAAGAACTAGAATTAATTTTAGAAGAGCTAATAAAAGATTTTAAAAATATGAAAGAGGTTGCAGCTATAAGTTTTGCAGGATCTTCTACATCAAAAAGAAATGATTCTTTATCAGATATAGATATTGATATATTTACTTATTCTGATATCTCAGTAGAATTAAGAGAAAAAATAATCAGCAAGTATGCAGAGTATAAAGAAGTAGGAAATGATTATTGGGGGCAAGGTGATGAATTTATATTAAAAAATAAAAATATTCCAATAGATATAGCTTATTTTGGAATATCATGGATAGAAGATATAGTAAATAATATACTGGCTAACTATAATGCATCTGTAGGATACAGTACGTGCTTTTGGTATAATATAAAAAATTCAGATATAATTTTTGATAGAGAAGGAAGATTTGCTAAGTTAAAAGAAATTTCAAACTGCAAGTACCCAGTTAAACTAAAGAAAAATATTATAGAAAAGAATTATCCTTTGTTAAAAAACAATATCTCTTCTTACTATAATCAAATAAGTAAAGCAATAAGTAGAAGTGATATAAATAGTATTAATCATAGACTAGCAGGTTTTATGGCAAGCTATTTTGATATAATATTTGCTATTAATGAGATACCTCATCCCGGAGAAAAAAGACTAATAAATATAATTAAAAATACATGTACTAAAATACCAAAGAATTTTGAAGAAGATATAAATAATATTTTAAAGTCAGCTGGCAATTTAGATAAGGAGTTATTAGTAAAATTAGATTCTTTGATAGATAGCTTAGATGATATAATATAATCTTAAAAGTATTTTATACCTAATTAAAAATATCTGAAGTTTATGGTTATTTAAACAATATAAGTATTTTATCAACCTATGTATTTAAGTGGATAAATATTGTATCTTTATTTTATGGGAACTATAATGTAAATAAAAGCTTTTAGTTAGGATGATATTATGGCAACAGCAATTTATAGAAATGGTAGTATAAAAGAAGGTATAAATATAAGTGAAAAATCTTTAAATGTCGTTGGGTATTTATATAACTCAGATAATTTGAAAAAGACTAGTGACAAAGTTTTTACTAATATTCATAAAGACATAATAATAAGAAGTAAAGAAATGATATTTTTAAAAATACCAGTAGTAATAGATGGAAGCAAGGTTATAGTTGATGCAGTTATTGATAAAGATGAATTTATATTAAACTATGAAAGTGAAATATTAATAGAGTTTCTGAAAGAAAAAATATCCTTGCATGAAAAGATAGATAAGAATATGTTATGTTTATTTTTATTTCAATACTTCTCATATTTATATACTGAAGAATTATTAAGTATAGAAGAGAGGGTAGATGACTTATTTCAAGAAGCGGTTTATAAAGGAAATGCAGATAATAAAGAAATATTAGAAATAAAAAAATCAGTATCTCTAATAAAAAGATTTACTTCCTATTATAAATCCATGTTAACATATTTAGATGATGAATTTAGTTGTTTAGATATTTATAATAAAGTTTTATTAGTACTGGATAACACTTTGAATTTAGTGGATAACATTGAAGCTTCTATATATTCTTGTATTGATATATATAATTCTGAATTATCAAATAAAATGAATAAAACAATGCAGCTTTTGACTGTTATAACAGTATCTACATTGCCTTTAACAATTGTATCAGGAATATTTGGAATGAATTTTCAAAATATGCCGCTATTAAATAGTAGTAATGGATTTATTGTTTCAATAGGTATTACTTTAATTATAGTATTATTAGAATTAATATATTTTAAAAGAAATAATTACTTGTAACTTATAAGAAATTTAAATATTAAAAATTAAAGGAGCTGTAGAAATACAGCTCCTAAATTATACATTCAAACATGATAAAATTTATATATTAAAAAATATATTTTAATTACATAAGATATCTTATACCAAGTGTCTTATAATCTTTTATATATATTCTAGGAGCTCTTCTTCCAATAAGGCAAAGAATTTCATAGCTTATTGTATTTAAAATTTCAGCCATATCGTCAGCATCAAATTTTATAGAACCATCAGAACCAAGTAAAATTACTTCATCATTAAGAGAGACATTTTTTATATCAGTTATATCAATCATAAACTGATCCATACAAACATTCCCTATAATTGGGGCAAATTGTCCATTAATAATGACTTTACCTTTATTAGAAAGGCCTCTAGAATACCCATCAGCATAACCAACTGGCAATGTTGCAACTATTGTTTTTCTTTTTGTTTTAAAGGCTTTACCATATCCGATATATTCATCTTTCTCTACTTCTTTAATGTGAATAATCCTAGTTTTCCATGTTAGAACAGGTTTTATATTAAAGTTAACTTTATCAACTTCATTTGATGGATAATAACCATATTGAATTATTCCAGGTCTTACATAATCATAATGACTATCAGGTAAATCCATTATTGCAGCACTATTAGATAAATTTTTATTATTAACAGGTACTCCTTTTTCATTAAGAAGATCCATAAATGAATTATAAATTTCAAGTTGATTTAAAGAATAGCTCTTATCCTTAAAATCTGCAGTGGAAAAATGAGAGAAAATGCTTTCTATTTCTAAGTTATCTAATTTTGATATCTTTACTATTTCTTCTATTGAATTATCATTTTTTCTAAAGCCTATTCGGCCCATTCCAGAGTCTATAGCTATATGAACTTTAACTATTTTATTTAAAAGTTTTGCTTTACTATTAAGGTTTAAAGCAAATTCATAACTAGATATAGTTGGTTCCACATCATAATCTAATAATGCATCTATTGCGTAGTTTTCACTAATTCCAAGTAACATTATAGGAGCTTTAATTTCACTTTCTCTAAGCTCAATTGCCTCTACGATATTTGCAACGGCAAGTCTATCAATTCCATGGTTAAGTAAAATCTTAGATACCTCAACAGCTCCATGACCATAAGCATTTGCTTTTACAACTCCAATTATTTTACTATTATTAGATTTTTTCTTTATCTGCTCTATATTATATATTAAATTATTCAAATTAATTTCTGCCCAAATTGGATGTAATAAATTCATATCTAAAACTCCTTATTATTATTTGACTTGTTAATAATATCATTGATATTATTATATACGTAAACTGAATCTTTGATAAGTACCAGTTTATATTAATTTAATGAGGTCAGTTTTAATTTGCGAAGCAAAATAATTTAAAATGAAAAAATGAAGAAATGAAAAAATTATAGAGAAAAATCCTTAAGGGATTTTTTTATGAAAAGAGTTTCTTACAGCTAACAGTGTAAATTATTATCAAGGTTATGTTTAATAAGAAATAGGGTAGCAGAGCTATCAGGGAATAAGAAACAGGGGATAAGTATTAAATTTTTGAAGGTAAGATAATTAAAAAATAATGATTAACAATTTATATTTCTATTTTATTATTACGTGCTACTTGTTCCCTGAGCCCTGTTACCTAAATATGAACTAGGTAAAATGAAAGGAAATTATTATGGATATTATTGGCATAAACTTAAGACAAAATAGTGAAATTCCTCTATATATACAACTGTATGATTTCATAAAATCTCAGATACAAAATGGAAATTTAAAATCTAATAGTAAGTTACCTTCTAAGAGAAAGCTTTCTAAGTATCTTGATATTAGTCAAAATACTGTTGAAGCAGCTTATGGTCAGCTTATTACTGAAGGATATATAACATCTATTCCTAAAAAAGGTTATTATGTTTCAGAGCTGCAAGGGATAATAAAAATAAATATATCTAACATTACAAATAGTAATAAAAAATCTGTAAAAAAGAAATATAAGTATGAGTTTTTTTCAAGTAGAGTGGATCTTGAAAGTTTTCCTTATTCAACGTGGAGAAAAATAAATAAAGATTTAATTAATGAAGAAAATAAAGAATTATTACAAATAGGTCACTCACAAGGTGATAAAAATTTGCGAGAGACTATTTCGGAGTATTTAAGATTTTCAAGAGGAGTAAATTCTAATGCAGACAATATAGTTATTGGAGCAGGAACAGAATATTTAGTACAGATTTTAATAAGCATTTTGGGAAGTGAAAAAATTTATGCAGTGGAGGAACCAGGATACTATAAAATTAAGAAGATATTAAAAATTAGAAAAACAGAAATTAAGTCTATAAGGTTGGATAATCAAGGAATTGATGTTGATGAATTATACAAAAGCAATGCTGAAATTGTTCATATAACGCCATCACATCAGTTTCCAACAGGTAAAATAATGCCAATAAGCAGACGAATGCAACTTCTAGCTTGGGCAGAAGAAAGTGTAAATCGATATATAATAGAAGATGATTATGATAGTGAATTTAGATTTGAAGGAAAACCAATACCAGCCCTTCAAAGCTTAGATACAAGAGGGAAAGTTATATATATTGGAACATTTTCGAAATCCTTTGCTCCTTCAATTAGAATAGCGTATATGGTGTTGCCAGATGAATTAATAAAAGAATATAGAGAAAATTTCAGTTTTCTAATTTGTACAGTTTCTAGATTAGATCAACAAGCATTATATAGATTTATAGAAGATGGGTATTTTGAAAGACACTTAAATAAAATGAGGAATATTTATAAGAAAAAGAGAGAGTTCTTAGTTTCATTAATCAAAAAATATTTAAGTAATACCGAAATAATAGGAACTAATTCAGGATTACATTTGCTATTAAAGGTTAACAATGGAATGTCAGAAAATGAGCTTATTAAAAATGCAGAAGAAAAAGGGATAAGGATTTTGGGACTATCCAATTCATATGATGATATAAAATTTGATACAAAAACAATTTTCTTAGGATACGCAAGTTTAAATAATAGTGATATGGAAGAGGCTATAATATTATTAAAAAGTGCATGGAATATATAACATTTATTCTGATAATTAATTTTTATATAGGAATAATATAAGTAGATTATATGATTATTAAAAGGAGAAATTATATTATGGCTTATATAAATTTTAAAGAAGAAGTATATGTAGCTAAAATTCAATTAGAAAAGAGAGTTATTAATAATGAAAAGTTATTTAATGAAATAAAAGATAGTAATAAGCTATCTAATGATTACATTCCAAATGAAAAGTATAGTTATAGAGAGTTTAATGATGTAGTTTTTGGCGGGGGACATTCAAAAAAAGAAGAGGATTTTGAAGAAGTAGGCAATATAGATATAATTTGTACTAAATTTATAAATTGTAAGTTTTCTAACATAAAATTTAGTGGGTGTAGATTTATTGGCTGTAAGTTTACTAATTGTGAATTTATTGGAGGAGGAGCATTATTTCAAGAGTGTATTTTTGTTAAGCAAGAAAGTGATACAATTCCTAATCTCAATAAAGAAGATAATTTATCTTGTGAATTTAATGAATGTAAAATATACGTAAAGTTTTTAAATTGCGATTTAAGTCATATTATATTTAAGAAATGTTATTTAAAAGATACTAATTTTGAATTAAGTGATATGAGCGATGGAATGATTTTTGATTGTGATTTAAAAATGATAATAGTAATAGATACTAATTTATCAGGGGTAAAGATAGTTGGTTCATATATAGAGGATTTGGAGTTTCGAGATAAATATAAAAGTAAATTAGATGAAAAAACTTTTATAGATAAAATAAAGTTAAGAAAAAAGAACAGAGAAGAATATGAAGGAATATATACAGTTTATGAAAATATAGCAGATAAATTTAAAGATAATAACTTAAATAATAATTTTGGAGAATATTATTTCTTATGCAGAAAGACACAAATGAAAGTATTGAAACCTTTACCAAAAATTTCATCATTCTTAGGATTAATAACTTGTGGTTATGGAGAAAGACCTTTATATGCTGCATATTTTTCTTTAGTTGCAATATTTATTTTCTCCATATTATATTTATTATTTGGAATTAAAGTAGATGAAGAAATAATTAGATATACCTGGACAAATGATGGATTTATAATAAGAAAATTCTTAAAGGATTATAATGAAAGTTTAAATTTAAGTGTTGGAATGTTTGCAGCAGTAGGAATGAATGAAGCTCAACCAGCACCAATATCATATATGCTTAGCAATATAGAAATGATAATCGGTGTATTAATGATGGGAATAGGAACAGGATCTTTAGTGAAGAAGATAGTAAGATAGAGACTTTCCAGTATATTCACAAAGTACAGTGTAGTTTTTTATTTAGATAACAAGGAACAAGAATGAGGTCAAAGGGAACAGAGGCAGGTAACAGGGAAGAGGGAACAGGTAACAGGTGTGGATTTTGCAAGCAAAATAATTAACAATTTTTATTTTATGCTTTTAATGGGGTTGTTTCAACATTAGGGTTGGAACAACTTTTGTTTCGTGATAAATAATAAAATTATATTAATAACAAATAAAAATATATTGTTTTTCAATAAAAAAGACTTGAAAAACAATTAATTAAGTAGTAATCTATAATAGATTCAGAAAGTTAGGTAAAAGCTATGAAAATTACAAAAGAGAAACGTAATTATATATTACTATCGATAATGGGAATAAATATATATTAATTATTACAAGTAGCATTACCAATTTCATACTTTCAAAGGATTATATGATTTTTAGAAAAAATGAGGAGGTTTTTATGAAAAGAGGAACAACACTATTTTTAAAATTAGCCATTACTATTATTGGAATTCCTATTATCGCATTATGTATGTTTGGGATGTATTGGTTAGGAAATAATCCAGTAGATTCTAATTATTCATATATATTATATCCTATTTTAATAGGTATATATGCATCAACAATACCATTTTACATTGCGTTATACATGGCTTTTAGACTTTTAATTTATATTGATAAAAACAAAGCTTTCTCACTAATTTCCATAAAAGCTTTAAACAATATAAAATACTGCGCAGTAACAATAAGTATCTTATATGTAGCAATAATGCTTTTTGTTTATCTTTTAGCAGATAAAGATGATGCACCAGGGCTTATAATAATTGGAATGGTTCCTATATTTGCTTCAATGATAATTACAGTATTCTCTGCTGTTCTTCAAAGACTTTTACAAGAAGCTATAGATATAAAGTCAGAAAATGATTTAACAGTATGAGGTTAATAAAATAGAAAGAAAAGAGGTGAGTTTTGGTAGGTGGAATACATTTTATATATTCACTTA
>VSSQ01000954.1_pt1 | contig 13030 bp, 14 predicted proteins | sample 4763081 | NCBI WGS metagenome assembly VSSQ01 (sample SAMN12137344, study PRJNA551015) | bioreactor metagenome | isolation source: SDC9 anaerobic chlorinated ethene degrading culture | place: USA: Knoxville, Tennesee | collected 2015-01-01
GCTGAAAAACGGCGCGGGGTACATGCAGATAGCGGCGTTTGTTTCCACGCTGATGATGGTCGGCGTGATTACCCTGCCGATGGAACTGACAATCTTCGGCAAGCGCGCGGCGATTGTCCGCAACGTTTCCGCGCTGGGCTTTTCGCTCATTGCGGCGGTCGTAATAGGGGTGGTGCTGAAATGAAGAATTTTTTGAAGCGTTACGGCGCGTTTTTCCTGCTGTTGGCGGCGGGTGTGGCAACCGGGCTGTTCCTGCCGGAAATCGGCAAAAAGAGCGTGACCATTACGCTGCAGAACATCAAGGAGATGCTCTCCGTGCTTCCGCCGATCTTCATTTTGTTGGGATTGCTGGACGTTTGGGTTGACCGCGCGACCATGATGAAGTTCACCGGCAAAGGCTCCGGGCTCAAGGGCGTACTGATTGCGTTTCTGCTCGGATCGGCCGCGGCGGGGCCGCTCTACGCGGCGTTTCCGGTGGCGGGCGTCATGCTCAAAAAAGGCAGCAGCCTGTTCAACGTGTTCATCTTTATCGGCGCCTGGTCGACGACCAAAATCCCGATGCTCGCGTTCGAAGGGGCGAGCATGGGGCTGACGTTTATGCTTCTGCGGCTTGGGCTCAGCATCATCGGTATCCTGATCATTGCGCTGATTACTGAGAGGTCGCTCAGCAAGGCGCAGCAGGAAGAGATCTATCAGATCAACCAATAAACGTCGCTTGCTTTGAACAAAATACAACAGGTTATTTTGCTGGAGGGGTCGAGTATGGAAAAGAAATCATCTGGTATCGGCTTTTTTGAAAAGTATCTGACCGTATGGGTCATCCTCTGTATGGCTGCGGGCGTGCTGATCGGTCAGTTTCTGCCCGGCGTTCCGGCGTTTCTGGGTAAGTTTGAATACGCCAACGTGTCCATTCCGATTGCAATCCTCATCTGGCTGATGATCTACCCCATGATGCTCAAAGTCGATTTTCAGAGCATCAGAAACGTCGGCAAAAATCCGAAAGGCCTGTTCGTCACCTGGGTGACCAACTGGCTGATCAAGCCGTTTACCATGTTCGGCATTGCGTGGCTGTTTTTCTTCGTGATCTTTAAAACACTGATTCCCGCCGAGCTGGCAAAGGACTATCTCGCGGGCGCAATCCTGCTGGGCGCCGCGCCCTGCACGGCCATGGTGTTCGTCTGGAGCCATCTGACAAAGGGCAATCCCGCGTACACGGTGGTGCAGGTTGCGACGAATGACCTGATAATTCTTGTTGCGTTTACGCCGATTGTAGCGCTCCTGCTTGGGATCAGCGGAGTTAAGATTCCCTGGAACACGCTGCTGCTCTCCGTTGTGCTGTTTGTGGTGATTCCGCTTGCGGGCGGCATGCTCACGCGCAGCGCCGTCATTAAAAAGCGTGGGCTGGAGTATTTTGAAAAGGGATTTCTGCCGAAGTTCAGCAACGTAACCATCGCGGGTCTTCTGCTCACGCTTGTAATCATCTTCTCGTTCCAGGGCAAGGTGATTCTCGAAAACCCGCTGCACATCGTGCTTATCGCCGTGCCGCTCGTGATTCAGACGTTCCTGATTTTCTTTATCGCGTATTTTGCCAGTAAGCTGCTCAAGCTTCCGCACGACATCGCAGCGCCCGCGGGAATGATTGGCGCTTCCAACTTTTTTGAACTCGCGGTCGCGGTGGCGATTTCGCTCTTTGGCGCAAAGAGCCCCGTGGCGCTGGCGACCATCGTTGGCGTGCTGGTCGAAGTGCCTGTCATGCTTACTCTGGTGAAAATTGCCAACCGCACGACAAGCTGGTTTCCTGACGCGAAGGACAAAATCCTGTAGAGAGACAGGCTTTTATTCAAAGTGACTTTTACGGAAATGAATCACGAATAAGAACGATAGAAAGGGGATTTCAACATGAAACGGGTAGCGTTTATCTGCACGCATAACTCCTGCCGCAGCCAGATGGCGGAAGCGCTGGGCAAACTGCTCGCGGGGGACGTATTTGAAAGCTGTTCCGCAGGCACGGAGACGAAGGACAGAATCAATCCCGACGCGGTGCGCCTCATCAAGCAGCGCTACGGCGTCGATATGGAGGCTACACAGCGCCCCAAGCTGATTGCCGAACTGCCGAAGGTGGATATCGTCATTACGATGGGCTGCGGGGTCGAGTGTCCGTATCTTCCCGCCGAACGGCGCGAGGACTGGGGACTGGAAGACCCGACCGGTAAAGGCGACGAAGCGTTCGGGCTGGTCATTGACATCATTGAGCGCAACATTCTGGCGCTGAAGGCGAGCCTGCAATAGAGAGGCGAATATTTTTCCGGCGGGCGGGTGCCCGCCTTTTTGCGTCTTTTTTGCGACTTTTCCGTACCTTTTTTGCGCTGTTTTTGCGTTTGAGCGGGATTTATGGTAGTATCTCATCTTGAAACCGAACTTGGAGAAAGAGAGACATGGAGTTTCTAAACCTGAAATACTTCGATAATACCATTCTGGATTACCTGATTTTTATCGCCGCGCTCGTCGTCAGCGCGGTGCTGATTCATTATCTCGGGCGACTGATTGTAAGGACCGTTGCCGCCCGATGCGAAAAGACGAACGTTCTCTATGGCGACGCTATTATTGCCGCAATCAAGCGGTACCTCTTGCCGATTGCGTACTTCACGGCGTTCACCTTTTGCACGCGCATATTAACGCTCGGCGGCGGACTGAAAACGGCGGTCGGAACGATTTCCACCCTGTTTGCCATCGTGCTCGGCGCGATTTTTCTCACCTCGATGGCGGCGTTCTTTTTTGAGCGGCTTCGGCGCGGGCGGGATGAGAGCGCGTCTATTGCCGTAAAATGGCTCGGCACGATAGCCAAGATGGTCATCTGGATTATCGCGCTGATTCTGTTTTTGGACAACATCGGCGTAAAGATTACGTCGCTTGTCACCGGCCTCGGCATAGGGGGCGTTGCCATTGCATTTGCGGCGCAGAGCGCGCTGTCCGATTTGTTCTGCTTCTTTACGATCTTTTTCGATAAGCCGTTTGAGATCGGGGATTTCATCATCGCGGGCGAACAGATGGGCACGGTTGAGCACATCGGGGTCAAAACGACGCGGCTGCGCGCGCTCAGCGGCGAACAGCTCGTTTTCTCCAACAGCGATTTGACCGGCTCGCGCATCCGCAACTATAAATCCATGCAGCAGCGCCGGGTCGTGTTTACGCTTGGGCTAACCTACGATACGCCCGTTGAAACGCTCCGCAGGATTCCCGGCGTGGTCAAGGAGATTGTGGAAGGCGAACAGGATACGCAATTCGGCCGCGCGCACTTTGCGTCCTACGGGGCGTACAGCCTGAATTACGAGATCGTCTACTTTGTGCTGAGTTCGGACTACGACAAGTACATGGATGTCAACGAGCAGATCAACCTCAAAATCAAAGAAGCGTTTGAGCGCATCGGCGCGCGGTTTGCTTTTCCGACGCAGAGCCTCGTTTGGGAAGGCGGCGCACCCGCGGTCACGGACAAGCGCTGAACGGAAACGACTTCGACATCGCGCGGTTGCTTTTTTCGCCGGTTTTTCATAAAATGGTAACTGCCGGGCGGGAGACAAGCAGCCCGCGGCGGACGGCGCGCGAAAGGCGGACGGTATGGGCATCAAACGGTTTTTCAAATGGAATAAGCGCGTCGCGGATCGATTCTGGGAGAAGTGCGGCTACTCCGACCGGCGGCTGTATCATTACTACGACGCGAAGGTGCGCAGCCTGCTGCGTCCCGGCATGCTCGTTTACGACGTGGGCGGCGGCGGGGACTGCTGCTACGCGGACGCAAAGGAGCAAGTCGGCGATTTTCGCATCGTCGGCGTGGATATTGAGGACGTGCGCATCAAGGAAAACGCCAAGGTGGACGAATTCCTCGTGGCCGACATCACAAAGGAGATTCCGCTTCCGCACGGCAAAATAGACATGCTGACCTCCAGCTCCGTGCTGGAGCACCTATCCGATCAGACGGCGTTTGTCAAAAACGCGCGCGCTTCCCTCAAGGACGGCGGCGTGATGGTGCATGTGTTTCCGGGCAAATTCGCGCTCTTTGCGATGCTCAACCAGATCATAAGCAACCGCCTTGCCAGAAAGATCCTCTTCTTTATCTACCCGAATCTCAAGGGCGCGAACGGCTTCCGCACCTTCTACGACAAAACATACTATTCGCGCTTTCTCCGCCTACTGGAGGAAAACGGCTTTACGGTGCTCGATATCCAGTGCAACTACTATCAGTCCGACTACTTCGGCTTCTTTCTGCCGTTTTACTTTTTGAGCTTGCTGTGGGACGCGTTTTGCCGCTTGTTCCACATTAAAAATCTGGCTTCCCAGCTCTGCGTCACCGCCGAGAAACGGCCTGACGAAGAGGTAGAGTAAAGAGAGAACGGGATTCAGCTCGATCGGCATAATAAGAACCGGGGCGTAAAAAGCTCCGGTTCTTTTTGCTTGGTTGACTGATCCGTTTACTTCTCTTTCAGCTGCGTAATGATTTTAGAATGTTCCAAGTATGTCACCTCATACTCATTACCCTTTTCCGGCCAAGTATTTGGCACCTCGGAGGAATACCGATAAAGAACTCCGTCTATATTGATATACGAATCGAAAAAGAAGAACTTGTATTCGCCGCGCACCGTGCCGGTCGTGTTCGCAATAGGTAGTTCGTGCTGAAGATCCGACTGCAGTTTCAATATTGTAGCGAATTGCAGAACGGAAAGCACAAGACACAGCAACGAAAGCACCCCTAAAGCAGCCGCGTTTCTGACTCGGTTGGATTGGTTGTTTTCGCGGAACATACTAAACTCGACTGCATCATCCGCATGTGATTTCACTTGAAAGCGCAGAATACATACATAAGTGGCGCCGCCCAACAGGATCGCCAGCGCGAACAACAGGACAAACGATCCGACTCGATGACGTTGAATGGTTTGCCAGAATACTAAACTATACATATTCATCTTGTTGCAACCTATATCCAGTAATCTATTCTGCCCAGTTTGTTTGCACTAGTCGTCGTCACTATCCCAATAAAACCAATTTCCGTTCATAGGTTTAAAATAGTAAGCATAGCCGGATGCTATTCCCACTGGCTTTTCACCACTTTTCGAGTAGGCGACGCCATAATACTCTTTCATTGTAAAATAGACGTACTGATCATCTGGTTCTGCCAATTGAATGATATGCGATATACGAGCCTGCTCGAAAAGGATATCGAGGGCTTGCGTGACCGAGTCGTCAAGGTCGAGGTAGATTTCTTTCTCGTTGATGTAAATTTTGTACGCTTTCTCATCGTTTATCGCATCTATCGATTTGATACTGATGTAAGGCGCGGGTTCCCCGTCAACCTGGTATGGCGTCAAGTCGAGATCACTTATGAATTGATAGACGGCTTCGAATGACCGCTCGTATCTATGGAATTTGTACTCAACGCCAAGCAAGGGGTATTTTACCGCGCCGGTGATAATGAGGTCAAGCCATAACGACAGCACCAATAAAGCCGCCAAAGACATTACACCGATAATGAACCGAAGCAAAAAACGTAGGAATGGTTTCATTTTCCTTTTCCTTCCAAATGCCAGTTCGCTCTATCCGATGAACACCTTGTCGAGCAGTTCGTCGCGCTCCCTAATTATACCGAACAAACGTTTATTTTGCACGCGATTTTGCAAAAAAAACCGGAACGAGTTGTTCCGGCTTAGCTGCATGATATTAGTTGTCGTCGCAGTACCAATAAAACCAGTTTCCATTCATAGGTGAAAAATAGTAATACATATTTGAAGGTGTATCCGTTGGCATTTCGCCGCTTTTTGAGTAGACTACCCCTGCGTATTCCTTTATAGCGAAGTACACATCTTTATCTTTAGATTCACTGAACTGACTGATAAATGCTATACCAGCTTGATCAAACAAAACATCTAGGGCGTTTGAAACAGATTCATCGTCGATCTCGATCGATAGATGATCGCGAAAATTCGAACTATAGATGTTATATGATTGTTCGCTATTCTCCATATCATTTCGCTCTGCAAAAAGGTGCGACTTTGGCTCTTTGCCGTTTTCATATGGCGTCAGATCAAAATCGTCAATGAATTGATAGACGGTTTCGAAAGACCGCTCATATCTGTGGAATTTGTACTCGACGGTAAGTCTGGGGTATTTAGCCACGCCGGTTGCAACGAGAAAGAGCCAAAATAACAACACCAGCAAAGCCGCCGCAGACACCACGCCAATGATGAACCGGAGTAAAAAACGTAGGAACTGTTTCATTTTCCTTTTCCTTCCAAATGCCAGTTCGCTCTATCCAATGAACACCTTGTCGAGCAGTTCGTCGCGCTCACTCATTATACCGAACAAACGTTTATTTTGCACGCGATTTTACAAAAAAAACCGGAATGAGTTGTTCCGGCTGTTTTGGTAATTCTTTAGTTATTGTCGATCCAGTAAAACCAGTTTCCATCGACTCTCGAAAAATAGTAAGGCACCTCGGCGGGAGTATCTTGCGGCTTTTTCCCGTTGCTGGAGTATACGAGGCCTTTATAAGTTTTTGTACCAAAATATACGCAGTTCTCATCATCAGTCCGTTGCTGAACTATGAATTCAATGCCGGCCTGATTAAACAAGGTATCCAGGGCATTGGTAACCGCCTCATCACTGGCTTCAACGAGCTTCTTCTCGCCGTTGCAAACATAGATGCCGTAAGTTTTTTCTGAGTTATCAGCATCAAAGCGGTCAATGAGAATATGTGCGGCTTTGCCATCGGTTTCATATGATGCGAGATCAAATTCGTCGATATAGGTTTGTACTGTATGGAATGATTCCGTATACTCTTCGTAAATCTCTTTCGTCGTAGTTTTGGAATACGGCGAATTGTTGATGATGTCGGGCTCGTGAAGAACGGTTCCAATGGAAACAAACGCAAACACGATTGCCGCGACGATACCTAATATAAACGAGCGAATAATCTGTGCAATAATACCCATTATTTTCCGTCCTTATACAGTTGTATTCCTAATTCTATAGAGGCTTTGTCACGTTGATCATCACCTATAGTGTATACGGAATCTTTACTGACTTGGCTACTTCCACTAAGAATGTCTTTTACAATTCCGGCAACATCTCCTCCTACCAATAATGCGAAACGAGAAATGCCCATTGCAGATCCTCGATAACCGTATGCTATATTACCCAAATCTTCGACGCTCAATATCATCCCGTTATAAACAAATAGATATTGCGAACCGTTAAGTGCATATGCTTCTGGCGAATAATCTGTGATCAAATCATTCCATGTTCCCATATCTCGAAGATTAAGAACACCTTTTTCAAGGTTATCCAAGATAAAATTCTGAATATAAACTTCTGCCTCGTGTCGTGCATAAGAGTCCATCAAACCGAAAATATTCTTGTGTCCAGCGACTTTCCACTTTAGCTCAGCTGCCTTGGCCTCTCCGTCAACTCGTAGTCGTTGAAAAAAATCACCAACAGCTTCCGTGTAAGCTGGAATGTAGATTTGTTCGTCACCTTTATCATTTTTGGGCCTGTTTTCATCCGTCAGCATTTTCGTACAGGTGTCCGCAAGAATATCATCAATTTCCTGCTGCGTTGGTTTTCCCTTCGCACTAAGCGCGGCAAGCTTGTATTGCGCGTCCGACAAGACTACTAATTGTTCAGAAGTCACGTGGCCAACATCTACAAATTGCGCGATCGCAGGATACTCGGTGATGAACTTCAGCGTGTCTTTACGACCAATTGGCTTTTTCGGTGTGTTTGCGTCCGGGAATCCCTTGCTTATATCCAATTCTCCATCAGACTCCCCATTTTGTAAATAGGGCGTTTTTGACGGATTTGTGAGAATTTCGGAGTCTTCATCTGCTCCGGTTGTGGTTACGGGTCGATAACGTTCGCGGTTTGCCGCGTCGAGAACGCCGAGCGGTGCGGAAGGATTGAGCAGCCGCCACTGTTCCGGCTCGGCCAGCCCGGAAAACTTCATGGCTTGGCGCTGCGCTTTGGTGGACATGGAGTCCCACTCCTGAATGGGGAAACCCGACGGCAGTTTGGCGACAAGTGCCGCATCCTGCTCTTGCGTAGGGTTGAGTTTCGACGATAAACCGTTGGTTCCATTGTCGGTCTCCGCTCCTGCGGGGATTGTATAGACTATGTCATTTGCGTCGAACGGCTTCAAGGAATCGGCTTCCCGTGCTTTCTGCACTGTTTTTTTCAGCAGATCGCCGCTTAGGGTTTTCTTGGGGGTTAAAACGGGCAACGTGATTTTTCGCATGAAATATTCTCCATATCAAAAGTATTTATCTGGAGAATACATCAAAAAAAGCTCGAAATTTACGATAATAAAAATTGTAATAATGACCAAACCGAAGAAATGCGCAGGATTCCATAAGCGCCGAAGCTGTTCTTTTGCTTCTTGTTGTAAGGTGAAAAGTAGAAAGTTCTTTTGCTTCTTTTCTTACAAGAAAAGAAGAGTTGTTTTGCGCTTTTGCTTCTTTTCTTACAAGAAAAGAAGAGCCATTCGATGCCTTTTGCTTCTTTTCTTTCAAGAAAAGAAGCGCAATCCCACCCCCTCCACCCAAACCGGCACGAGCCAACCGCGCCGGTTCGAGCGAATAAAAGGGTCAGTCGTCCAGATACATGCCCGGCTTTTTACCGCCGAGCTGCTTGCTGAACTTGGCAATGTCCTTAAAGCGCTGCTGCTTCTGCTTCAGGTACTGCGCCTGATTGCCTGTGTAGCGGGACTCGCGCTGGAGCTTTTGATAGCTCTCCCAGCGCTGGCGGGGCAGTTCTCCGCGTGCGATGGCCGCCTTGACGGCGCAGCCGGGTTCGCTCTCGTGGCGGCAGTTGGTAAAACGGCATTGGCCAAAGTAGCGCTCTACGTCCGCAAAGGCCTCGGTCAGACCCGCGTCAGCATCCACCATGCCCAGCTCGCGCATGCCCGGCGTGTCGATAACGAGCACGCCGCTCGGCAAAAGCAGGAGCTGGCGGTGCGTGGTGGTGTGGCGACCCTTGCTGTCATCCTCGCGGATTTCGTTGACGGCCATGATCTCCTCGCCCGCCAGCGCGTTGACAAAACTGGATTTGCCGACGCCGGAGGAGCCGAGCAGAACGATGGTTCGGCCACCCTGCAGAAGCGGGCGGAGCGCATCCATGCCCTCGCCGGTCTTTGCGCTGATGGCGTAAACGTCAACACCGGCGGCAACGCGGCGCACTTCAAGCGTCTGCTCGTCGCAGTTTTCCACAAGGTCGGCTTTGGTCAAAATGACGACCGGCACCGCGCCGGACTGCCAGGAGAGGGTCAGGTACCGCTCCAGCCGCTTGGGGTTGAAGTCGAGGTTGAGAGACTGCATGATAAACACGTAGTCAAAGTTTGAGGCGACAGCCTGCTCGCCCTGACCGAGGGTCGGGTTGCGGCGGGCAAAGTAGGATCGCCTGGGCAGCGTGTGGGTCAATACGCTGTCCCCGCTGGGGTTGTACTGAATCAAAACGAAGTCGCCCGTGGTGGGGAAGTCCTCCGTTAGGTCGTTGAAGTAGGTGCTAGCCTTCAGCCGGGCGTAGCACTCGCCGTGTTCGCAAACCAGCGCGTAACGCTCCTTGTGCACGGCGGTTACGCGCGCGGGGAGATCGTTTTCGCCGCCGCGCGCTTCTGCTGCCGCCTGCATGGCCGGTGAAAAACCATACTCGCTCAGCGGCATTGCTTTGTCCCAAACTGGAACGCCAGGAAGTCCAGCTTGCGCTCGTCGGGGTATTCCCTGGCGGGCGCGGAGTGCGGAACGCCGTAGCGGTCATAACAAACCGCGTTGCCGGGCCGGCAGGTCGTTCCGAAACCATACTGGCCGAGATTCGTCATCGCTTCCAACGAAGGGAAGAGCGAAGATTTATTAAAATCAGGAAACATTGTGTCCTCCAAAGACTCTCTTGTCGCGTAATGGTACTTGTCGCGGGGCACCATATTGGTGCGCGGGCTTTTGCCTCCCTTGCGGGCGCCGCTCTTCGATTGTGCCGATCCGATTGCGGATGCGGTGGAAAACTGAAACCAGTTTTTAAACATGAGAAAAATCCTCCAAATTTTTGTGTTGTTTGTGTTTTTGGGCATAAAAACAGCCGTGAACAGCAGCCTTCTTCAGACTGTGTTTCACGGCTTTTCAACAGACGCGCCCGCCTGCTTGCCTTAAATGCAAATGAAAACGAGCACACCTGTTCGATGTGCCCGTAGAAATTCTACAGTGTGTTTCGAAAGGTTACGCTGAGGCGACGGAACAGCGTTTGCATCCTGCCGGGCAGATGGAACTGCGGCTGGGAAACGGTTATTGTTCTGCGCCCGATATTCTGTTGTTAGGCTTTCGCCACCCCGACCTTAACAGACATTTTGCTTATCTCCTTTCCGATGCCGCCAAACGCTTTACGCGCTTTCACCAAGCGGAATCTCTTAACCGTGCCGAGTATATCACGGCGCAACTTGCATATGCAAGAGGAATTTTACGAAAAAAATATTATATTATTCTCGTTTTTTGCCCAAACGACGGCATTTCTTTAATATATAGAAAAACCGTTATCGGCAGAAGGAAATCCGGAACAACTACTTTGCCAGCACGTTCGATAAGGCGGTTGCGCCCACGCAAAGTACGACGCTGAGGCAGATATAGCCGAGAGCAACCAGCAGTTTTCCACCCTGCAAGAGGGTATGGGTCTCCAGCGCGAAGCTGGAAAACGTCGTAAACCCGCCGCAGAGGCCGACCTGCAGAAACAGCACCGTCCTGGGGTCGAGGGAAGCGCTTTTGCCCGCGAACGCAACGATCAGGCCGATAAGGAACGCGCCGAGCACATTAATTCCCAACGTAATGAGCGGAAACCCGCTTGAATGCCGGATGGGCAGGAGCGAAAGAAGATACCGAAGCACGGAACCGATCAGGCCGCCCGCACCGACTGAAATACAATTTAGAAACGTGTTCAAAGGCTGACTCCATTTACTGATTTCAAACGTATTCGAGGGCGCCGTCGTTTCGTATCTGTTCGGCACACTCGCGGGAAAGTATACCATACCGCTTTGCAGTATCGCAATAAAAAAGCGCCCGCGAATATGCGGACGGAGCGGATGCATGTAATCGGGCACAATCTGCGCAAAGCGCGTTATTTTTGCGCGCTGGAGCGGTATTCTTGCGGGGTTTGTCCAAATCGCTCTTTAAAGACGCGGCAGAAGTGGCTGATGGAATCGTAGCCCAGCCGCTGCGCAATTTCGCGCACGGGAAAGTTCGTTGACCGGAGGAAGTTCTGCGCGTAATCCATCTTTACGCGCGTTAAATACTCCACCACCGTGCATCCCTCATTTTCACGGAAGTGCCGTATCAGCACCGGCGCGCTGCAGGGACAGAGCGCGTAAACGTCCGAAGCGCGGACGGTCAGGTATTCCGGCGAGCGGAGCTTGTTAAGCAGCGCGGGGAACCACTCGGCGTCCCCGCCCGCGCCGCGCCTGCGGTAGAGAAGCGAAAGCGCTTCGGCAATCATCTCCAGAATGACGCGTGTTTTCTCTGTGGCGTCTGCGCCGCAGAGGCTGATCTGCTCCGCGCGGTCGAGAAAGAACGCGGTTTCCGTATCATTGAGCACGGTCTTGAGCAGCGCGCCTTCCTGCAGTTCGTCAAAAGGAATGTTGAGCGCGCCGCTGAGCAGGCGCAGCCGCTCGGGAAGAATCAGCAAGTTCATATGCGTGCAGAGCTCCCCGCGCGCGGAGACGAACTGATGCGTATCCTGCGGGCGGATGAGATGCAGGGTGTTGCGCCGAAGGGCGGTCTCTGAGCCGTTAAAAAGGTGCGCCGCTTTTCCGCGCGTGATGAGGAATATTTCAAAGTAGTTGTGGTAGTGCAGGGTGGTGGAACGGTCGCTCCACCAGTGAAACGAAACCTGTTCGGTTCTGAGAAACGTGTTTGCGCGGTAATCCACCATGTGCGCGCCAGTTTCGACAGCCGGAGAAACACCCTGCTGTGCGGGTGTTTCGGGCGCGGAAAAATCGCCGCCGGGGAGCGGCGCGTTTGTAAAATCGTCATCAACAGAAATATCGTTCATAAAAAAATCATACTACTTAAAAGAAATCTTCGTCAACCGGAAATATAAATTAAAAAAATCACAACAACACTTCAAAAGATCACAACGCGGGTGCATTTACAGCGGGGATGCGCGGTGATACAGTCAAACTGCAGATCCAAATAACAGCATTTCAGGAGGGGCGACTATGCAGCCGAAGAAAACGAGTCCGTTTCGCTACGCCATTGGAATGTTCGGCACGAGTATTCCGATCAACATGTTCAAAACGTACGCCGCCGCGTTTTACGTGATCAAGCACGGCGTAACCACCGCGCAGTTTGCGCTCGTACTGTTCCTCTACACGTTCCTGGACGCGATCGACAACCCCATTTACGGCTTCCTTTCCGATCGGACGAGAAGCAAATGGGGCAGACGGCGGCCGTGGCTCGTCATCGGCACGCCGCTGCTGGTTCTGGGCTTTATTGCATTTTACAACCTCCCGGCGTTTCTTTCCGGCAACAGCGTGTTTGTCTACATGCTGCTGATGTATATGTTCACCGGCACGCTGGATTCACTGATCAACGCAAACTACGGCGCGCTGTTTCCGGAGCTGTTTAGAACAGACGCGGAGCGTGCAAAATCCAACGCCATGCGGCAGGCGTTTCAGCTCGCGGCAATGGGCATCAGCATTGCGCTGACCCCGATGGTAACCGAGAAACTGGGCTACGGACCGACGTCCATCATCTACGGCGTGCTCGCGGCGGCGGTCATCCTCTACATGACGTTCGGCTGCCACGAGACCATGCAGGAAGAAACGGCGGAAAAACCCAAGCTTTGGCCGACCATCAAAGCGCTTTTGACCAACCCGAAATTCTGGATTTTCGGCGTGACCAACGCTCTTTACAGCGCGGCGATGTCGCTGGTGATGCAGGCGGTTTCCTTCTATACGAAATACTCGCTCAACCTGACCGGTTCGGCGACGACTATCATGCTCGCGGTGGTGCTG
>VSSQ01000955.1_pt1 | contig 13022 bp, 11 predicted proteins | sample 4763081 | NCBI WGS metagenome assembly VSSQ01 (sample SAMN12137344, study PRJNA551015) | bioreactor metagenome | isolation source: SDC9 anaerobic chlorinated ethene degrading culture | place: USA: Knoxville, Tennesee | collected 2015-01-01
CTATATTAAGAACAGAAGGTGTTCCTCCACCTATATAAACAGAATGCAGCTTTAAATTCCTGACTTTTGCCATTTTAATTGTTGCGTGAATTTCCTGTACAAGTACATCAACATAATCATCAATTTTTTTCTGACCGCAATTTATAAATGATGTGAATGAACAATAGCTGCACTTAGTAGGGCAAAATGGAATTCCAATATACAAGTTGTAATTTTCTTTGTTCATTTTTTCATTTATGTATTTTTCTTCTATGTTTAGTATATCCCATAAAAGTTCAATTTTTTCATCAGTTACTTCATATGTGTTTTTGAGTATTCGTGTTATTTCAGAATCGCTTCTTCCGTACTGCCTTGATGCTATGAGTATTTTCACAACTCTTACACCCGTTAATATACCGTAATCAGGAACAATTGAGTAGTGACTTTTCAAAACATTGTGAATAGATTTTGTAACAAGAGTTTTTTTCATCTTCCTGTCATTTTCTTTTTCCAGGATTATTTCATGGCTTTTAAAGCTTTTTTCATTAATCTTTTCTTTTTTTCGGTACAAAACAGCTGTGCTTATATATGCTCCTTCTTGTTCTTCCAAAGTTGAAACAATAGAATATTCACACTGAAAGTCAGGCTCTTCTGCATCCATATTTTTAACATCATATTCAATGTTAAGGTCAAAAACCCTTAGGGCATTTCTTGCTTCATATTCAAAGTTATGACCTGAAAAATAAAATCTAAGCATCACTTCTCCTTAATTGACAAAAGGATTGCTCAGTTTTTCAGATTTTATTGTTGAAGGAGAATTGTGTCCCGGATAGATTATTATATCTTCGTCGTACTTGAATATTTTTTCCTGTATGGAATCAATTATTTCTTCAAAAGATCCTCCAGGAAAATCTGTTCTTCCTATAGAATTGTTAAAAAGAGTATCCCCTGTCATCATTATATTTCCGACTTTGATGCATATGCCGCCTTTTGTGTGTCCGGGAGTGTGAATTATTTCAAGCTTAAGATCTCCCAGCTCAAGCACATCACCGTCTTTCAATTTTACATCAGCATCAATGGATATATCTTTTCCAAACAATACCTTTGAAAAATTTATTTTGCTGTCAGATAAAGCCAGGGCATCAATTTCGTGTATGCAGACTTTTGCGTTGTATTTTTCAATAAGTTCCTTTACGGCGCAAATGTGGTCACCGTGAGCGTGGGTCAAAATTATCATCTTAGGATTTAATCCCAGCTCAATTATTTTCTGGTCAATTTTACTAAAATCAGCCCCCGGGTCTATTATTGCAGCTTCTTTTGTACTGTCGCTTGCCACTATGTAGCAGTTTGAGTAATACGAGCCCACTGTCATTGCTTCAAATATCATAATTTCCTCCTAAAAATTTTTTTTGCTGTCAAGCAAAATTGTGACCGGTCCGTCATTTACAAGCTCTACCTGCATGTCGGCACCAAATTCGCCTGTCTGTGTTTTCAATCCTGATTTTATCATGTTATGGATGAATTTTTCATACATGGGTACTGCTTTTTCAGGACGTGCTGCTTGAATGAAGCTTGGTCTCCTGCCTTTTCTTGCATCTCCTAAAAGTGTAAACTGAGAAACTACAAGAAGACTTCCACAAACGTCCAGGACGCTTTTGTTCATCTTTCCTTCTTCATCTTCAAATATTCTCAAATTTGCAACCTTGTCGCACATGTACTCCAGATCTTTTTCTTCATCGTCTTCTTCTACACCAAGTAAAAGCATTATTCCATGGTCAATTTGACCTATTGTCTTATCATCAACCGTTACTTTGGCGCGTTTGACACGCTGTACAACGCCTCTCACTAAATCACCTGCTTACTGTTTTCTGATTTATAAAAGAAAATCCGCATCACCTTGCGGCAATACAGTATTTTCAATATTATCATTTATTTTTTGTTTCTGTACACTTCAAGTACACCGTCAAGTTTTTTTATTTTTTTCATCAAATCTTCAATTTGTTTTGTTTCATTTATTTCAAAACCAATGTCTACTATGGCAACCCTGTCCTTGGTAATCCTCAGGTTAAGAGAAACAGCGTTCAGCTTAGCCTCAGCATAAAGAGCTGTTAAATCCTGCAGAAGCCTTGGTCTGTCAAGCGCCTTTATTTGCAGCTCGCTTACAAATGTAGCCTTCTTGCCGTAATCCCACTCAACTTCTATGAACCTTTGATCTTCAGAATCTGTAAGGTCGTGAATGTTTGTGCAGTCTGCCCTGTGAACAGACACTCCTCTTCCTCTTGTAATGTAGCCTACTATGGCGTCTCCCGGAACAGGACTGCAGCACTTGGAAAAACGAACCTTCACGTTGTCAATTCCCTTTATTATAACACCTGAAGCATGTTTTTCTATCCTTGAAGGCGTCTTGCTGGTAATGTTTGTATTTTTCTCAAGGTTTTCTATTTTCTCAAGCTCAATTTTATCCTTGTTTTTTTCCATGTACAAAAGTTTAAGCCTGTTTACTATCTGATTTTCTGTAATGCCTCCATTGCCAACAGCTGCATAAAGATTGTTTGCAGTGAACATGCTGTACTTGTCGGCAACAAATTTAAGCCAGTCGTCCTTCAACAAATCAGATACCTGGTAACCTTGTTTCTTTACTTCTCTTTCAACAAGCTCCTTGCCTTTTTCAACATTGAAATCTTTGTCTCTTTCTTTGAAAAATTTTCTGATTTTTGATTTTGCCTGACTTGAAGCTGCTATTTTAAGCCAGTCCCTGCTTGGCCCTGCACTTGATTGAGAAGTTAATATTTCAATTTGATCTCCGGTTTTAAGTTTTGTGTCAATGGGCACAATTCTGCCGTTTACCTTTGCACCAACGCATTTATTTCCTACAGCTGAGTGGACTCTGTAAGCAAAGTCAATTGGTGTTGATCCTGTAGGAATATTTACAACTTCTCCCTTAGGGGTGAACACAAACACTTCATCTGCATAAAGATCAATTTTCAGTGTTTCCATAAATTCTGCCGGATCATTAGTTTCCTGCTGCCACTCAAGCATTTGTCTCAGCCAGTTTAATTTTTCTTCGTAATTTGTCTGCTCATCTATTCCTTCCTTGTATTTCCAGTGAGCAGCTATACCGTATTCAGCCGTTCTGTGCATTTCAAGGGTTCTTATTTGAATTTCAAATGGCTCGCCTGCAGGTCCTATGACTGTTGTGTGCAGTGACTGGTACATGTTGGGCTTCGGCATTGCAATATAATCCTTGAATCTTCCCGGAATTGGCTTCCAAAGTGTGTGCATTGTTCCCAGCGCTCCATAGCAGTCCTTGATGCTGTCAACAATTATTCTAACAGCAATCAAATCATAAATCTGCTCAAAAGCCCTGTTTTTGAAATACATTTTTTTATAAATGCTGTAAAGGCTCTTTGGCCTTCCCTTTATATCTGCTTCTATTCCTGCATCGCTTAACTTTTCCTGCATTACTGATATGATTCGGGAAATGTAATCCTTTCTTTGCTCGCTTTTTTGCTGTACCTTTTCAAGCAAATCCTGGTAGCCTTCAGGATCAATATATTTCAAACTCAGATCTTCAAGCTCCCACTTTATGGACGCAATACCAAGTCGGTTGGCAATGGGAGCATATATTTCTATTGTCTCCATTGCTTTTTGATATTGTTTTTCCTTTGGCATGTACTGAAGAGTCCTGATGTTGTGCAGACGGTCGGCCAGTTTTATGATTACGACCCTTATGTCCTTAGACATGGCAATAATCATCTTTCTCAGGGATTCTGCCTGACGCTCTTCCTTGTTTCTGTACTTGACTTTGCTAAGCTTTGTGACGCCATCCACCATATTGGCTATTTCTTCACCGAATTCTCTTTTTATATCATCATAGGTTATTCCCGTGTCCTCAACAACATCATGCAGTAGTCCTGCTGCAATTGTCTGTACGTCAACGTGCAGATCTGCCAGAATGAGCGCAACATTGTATGGGTGAATAAAGTATCTTTCACCTGAAAATCTAGTCTGTGCATTTGAATGTGCCATTTCCGCATAGTTGTATGCCTTGGCAACAACTGAAACATCTGCATTGGGATTGTATGATTCTATTTGATTGATTATATTTTCCAACATTGTGCTCACCTCTCTTCTAATTAAGAATGAAGGATGAAGAGTGAAAAATTATGGAAGGAATTTTGCTCTGCAAAATTCCAACAATTAATTCTTAATTCTTAACTCTTAATTCTTAATTTTTATTTGTTTTGTTAGTTGTATTTTACCAACGATTCAACTTTATAATCAGAAAGTTTTTCTCTTCCGTTCAAATCTTCTAGCTCTATTAAAAATCCAAGGCCTACAACATCTCCGCCCAGCTTTTCCACAAGCTTGGCAGCTGCAAACATTGTACCTCCCGTAGCAAGAAGGTCATCAATAATGAGAACCTTTTGTCCAGGCTTTATAGCATCTTTGTGTATTTCAAGAGAATCCATTCCATATTCCAGTGAGTATTCATATTTTATTGTTTCTCCGGGAAGTTTCCCAGGTTTTCTCACAGGTACAAATCCTGTGTTCATTACATAGGCAAGGGGTGTTGCCAGGATGAAACCTCTTGATTCAGGTCCCACTATAATGTCAACCTGAGTATCCTTGAACCTTTCAGCCATTTGATTTATGCATTCGTTAAGTGCCCCAGCATCCTTTAACAATGTGGTAATATCTTTAAAGCTTATTCCATCTACAGGAAAACCGTCTATCACTCTGATCTTTTCTTTTAAATCCATAACTCCTCCAAATTGAGATGATTATTTTTTTATGTACAACATGTCATTTTTTAAAGCATATTGTATATTATTAGTCTTTTTAAGTATGCATATTATTTCATCTGCTGTTATCTTAGCATTATATAAATGATTAAACCTTTCTACCAGCACAAAAATATCGGTCTTGATAATTTTCGACTTTGTTTTGTTGAGTATGGAGTTAAGCATTCTGACTTTTTCGTCATCTATTTTGTAATCGAGTTCTTCTCTTTCCTCAACATTTAAGAGCACCAGCTGCATGCTTTTTTTGCCGTTGAATTCATTGAGGCTCAAAGTCACTGCATAGGAAGGTGGTCTTGTAAGCACCTTTTCCAATATGTTTATTTTTCCGAACCCTATTACAGGTATGTCCATGCCTTCGTCAGAAAGAACAAAACTTAAGTGGTTTCCATATCTGCCTACCTTCTTGATGTTTTTCATCGCGACATTTTCTAAAATCAATACAGGCTTTGGATTTCCGGCGCCGAATGGTTCGAATTTATTTATTTCTTCATACAGGCTGAAATTCACGTCAGAAATTTTAAGCATAGCATCAGACTCGATTTCCCTGTAATCAAAATGACTTAAACTAATGTTTCCAATATAGCTGTTCAGTGCATTTGCAAAACTGCTTATGTTTTTTTCCAAAATAGTCAATCCTGCTGCAAGCTTATGCCCTCCATATTTCTCCAGGTACAAGTCGTTTTTTTTAAATGCTTCGAAAATGTCCAGGTATTCAAGGCTTCTTGCAGAGCCCTTGCCTATTCCATCCTTAATTGAAATCACAACGCTTGGTCTTTCGTATTTTTCAGTGAGCTTTGACGCTACAATTCCAAGAACTCCCTCATGCCAGTTCTCTCCATAAACAACTATTGCGTTCTTTTTGTATAGAAAATTAGTTTCAATTTTTTTAACGGCCTCATCAAATATTTCCTGCTCAGTTTGTTTTCTTAGTACATTTAAGCTTTCCAGTTCAAAAGCAAGTTTTTCAGCTTCGTCTTCATCATTTGTGAGCATGAGTTCAATTGCTTTTTTAGCAGAGTCCATTCTGCCGGCTGCATTTATTCTTGGAGCTATAATAAATCCAATGTGATAGGATTCAATTTCCTTTACATTTATCCCGGAAACTTCAATGAGTTTTTTGAGTCCGATTATTCTGGTGTCATTTATTTTCTTAAGTCCGTTCTTTGCTATAATTCTGTTGTCTCCAATAAGATCCACTATGTCTGCAATTGTTCCGAGACATGCAAGTTCAAGAAGCACCTCTTCTATATCTTCTATTTTCAAATATGTGTTCAAATGCTTCAAAAATTTAAAAGACAGTCCTGACGCGCACAACTGCTTGTTTTTCGACGGACAATCTTTTTGTTTTGGGTTTATTACGGCATATGCATCTGGAATTTCTTCCTTACATTGATGATGATCCAAAATGATTACATCCTTGCTGAAGTTCGTAATTTCTTTTATTTTTTCTACTTCAGCAATTCCGCAGTCAACAGTTATCAATAAATCAGCTTTTATATCTCCGGTTTTCAGGCAGTTCACAAAATCCGTACTTAGTCCATAGCCTTCACTTTCTCTTTCCGGAACGTAATAGTCTACTTTTGCTCCGGCTTTTGACAAAAGAATAAAAAACTGGCTTATGGATGTAATACCGTCCACATCGTAATCGCCGTATATTAAAATTCTTTCGCCATTGTCAATTGCTTGTAGAATCCTTTGGCAGCCTTTCACCAGATCCTTGTAATGTGAAGCATCTTCAAAATATTTGAAATCCGGATTAAGAAATTGTTCTATTTCCTCGTGTGTTCGTATATTTCTGCTTAAAAGTATCTTTGAAGAAATGTCTGATAAATTAAAGTTGTTTTTTATTTCATCTATTTCAGATTGTTCAAATTCATTAACTTTAAGCTTCACTTTTTTCATCATTTGAATTTGGATCAGCGCCTTCATTAATATTTATATTGGATTTTGTTTTCATCTCATCAATTTCTTTTGTAAGAAGTGCAATGTGGTCATCTTTGAGTTTCAGTTTTTCCTCGAATTCAGTGGCCTTTGCAATGAGTGCGGCATTGTTGTCCTTAAGGGACTGTATTTCTGTTTCCATTGCTTTTGCATTGTTTTCAAATTGAAGTTTCTCATTTTCAAACGTTTTTAGTTTATTCTTCATTTCCTTGCCTTCAGATCTTTTCTTGAACTGTCTTGATGTTCCTAAAATCAGAACAATAACAGCGCCTATTATTATACACGCCATCATGACTAATGCAAGAGGCATTTCATAACGAGCAAGGAATAAATCAACAGGAACCGGCGTTCCGTTTTGAATGGAAAATATTGCAACAAAAATTGCAATTACCAATATTAAAATAAAACCAATTTGCATAGTAACACTCCTCTCAGGTAAACTTTATTTGTTATAATCACCTACATTATACTATACATCAATATATATTTACCACTATTTTTTGCTTTTAAACCAATATTTCTGCAATTTACTGGGCTAATCTGGCCTTTATATAAATTGAACATTCAATTCTTTTTTTCTCAAGCTCGCATCCCACGCTGTAAGGAACTTTAAAATCCTTGTTAAAATTATATGCATTTGCATGACAGCCACCGCTGCAGTAATATTTTGCCCAGCAGTCCTTACACACAGGCTTTTCATTTACAGACACGTTTTTGAACATGTCTATTACTTCATCTTTCACAATTCCTTCATCAACATTACCTACGATGAACTCTTCCTGTCCTACAAACTGATGGCATGGATACAAGTCTCCATCGGGAGTAACAGCCACATATTCAGTTCCTGCTCCGCAGCCAATGCTTCTTTTGTAAATGCATGGACCGCCGTCAAGTTCGATGTTGAAGTGGAAAAACTGGAACTTCTTGTCCTTGCTGCTGTATGAATCAAGATACAGCTTTGCAAGCTTTTCATATTCAGCCTTAAGAATATCAAGATGTTCTTCTTTCAGTGCATATTTTTCTTCAGGTTTTGCAACAACAGGCTCAACAGAAATTTTATCAAACCCTAAGTCCCTCATGTGCTTTACGTCTTCTGAAAAGTCAAGGTTGTAAGCAGTGTATGTTCCTCTGGCAAAATAATCCTTGTCCATTCTCTTTGCTACAAACTTTTTAAAGTTTTCAGTGATTACATCGTAGCTTCCCTTTTGATTCACGGTCTTTCTCATGTGGTCGTTTGTTTCTTTTCTTCCGTCAATGCTTAACACCACATTGTCCATGTTTTCATTGAGGTAATCTATTTTTTCATCATCTAAAAGCACACCGTTTGTTGTTGCTGTAAAACGGAAATTCTTGTTGTGCTGTTTTTCAATACTTCTGGCATAGTCAACAAGTTTTTTTATTGTTTCAAAATTCATGAGTGGCTCGCCTCCGAAGAAATCAACTTCAAGGTTCACTCTCTTGCCTGAACTTTTAACAAGAAAATCAAATGCTTTCTTGCCTGTTTCAAAACTCAGGTAGCTTCTTTCACCGTTGTAGCTTCCCTGAGAAGCAAAACAATACTCGCATCTTAAGTTGCAGTCATGTGTCATGTTAAGGCACATCGCCTTTATGGCAGGCTTTATTTTATTGACTGCATTTGCGTCATCAGTGTAAAGCATTTTGTTTTCTATTAAATAATTGATTTCAGAAACAGCTTCATCAGTTGTTTCTGCTCCGTATTTATTCTTTATGTCATTTACTTTATCTTCATTTTTGAAATTTTCATCTGTCAGCAAATCATATATTACTTCGTCAACAACATGAACCAGTCCGCTGCTTGTGTCCAGGGCAAAATGCATGTCGTCCATTTTAAATATGTGTATCATTGTTTCCTCCGTTTTTCCTTTAACATAAAAAGTTGCTCCGTCACTACGCTACGAGTTTATATGATAGGAAAAAAGTCCTATCATATAAAAAGTAGTGGCTAAGCCACTACCATTATTTGTTCTCGCACTTTTGATTTCCTACTGTACAAGAAGTTTTACATGCAGATTGACATGAAGTCTGGCATTCTCCGCATCCTTTTACGTTCATATTATCTGTTAATTTTGTGTTGTTTAATGTTTTTATATGTACCATATTGAACCTCCTTTTTAGCTTTATAAATTATAGCATTTTTGGAGAATATTTAAAAGCATTTTTTTATAAATTTTGGAACAATATTATCATTTACTTTTGAACTGCCCTATGTTTCATATTTACTCCGAGAACTCCCCCAAGGATAGCAACAGGAAGATAGATCAAGTTTTGTACAATGCTTATTTCCTGTGTCATCTTAAACATTACCTTCAAAAGAAGAACAAATGCAAAATAAACAATCCATATTTCTATTCCGCAAAAAAGTCCCTTCTCCCTTGTACTTCTTGAAAACAAAAGAGAAACAATAAATATGCAAACAGGTATTGCCACTATGTACGCAAATTCAGCTGAAGGGGAAGAAGAGAAAAAATACATGTACAATGTCAGGACTAAAAAAACCGCCAGCAGCATTATAAGCAAGTACAGAGAATATTTAATCAGTTTACCAATATTCATAACAACCTCCGATACAAGTTCTTGTTTAATAATATTCATGTACACTAAAAAAAGAACATACAAAAATATCTTGACAAAAATTTGCACTTTTGGTAAAGTTAATTTTACTAAGAGGGAGTAGTTTTAAATTTTCAGTCAACATCATGGATAGAAATATTCTGGCTGAAAATCTGCACTGCAACATAGGTAACCAGACTTTTAGTATATCTTTCGTAAAAAAAGATATGCTAGAAGTCTTTTTTTATGTAAAGATTGGCATACTATAAAATATCATAACAAGGAGTAAATTATGTATTATCAAAAAAAAGTAAAAGACGTATGTTCACAATTGAATTCTTCCGAGCAGAACGGACTCACTCAGGAAGAAGCAAAAAAAAGGCTTGAGCAAGACGGGCCGAACACTTTGGTTGAAAAAAAATCAAAAACAAAACTTCAAATGTTCTTATCTCAGCTTCAGGACACAATGATTTATATTTTATTTGCTGCAGCTGCAATATCAATAATGCTTGATGAAGTTACAGATGCCATAATCATATTGATTGTTGTTCTTTTGAATGCAATTATAGGAATGGTTCAGGAATCAAAAGCTGAAGCAGCTCTTGAAGCTTTGAAAAATCTTTCAAGTCCGTCGGCAATGGTTAAGCGAGGCGGCAAAATCGTAGAGATTCCTGCAAGTGAACTTGTAAAAGGTGACATTGTTGTTCTTGAAGCAGGAAGAATAATACCTGCAGACTTAAGGCTCACCCAGACTGTAAACTTAAAAATTGAAGAATCGGCACTGACCGGAGAATCAGTTCCTGTTGACAAAAGTGCAGAATATGTTGCAGAAGGCGATACAGGAATAGGTGACCAGATAAACATGGCATTTTCTTCTACAAGCGTTTCATACGGAAGAGGTGAAGGAATTGTAGTCTACACAGGAATGGATACGGAAATCGGTAAAATTGCCACCATGATAAGTGAAGCAACAGAAGAACTCACTCCTCTTCAAAAAAGGCTCAATGACCTTGGAAAAGTTTTAGGAATTGTTGCAATAGTAATTGTTGCTGCAATGTTTGGAATAGCCGTTTTGCAAGGAAGAGACATGGTCGAGATGCTCATTACTGCCATTTCACTTGCTGTAGCAGCAATACCTGAAGGACTTACAGCCGTGGTGACAATTGTCCTGGCACTTGGAGTAACAAGAATGGTCAGAGTAAACACAATTGTGAGAAAGCTTCCTGCAGTTGAAACACTAGGAGCAGTAAGCATAGTGTGTTCAGACAAAACAGGAACGCTAACTCAAAACAAAATGACTGTTCTAAAAGTATATTTTGATGGTATTTCCAAAGATGTAAAAGAACTCTCTTATGATGACAACAAGGTGTTCAACAACGGCTTCATACTTTGTAACGACGCTTCTACGGCAAATAACAGCCGTATAGGAGATCCTACAGAGCTTGCACTTCTGGATATGGGAAGTTTGATGAATGTAACAAGGGAAGGTCTTGAAGGGCAAATGCCGCGTATAAACGAATTGTCATTTGATTCCGCAAGAAAGCTTATGACTACAGTCCACAAGGATAATAATAACAATGTGATGAGCTATACAAAAGGAGCAATGGACATTCTCCTTAAAAGGTGCAGCAGGATTCTTATTAATGGTGAAACAATAAAGATTACTGAAAACCACATAAATGAAATTACAACGGCCGCCGGTGAAATGGCAAAACAGGCACTGAGGGTCCTTGCTCTTGGAATCAAGGAAAATGATGATTCTGCCAGCGAAGAAGATCTTACATTTGTAGGTCTTGTAGGTATGATTGACCCTCCTCGTCCGGAAGCAAAAAATTCTGTTCTTGAATTTAAAAATGCAGGCATCAAAACAATTATGATAACCGGAGACCACAAGGATACAGCTCTTGCAATTGCAAAGGAGCTTGGAATTGCAGATTCTGAGTCTCAATGCATCACAGGAAACGATTTAAATGAAATGTCTCAGGAAGAACTCAATAAAATTGTTAACAACCTTAGAGTTTTTGCACGTGTTTCTCCTGAGCACAAAGTTATGATTGTTAAAGCATTTAAATCTCACGGAAGCATAGTATCAATGACAGGTGACGGAGTAAACGACGCACCTTCTCTTAAAGCCGCTGACATTGGAGTCGCAATGGGAATAACGGGAACAGACGTTGCAAAGGGTGCAGCCGACATGGTTCTAACAGATGACAATTTCTCAACAATTGAAAAAGCTGTAGCAGAAGGAAGGGGAATTTATCAGAACATTAAAAAGACTGTTCTTTTTCTTCTTTCATCAAACTTTGGAGAAGTAATTTCCATGTTCACTGCAATTGCAGCAGGTCTTGCTTCACCGCTTCAGTCAATACACATACTGTGGATTAACCTTATTACGGATTCGCTCCCGGGTCTTGCTCTTGGTGTTGACCCTAAAGACAGCGACATAATGGATGCAAAGCCACGTGATCCTAAGGAAAGCCTCTTTGCCAACGGTGGTCTAATATTTACCGTTTACAACGGATTCATGATTGCAGCATTGACTCTTGGAGCATTCATTTGGTCACCTGTTCAACACTTGACTGCTGCAGGCCAAAGTGTAACTCTTGAAGGAATTAAGCTAATGCTTCAGGATCCAGATATTTTAATGCATGCTCAGACATATGCATTTACAACTTTAGGAGTTTCTCAGCTTTTCCATGCTATTGGTATGAGAAACTACAACAAATCGCTGTTTAAAATGAACCATCTTGAAAACAAATCAATGCTCTTAGCATTTGCTGTTGGACTTCTCCTTCAAATAGCTGTTACTGAAATTCCATTCCTGACAGTTGTGTTTGAAACAGTGAGACTTTCTCTTAAAGAATGGTTCAACCTCATTTTAATAGCAATGATCCCGCTTCTTTCACACGAAATTGTAGTTGGTTTTAAAAAAATAATAAGAAATAAATAAAGACATAACAAAAGCCGCTTTTAGCGGCTTTTAAATTATTATTCTTCTTCTTTAGGCTCTTCTGTTTCTTCAACAGCATCTTTTATTTCAACTTTTTCTTTGCCTTTTTTAGCTACGCTTCCTATAGCCCATTTGGAAAATTCAATTCTTTGTTTTGCATGTGCCATTTCAAGTGTGATTATTTCATCATTTACTTTAACAACTTTGCCGTGGATTCCACCGATAGTGATAACTTCGTCTCCTATTGTCAAATTGTCTCTCATAGACTTTATTTCTTTATCTTTCTTTTTCTGTGGTCTGATCATCATGAAATACATTACTGCAAATAAAATGACCATCATTAAAATTCCGCTGTATTCTTGTGGCATATTTCCTCCTAGGTTTATTAATATCCATAATTGTCATAAAATTCTTTTTTGAAGTTCATGAAATTATCTTCCTTTATACTAATTCTAATACTTTTCATCAAATTAATCAAGAAAAATAAATTGTGAATTGAGGCAAGCCTTGCTCCAAGAATTTCATTTTCATTGAACAAGTGCCTTATATATGCTCTTGAATAATTTCTGCATGTGTAGCAGTTGCAGTTTTCATCTATTGGACCAAAATCTCTTTTGTACTTGGCGTTTTTAATTGTTAGCTGTCCCCTGCTTGTGAAAAACGCTCCATGTCTTGCCATTCTTGTTGGAAGAACACAGTCTGCCATGTCTATACCTCTTTCAACTGCTTCAAAAAGGTAATCAGGACTTCCAACTCCCATTAGATATCTTGGTTTG
>VSSQ01000957.1_pt1 | contig 13016 bp, 9 predicted proteins | sample 4763081 | NCBI WGS metagenome assembly VSSQ01 (sample SAMN12137344, study PRJNA551015) | bioreactor metagenome | isolation source: SDC9 anaerobic chlorinated ethene degrading culture | place: USA: Knoxville, Tennesee | collected 2015-01-01
GAGACGTGTGATACTTAAATGTGACTAAAGACATCAGGCATAACGATTTCTCAAGGTTTATTCGATTAAAAAATTCCCAATAAATACCTGTACATAGATATTCAATATGTAAACTGGTCTTATGACATAATATTTATTGGACTGTCAACACTTTTTCGGATAAAAGAGGCTTCAGCCTAGCGAAAAGAAAGTTCGGGCTCAGGCTTATTCGAACACGCCTTGAAGAGACCAGTCTGTGTGTGATTGCTTTATCCATCCTTACAATGAACCTGTCCAAGGTTTCATTGCGCATTTTTTTGACTCTCACCCAATGGATGAGCTTACTCAGAATTTAACCCCTTGTGAACCCGTAAGCTAAAAATAGGTATTTATTCAGCAGGCATTTGATACTGTGGGGATATTTCGAAAGGCTTTCGGTTATATGTTTGTGAAGGTTGCCATGCGGTAAAAAAAAGTTCCGATTCGGTGTAAAGGCAAATTTTGCCCGACATGTTCTGTCGGTGAAAGTGAGCGGTGGAGTGAAATTGTGTCTCAGGATATGTTCCACACCACCCACAGACATATTGTTTTTACCATCGATGAAGGCCTGAGGACCATCTTTCTAAAGTATCATCGGGAAATACTTTTGAAAGGACTAATGGATGACGCTGCGCAAGTGATTTTGGATTATTTTAATAAACAGAAAATTCGGCCTGGTATCATTTTGGCTCTGCACACTTTTGGCTCGAAACTCGAGTTTAACCCCCATGTGCATATGATCGTAACGATGGGTGGCTTGACAGAAGGTGGCGAGTGGAAAGATTACGATTATATCCCATACAAAATGTTGCGGGTAAACTGGCAGAATGCAGAGTTAAAGTTGATTCGACGCGTGCTTTCTCCGGAGGAGAAGAAGGAAGTACAGCCACAGCTTCAGAGAGCCTATACAAGAAATGCTGAAGGTTTTTACGTGAACGCTCCGAAGAGAAGCCGAACGAATGTCAAAAAGATTCTGCAGTATATTAGCCGCTACATGAAACGCGGGCCGATTGCGTTGAACCGTATTATCATGTACGACGGTGATATTGTGATGTTTCGTTATCATGATAAACGGACAAATACAGAAGAAACAGAGATTATGCTTGCGAAAGAGTTTATTGCAGCTTTAATAAGACACATCCCCGATAAAAACTTTAAAACAATCCGTAGATATGGGTTATACAGCAGGAGAATCAAGAAGGTTGTGAAAGAAGTCGTCAAGGAGATTCAGTCCAAGATCAAGCGACTATTGTTAAACGTTTCGACTGCTTTAAAACCCATGAAATGGGCAGACAGAATTACCGAATGTTTTGGAGAGAATCCTTTAAAATGTTCCAGTTGCGGAAACCTCTTTGTTTTCCGTGGGATTGCTGTGTCCAAAAAAGGAAAGCTAAGAATCCAATATGCGAACGATGCAGCGGCGAGGAGATATCTGCGAGAGGAGATTAGAAACATTGAGTCAGAAGAATTCAAAATTAACCAAAAACAAGCTAAAGAAAAAATATTTGAAGCAAATCGCTTCGACTGGGAAAAACAGCGTCAATTATATATGTCTTCAATGCGGAATCAATGAAGCGATTCCGAAGGAAGTGGTGGATGAATTCGATCGGATGGACGAAGGGGATTTGTTCGATGCCCCCAGATTCACTTGTGAAAATTGCGGTGGAGAAATGTATCCTGAATACTATAAAAGTACCCACGGTGTGGAATATAAGCTCTCAGATTATCAAAAAAAATAATACAACTACACAAAAAAAGGCATCGGGGTGTTTTTCCCCGATGCTTTTCTTATCGTTTTCCGCAATGGTAACTTGACTGGCATTCAGTGGTAACATCGGTGTCACTAGGTGGTAATAACTATGTCACTGCTGGTAATATCCTGTGGCGGATATCATCTTATAGAGAAAAAGGTCTTTTTAGTATGTAGCGAATTTTCGTAATTCAACCCGATTTATTTTACGTAAATAATAATTAAGATTTTAAATGTAAGCATATTTAACCCATGATTTGTTGACCTGATTGTGAATGAATGGTACAATTTTCATGAAATTTACGTAAAAAATTGGGGTGTTTAAAGAGTGACTACTATTAATCAGATAGCTAAAGAAGCTGGCGTTTCAATTGCTACTGTTTCCCATGTTATAAATAAATCTAGGTATGTAAGTCCGGATCTTGTTGAAAGAGTGGAAGAGGTAATTAAGAAGACTGGCTATGATAAAAAGCTAAAAAATAAAAACAGTAAACTGAAAATTGGCAAAAAATCTGAAATAGCAATAGTTATCCCTGATTTATGGGGAACTTTATACTCGAAATTAGTTTCCACTATCTCTTCAAATTTAATTGAAAAGGGCTATCATCCAGTAGTCTATTTTCACAATGATAATGTAGATCAGGAAAAAGATATTATTACCAATATAATTTATAATAAGCGAGTTGCGGGATTGATCATTGTTCCTGCAAGTGCGAATGTAGAACAATTTGATAAATTAGTGCAACATCCCATTCCTTTCATCTTTTTAGACAGAACTGTCAAAGGCGAAGATGTTGGCTCTGTTCTTTCGGATGGTGAAGAAGGAATCTATAAGGGATGCAAACATTTATTGAGATCCGGACATGAAGAAATTGTTTTGATTATTGAACATGGTCAATTTTCTTCGTCGGAAGGTAAACTAAAAGGTTATCGAGATGCTTTAGAGTCTTACAAAATCCCATTTAGAAACGAATTATTGATCGAGGTTGATCAGAATAGTTTTGAAAATTTTGAGAAGGAAATTAAAAAAGTTTGGATTAACCATAAGCCGACGGCTTTTTTAGCTGGTGGTAATCGTATAACATTAAAACTTTTAAAAGTTTTGAACAAACTAGGTATCGAATGTCCAACGGATGTTTCCGTAATTGGATTTGGTGATGAAGAATGGTCTGAGATAGTAACACCTCCTTTAACGATGCTTAAACAAAATACTAGAGAGATAGCTTTACAGGAAGTGGATCTATTATTAAGAAAAATTGATAATTACTCAGATGCTTCTCCTGAAATTAAAGTTCCAATGGATCTCTCCATTCAACAGTCAACTCAAGTAATTGGAAAGGGGCCGTTTGGAGAAAGAACAGTTTCACCTGAAGAATTAACTATCTCTACGGAGGAAGCCGAAAAACTGAGATCAAGTAATTATAAAGTTGCTATTTCTTTTCATTATGGTGGAACAGCGTGGGCGAGGTTATATGAGAATGGCATTCAAAATATTTTTGATAAGTATGGGATATCTATTATTTCGACCACAGACGCTCGTTTTGATCCTTTGTTACAAGTAGTACAGTTGGAAGGATTAAGGCTTCAACAGCCGGATGCTATAATTGCTATTCCTGTAGATGATGAGGTAACGGCAAAAAAATTCCAAAGCATCTCAGAAGAAGTCAAACTAATCTTTATGAGTAATGTCCCTGAGGGAATGGAGAAAAACCAGTATGCATCGTGTGTGTCAGTTAATGAACGAGAAAATGGCCAAAATGTAGCTTTACTTTTGGGTAATTATTTTAAAAATGAGAAAGACGTTAAGATAGGTTTTATTGGTCATGGAGCTCAGTTTTATGGGACTCATTTACGTGATGCTGTTGCTAATGAAGTAATAAGAACTAATTTCCAAAACATTGAAATAGTTAACGAAAAATATTTCTATAAAATAGAAAATACTTATGAAGTATGTAAAGAAATGTTAACGGCTAATCCTGAAATAAAAGGGTTATATATTTCTTGGGATAGACCGACACTTGAAGCGATAAAGGCGTTAAAGGAATTAAATAGAGAAGATGTGTCTATTTTCACCTTTGATTTGGATAATGAAATAGCAACCTATTTAGCAAAAGAAGAAATGGTTAAAGGGCTTTCTACACAAAGGCCATATCAACAAGGTATTGCAGTGGGATTAGCTACGGCCAAAGCTTTACTAGGGAAAGAAAATTATAAATATATTGGCGTCCCACCATATGTAGTTGAGTCGAAAAACTTGCTAAAGGCATGGAAGGATATAACGCTTGAACCGGCACCGCCAGAGATTGAAGGAATTATCTTGAGTAAATTTACGTAAAAAAACGTAAATTCACTCTTTTTTTTAAAATTAAATTAAAGTATTGACTGAAAAACACATTCATGTTATATTTTACGTAAAGAATTACTTGGAAGCGCTTCAGTATATGTCCAGCTGGCATAATTAGGTGCAATTTGTAATTTTTTTAGTTAAAAAACGAAATATATTTAAATTATACGGGGGTTGTATGAATGAAGAATCGATTTTGGAAATTACTAACTTTAATGGTTTTCGTTGTTGTACTTGCTGCATGTAGTAACGAAGAAGCTAATACTTCATCAAAGGATGATGATACGATAAGTTTTGCCTTCTTACCTAACACGCAAAATAATACATTTCAGACAGCTATGACAGAGACATACAAAAATCTTGCAAAAGAAAACGGTGTGAAATTCACTATGCTTGATCCAGATTATGATCTTAATACACAAATCAATCAAATGTCTGACGCGGCAAACCAAGGATTTGATGCGGTGTTCGTAATACCTGTTGATTCTGCAGGGATTCGTCAAGGATTAGAAAAATTAAATAATAAAAATATTCCGGTATTTAACGTTGATACTGCAGTAATCGAAGAAGATCAAGAATTAGTTGAAAGTGTAATTTCTACTGATGCTTACATGGCTGGTAAATTAATGGGAGAACAAATGGTAAAAGACTATCCAGATGGTGGAAAAATTGCAATCTTAGATTTTCCTTCGAATGAAAGTTGTGTTCAACGTGTTGCTGGATTTATGGATGGTTTGGGGGATAGTAAATCAAAATTTAAAATTGTTGCACAACAAGACGGAAAAGCTTCATTAGACGCTTCATTACCAATAGCTCAAGATATTATTCAGGCCAATCCTGATTTAGATGCTATTTTTGCTATTAATGACCCTTCTGCACTTGGCGTAGCTGCAGCTGTAACTGCAAGTGGTAAAGATAACATCGGTGTTTACTCAATTGATGCTTCTCCAGACGGAAAAGCAGCATTACTGGATGGATCATTTACTGCAGTAGCTGCTCAGGTTCCAGTTCAAATTGCTGAAAAATCATTCCAAGCTGCTCTAGATGTATTAGAGGGAAAAGAAATTGAAAAAGAGATGTTATTACCTTCTTACGTTGTAACAAAAGAAATGGCTGAAGAAACAGCTGGTCAGTGGCAGTAATTAAATAAAAGTAATTTAAATTGCATAATTTTAATTTTCATAGAATGCAAGATAATCTTGAATTCTGCACTTCTATTTAACCTGCATTCCCGAATTGTGTAACGAGAGTGGCTATAAACCTTGATATTAATGGATTTTCTCCTTGTTATAAATACTGGTTATAACGAGGTGGAATTAATCTGGAAAACCTCTTGAAGCCTTGATATCACTGAGTTTCCACAAAATCCTCGTTATAAATTCCCGGGAATGCAGGATTTAACTTTCGGAGGTGAACTTCAAATTGGCTAAAAATGTTTTAGAAATGCATTCAATTGCTAAAAGTTTTGGTAAAACACAAGCTCTAAACGGATTAAACTTTGAACTTCAACATGGAGAGATTCACGCTTTGCTGGGAGAGAATGGTGCTGGTAAATCGACACTCATAAAAGTTTTAGGTGGTATTCATAAGCCGGATAATGGTGAAATCATGATCGATGGAAAAGTTGTAGATATTGAAGGTGTGCAGGACGCACAGTCCCACGGAATCGGAATTATTCACCAAGAAATCGTTCTAGTTCCTTACCTTAGTGTAGCTGAGAACATTTTTTTAGGAAGAGAACCAGTGACTAAGTTAGGTTTAAAGGATAAAAGGCAAATCAATACTCGATCACAAGAAATGGTTGAACAGTTGGGTTTAAACATTGATGTAAATACACTAGTTGGAGAATTGACAGTAGCTCAACAACAGTTAGTAGAAATAGTCAAAGCTATTTCTTTTAACGTTAAAATTTTAGTTATGGACGAACCTACTTCTTCATTATCCGACGAAGAGGTTAAAAATCTGTATGTAACTATGGAACGATTAAGACAAAACGATGTAAGTATCATTTATATCTCGCATAAATTTGAAGAGTTATTTACCATAACAGATCGAATTACTGTCATCAGGGATGGTACGTATGTTGGGACAGTACCTACCAAAGATACTAATCCTGATAAACTTGTAGCCATGATGGTAGGAAGAGAATTAGAGAGTTTCTATACAAGAACTTATTCTCGTCAAGATGATGTCGTCTTGAAAGTTGAAAATCTGACTAAACAGAATGTTTTTGAAGATATTAACTTTTCTGTGCATAAAGGGGAAATACTTGGTTTCTCTGGACTGATGGGTGCAGGAAGAAGTGAACTAATGCAAACAATTTTTGGTGCTTATCGTTATGATAAAGGATCTGTTTATCTAAATGAGGAAAAACTGACAAACAAAAACTGTAGAGAAGCTATAAATAAAGGCATTGCTATGGTACCGGAAGATCGGAAGGATCAAGGGCTTGTTTTAATGAACTCAGTTGGTTTTAATATGACGTTATCTGAGTTAAAAAACTTAATGGAGAATAAGCTGATAGTTAGTGAAAAGAAGAGAAAAGATTTAATCGATAAGTATGTGACGGATTTAAATATTAAAACAGCTTCATCTGACATTGAAGTTTCAAGTTTATCTGGTGGTAATCAACAAAAAGTCGTAATAGCTAAATGGTTAGCTACCCAACCGAAACTATTAATCCTTGATGAACCGACAAGAGGTGTTGACGTAGGTGCAAAATCTGAGATTTATTCAATCATAAACGAACTCGCCAACGAAGGGTTGGCAATCATATTAGTCTCTTCAGATCTTCCTGAAATCATCAATATGTGTGATTCTGTTTGTGTCATGAGAAATGGTAAATTAACAGCACAGTTAGATCAATCTGAATTAACTCAAGAAAATATTATGCGCTATGCAACAGGAGGGTGATGTAGCATGACTAAGAAAATGGAGAGAGTAGATAATCCCTTTATATCTATAATTAAAGGTAATATTGGAATTATCGTTGTTTTATTACTATTGTTTATCACGTTAACTTTTACTTCACCTGTATTTTTAACATCTGACAACTTAATCACTGTTTTACTACAAATATCTATTAACGTATTCTTAGCTCTTGGTATGACGTTTGTTATTATTCTCGCAGGTATAGATCTTTCTGTTGGAGCAATTATTGCTTTGACAGGAACATTAACGGTAGGATTAATTGTTAGCGCTGGAATGCCTATTTATCTAGCAATAATAATAGGTATTTTAATAGGGACGGCTATTGGTTTCCTTAATGGAGTTATTGTAAGTCAATTTAAGTTACCAGCCTTTATTGTTACACTAGCTACGATGAATATAGCGCAGGGTATTGCATACATTTACAGTGGCGGTCAATCCCAAAGGATAACAAATGATGCTTTTACATCAATTGGAACAGGTCAACTATTTGGGTTTCTTCCGTTGCCAGTTCTATATATGTTTATATTTATTTTTATTTTTTCAGTATTATTAAATAAAACTAAATTTGGAACGTATATTTATGCAATTGGTGGTAATAGAGAAGCTGCACGTCTTTCTGGTGTGCCAACTAAAAAGGTGGAAATTGCAGTATATACTCTTACTGGTTTTCTTGCAGCCTTTGCTGGAATCGTACTTTCAGCAAGAATGTATTCTGGTCAGCCTTCTGTAGGACAAGGATATGAAATGGATGCCATTGCAGCCTGTGTTTTAGGTGGAGTTTCCATGGCTGGTGGTAGAGGAAGAATTAGTGGAGTCGTTTTTGGTGCGATAGTTATCGGTATTATTAGTAATGGCCTTAACTTACTTGGAGTAATTTCTTTCTGGCAATTAGTTGTAAAAGGCTTAATTATCTTAATCGCTATTCTAGTTGATGCTCAAAAAGGAAAGAAACTAAACTTTTCTTTTAAGTTAGCGAAAAATAAAGAATTATCCAGCTAATTTAAACACGGACTCTAACAAAAATGATGAAAAGAGGGTTTAATATTGGATACAGAAAAACAAAATTTTACCTATAATTTTCAGATTATGCTGAATAATCCAGATAATCTAGAGAGAAAAAATGAACCTGTTATTACGAAATTGAATTTTGCTGATTACAAGGTTCACAGAAATAGTCTTGTTTTATTTGATGATAAAAATAATAGAATTCCTTTTCAAGTGTTTGATGTTATTGGTGATGGTGACTATATTCAAGAAGCATCTATTGTATATCTAGTTAATATGGATAAGTTAGTTACATCCTATTGGTTATATGCAGGTGAAGAGTCTATTACAAATGAAGATGTAATAAAAGGAATTGAAAAACTACAAGTAACGCAAGCTGATGGGTTTAGAAGATTAGACACAGGTTACTACATTTTGGAACTATGTTCTGGAACTGCTGATGGAACTTCTTACGGTAAATGGGGTATTAGGTATTTCGAAGCGAAAGCAGAACAAAAAAATCTTATTAAAGACTATTCCAACGCAATTGGTGGATTTTATGGTCCATTTTTTACACCTAAAAATGGGTTAATTAATCCTCCTGAGCATACTATTGTAGATTGTATCGTTGAAGTAGAAGGTCCATTGTACTGTAGGTATCTATTTAAAGGAACGGTACCGGATGGATTGGATGAAAATCTTAAAGGGAAAAAATTCACAATCACGTGGGAATTTTTCCATAATTCACCATGGTTTAGAAGAAAATATGAAGTTGATGATTTTTCAACTACTGTAGACGGTATTCCGGTCGTAAACAAAATTACAGTAGGCGATGAATTTGAAAGTGGAAAAGGCGATAGAGTTTTTACATCCTTTGCCTCCTATGGTGGCACCTATTACAGAGAAGGAGATCTATACGCGAATATCCTGTCTGAAGGTGTTCACGAGCTCCTTGAGCAAGCAGACGAACAAAATAGTCCAAATATAAAAAAATATAAAGACAATATTGGAGAAGATATTAATAAAGTTTCTTGGGATTATTTCTGGAAACTATTCTGTGTTAAAGAAGGTATTCTAGATGCAGAAGAAATAAAAAAACATATCTCTACCATTATTCCAGAATCTCATAAACAAGTACATCAAAGTGAGCGGAATTCGAATGTATTGTTTGATAGATTTGTCGATGTTAATAGCGCTCCAGAACAAACAATTTTTCCAATGAGCGCAAACAAAACAGCAGAGTTAAATGAGGATACTGGCTATGCTATGGTATGGTATACAAGTAATGTGGTATCCCGTTACCAAATTGTACAACGAAATGATTCTGGATGGGTAAATTGGGGAACAAATGGCGAAAATGAATATCCTGAATTACCAACTGGATCAACTATTTATTCCGCCTATGGAAAGTTTGACAATTGGGAAACCCAAGCAGATACTATGGAAAAAAATATTGATTCTAAGCAAGGCCTTGCAACAGTCCTTAATAATGAAGTTTTGGACTTAAGATCTGAAAAGGAAATGATTAATTTATAAAAGGTGGTTTTGGTCTTTTGATTTAAAATCTATAGGTATTAGTTCGTTTGGTTCAATTAATATTAAATCAAAATTCCTGAAGTTATAGTTAGATTTCATTAAGAATGCATTTTTCTATTAAGGTATTTGCTAATGGTGGACAGGCAGCAATGCCAAGCCGTATCTATTCAAAAGAGAAAAAATAAAATAACAAAGAACAAGTGTTTCTTCACTTGTTCTTTGTTTTGGGGTGAGTATATTGAAAAAGGTCTTTTGTATTGGTGAAATACTAATCGATTTTATTCCTGCACAGAAAGATAAATCATTGAAGGAAGTTACTAATTTTGAGCGTGTTGCCGGTGGAGCTCCTATGAATGTTGCGATTGCTGTGGCAAAATACGGGGGAAATTCAGTTATGTTAACCAAAATTGCTAATGACCATTTTGGTGATTATATCATGGAGATTCTTAAAGAAAATGGTGTAGAAACGTCACTATGTTTACGAAGCGATGAAGGGGAGACAGGGTTAGCGTTTGTATCTGTTGATCAAAATGGAGAAAGAAGCTTTAATTTTTATCGGAAAAATGCTGCTGATTTACTGCTCTCACCAGAAGAGGTAAAGTCAGAATGGTTTCATCCGGGAGATCTTCTTCATTTTTGTTCAGTAGATTTAATTGAAAGTCCAATGAAACAAACACATAATAAGGTGATAGAAGATTTTAGGGATATAGGTGGAATCGTAAGTTTTGATCCAAATGTTCGACTGCCTTTATGGCCTGATGCTGAAAGCTGCCGTCAGACGATAATTGATTTCTTGCCATTGGCTGATATTGTCAAAGTATCTGATGAGGAATTAACTTTTATAACAGAAATTGAAAAAGAAAATGAAGCAATCGAATCTCTTTTTGTTGGAAATGTCAAAGTAGTAGTTTATACAAAAGGAAGTAAGGGTGCTGTTATTTATTTGAAAAACGGAAAAAAATATGAGGATAAGGGATTTCAGGTAACGGTTGCCGATACAACTGGTGCGGGTGATGCCTTTATTGGTGGTTTTTTGTCTGAATTAATATCACTAGACATAACAATTGAGGATTTATGTGAAAAAATTAGCGAAAACCACGAGCGGATACTTGCTTTTGCAAATGCAAGTGGAGCCCTTACAGCCTCCGTAAAAGGAGCTATTCACGCTGCTCCTGGAAAAAGTCATGTATTAAATTTCATTTCTACCCAGAGAGGAAATACAGTATATTAGGGGAAGGTTACAAAGTACTTATCTGGGAATATTGATGGAACATTTTTAATGGAATGAATCCTTATGATTTTTGATCGAAAATAAGATTTATGTATAAAAAATCGAAACAAAACCAAGCAAGAGGGCACAAGCATAATTAGGATGCAGCCAGCCGAGCCAATTCAAGAAGTAAAGCTTTCCATCGTTGCATGGAAGCAACTACAAGGTTTATTCCTTTTATCTAATTTTTAACGGATACAAAGAATCTCACAGCAATCTAAGGTAGCATATTCCGTAGTAGTCCGTGCGTGTCTTTCCGACATCGCTTCCTGAATTCGCATCCGGCGCGGTCTCCAAAGCCCTGCACTCTATTTGAAGAAGCAAGGACTCACAAAGAAGTCAAATCACTCTAAACAAAGTTCCTGCGCCCAGGGGCTTCCGTTTCCTTTTGGACCGGAAGCCCCTGGGTTATGTGATTTTTAGACGTTACCGGGAGTAGCAACTCACTTGTACCTCGCTCAAACAATCACGCCTTATAAAAATAAAATCGATATATATAATAAGAATATGATATTTTCGTCATTTTTTGATAATTAAATAATCGAAACACGTTACAAATAAAGCTGTAGGTATTAATGCTATATACAGCAATCAAGACAGTAGGATTAACACACTAATTATTCACTAAGGAATGGATATTCCATTTTTATATTCCCGAATGTATCTATATTCTTTATTAAATCAATCCCAAGATCAAGACAAGTATAATGAGTAAGTGTATTTATAAAATCTATTTTGATTAGATCATCACCTTTAAACACTTCATGGCAAACCCCACAAAATATTCTCATAACAGATTCCTTCTTCCATATTTGATAGTTTATTCGACAGTATTTTAACATGGTACTAATTGTAAAGTTGTAAAATTTAAGTAAAAATTTTCAACTTGTTTTTGTGTCATAACTTAAGAGTATTGACTATGGTTTCTTGCTCTAGTAAAATCAAGGGATACAAAGGTGTCATAACTTATGGTCAAAAGAAAGGGCAAAAAAAGATGAAATATGGCTATGCACGGGTGAGTACCCGCCAACAGGATCTGGAAGGACAGCTGCGTCAACTCGAGGAGGAACGCTGCGATCGGGTTTACTTCGAAAAAATTACCGGAACAAAAAGTGATCGCCCCGAATTCCAAAAACTCCTTCAGGAAATTGAACCAGGGGATACGCTGGTTGTGACGAAGCTGGACCGCTTCGCTCGCAGCACGCAAGACGCATTGAATACGATCAAGCTCTTATTCGAGAAAGGTGTTCGAATCAATGTGCTGAATTTAGGAATTATTGAAAATACGTCTACCGGAAGATTGATCTTCACCATCTTCAGCGCTTTTGCGGATTTTGAACGCGATCTGATTGTGGAGCGTACGCAGGAAGGAAAAGAACTGGCCAAACAGAAACCCGATTTCCGGGAAGGGCGACCAAAGAAATTCAATCAGCAACAAATCAATCTGGCCATGAATCTATTGAAGATTCATTCCTATAAAGAGGTAGAGAAAATGACCGGAATCAGTAAAAGTACTTTGACCCGCCACAAGAGGGCTACCTTGGTCCAGTAGTACCGGATTGTTATAACTAGGCTAAACAGTGAAGCATTTATTTATCAAGGTTTCAACGTGTCATGGGTGGATACCCTCTGACTATTGTCCGAAAAAATGCGAGGGAAAATGGAAGGTAGAGCATAAACAGGATGCGCTTCAAACGGTGGTAACTGAAAAATTAGAATAGAAAGATAAATAAAACTGCCCTAAACCCAGTGTGATTCATTTCTGGGTTTAAGGCAGTTTTTTCTGTGCAAATATTTCGAATTGGAGAAATCGAGTTTAATCTTATTTTAAGTAAATTGTGCAGCATCATACTGTAAGTTGCTATATTGTTTATCCTATTGCTTTTGTGGGTTCAAATTTATACTGTTTCACTTGGATTTGCTTCATAAATAGTTCTACATCGTGTTTATTGATTACCCCCACTTCAGCATGCTGAGCATTGGACATGCCGCAGGCCATTGCGTACTTCAGGGCGTCTTCAATTGAATACTTTTCTTCGAGTGCATAAGCAAATCCACCTACCGTTGCGTCTCCGGAACCTGTAGGATTTATAATGTCGATCGTAGGTATCTCAACATTATAATAGAGGTCTCCTGCTTTGAACAAAGCTCCTTCCGCGCCGCATGAGACCATGATGTAATCA
>VSSQ01000958.1_pt1 | contig 13004 bp, 10 predicted proteins | sample 4763081 | NCBI WGS metagenome assembly VSSQ01 (sample SAMN12137344, study PRJNA551015) | bioreactor metagenome | isolation source: SDC9 anaerobic chlorinated ethene degrading culture | place: USA: Knoxville, Tennesee | collected 2015-01-01
GTCTCCATCGAGTTCGGCACGCCGAAGCTCCGCCAGGGGGTCACCGAGCCCAAGGGAGGAAAGGATTTCGATCTCGACCCGCTGACGGAGGTCATCCCCCTGTCGGCGAACCTCCCGGGGAGCAGCTACGTCAAGCTGACCATCGAGGGCAAGGCCATCCTGTGGGGATATGCCGGGTTCGCCTACGCGGACAATCCCAAGGGGGAATACACCATCGTCTCCGACGCCATCCTTCTTGATGAAAAGCTCGATCCCGAGGGCGGCAAAAAACGGAGGGAAGAGGCAGCGGACATCTCCGACGCCATGACGCCGGTCTTCCAGGACGGCCGGAACGAACTGCTCTACCAGGTCGGGGGGCTCATCCACAGGGTAGCCAACGGGAAAACGAGCGTTCCCGTCACCGCCCGGTTCAGGGACGTGTCCGACCTGTTCCACTTCACCATCGACGGCACCTATTCCGATCCATCCACAAGGGGAGACATCCCGGTGGAGCTCGTGGTGGACACCCAGACCTACGGCATTGTTGCCATGACGTCGGTGGTCTTCACGGAAAACGGCGTGGCCATCTCCGACGTGACCCCCAGCCCCGAAGGGGTGTTCAAGCCCTCGATCATCAAGTTCGGCCCCGACGGCAAGGTGAAGATCGTACCGGGAGAAGCCATTCAGTGGGAAGAAGGCCTTGACGTCATCCTCGAAATGATCCCTGCCGGGAAAACGCTTCGGATCATCGGGCAGGCCGAATCCATCGGCGGAGCGGGAACCAGCCTGGTGAGCCCTCCCGTCACAGTGGCGGCCAACCCGGAAATCACCCCGAGGCTTGACGAAACCCACCGCCTGGGAACGGAGAAGCTGCCCGGGAAGTATGCGGCCTTCACTGCCGTGGCGCAGCGGAACGGCCAGGGGATGATCATCGCTCCGGCCGGAAACGTGATCACCATCAGCCCGGCAGGGAAGAATCCGAACGTATTCCCGGCGAAGGCGGAGGTTTTCGGGGAGAAGCCGTCGGAATTCGCCCTCCTGTGGGAGCCCCGGGGACTGCCCATCCTGACGGGATACGCAAAGGAGGAGCCCGAGGGCGAGTATCAGCCCGCGGAGCGCCGGTTCGCCGTTCTTGCCATCGAGGGAAAAAGCTGGTTCTGGACCACCTTCGACAGCTACACCATGGCGAAGACCATCATGATGCCCCTGGACGAGATCAACTTTCCCGCCGGATACATGGATGGAAACTGGAAAGGCGACGACGGAACCTTCCTCGGGATCAGCAAGGGGACGGCGGTCTACACAACGCTCAAGGGGACGAAAATCCAGGGAAAGACGACCGTAAAGGACAACCTTCTCACCATCACCCCAGCGTCCGGAGCTCCGGTTTATCTCTATTTCGGATTCAACCAGCCATCGGACGCCCTGGTGGCGACTTTCACCGACACCGGGAGCGCCGTGATCTACAAGCGCGTTGCCGGCCAGCCGCAGGTTCCGCAGCAGCCGCAGGTGCCGCAGGTGCCACAACAGCCTCAGATACCCCAGCAGCCGCAGGTGCCGCAACAGCCTCAGATGCCCCAGCAGCCTCAGATGCCCCAGGTACCCCAGCAGCCCCAAGTACCCCAGCAGCCCGTCCAATACATCAACCTCACCGGGGTGTGGGGAGCGATCATCAACGGGCAGCAGGTGGTGATGCAGGTCCAGGGGAACCAGTACCAGTCGTGGATGAACGGCGTTCCCTTCGAGGCCGGCATGTTCCAGATCCAGGGGAATATGATGTACGGCCAGAACCAGACGGGCATGCCCTTCACCTATTATTTCCAGCTCGGGCCGGGCGGGCTCACCTTCACCATCACCGACGCCGCGACGGGAATGACGGTGATGTACCAGCGCATGCAGTAACGGGAACGGCAAACGGGGCGGGAGAATTCTCCCGCCCCGTTCTTTTTTTTCTGTTCCGTTCCCTTCAGCGGGCCCCGGAGTTCAGCACGTACCTGTTCAGGATGGATTCCAGCATCTCCTGCCGGCCGGAGGAATTTTCAACCGGGCCGTTGGCCAGGGTGTAGGTCTCCAGCTCCTCGAACCCTGCGGTTCCGTCCAGGATCCGCTTCCCTATGCCGGAAGCGAAACTTCCGTACCGCTTTTCGACGAACTCCTCGATCTCGCCGCTTTCCAGCAGGTTCGCGGCGACCCGGAGGCCCTTTGCGAAGGCGTCCATTCCGGCGATATAGGCAAGGAACAGGTCGTCGTCCAGGAAGGAAGGACGGCGCACGTGGGCGTCGAAGTTCAGTCCGCCGGGAGCGATGCCGCCGTTTTTCAGCACCTCCACCATGGCGAGAGTGGCGGTGAAGGGGTCGGTGGGGAAGTTGTCCGTGTCCCAGCCGAGGAAGAGGTCTCCCTGGTTGGCGTCGATGCTCCCCAGCATGCCGTTAATCCGGGCAAGGCGAAGCTCGTGGTGGAAGGTATGGCCCGCCAGGGTGGCGTGGTTTGCCTCGATGTTGATCCTGAAGTCCTTTTCAAGACCGTATTTTCTCAGGAAGGCCAGAACGGAGGCCACGTCGTAGTCATACTGGTGTTTTGTCGGTTCCTTCGGTTTGGGCTCGATGAGGAACTGCCCCGAAAAGCCGGACTTCCGCCCGTAGTCGGCGGCCATCTTCAGGAACCGGGCGAGGTTGTCCAGCTCGAGCTCCAGGTTGGTGTTGAGGAGCGTCTCGTACCCTTCCCTGCCGCCCCAGAAGACGTACCCCTCTCCACCGAGATCCCTGGTTATCTCCATGGCCTTCTTCACCTGGGCGGCGGCGAAGGCGAACACGTCGGCATTGCAGGATGTGGCCGCCCCGTGTACGTACCGGGGATGGCTGAAGAGATTGGCCGTTCCCCACAGCAGGCGGATTCCGGTCCTCTTCATGTGCTCCCGGATATGGGCGGCTACCTCGTCGAGACGGGCGTTGGTCTCGGCGAGGGTCTCCCCTTCGGGAGCTATGTCCCGGTCGTGGAAGCAGAAAAACTCCAGGCCGAGCTTCTCCATGAACTCGAAGGCTCCGTCCGCCGCCATCAGGGCCCGCTTCACGGGGTCGGACTCCCGGTCCCAGGGACGGACGGCGGCCTCGTCGCCGAACATGTCCTTCCCCCGGGAGCAGATGGTGTGCCACCACGACATGGCGAACCGGAGATGTTCCTTCATGGGCTTTCCCGCCACGACCTCGTCGGCCTGGTACTCCCTGAAGGCCAGGGGATTGCGGGAAAGGGGTCCTTCATACCGGATTTTTCCAACGCCGGGGAAGTATTCTCCCATTGCTGATTCCTCCTTTGCGGATAAGGTGGCCGCTTCAGATCACCTTTTTGATATGGTGGTTCATGGCCATGAGCGTCGCCCCTTCGAGGGCGGCGGATTCGATGCCCAGGGATGCTCTGGTGAACAGCAGTTCCGCCCCTGCAGGGCCGAGGGCCCTTGCCGCCACGGCATCGCTGACCGAGCGTATGAAGGCGGAGGGAAAAATGGAGCCCACGCCGCCGAGCATGATGAAATCCGGGTTGAGAATGTTGGCGAGATTCGAGAGGCCGATGGCCAGGTATTCCTTCATTTCCTCAAGAACCTCTGAGGCCGCTCCGTCCCCCGACGAGGACCGATCCAGGAGAAGCCGGAATTTTTCGCGGAAATTCCGGCCCGGAAGGGATTCCTTCCGCTCCTCGTATTTCTTCACTACCCTGTCGATGGAAACGAAGGTTTCGAAACACCCCCTGCTGCCGCAGTGGCAGAGGGGACCGGAGGCGTCGATGACCATGTGCCCCAGCTCGCCGGCCGTGTTCCCCGTTCCGTGGATGATCTTGTCACCCACGAGAAGGGCACCTCCCACTCCCTGGGAGAGGTAGACGTAGACGCCGCTGTGGAGGCGGGAAATTCCGGGGTTGCGGAACATCTCCGCGATAAGGGGGAGTTTTGCCTCGTTGGCGGCGAACACGGGAATATCAAGCCACGGAAGGGTCCGCCGCAGGTTTCCGGCCAGGTTGACATCCTTCCACCCCATGTGGGGCAGGTGCTTCAGGATGTTGCTCCCCCACTCCACCATCCCCGGAACGGCAAAACTCAGGGCGCAGAATTCCCTTGTCTTCGAGGAGGACCGGATGGACTCCATCCGGTCGGCGAAAGCGCGGAAAAACGAATCCTCGTCCGGCGGGGTGGAAAACTCTTCGAGCACTTCAAAGGATGCGTCCAGGTAGCCGGCGGCGATGCGGGTGCTCTCCACACCGACCTCCGCCGCAAGGCACACCGCCGCGTCCCTGGAGACCCTGAGCATGATGGACTTCCTGCCCGGCTGGTCGGCGTCCCGGACGCCCTGCTCAACCACGAGCCCCTTGTCGAGAAGGGAGGTGATGATCTTGGTGACCGTGCTGGGATCAAGCCCGGCGAGCCTGGAAAGCTCCCTCCTGCTCACCCCCGGGTTGGTCCGGATGAGGTTGATCAGGGTCAGCCGGTTCGACAACCCCATTTTTTCCGCGTTGATGGCGCGAATCCTCATCCCCGCTTCCTCCTCTGCCCCGCAGCATGTGCGGGGGCAATAATTAATTTATTGAAGAAACAAATCAATTCTAGGGACAGGGGAGAGGAATGTCAATGGGAGAGGGAAGAAAAACTCACAACGGACGGCTGGAGGGAATCACGCCCCCCGCCGGGGCAAAAAGCCGGCGGGGGGAGCCTGAACAGCCCCTCCCGCCACGATCAGCCGGTCTTCTCAGTACTGGATTACCCGGGGAAGCTCTTTTGCCTGTTCAATCCACTCCTGCACCTGTTTTTCCGACGGAAGCTGCCGGACGAGTTTTTTTTCGGCATTGACCTCGGCCATTTTTTTGTGCAGGTTATCCGCCCTTCTCTGGGCAAGCTCGGGGACCGTGTCCACACCCGAAGCCTCCAGGAGGTCGGCGTACTCCTCCCCCACGCCCTTTACCCGGAACAGGTCCACGTGGTTCACCCACTCGAGGATCAGCTTCGAGGCTATTCCCGTTTTTGCGGCAAGCTCGTCCCGTCCCTTCCGGGTGCTCCCCGTCTCGAGAAGCATGTCCGTGGAGCCTACTCCGGCATCCCGGAGCTTCTTCGCGTACGTTTCGCCGATGCCTTCGACTTTCTCGAGGTTCGCCATGACAGGTCTCCCTTCCTTTCAAAAGTTGTATTCCACAATGAAAACTATAGCGGGATCAGCGGGAATGTCAAGGGAATTCCAAAAACTCAGCCTTTTCGCCAGAGGGTAATGACCCGGGCCTTCTCGTCCCCCTCCGGGCCGACGATGGAATGAACATAGGATATTTCCGCTCCCTGAACGCCGGGCCGGGCCGTACGGACCCGGATATCCCCCCGTCCCTCCGTGGAACGGAGGTATTCGGCGTCAACCCGCACGAGGGAACAGTCTTTCGCGGTCTCCTCGGGAACAGCCTCGGCGGCCCAGGAAAAGTAAACCGCGTTGTTCACGTGGTTGTTCCGGTCCAGGTCCCACCGGCGGACGGAAAAGGGACGCTCGTCCTCCCATTCTTCCGGGCACGGCAGGTCAGGAAATTCCGCCGTGACCGGCAGGCTCTCCTCCACGTAGCGGGGTGTGGCATGACGGTCCAGCCGGAGAGGCCTTCCCCGCTCGAGATCGATGAGAATCCAGCTGGTGTCGGCAGACGCTACAGGTCCCCTTTCATCCCATACGGAGAAGGCCCTCATGGAATGAAGGTTTCTGCGGGGCCCGTGCCAGGTCTTCACCGTGAGGGTGCTTTCATATTCAGGGTACCGCTCCACGGAGACCGTGTACCTTCTGAGCACCCAGCTGATCCCTTTCGGGAGCAGGTCCGACACTGTCATGGACATGCGGCGGGCATCCCGGTCCGCCATGTCCTGGAGGATGTCGAGCAGCACCGGGAGCTTCATCCGGCCGTCGGGACCTATGCCGGCGTAGGGAATGGAATAGGACGCTTCGAACATGGGATCATCTCTTTCTTCAGCGAATGTTATTCGACATCTTTCAGATTCCCGTCGTCAAGGGTATGGTATCCCGGCCAGCTCATGGTCTTCGCGACCCTGGCCTCGGGGTTGAGGGTCACCCCTTTGAGCACGGCGTCCCGGAACACGGGATACCCGGTACGGTCCACGATGTAGCCGATATGTTCCTTGACAAGGTTCCGGAGAATATGTGCATCGACGTAATCCAGGGTGTTCCGGATGACCCTGAGGATCACGTCTTCGGTGACTCTGTCGAGGAAGGGCATGGCGAGCCTCGGGTTTTTCTTTCCGGTGCGGCCCATGATGAGCAGCCGGTAGAGGCTCCCGGGGCGGCGGGTCCACGCGCCGGTGGGGCAGGCGAGGACGCACTCGCCGCAGCCGATGCACCTCCGGTCGTCTTTCACCACCTTGCCGTCCTTCATCTTCAGCGCGCCGGTGACCTTCTGGGTACAGGCCTTCACGCAGGCCTCGCATCCGATGCACCGGCTGTAGTCGTACTCGGGCCGGCAGATGGTAATGATGCCGAAATCCTGCATGTGGGCCTTGATGCAGTCGTTTGGGCATCCCGTGACGGCGATCTTCGTGTGGAAATCATTGGGGTAGACCAGCGCCTCCAGCTTCCCGGCGAGGGCCGTGGTGTCCCCGTTGGCGAAGGGACAGAACCACGCCCCCACGCAGGCGGAGATGTTTCTCATTCCCGCCGCCGGGTAGCCTTTCACCGGATCCTCTATCTTTACCCCGTAGGGCAGCTCCAGCTTTTCGATAAGAGGAACGAGGGCCGCGTTCACCTCGGGCATGCGTTCGAAGGGGATGTTGGGGATCTCGAAACCCTGCCGTATGGTGATGTGGAGGCTGCCGTCGCCGAACTTCTCCGCGATGTCCGCGATGATCCGCATCTCTTCGGCGCCGAGATGCCCTCCGGGAACACGGACCCGGACGGCGGTGGAATTCCGCATCTTCGTGATGCGGAAGGCATTCTTCGTCACTTTTTTCCGGTTGAGGTCGAGGGACATGACGTTCACCTCTCAGTCGATGAGCCGGGAGGCCTTCGTGAAGTTGAGCACCGGGCCGTCAAGGCAGATGTAGGTGGAGTCGATCTTGCAGTGGCCGCACTTGCCGAGGCCGCAGGACATGAGCCGCTCGAAGGAGACCCAGATGTTTTCCTCCGGTACCCCAAGGAGACGGACCTCCGCAGCGGCAAACTTCATCATCACGGGAGGGCCCACCACCACGAACTGCACGTCTCCAGGGTCGGAAAGGGCAAGCTTCCGTATGTGCTCCGTGACCAGCCCCACGGGACCGTTCCACCCCTCCTGGGGCTTGTCGATGGTGACGAGCACATCCCCCCGCTTCCGCCACTCCTCCACCTCGCCGGAAAAGAGGATGCTCTCCCGGTTTTTGAACCCGGCGATCACCCGGAGGGACCGGAGGGGGAGATCACCGTCCAGGGCCTTCCGGATCAGGGGGCGGACAGGGGCCGTGCCGGAGCCTCCCGCCACGATGACGAGGTTGGAATCCTGCAGCACGTCCAGCGGGAACCCCACGCCGTAGGGTCCCCGGATGAAGAGATTCTCTCCCTTCCGCAAATCCTGCAGGGCGTTCGTCAGGCGCCCCACGGCCCGGACGGTGAACTGGATCCAGTCGGGGCCAAAGGCGCTGATGGAGAGAGGGGCCTCGCCGATCTTCGGCAGGGAGACCTGGAAGAACTGGCCCGGCGTCATATCGGCCGAGGCTTCCACCGTAAGGGTGAACTCGCAGTCCGTCTCGGGAGTGATGGAAGTGATCTTCGCGGGGAACGGCCTGTAGGGATTGTCCGTCATCTCGTCTCTCCTCCCTTCAGGGCTTCCGACACCCGGTTGATGCACTCCGAAAAGGAGATGTACTCGGGACAGACGTCGTCGCACCGGCCGCACCCCACGCACATGTCATAGCCGAAGCGCTTCCGGAAATCGTAGATCTTGTGGAAGGTCTTGAACCGCATGCGCTCCCCCTTCTTCTTCCGGAATGAATGGCCTCCGGCCATGTCGGTGAATCCGTCGAGATGGCATCCGTCCCAGACCCGGCGGCGCTCGCCGCAGTTTCGGCTGTCGGAGTAGAACAGGTCGAGGGAGGAGAAGCAGGTGCAGGTGACGCAGGAGGTGTTGCACCTGCCGCAGGCGATGCACCGGCTGTCGTACTCGTCCCAGAGAGGAGAGACGAACAATTCGGGGGGCATCTCCTCCACGGAGGGAACGGTCACCTTTTTGACATTCTCCTTCACGAACTCCGGGGCAAAGGAAGACGGGTTTCCCGGGGCAAAGAATTCCGTGAACTTCGGATCCTTCACCTCCGCCTCCACGGAGTCCTCCCCGAACCTGAAGGCCGCGGCATAATTATCCGTTACGTTGCTTCCCATGGAGACGCAGAAGCAGTTTTCGAAGGATTCCCGGCACTCGATCATAAAAAAGTGGAGCTTCTCCCTCCTGCGGCGGTAATAGGGGTCAGCGGCGCCGCCGTTCTCGAGAAACATGGCGTCGAGGCGCCGGAATCCGTTGATGTCACAGGGACGGAGGAAGACGATGGTCTCCCTGTCGTCCTCCAGGGGAGGCTCGGAGAACCGGTCGCCGGTGAAGTGAAAAAGGGTCTCGTCCGGGGGAAAGACTATCTCCTTCGGAGACATGGAGGTTTTCTCCCCGGTTTCCAGGTCGTCGAAGGATTCGAGGGGAGCGCAGGTCACCAGGTCGGTGCCGAAGAACCGCCCCTTCCCCTTCAGCCGCTTCGGTCCCCAGAGGGCATATTTTCCGCCGAGGGTATGAAGAACGGAAGCGAAGCCCTCCCGGGAAAAGGAGAAGGTCGCCACGGGCTAGGCCTCTCCCTTCCGCTCCAGCCACCTCTGGAGTGCGTCTGTGAGGGACTGAAAATGGCCGATCTCCTCCCTGATCAGGAGATCCACCGCCGTGCCGTCCATTTTCTGCGCCAGGGTGTCCTTCACCGCCGTGTAGAAAAAGACGGAGTTCTTTTCCACGGTGATGGCCTTTTCAAGGATGCCGCCGTAGTCATCCCGTTTCTCCATCTCCGCCTCCGGGGTGAAGATGCGGTCCCCGGTCAGCATCCGGAGATAGTATTCTTTTTCCTCCGTCATCTCCCCGGACTGGGGCAACCCCTCCAGGACCTTCCGGAAACGCCCGGCATGAACGCGTTCCATGGACGCCAGCCCCGAGAGCAGTTTTTTTCCTTCCCCCGAAAACCGGGCCGCCGCGTCGGAATAGAACCGGGCTCCCTTCTCCTCCAGGAGTATGGCGGCGCCGAACACATCAGCCGCTGAAAGCGCAACGCTCATGTCATTCTCCCCTTTCGTTCCTCTCATCGTTTCCCGGCTGTGCACCGTAAAAAAACCACGATCCGTCGGGAACATTATACCCGTACCCTCTTCCGGGAAGCTATAATGGAAAAAAACACGGAGGAAACAGCATGAAACTCCTTCTTCTCGTCCTGATCCTGCTGTCCGCTCCCGAAACCGGATGCGCGGATCAGCCTTTTTTTGTCCATGCGGTAGCGGCCGGTGAAACCCTTGCGGCCATCGCCGGCAGGTACGGCGCCGCACCGGGGGACGTCGCATCGGCCAACGGACTGGCCGGGGAGGAAAAATTGCCTCCCGCAGGAACGGTCATGCTCATTCCCGGCTCGCCGGAGCACGTGCTCTCCACTCTCTACGAGGCAAAGCGGAGAGGCCTCGGCGGCTGGCCCAAACCCCGTGGGGGCGGGGAATTTCTCGAGCCCCTGGCCCTGCCTTCTTCCGGGGGACAGCAAAACGAGAGCACCCCTCCTCCCCCCACGGAAAGAAATATGGCCGAAGTCCCGGTGAAAGCCGGGGAAACAGCACGGGGGGAACCCCAAGGAAGGACATATACTGTCAGGGCAGGGGACACCCTCTACCGGATCGCGAAAAACGGGGGCATTTCCCTTGCTGACCTGATGAAAGCCAATGGTCTGAACGAAGGATCCGTCATCCGGGCCGGTGACGTGCTGGCTCTTCCGCAGGCGAAGGCCGGAGCGGAGAAATCCAGGGCAGCGGAAAGGAAGGAGGCCCCTCCTTCCTCGGCCAAAGAAACCTCCTTCCATCCCCGCTGGCCTCTCCGCACCGGGACGGGAGCGAGCCGGACCGCCCGGGGATCAGGCCTTTTCGAGGCCGCAGTCCCCGGAACGGCGGTCTATGCTCCCGCCCCGGGGACAGTCCTCCACAGCGGCTGGATGAAGGAGTACGGCAACGCCGTCTTCATCCGCCACGGCGACGAATTCGCCACTTTCTGCGGCGGCCTGGGGACCTTCTATGTGAAACCGGGGCAGTCCGTGACATCGGAGACGAAGATCGGGCTTGTGGGGGAGGGTACCGGGCCGGGGTTGACCTTCCACCTGCTCCGGAATGGAAAAACGGTGGACCCGGCCCTCTTCCTGGGGACTTCTGCAGAGCCGTAACCGAAGGGGAGCAGAACAACGCAACCAGACAGGGAAAGCGCTGCATACAAGAGAGGGAGGTGCCCGCACCTCCCTCTCGATTTTCATCATTAACCGTCGTCTTCCCTTTCAGCCTATGGGCGTCTCAGAAGCAGGAGCGGCAGCAACAGCAGAAGGCCGATCGGCATGGACCCCCCGGCAGCCGAGCATCCGCCCCCCGAGGACGAAAGAGGTGACGGGGGGGCCGAAAAGGAGGATTCATAGGCCCCGATGTCGACTCCCGAACCCTGGGGGCGGGCCGTGCCCCGCTGGTCCTGCGCTGGGGCATTGTCGGAGGTGCCTGCGTCTATGGCCGAACTGCCCGCGAGAAGGGCGCAGGTGAAGGTCCGGCCCCCGTTGTCGGCAAGATCGGCAAGTTTCGGGTCCGCCGTGATGATGGAGGTTCCGCCGGCATACCCCCCCTGCACGACGCAGAAGGACAGCACGGGCGATGCCGTGGGATGGTCGTGGATGACCCCGATGGAGGCGCCCCAGAAGATGGTGTTCTTTATTTTGGGGCTGCTCGTCCCGAGGTTGCCGAGGTCCCCGCCGACGAGGTCCGACGTGTTTTTGTAGAAGGTGCAGTTTGTCACCCTGGGAGAGCCGTCCCGGGTGTGCATTCCCCCGCCGATCACTCCCGCCCGGTTGTTGTAGAACGTGCAGTTCACCGCCACGGCGCCGCACTCCTCGTTGCTCATGCCGCCGCCCCCGAAGAAGGCCATATTCTCTCTGAACGTGGAGGACTCCACCACGGGATTGCTCCCCTGGTTCTTCATTCCTCCCCCCAAAGAATAGGCGATGTTGCCGTAAAAGGTGCATCCTGCAATAGAAAGATTTCCGGCGGTGTTGTACATGCCGCCGCCGTCCTCCCTGGCCGTGTTCTGAAGAAAAGTGCATCCCGTCACTACGGAGGCGCTGCCCTGGTTGAACAGCCCTCCCCCCAGCCGGGCCCGGTTCCCCAGGAAGGTGCAGTTGGCGATTCTGGTGTCGCCGAAATTGATCATCCCGCCGCCGTGGGTATCCTGAAGGGCTCCTCCGTCGGCGTTCCCTCCCGTGATCACGAAGCCGTCCAGGACGGCCGTCCCGTCGGTGCCTATCTCGGCGAACACCACGTGCAGACTGTTGTTCAAGATAGACCCGTCGTTCTGGATCTCCCCGGAAAGATAGGTTGGGTTGGCGTTCCAGTCCCGCTCCTTCCGCTGGGTTTCGTTTCCGGCGAAGCCGCCGTACAGGGCCACCCCGTTCTTCAGGACGAAGGTGGCATCCCTGTTGTTCGGGTCCGCCGTGGGCCTGTAGGTTCCTTTCGCTATCCAGAATTCCGTTCCCGCCGGCTGGACAAGCTGTAACGTCTGGACGAACTCGCTCTCCCCCATGGCGTTGCTCCACGAGCCTCCGTGCTTCGTTCCCGCACCGTTCTGGGTCACAAACCACACCGCCCCCTCCGACTGAAGAGGAGCAACCCCCGACAGCAGAAAGACCGCAACAACAAGCGCCACGATCCTCCGGACTCCCGGCATGGCCATTTCGGTCACCTCTCTTTCCCTCCGGCAGGCCCCCGGGTGCCGGGAGCTCAGAAGACCCCTTCTCCGCGAATATCCGGGTTTGAGTATATGGAAGAATCAGAATAATGTAAATCACCCTTGGAAACGCGTTCTTCCCCCGCAGCTTACCGTGTCCTGACCGTGGCGAACTTGAACTTGTACTGGGTGAACTCCTGCTTCGTGGAGACCCCTGTGATCCGGGACTTCATCACCAGAACCTCCCTCCCCAGCTCCGGGGAGTTTTCAATGGGCAGAGCCCCACCCACCTGGCGGATGTAGACCAGGCCGTGGTCGATCACCCTATGGTCCCTGTCCCGGGTGACGTATTCGCCGAACATCTTCGACCCTGCCCCCTTGACGTTTCCCGCCGCCTGGAGGAACCCGATGGTCTCCTGACCCTTCTTCATCATGTCCGCAGCCTGAAAGGGCCCTCCGAAGGGACCGGACCCTTCGCTCTGCTTCCCCCCTTTTTGTTTGAAAACCTTTTCCCGGACGAATTCAGTGGCCTTGTCCAGCCGGTCCCCCAGATCCTTCACGTCCGTGAGCTTCGCCCCCACGTCGAAGACCGACGTCGACCCGCCGGGCTTCGACGCGGCGCTGAAGGTGGTCATCGTCCCTGAGGTGTCGTCGTAGACCGACCCCCTCGCACCGCTTTCCCCGGTGATGATCCAGGTGCTTTTCCCCCCGTCGGTGTAGGCCGTGTGCTTGTCGGAGAAGGGCAGGGTCCCCTCGAAGCCGATGAGGGGCAGATCCCCCGGTTCCTTGAACAGAGGAAGGGCCGTTCGTTCGATCTCCACGGGGTCAGCGTCGAATGCGTATTTCGGCAGGACCTTCGGGGGCGGGTTCAGCCTGTTGAGACCTTTGCTCAGTTTCGCCAGTTCTTCCTGGTACCGCTGCATCCTCTCCAGGGCTCCCTGGAGGGCAGGAGGGGAGATAGAGCACAGGTAAGGCGACGACATGCCCAGGGGAGCTTCGTCCACGGCCCTGACGAACACGGAATCTCCCGCGTTGGGGACAGGGTACCCCGCTGTGGG
>VSSQ01000903.1_pt1 | contig 12994 bp, 12 predicted proteins | sample 4763081 | NCBI WGS metagenome assembly VSSQ01 (sample SAMN12137344, study PRJNA551015) | bioreactor metagenome | isolation source: SDC9 anaerobic chlorinated ethene degrading culture | place: USA: Knoxville, Tennesee | collected 2015-01-01
ATAGAAGCTTCCTCAATTGACTTATCGGAAATTTCAGATATTAATAATGTGGGTACAGCAAGTTCAGATGACATGAAAGAGGACAAAATTACTTCATCGTTAGTCAGTGTCTCTTTTAGAGCTTTTTATAATGACATGCTTAAATTTATGGATGAAATTCAAGTATGCAAGACTGGCGCAGCAATAAAAAGTGTCAGGTTTGTCATGAATGACAATGATGAGGTTTACGGAACGATTGATCTTGTTTTTTATTCCTTGGCGATGGATGAAGCTTATGAGTAGGATATATTTAAGAATTTCAAATAACCGTGGCATGACTCTGATTGAATTGATAATGACTCTAGCGGTGTTGGGAATATTGATTGCACCTGTAATGTCAATGTTTGTTTTTTCAGCTAAAATCAACATGGCTGCCAGCAATGGGTATAAGGCTGGAATGCTTGCCCAGTCATATATGGAAGAAATAAAAGGAATGGAAGAACTAGATGCAAAAAAATATGTTTATAATACTGGGACGGGAAAGTATGAAATATATGTTACGGAAACTGAAAGCAATTATGGAGCTGAAATAAAAATAGAAAAAGGGAAAGGTATATTATATTTTATAGACATTTTCATCATAAATGATGGGGAAGTTGTAAAAAAACTTGAAGGAAGCAAGATTTTTTATTGATTTAATATTATTAGAATCCAATATGCGGATTCAATTTGATGACAAAATAGCTTTCGACTGTGTCATTTTAAGGGCTTAGCCGAAGATGACAGAGTGGGGGATATTAATAGTTTGGAGAGTGTTTTATGAACAATAAGGGCTCGACAATGGTGCTGCTTGCTATTGCCATGGCTGTAATAATGGCGCTGGGTGTTTCGATTTTAAATATTGCTATGATGCAGTACAACATTAGAAATTACAGCACAGATTCAAAACAGTCATTTTACAGGGCAGAGGACGGTCTTAATGAAGCTTTTTCGAATGTTTATACTTTAATAGAAGAAGCAGCACAAAGTGCAATTGATGAAGCAGAGGAATATTTAAATTTGTATCCTCTTGACGAATGCGGAGCAGAGAGTATTTTCTCAGCGGAGTTTAAAAATTATGTAACCTTCAATTTTAAAAATAGAGCTGAAAGCAATTCTAATCCAACGGTTAAAATAACTGAACAGAATTTGCTTTTTTTCGGAAACAATCTCAGAGCTCATTTAACATCAATATATCGCACAGAAAAAATAGAAAAGCATGTTGAAGTGGATATTGTAGTCTTGGTACCTGATTATTTGGATGTGAAAAACAATATTTCTGAAACTTCAGATAGTATTATGTTTGATAATTGGATTAATGTTAATTAAATTAATGATATTTAGATGTTGTCATTCTGAGGGTGTAGACCAGCAAGACACCTGAAAAATAGGGCTAGGACATCTTTCACAATCGTCAAGGATGACAGCGTCGGGGTTTGTAAATAGTCTGTAATCATGAACCTTTGTATGATATTGAAAGAGGTGGACTATGTTAAGAAACAAAAATGGGTTTACTTTAATAGAACTGATGGTGGCTCTGGGACTTAGTGTATTAGTCATTTCATTGGTAGTAACTTTTTTTGTTACAAACATAAAAACATACAAAGTATTAAACGATAATGCAGAGCTGCAATTTCAGGCACAATATATATTGAATTTCATGTCGGACAAAATGATGGAATCTGAAGGCATTTCCTTAATGAAAAATTCACTGAACTACTATTCCATGACAGCAGTAAGAGCTGCAGAATTAGAGCTTCCTGCTGACAAAATATCATTTAGATTTGGTGATGAGGAAAGTGAAAATTATGTGTTTCAAATAGTAAACAAAAATATTCGTTACGGCAGCGGAAATAAAGACATAAATCCCACTGTGGAGCTTGGCAATTATGTTAAAGCAATGCACATATCACTATTGAAAAACGATAGTTTAATAAATGTCAAGGTTTTTAAAATCACTCTGTTTCTTGAAAAAGGAAATCAGTCATTTGAAGCAAAGCAAGTTGTATGTTTCAGAAACAATAATTCTGTTCAGTAGTGTGTTTGTAAATTTTTTAAAAGATTGTTCAGCCCATTGTAATTATTTTATAAATAAATAGTCATTGCAATAAAATAAATACATTGACAAATACTGAATTAATTTATAAAATAAGCTATGGTATATTTTAGGTGGACTATGAGTAAAAGCGGGTTTACCCTAATAGAAACGATTGTTACAATTTTCATATTGATTATTTTGATTTCATTAGCTGTCCCTAAGCTTGATATGGATTTTGCATATATGGACAAGATGGCTAATGAATTTGCCATGGATGTAAGATATATTCAGATGGAAAGTATGAAAGTACCCGGAGCGGAGTATAATATTCGAATAAACATGGCTGAAGGCTATTACAATGTTGATGTTGATACTGTCACGGTCAAGACAGTCAGATTCAAGAAAAGATATAAAATAAGCTACAGCAACGTTAATATGAATTCAATCGGATTTACATATGAAGGGATGCCTGTTAATGCAGGTACATTTTCTATATTGGATACCAAATCAAATGAAAAAAAAGAAGTATCAATAGTTCCAACCACAGGAAGAACTATAATTAAAGAATAAGCAGCAATGTGCTGGTTATAATATACATAAAGGAGGAGACACTAACAATGATTACAGCAAGTGATTTTAAAAAGGGTATTACTATATCTTGGAATAATGGATTATGGCAGATAGTAGATTTTCAACATGTTAAACCTGGAAAGGGAGCTGCCTTTGTTAGAGCTAAATTAAAAAACATAATCTCAGGAGCTATAAGAGAGGAAACTTTCAACCCTACAGAAAAATTTCCGCTGGCGCGTATTGAAACTAAAGATATGCAATATTTATATAATGATGGACAATTGTATTATTTCATGGATCCAGAATCATTTGAACAAATTCCGTTAAACTATGACCAAGTTGAGGAAGCTATTAAATATTTGAAAGAAAATGATTTTGCACAGATGAGATTCTATGAAGGCAAACCATTTGAAGTATCAGCGCCAAACTTTGTTGAACTTGAAATAACTGAAACAGAGCCTGGATTTAAAGGAGATACTGCACAAGGAGCAACTAAGCCTGCTACAACTGAAACCGGTGCTAAAATAAACGTACCGCTTTTCGTTGAGATAGGAGATAGAGTGAAGATTGACACCAGAACCGGTGAATATCTATCAAGAGTTTAGGAGGTAAGATATGGATTTTTTGTATGAAAAAATTTCTTATTTGAGAGGTTTAGCTGACGGTTTAGACGTTAAGGCTGACACTAAAGAAGGCAAATTATTTAATGCGTTGATGGATGTTATCGAAGAAATAGCTGACGGTATGAGTGACATAGTTGAAGAGCAAGATGAAGTAAATGAGTACTTAGATTTATTAGATGAAGATTTATCAACCGTAGAAGAAGAATTGTTCGGTGATATGGAAATCGACGAAGATGATTACGATGATGATGATTATGACTTCGATTTCGATGACGAAGATGAATTTGATGAAGACTTCGATGATGAAGATCATTGTGGTTGTGGTTGCGAAGAAGAATAATAATAATTTGCAAAAAAGCATTTCCAATTTGGAGATGCTTTTTTAGTGCAACAGTTAATTTCAAAAATATGTGCTGTGTTACTCCAGCCCGGGCGGACACAAGGTCCGCCCCTACGTTTCGGTGAAATAGAATATATGAGAATTGATTACGGCCAGATTTCTGCAGGGTCAACTCCGTAAATTTGAACAACTTCAAACAAATCACTGTTGGCAATGTCCTTTGGTGTTACAAGCCATGAACCATCATAGTCAACATCGTATCCCTTCTGCATGAACGGATACCACACAAGATGTGAGCACTGGGTGCTCTTGAGTTTTTCAGGAACAGGATTTTTGCTGCTTAAAAGACCAACAAACAATCCGTAGGGAACATCATTTAGATTATTTTTTGCGAACTCTGCTATTTCATCCAATGTTTCCTGTGAAGTGTCTTTCAGCTTCAGCATCATGAATGAGGGGTAAACTCTCCATTTGTTGATGTTTTGAAACATTGTGTTTGTTCCCAGTATTACTGCTTCAAGAGTTTCTCCTCTTTCTGCGTCAGTTATTATGGCTGCATGTCCATGGCGCCAGCCAAGAGAATGGGTTGCCTTTGTTATGAGAACATATCCGTTTTCATAGGGCGCAAAGTTAAATCCATACATTGGCTTTCCTTCATCATTTACTATTGATTCCTGATTTGTGATTATTCCTATGGGTTCGCATAAAACTTCATTATCTCTGAAGAATATTTCCTGAAACTTAATTATTTCAGATTTTCCATCAGATTTTTTCATTAGCTCGTCTACAGCTGTTTTGCCTAGGCCTGTCTGATAAAAAAGCTGCTTGTAATCTTCCTCTGTTAAAGTTTCCTTTTCTAAAATGATGCTTATATCTTCCTTTTGATAGTCCGGGCGAATATATCCTGAGGGCTCTATAACTTCTTCTAATATTGCAATTGCAGCAATAATAATTAAAATTGCTGATACTACAGCAATTAACTTCTTATGTTTAATTTTTTTTATCATAATATGTCCTTTTCGTTTATTAAGCAAAAGTTGATTTCACGCGGAACTGTTGTTATTGCACAATTCAATTCTTGTATATCAATTATATATCAACATGAAAATATTGCAATGTAAAATATTAGAATGTAAAGTTTAAAAATATTAGAATGTAAAGTTTAAATAAATTTCTACATAAAAATTATAGTTCAAGCTGTTAAAATTTCATTTGATATGTTATAATATATATCATTTAAAAATGGAGGATTCTAATGAACAAATATAAAAGAGCAGGCAACTTCACAAGAGCCGTATGTTTCATTTTAGCCTTTGGTATGATAATAACCACATTTATGAGCATGCTGATTTACTTTTTCTAGGAAGTGAAATATGAAGAATATTGTTGATAAATTAAATAAAGAAGAACTGGCACACCCTTTGGATGAACAGCCATTATACCATAAAAACTGTGCAGAGATAATGCTGATGGCCGCTGATGAACAGTACAAACTGGGACTTGATGAAAGATTTTTTAAGGCTGTATGCCCATTTGGCGGAGGTTTTCAGACAGAAAACACATGCGGAGCCCTTTTGGGAGCTTTAGCAGCAATTGGGTTGATGTACACTGAAGAACGACCTACAACAAATGATAAGATGAAAGAAAAAACAAAACAATTTGTTGCAGAATTTGAAAAAGAATTCGGAGCTTTGGACTGTGCGAATATCAAAGCTCATCACAGAAGTGAAACAGAAGGATGTGCTCCTGTGAAGATAAGAACTGCAGAAGTGTTTGAAAGAGTAATCAATGATTAACAGGTGAATATGGAATACTATGACTATTTAAAAGAAATTAACGGCGTAAATCTGAACAGTCAGCAAATGGAAGCTGCTTCATTTAATAAGGGAAACGCCCTTGTGCTTTCAACGGCTGGTTCAGGAAAGACTACCGTAACAATTGCCAGGGCCGGACGATTGCTGTATGAAAACAAATGCAGCAGAAAAGTTTTGACAATTACATTTTCAAAAATGGCAGCCAATGACATGAAAAACAGGTTTCAATCTTATTTTGGCAGCGTGTATAAATCAAAAACCGAATTTTCAACCATTCATGCCTTTTCTTATAAAATTGTGAAGAGCTTTTACAATAGAAAAGGCATTGATTTTGAACTATTGACCAAAAGTTATCACATCCTTGGAGAAATACTCAAATCTCATTATTCAAAATCTTATTTCAATTATGTAAGCGATGAAGAAATTGAAAATTTGTCATCAGCCATTGGTTTTGTAAACAACATGATGATAAATCCAGCTGAATACAAAGACTACGGCATAGAAATAAAAGGTTTTGACACCATTTACGAAACATACCGCACGTACAAATCAAAAAACAGGCTTATTGATTTTGATGATATGCTTCTTTTTGCTTACAAAATTATCAAAGGTTCAGATTATTACAGGGATTACATAAAAAATACTTACCAGTATGTGCAGATAGATGAAATGCAGGATACTTCAAAGATACAGCATGAACTCATAAAGCTTATAACAGATGACAATTTGTTCATGGTAGGAGATGACGACCAGGCAATTTATTCATTCAGAGGCAGTTATCCGGATTTCATGTTAGAATTCAGGGACATATACAAGGACGGCAAAGTTTTTTATCTTAACAACAATTACAGGTCAGATAAGAACATTGTGGAAGGTGCAAGGCACTTCATAGAAAGAAATAAAAAAAGATATGCAAAAGCAATCAATACAGACAATGAAAGAATAAATGAAATAAATATAATTCGTGTCAAAAATAGAGCCGAACAGGCAAAACTCATAACTGAAGCACTTTTGCAAGCAAATGACCAGACAGTTGGCATTTTGTTCAGATATAACATGTCTGCCATGATTTTGGCCAACAATCTCAATGAAAATAAAATAGAATTTTATATTAAGGAAGACAAAACAAAATTTTTCAGCAGCCCGGTTTTATATGATGTCATGGCATTCATAAATCTGGCTCTTAATCCTAAAGACAGAGATGCCTTTGCAAGGATATACTACAAAAGCTACACATATTTTTCAAAAGGTATGTGCAAGATTGTAACTGACAGCCCCAGAGAGGATCTTACAGTCTTTGATATTCTCGATAACTACAGGTATTTTGATCACTACGTATATGATAAAATACATCAATTCAAAATTGACATCAATTATTTGAACAAATTGAGACCAATGGATGCAATTCGTTTCATTAAAATGGAACTGGAATATATAAATTACCTGGAGAGAATGCAGGAGGAAGGGCGGAATAACATGTCAAATTCTCTTCACATTCTGGAAATACTTGAAGAGATAGGTTCTTACTGCAAAAATATAAGGGAATTTATAGATAAAATCAACAACCTTCAGGAAGTTATTAAAAATGCTTCTGAAAACAAAAATGCCAATGTGACACTTACAACTATTCACAGTGCCAAGGGACTTGAATATGATCATGTGTACATGATTGACAACATAAGCGGTGAATTTCCTTCAGAGAAGAAAAACATGTCTGAAGTAGAATATGAAAAAATTCTTGAAGAAGAAAGACGAATTTTTTACGTGGGAATGACAAGGGCAAAAAAAGTGCTTAATATCATTGTCCCAGGCGCGCCGTCACTTTTTGTGAATGAACTGATTCAATCAAACAAAAAAAACAATGCATAGCATAAAATGTCTAAAAATTTCCATAAAAAGTAAATTTATTGATTATTTTTTATTGAAAATATTAATAAATAATTATATAATGTAATATATTGTAAGGCTAAAATTGGGGGACACGGTATGAAACTTTACATTAATACATTGGGAGAATTTGATATAAAAGCAAATGGACAGTCAATGCTAAAAGAATCCAGCCGCACATACAGAATATACAAACTTTTTGAATATTTTCTTACTTTTAGAAACAAAAAGCTGCTGCCGGATACAATCATTGATAATTTGTTGTCTGAAAGCGATTCCGACGACCCTAAAAACATGCTCAGAACGCAGATTTTCAGACTGAGAAAAATAATCAAGATGTTGCTGCCTGATGGTATTGATGCAGAGGAATATATAAACATCAATTTCACTAATGGTTATTATTGTCTTGAAGTCGGTGAAAATACTGTTGTTGATATTGATGAGTTTGAAAGGCTGATCTGTCAGGGCGATGCAGAGCGAACTACAAATGTAAACAGTGCAATAGAGCTTTACAAAGAAGCCCTAAGCCTTTATAAGGGATTATATTTATCTGACAATGCATATGAAGTATGGCTGGTTCCAACCAGGAACTATTATCAAAGGCTGTATTTAAAAACATTGTTCAAGTTGTTTGAACTTTTGAAAGAAAGGGGAGGATATGAAGAAATCATAGCACTATGTGAAAAGGCTCTTCTTTCTGAACCTTATGAAGAGGAAATCCACATCAATTTAATAGAAGCCATGCTGAATCTAGGTCAATCAAAGGCTGCAATGAACCATTATGAATATGCATTAAACCTGATGGAAAGAGAAATGGATGCAAAACCATCCAAGAAGTTTATGGACCTGAAGAAAAAGATACAAAATAACTCTCACAGGAACACTGATATTGATTTAACTTCCATAAATATGCAGCTTGAAGACGCCGCAGAAAATGGTGCAATGCACTGCAATTTTGAATATTTTAAATTTCTTTTCAATCTTCAAAAAAATAAATCAATGAGGAATAACGAGTACGATTATCTTTGTATTATTAACTTTAATAAAAGTGGCATGTACAACCATGATGCACTGGCAAATATTTCAAGGGAATGGGTAATGCTGTTGACGACGACCCTGAGAAATGGAGATGTGTTTACATTCTGGAACGACAGTCAGATACTTATAATGCTACATGACGTAAGAGGAGACGGAGTGAGTATAATCGAAAACAGAATTGTAAATAATATGAAAAGTTATCTTAAAATAAATGAAAATGAAATAAATATGCTTTTTCAGCCATTAGTGTCTGAAAATACTTTGATATAAGTTACAGCCTCAATGAAGGCTGTTTTTTATTGGTACAAAATTTAATAAGTGTTCGAATGTGATTAAAATGCAATCGAAATGTAATTAAAATATAACTGCCAGATAATAGAAATGTAATTTATAGAATATATAATTAAGTAAAAATAAACTAAAAATATTTCATCCAAGGGGGTGATTTTATGGAATACCCTTCAAAAAATGATTTTTATTTAAAGTTTAAAGCCATATACAACAGAGAAGGAAATTTTATTGACTACGAACTGGTATATGTTAGCGAAACTTTTTATAAAGCTGCCAATATTATTCCCGATAGAATTTTGGGCAGGAGATTTTCGGAGATTGTTGTTGATTATGCAAATCAAATTGGATTTAGAGAATTATATTTTAATATGATTCCAAAGTCAAAATGTAAATTTGAACTTTTTATCAAAGAAATTGAAAGATGGTATCTTATTAACATGTTTTCAGACAAGAGCAGTCAGGATGATTTTCTGATAATATACTATGTTGACATAACATTTATTAAACAAAATATTCAATACACTTACAGTCAATCGGAAAACGAAAATAATATCAAAGATGTAAAGAAACTATATTATAAAGATAAGCTGACAGGATTGTACAATAAAAATTTCTTTGAAGAAGAACTTTCGAGACTTGATACTAAAAGACAGCTGCCTATAAGCCTTATAATGGGAGACATAAATGGTTTAAAGCTCATAAATGATGCTTTTGGTCACAACATGGGAGACAATGCTCTTAAAAAGGCAGCTGAAATCATGACCGGCTCCTTCAGGGATGAAGATATTATCAGTAGAATCGGCGGAGACGAATTTGTTGTGCTATTGCCGAAAACCACAGGCGAGACTGCTATTGATATAGTTGAAAGAATAAAGGAAAAGTGTGACATAAATACTCTGGATTACGTTAAAATCAATATCAGTTTTGGGGTTGCCACAAAGGAAACAGTGGATGAAGACATTCAAAAGGTATTGAAAAAAGCTGAAGACAGAATGTATTTTAAAAAACTTAAGGAAAGCAAGGAAGCAAAGCTTTCAATGATTAAGTTTCTTAAGAGCAGGCTTGAAAAGATCACATATGAAACGAAATCTCATTATGAAAGACTCAAAGGTCTCACTATGATGATGGCAGAGGCCTTACAGCTGACAGAAGCTGAAAAAGAAGATTTAAAATTATTGTGTGAATTCCATGATATAGGAAAAATCGGCGTGTCAAGAAACATTCTTCAAAAAGTCGGAACATTGAACAATGAAGAATGGGAAACAGTGAAAAGACACAGCGAAATCGGTTACTATATTGCTAGGGAATTTCGTGATGCTTCTCATATAGATGAATTAATATTAATACATCATGAACGATGGGACGGAAAAGGATATCCTGGCCTTTTCAAAAATGAGGAAATTCCTGTTGTGGCCAGGATATTTGCCATTGCTGATGCATATGATGTAATGGTTAATGACAGACCATACAAAAACATAATGTCTAAAAAGGATGCCCTTCAAGAAATAAGTGAAAAATCAGGTAGCCAATTTGATCCAGGAATTGCACAATTATTTGTTGAATTAATGGAAAAATAGGAATAAATTGTATAAAAGTTCGTTATTTTAACATAATATAGAATAATAGCAATTTATGTTTAAGGACTTGAGATTTGTGGTATCTATAGTACATGAAGCTAAATAAAATTGTATATTGGCAAACCTATTGAAAGATAGGGATGCAAAGCCTTGAAGTCTAAAGCATTATGCTATGACCGTTCAGCTGCAAATTAATTTAAAAAATTATTTTGCAGTTTTTTTTTGAAATTAATATCTGCTACGGATTAATTAATTACAGCTATACTATTTAAATATAGAATATAGTTTAGATTTGATATCCTTGCAATAGCAAAGTTTAAGCTTTAAATTAGCTAGTAACAGCTACCTTTATTTGGGGGGATAGTTGTTTCTATATATAATTGATAACAAAAAGAAAGGGGGTGTAACATTGATGGTTATTGATTATTTGTTCAACAAAAAGAAAAAAAGTGTAGAATCAATAATTCTAAAGAAAGGAGGACAAATCATGAATAAACCTAAAATGTTTAAAAAAGTAATTTGTTTTGTAATCGCTTTGATGATGCTAATGCCGAGTATGCCTAATTTAGGAAATGTGGTTTTTGCAACTGATGAACCTACAGCGGCAGATATAGTTCTAACTAAGACTGCTACAGCTGTTCCATCACTGGAAAATACCTATGAAATTAGATTAAGTGTACTTGGTAGAAATATTGTCACAGCAAAAAAATCTGATGTTATAATTGTAGTCGACAACTCTAACAGTATGCACGATACAAGTGATGGAGGAAAAACTTTATCACAAATAACTAAAGATGCTGCAAATGCTTTTATTGATGGGGTGTTGACAACTGCAAACAGTTCGACCGGAAACATTAGAGTCGCCGTTGTACAGTATGGCACAAATGCCAGAACACGAAATTTTACAATCAACGACTGGTCAAATACTTGGAGTGATGGATTGACTCTCAATGGCAGTGAAGTATATACATCAGACAATGAAAGTGCAAAAAATGCTATTAGCAGCGCAACAACTGAGTTTTACTATGAAACTTCTGGTGGTACAAATACTGAAGGTGGTTTCTTAATGTCATCTAAGGTAGCAGGTGTGAAAAGGGCTGACGCTGATAGTATTGTTATATTTATGACTGATGGTATGCCTACGTATAGATATAACAGTAGTGGCCAAGCAAGCTACGATGATCATGGAGATGCTACTTCAAAAAGCGAATTAAATGAAGCTATATCAGCTGCGCAAGCACTTGATGTCACAAGCAAAATTTATACGGTTGGATTACTGAGTGCTTTTTCAAGTACCAGCAATGAGGCTAAATTAGCATCGAATTTGTTAAGTATAACACCTAAGACATACACTAGTAATGACAACACAAAAAATATTATGGGATATGTTGATTACAGTTCAAGATGGGCATCAGCTACTAGCTACTCAGAAGCATATTCTCCGATTTTTTCAGGAGTTAATGTTTCTGATAAAATGCAACAAATATATAACACTTTAGCTGATACGATTAATGCTATGGCAACAGGAACAGTAGTTGATATAGTGCCTGCAAACTTTGAATTGACAGTCGATTCAATATCAGATCTTAATGCAGCTGGAGCTACTGTTGTATTAAATGGTGATGGTACCACAACAATAACATATCCAAATGTGGAATCAAGTGAAACTATAAGAGAACTGCAAGTGTTTACAGTGGTAGCAAAACCTGGTTACTATGGTACTTCATTTACAAATGAATCTGCTGTCTACAACTATACATTAAATACATCAGCTGGTGGAACTGGTACAAAAGAATTTCCAAAGCCTGTAGTTAAGTTAAATACTTCAGCTTATAATGACAGCTACACTGCATATATGGGCGAGCAATTAACTGTTACTCAGGCAAACAGCATTTTTAAACAATGACGGGACAATAAAATTAGATGATGATAGTTACGCGATTACACCATTGGCAGTATACACAGATTATGTTGGATCAAATATAACAACCACAGCCGGCGGAAATGTAGTAATCAATTCTGATGGATCGTTTTTATATACTCCGCTGCCAGGATTTTCTGGAATTGATACGTTTACTTATGAAAATTTTGTAAATGTATATAAAGTTTCAGGAGCATTAAATGGTGATTATTTATCGAATTTTGCAACTGTTACAATCACGGTTGTAAAAAATCCACTTGTTTCTGCTAAGATAGTAAAAGTAGACCAAAATGGCAACCCATTACAAGGAGCTACATTTGCTGTTGACAAACAAAGTGGTGGTGAAAGAGTAGTAGAAGGTGCGGCTGATGAAGGTGTAGGCATGAACGAATTTCCGTTTGCTATAGACACATCAAATAACAGTGCATATATAGTGAAGGAGATTGTAACACCAATCGGCTATGTAAAAAACTTACAGTTTAATGTTAAGTTGAGTACAGATGGTGTTCAAATTATTGGAAATCCTGTTGTATTTCCAGATGGAACAGTGTATGTAGATGAAAACAATCCTAATACTATCATAGTAAAAAATATAGTAGATCAAGACCAGAAGTTTGACTACACAGTAAAATACTATATAGACGGAACAACAACAAACGTACCGGGTATAACACCTAATCCGTTAACAGGAGAAGGATACCTGAACGAAGTAATAACAATAAATCATCCAACAGTAACAACAGGCTACAAAGTGAAGGCGTCACAGCCAACAAGCCTGACAGTAACATCAGATGGTTTAGCAGAAGCTATAGTATACTACGAAGTAGATCAAGACCAGAAGTTTGACTACACAGTAAAATACTATATAGACGGAACA
>VSSQ01000959.1_pt1 | contig 12987 bp, 13 predicted proteins | sample 4763081 | NCBI WGS metagenome assembly VSSQ01 (sample SAMN12137344, study PRJNA551015) | bioreactor metagenome | isolation source: SDC9 anaerobic chlorinated ethene degrading culture | place: USA: Knoxville, Tennesee | collected 2015-01-01
ATACCTGCCTGTCACGCAGGGGGTCGCGGGTTCGAGTCCCGTCCATACCGCAAAAGATTAAGCCAATTATCAATAATACTGATAGTTGGCTTTTTCCTTTATAAATCTTTCCCCTCCTTTTCCCCTCTTTTTTTTAAAAACAACAAAAAAAGGGGCATTTGCCCCCTCTTTGTATCGTTTGTTTTGCTCATCTATTTTCCTGGATCATCTCCTTTGGCCATATCTCTGTAAATGTTTGTTCTTTTCAAATATCGCTGAGGTTTTAATCTAACTCTCTTTGATACTTTTTTAACTATTTATCTTCTCCCCTTGCTCTTCTTATCTGAGCCATAAATTCCTTCAAAGGCTTTTGTTTTGATTTTTCAGGCTCTTCATTTATCGCTACATTACTCAGCTTGGGTAATATGTAACTCAATAACTTCTCCATCATCATTAACCTATCTTTAGGCTCTAATTGCTCAAAATCCTCAGCAAATTGGTCCAGGTTATTACTGAGTAACTGTTTTATATACTCTCTTAAATCGGTTGTTATCCGGTTTGGTATGCCCTTTGGTCTGCCATTGGGGTTGTTGGTTTTTCCTTTTGTCTTTCCCATAATTTAAAGATTAAAAAAATCATTTTGTTACCATTTTTTGGTAACATTTACCACTTATTATAAGCCTATACATACGCCCCAATGTTTTTAATCTCATTATCTAACTCCTTAATTAAATCATCGGGCACAACATAACCGGCTTTATTTGATATTTCTTTTATCTTATTCTTTAACCTGGTGTAATTCTTTCTATCCTCAAATACTTTAGCCTCTTTTAAAGCATCAAAATAGGCTTTTATCTGCTCTTGGTCGCTTTGGTTAATAAGTAACGCCATCAATACCTCTTTGGCATCTTTAACTGTCTTTATATTGCTCATATCGTTTAATGTTAGTTTGTTTTGTTTTGATATTGAAAAATAAGTATCCTGGTACATTTTTATTGCTGAACTATAAAACTGCTCTTCTGATAATGTAGAGGCCGTTACCTCATTTCTTTTAAACAGGGTTGGTAAACGCCCCTTTAGCCTCATCTCATACCTTAACAAATTAGCATCTTCCAAACCATTGGGCACAATCATTTTTTTTGCCTTTGCTTCTGCAATCTTATCATAAAAACTAAATACCTTTTGTTGTGCTTTAGATCTTGGTTTGTAGTATAATGAAGAGGCTGTATAATTGCTTCTCTCTAATCTTGGCATATCTCCAAGCTTCTCCAGGTACCTATAAACAGGGTACTGCATATTATAATTGGCACCAAACTCCAGGCTCAAAACTTTTGCCTCTTTAATATTAAAATGTAGTTTGTCCCCTATCTTCTCAAATGCTTGGGGCGTTGTTTGCCGGTTTAATGTATAAATGTTGCTCTGATATAAAAACTTTGGTAAACTGCCCTCAATAGATAAACCGCTTTGAAATATGTTAAGCCTTAAGCCCTCTAAATACCCAAATACTTTTACCTCTCTTGTGTTAAGGTCTGTTTGCTCTTTGGCTGTGTCCAATAGGTTTATGATATTAGGGTATTGCTCCCCAATATCAAACCTATTAACCCAAAGTTTTACCTTATCGTACATTGTTACCAAATTTTGCCCACAAATACATATTATTATAAAGCATCTTATTTGTTTGCCTGCTCTCTTAAGGTGCTTAACTCCTCATCAAAACCGCCCATTAAAAGCTGTTTGCAATATGTTGAGGCAAGTATTTTTGCACCCTCTAATACTATTAATTCTATTGAGGTTGGTATGCCCTGCTCCTGCAATACATTACTTGCTATAAATAAATAGCCATCTTCTTTATAATTATAAAAAGGGTTAGGCTTATTGTCTTTAGAAAATAGCTTTTCCCCATAAGGATAACCATATGCAAAACCGCTTAACTTACCATCAATAAAATAATCCTTTAAGCCTGTAAAATTGATACTGCCCTTTGCCTGCAATCTCATTGCCGGTGCCTTATCTCCCTCCTTTAGCTTTTCCATTAGGTAAAAAGATACTTTGCCATCTCTTCCCCTTAAGGTGTCCATTGGTGGATAATATCCGGCTTCTTTTAAAATTGAATATTTGGGCGTTTTTTTGCTATTGGCATCATATACCAACAAAGCATAATACCTTATAACCGGTGTTGCCATTAGTTGGTAGAATTAGTTAGTAAATGCTCAATATCTGATTTTCTGTAAAGGCATCTTTTACCGCTCCTCATCGGTGCCAGGTAGCCCCTTTTTTCCCATCTCCAAAGGGTTGCCCTATTCTTAACCTTAAGTAAAGCCATAGCCTCCTCAATAGTCAATAAAGCATCTTCTTTGCTCTTCCTTACCCTCTCTGTTGCCTCTTCTTGGGCTGTGTCAATAAGGTAACGCCCAAACTCCATTAGGTCGCTACTTTTAATTGTTAGGGTAAAATCTACTCCGCTTTGAATAATCTGTAATAATTCCATTTCTATATAATTTGTTTTTAACCCTCCCCCCGTTGGTAGCTACTTCAACGGCTTTTTTGGTCTGAACAAATATATATACATAATGCACTATAACTCAACTTAATACACTTGTTTAATTTTGTTTTACAAACAAATACAAAAGGCACAAAAAAAAGGTGCAACTTAAAATTGCACCTCATCTTTGTATTTAGTTATCTATGAGATGGTCTAGTTTTTCAGACAGTTTTTTATTGAATTTTTAATTTATTCGCGTAAGTAGCTCTTTGACAAATATATAAATTTTAAATTAGGAGTTATGCCGCTTTGTTGAATATTTTTGCCGGCGTTGTGTAATCCAGGCTTGAATGCTCTCTCAAATTATTGTAAAAATTTACAAACTCGCTGCAGCACCTATGCAAATCTGTACCATTCTCAGGGAGTTCTAAATATATTTTATCATATTTGATAGTCCTGAAAAACCTCTCTACAAATGAATTGTCTGTAGCTCGTCCTTTCCCGTCCATAGATATTTGTATATCTTGGTCTTTAAGGAAACTAATATATTCTTCAGATGTAAACTGACTTCCCTGGTCTGAGTTGATTATTTTGGGAGAGCCATATCTTAGAATGGCATCAGAAATTGTATTTACAACCCACTCAGCTGTCATTGTATTTGACAAACTCCAACCCACAAGATATCGACTGTAGATATCAATTATTGCAAAGAGATACATATAACCCTTTTTAAGAGGGATATAGGAGATATCAATTGCCCAAACATGATTGGTTTCATTTATCGGTAAGTTTCTCAAAAGGTAGGGATACTTGTATTTAGCCGGATCACAAAATGTTGTTCTGGGCTTACAATAAATGGTCTTTATACGCATCAAACGCATTAGAGAACGTACCTTGTATCGACCAATGTTGAAGCCCAAACGTTTTAAAGCTTGATACATTCTTCTGGTCCCTCTGGTTGGATCTTCAGTATAAAGAAAATCAATGTTTCTCATTATTTCAAGCTCTAAAGAACTCGCAACGGATGGCGTATAATAAAGAGAGCTTCTGCTGATGTTGAGCAACTCACATTGTTTGCAAAGAGAAAGCTCCGCGCTCTCTTTTTCAATCAGATTCTTCCGCTGATCCATAGGAATCATAGTACTTTTTTTTTGAGCCAATCGTTTTCTACCTTTAACTGACCTATTTGTTTGAAAAGTTCTTCCTTTTCCTTTTCGGCGTCTTGAATAGTCTTTTTGTCCTCATTCCCTTTGCTGAAAACACTTGCTGCATTTTCCAGAAACTCTCTTTTCCAAATGGAAATCAGATTGGGGTGTAATTCAAACTGTTCTGCCAGCTCGCTAAGAGATTTGTGTTCTTTAATAGCCTCCAAAACTACCCGGGCTTTGAATTCGGCTGTGAATTTGCGTCGTGATCTTTTCATAATGACAGAAATTTAATTGTTTATTAATTCCTGTCCAAAATTTTTAGACCATTACAGAGTAGGGATATGCTTGTCCATCTTAATGATAGCCTCAGGAGGTGTTAAGGTTACAACGGACTTAACACCCTCTAAGCTATTCAATGCTTTTTCTACTTTACTTAAGCAACCATGACATGTCATGTTGCCGATTTTAAATTTATGTGTCATAACCTATCGGTATTTGCAGCAATCAGGTAAAGCGTTGTAAGTTGCTTGGTCTGCTTTGTATTTATCGGTGTCGTGACCAACTTTAGCCATAGCCTTACTGATAGCGTCTATTGATGTTTTCGATGATTCAAAATTAACATGTAACTGTTTAGCATTTTGATCCCAAGTTGCAGTGGTAACTCCGGCAATTGTCTTTGCTGCCGTTTCAATTCGTTCCTTACACATTTCGCAACTGCCGTTTACATTTATCGCAGCGTGTTCTGTCTTAGCATTACTCTTGCTTGAAGTTCCACCTGACATATCATGTCCTTCATGCCCGGTCATTGGTTGTGATGCTTCATTGTTCATCATACTTCTTTTGCCTTCAAGTTGTGCGCTTGCATCAATAGAGAATACACCGTTTGTAACTATTCTTTCGCCTTCTGTTAAACCTTCTAATACGACATACGAATCGCCCAGTGACGGCCCGAGTTCAATTTCACGCAGTTTGAAAATAGGGGAATTGCTATTCGCCTGTTTAACGTAAACAATTGAGCGTTTCCCTGTCCAAAGTATAGCTGTTTTTGGAATCACAATTTCATTCTTCAATTGTTTTAGCGGAGCATTTACTATCGCGCTTGCATACATTTCGGGCTTCAATTCCATCCCGGGATTTGATGTTTCCACTCTGACTTTTGCAGTACGTGTAGTTTTATCTATAATAGGGTCAATAAAGGATATGTTGCCAGAAAACTTTTTGCCCGGAATAGCCTGTAGGGTAAATTCGAGCTTATCGCCAACCTTAAGAAATGGCAGGTCAACTTCATAAGCATCAAACATTGCCCACACTCTTGATAAATTTGCGATGTCAAATAATACACTTCCGGCTGTAATATAATCTCCCTGACTAACTTTCTTCGAAATAACAATCCCGCTTGTATTTGCCTTAATATCAATATTCGGCGATACATTACCCGACGTTTCGATTTTATAAATCTGCTCATCTGTTAATTTCCACAATCTTAACTTTTCTTTTGCAGCTTCAACTAATCTCGGCTGAGTTTCTTTCAGTTTAATTGCCTCCAACAATTCTTGTTGAGCATTTAGCAGGTCGGGAGAGTAAATGGTTGCAATGGTTGCCCCCTGTCTTACACTTTCTCCTGTAAAGTCAACATACAATTTCTCAATACGCCCTCCGACATGTGCCGTTTGTGATTGAAGGCTTCGTTCATCAGGCTGGATTGTTCCGTACAAAGACACTTCTTTAATCGGCCTTTCTCGGCTCACTACAGAAGTTTGAACATTAGCAAGTGCCGCAGCTTCCTCTGATAGTTCTATTGCTCCATCATCAGCTATATCACTTGAACCGCCTGTTCTTAAAGGAATTAAATCCATTGCACAAATAGGACATTTGCCGGGTTTGTCTTGTTTTATCTGTGGGTGCATCGAGCATGTCCAAACTTGGTTCTCTACAACTTCTTTATGTTCGCTTTCATCATGTCCACTTGATGAGCCTCCAAAAATGAGCCACCCAACGAACAGTCCTATCAAAAGCAATAAAGCATATCTTAAATATTTGCTTTTGAATATATTTTTGATCTTTTCCATAATTATTCTTTTTCTGTATTTGATATTAATCTTTGTAATGATGCAATCATAGTATTATACTCAGCAATTGCTTCCGATTGTTTCAATTGATAATCAAGAAGCTGTCGTTGAACTTGCATAACATTTGTCAAATCGCTTTTACCTGAAATAAATTCCTGTATAATGATGTTATAAGTTGTTTGAGCAAGTTCCGTTTGCTTAATATAAAGCTCAATTTTTCTATCTGCATCGTTGATTTGATGTTTAACAGTGTAATACTGAGCTTCCAACTCCTTCTGTGTGTTAGCGTACTTTTCCTGACTTGATTGCCAATACAGCATACTTTCCTTTTGTTGTGCGTTGTATTTTTTTCTGAATATTGGCAGGGTTACCGATACCATAGGCATTATCATGTCTTTCCCATTCATATGTGTGATGGGAAGTCCCATACCATCATCCATTCTTTTATTAATCATGGTATAGTTAATACCAACACCAAACATCGGATAGCTCATCTTCTTATCCATTTCGCCTTTTGCTTTGTATGCTAACGATTCTTCTGTAATCATTTTCAGCATCGGATTATTATCCATAATGTTTTCTAATGTACTTTCTTCATTATCATAAACAAATGGTAGTTTTTCAAATCTATCTGGTATAACAACACTTTCATTAGCAGGTCGACTTAGAAGAGAATTAAACTTAGCTTTAGCTGCTATCATTTCAGAATTGATGCTTTTGATATTATTATCTAACTCAGCGATTTCCAACTGTATTCTTAATACATCGGACATGCCTGAGGAGGCTCCCCCCATGCCGCCACCGCCAGCAGACATACTCGCAGTGGTAGTCTGAGCAGCTTGTCCGCCTCCCATACCCATTCCTCCCATTCCTCCTGATGAGTTTGCGGCAACAGGTGTGGTTGAAGCAGAAGGGGTAGAAGCAGCTTTTGATGATGCTCCTGTATTTGAACTTGAGAATCTGCGTAAAGCCAACTCTTCGAGATGTGTCAAGATATCTTTATTAGCTTGCGTATTTACCAAACGTTGTTGAAGATTACACAAAACAAACCATTGATTATAAATTTCGAAATATAGATTATCTCGAGTTTCTCTGAACTTCTCGTATGCCATTTTTGACATATGTTGAGCCTCCGTTCTTGCAGCTTTTCGTGTACCAAACCAAGGAAACATTTGCATCAGCTTAAAATCGGCTACTTGTTTACCATCAATAATATCCATCGGTTGTAGAAAAAAACCTATTTCCAATTGTGGATCTGCAAATGCACCGGCTTGAGGTATTTTTTGAAGAGAAGCCTCATATACGGCAAATTCTGATTTCAACAAATGATTGTTATACGCTGCAATCCTCAAATAGTGCTGCAATGAATCAGCTTCCTGAGCATGGATGGTATTTGCACTAACTATTAATACAAACACTAAAATATATTTATTAAATATTATCCGAAGCATAATCATTATTATTTTCTGTGATTTCTTTTTTCTTTTCTCTCTTAATTGCCGATTCTCTCCACCAGCACTGAAATACCGGAACCACAAACATGGTCATGGATTGAATAAGCATACCTCCGAAGGTAGGAATTGCCATCGGAACCATTATCTCTGCACCCTTGCCTTGAGCCGTTAGAACAGGTAATAAGGCTATCAATGATGCAGCTGTTGTCATAGCTGCAGGACGTACCCTTTTGAGTCCTGCGGATACCACAGCTTCTCTGATAGCCTCCTTGGTTCTTGGGTTTCTTTCAATAAATGTATCATGTATATATGTTCCCATCAACACTCCGTCATCCGTTGCAACGCCAAACAGAGCAATAAATCCGACCCATACGGCAACACTTAGATTTATGGGATGCATTTGGAATAAATCCCGCATATTGGTTCCTGCCACTGCAAAGTTCATAAACCAATCCTGACCGTATAGCCATAATAAAATAAATCCTCCCGAAAATGCAACAAAAACTCCTGAAAAGTGGATAAGTGATGCGGTAACTGTTCTGAACTGAAAGTAAAGAACTAAGAGTACCATCATTAGCACCAAAGGAACAATTATCATTAAACGATTTGTTGCACGTTCTTGCTGCTCATAGTTACCTGCAAACTTATAGTTTACTGCTTCCGGTAGTTTTAATTCGCCTGAAGCTATTTTCTCCGAAAGAATTTTATCAGCTTCCTTTACCACATCAACTTCTGCCTTGCCCTGTAATTTGTCAAATATCACATAGCCCACTAAAAACGTATTTTCGCTTTGAATCATTTGTGCGCCCTTGGTGTAAATTATGTCGGCAAGGTCATTAAGCGGTACCTGAGCACCCGTAGCAGTTGGAACAAGCAACTTGCCTAATTCTTCCGGACTGTCTCTCAATTCCCTTGCATAACGTAAACGTACAGGGAAACGCTCTCTGCCTTCAACGGTTGTTGTTAGACTCATTCCTCCTACAGCCGCAGATAATATCTCTTGTAAATCACCGACATTAACGCCGTATCTTGCCATATTTCTTCTATTGAGCTTAATTTCAAGATAAGGGGCACCTACTGCTCTGTCGTAAAAAACGGAAGAACTGACTACGGATGGTACTCCTTTAAGCACTTGCTCTATGGCTTTTCCTCCTTCCTCAATCGACTCCAAATCCGGGCCGTAAACTTTTACTCCCATTGGTGCTCTCATTCCTGTTGAAAGCATTACAAGGCGAGCTTCAATAGGTTGCAACTTAGGTGCTGAGGTTAGTCCCGGCATGTGAGTTACATTCACAATTTCCTGCCATATATCATCCGTATTCCTGATATTAGGCCTCCATTGCCTGTAATAATCACCTCTTTTATCTTTAACCAAACTATCGACAGGTATTAATCTAAATCCGTCTTTTGGATTATAGGTATTTCCGCTTATCAGCAAGTATTCTCCTTTTGAGTTTGTCTTAAATCTTTGCCTCTGCCCGTCTTCATTAAGAGCGTATTCAGGTCGATAGTTGATCGTATTTTCAAACATTTGTATGGGAGCAGGGTCTAAGGCAGAGTTAACTCGCCCCCACTTACCGACTGCTGTTTCCACTTCTGGAATTTTAGCTAAACGTTTATCTAATAGCTCAATGAACTCTAAATTTTGCTCAATCCCTGTATGTGGCATACTTGTAGGCATCAATAAAAATGAGCCTTCATGTAGACTGGGCATAAACTCCTGACCAATGCCCGGAAATTTTTCGCTTGCTGCTTCCCAAAATGCTGTTTTTCTAAATTCTTTCCAACCAACAGTTTCAAAGCCTGTAGCAACAAAGCCAAACACTCGATTAAATCCGATCCAAATAACTAATCCAAAAACTACTACAGTTATTGGCAACATCATAAACTTGAATCTGTTTGCCAAACACCATCGTAGAATTTTTTCGTAAAAAACCACAATCGTCCACATTAACCCCATTACCACAGCTATGGCCAATGATACAAATACGATATTGACAAGCATTCCTTTTTCGGGGCCTAATGGTAGCCACGATTGAGCCAAAATATATGTAACGATAACCAGTGCAATGCCAATATTGATATAGTTGCTTAGATTTTTATTTTTCCATTTATGTGCAAATAAATTGTTTGCTCCAAGAGCGATTAAGCCTATCGCAAGTATATTACCATAAACAATTAAAAAGGCTAAACCGGCAGCAATCAGAATATAATTCAGTACTTTTCTGATTTTAGCAGAATTAATTTTGAACGAAAAAACGAAATAAGCAAGCGTTGGAAGTATTATCAATCCCAATACAAATGAAAAACCGAGAGTAAAGGTTTTTGTATAAGCTAAAGGAGCAAACAATTTCCCTTCCTGTGCTTCCATTGCAAAAACGGGTAAGAAGCTAACAATAGTAGTCATCATAGCAACAGTTAATGCTCCTGACACTTCCCCAATAGCCTTTTTGATTAGTTGAAGTAATGGCTTCCCTTTCTTGGCATCTTTATTTTCAGGCATTTCCATATGCCGGATAATGTTTTCGACAAAGACTGTCCCCACATCAACCATTACCCCGATTGCAATTGCAATACCTGATAGTGCAACAATATTTGCACTTATGCCTGTATATTTCATCAGGATAAATGTGGCTAATACAGCTATCGGCAGTAAACTGGCAATGATGACTGAGGCTCGAAGGTTGAGAACCAATACTATGATTACAATAATACAAATAAGTATTTCTTCCATTAAAGAGCTTTCAAGCGTTCCTATTGTCTCTTTAATGATACCAGTACGATCATAAAACGGAACAACGGTTACTTTAGAAACCGTACCATCCTCAAGAGTCTTTTGAGGCAATCCGGCTTCCATCTCTTTTATCTTTTCCTTAACGTTGTTAATTACTTCTAATGGATTTGAACCATAACGTGCTACAACAACGCCTCCGACTGCTTCCACACCTTCCTTATCCAAACCGCCTCTGCGAGGTGCGGGCCCGAGTGTTACAAAAGCGACATCTTTTATCTTTACAGGAACTCCATTCCGAACAGTGACTACCGCTTCTTCAAGATCAGACACATTTTTAATATACCCAAGACCACGTATAAGATATTCTACTTTGTTTATTTCTACAGTTTCGGCTCCAATGTCAAGGTTGCTCTTTTGTACGGCATTCATTATATCCATTGTAGACACATTGAATGAGCGCATAGCATTAGGATCTATTTCTACTTGGTACTCTTTGACAAAACCTCCAACCGAGGCCACTTCCGAAACGCCCTTAGCTCCCGCAAGAGAGTACTTTACATAGAAATCTTGTATAGTTCGAAGCTCATCGGGATCCCATCCTCCGGCAGGCTTGCCTGTTTCGGGATTTCGACCTTCAAGAGTATACCAGTAAATTTGACCTAAAGCTGTAGCGTCCGGTCCTAAACTTGGTTGTACTCCTTCCGGTAAAGTTCCAGATGGCAGAGAATTTAATTTTTCCAGTATCCTTGACCGACTCCAGTAAAATTCAATGTCATCGTCAAAAATGATATAAATAAATGACATGCCGAACATGGAACTGCTTCGGATTGTTTTTACCCCCGGGATGCCTAATAATGAGGTAGTCAATGGATAAGTTATTTGATCTTGTATATCCTTTGGTGAACGCCCCATCCATTCGGTGGCAACAATTTGTTGATTATCCCCAATATCGGGAATAGCGTCAACTGCAACCGGATTACTTGGTATAATTCCTCCATGCCAACTGAATGGGGCAGTTGAAATGCCCCAAATAATTATTATTACAAGCAATAATATTGCAACTAACCGGTTGTCTAAAAAATAATCTACTATTTTCTTTAACATGATTCTTATTCGTTAGTTTTTCCTACAATGTTTCCACATGTAAGCATTTTATTTCCAAAATAAGGGTTCTTTATTTCTTTTTCAAGGCTTAACCAATTGGCTCCTTTGTTGTTCAGAGCCATTGAGCAATGAGCAATATACAGACCAACTTTAGATTCTTTTGCTAAAATAATATACTCCTCGCTTAACTTAGATAAAACAATCCGGGCAGCATCAATGTTTTTTGCCAAATAAATGTCTTTTGACAACTGATTGATTTTATGGTTTCTGGCTGTTTTTTCAATAGCTTGAGCTTCTGTTTTTACAGCTTCAAAGTCGGAACGGACAAAAGCATCTTTGAGTTTGAAATATTCAACAAAAAGTGCTGATTTAGTATGCTCAGCATGATTGTGTTCTGTTAGATTACCTTGCTTATGGGCTGAATGATCTCCATCTTTATGGCATGACGCCTTCTCATGTTTTTGCTTATTAGAACAGCATGACGATGAATTTTCTTTGTGTTCGGAATGAGAAGATTGAGCAAATGATTTTGTGCTGAATAGAGTAGAGAACAGGACTATACCTGTTATAATTATAATATTTTTCATTTTATCGAATTTTAATATGTTACAAATTATACAATAGAAATAGAACTCACATGAATCAACTTAATGTTAATTCAAAGAGTTAAATCGAGGTATAATTAATAAATCAAATTCGATATACGCAAATAAAGGCAAGCCTGTCCAAGACTTTTCTGAACAGAGTCTCAACAGGGATAAATCCCTCATCCTTTAAATCCGTACTGTGATCGGAAGTAATAAGCAAGTGTTGTTGTACAATAACAAACGCACTTATTATACTGAAATTGGAATTAACTTGTTGTGCTTGATAATTATCTGTAGATAGAACAACAGTATTATCATTGCAACATCCTGCTTCGTGTATGCCTTCGGTAGGCAATTCACCACAACAGTTTTTATCCTGAGTAGATTGAAAAGCGACTGAATTTAATTCGCCTTGGCAATAATGAAAATAGAGCACCGGTTGCACAGCTATAAGCAGTGTCAACAAAATCAGTGATATGGATGCTATTCTTTTCATTTTAAGTCATTAATATCTGGCAAATATACTTTAGACAATAACAGCACAAATGTAGGAATTGTTTACATATATGCTTTATATTATTTCTGTTTTCTTTTATAGCTTTTACAGCTTTGCTCTAACCTGACAAATATTAAAGATTTATATTTCATCTAAAGCCTTACGACTGTTGGGGTATACTTCCTTAAATTGACTTGGGGATAATTTCGTTAATTTTTTAAACTGAGTACTTAGATGTGCAACACTTGAATAATTTAGTTGGTCTGCAATCTCACTCAAGGTCAATTCTCCATATTCCAATAATTCTTTTACTTTTTCTATTTTTTGAGCAATGAAGTACTTCTCAATTGTTGTAGTTTCAACTTCTGAAAAAATATTCAACAAAGCGGCATAACTCCTAATTTAAAATTTATATATTTGTCAAAGAGCTACTTACGCGAATAAATTAAAAATTCAATAAAAAACTGTCTGAAAAACTAGACCATCTCAGTGTAACTTTGAACCTGAGTTTTATGCAGACAAATTGGTGTCAATAGCAGCCAGAGCCGCCAAAAAATAAGGCTAAAATGGAAACTAACCTAATTTGTATCCCCTAATGATCTTTGAGAGAATAATTCACTGAATAATAGCGAACTGACGGATTTAGTTCAAAATCCGTCCGGACCGCCAGAAGTAAGTCGATTAGCGACGAGTCGTTGAAATGTTGAAATACAGTTAGTTATGAGATACTAACCTAAACTGTACCCCCTAAGAGAAATCAAAGGGATAAGACATTGAAACAAAGCCAATTAAACCTTAAAGGTGGCTTTCCCGTCCATACCGCAAAACTTACTGGAATTCAGCAAGTTGCAAAAAAAAAGACCAAATCAGGAATTAATATCCGGATTTGGTCTCTTTTTTTTATAGCAAAAGTTAATGTTTAATGAAAGTACCG
>VSSQ01000961.1_pt1 | contig 12942 bp, 12 predicted proteins | sample 4763081 | NCBI WGS metagenome assembly VSSQ01 (sample SAMN12137344, study PRJNA551015) | bioreactor metagenome | isolation source: SDC9 anaerobic chlorinated ethene degrading culture | place: USA: Knoxville, Tennesee | collected 2015-01-01
CGTGGTTCCAAAAAGTAGACCACAAGTTCGGCAAAAGCCTTGTCATGCGCCGAGAAAGACGATACAATGAACTATAATTCGCAGAAAACTCCCCCTCGCGAATTCATTACAGCGTGTTGGCCGACAGCGCGCGGAAACGAGGCGAAGCTATGAGTTACCGTTTGTTTACCGACGCAACCAGCGACCTGCCGGTTTCTTTCGCCGAGCAGTATCACGTAACCGTCCTGCCGATGGGATTCACGATGGACGGCAAAGACTACAGCTATATCCCCGGAAACTCGGATATGCCAATTGAAACATTCTTTGCAAAGATGCGCGCGGGCGTGCCGGTCACCACGGCGCAGATCAATACGTATACCTTTTTAGAAGCGTTCGAGCCCGTGCTCAAGGCGGGCGAGGACGTACTCTATATCGGTTTTTCCTCCAAGCTTTCCGGCACCGTGCAGTCCGCGTTTACCGCCAAGGAAGAACTGGAGGCCAAGTTCCCGGGAAGGAAAGTCAACGTTGTGGACTCGCTTTCGGCGTCGCTCGGCGAAGGCCTGCTCGTTTACTACGCCGCGCGGAAAGCGGCGGGTATGAACCTTGACGAGCTTACCAGGTGGGTCGAGGAGAACAAACTCAAGTTCGCGCACTGGTTCACGGTAGATGATCTTGTCTACCTCAAGCGCGGCGGGCGCGTTTCGGGCGCTACGGCGGCCATCGCCACCATACTGAACATCAAGCCCGTCATGCATACGGACGACGGCGGGTACCTCACCGCGGTGAGCAAGGCGCAGGGGCGCAAGAAGTCGCTCCGCGAACTGTTCGACCATATGCAGAAAACCGTTCTTGAGCAGGAGACGGACACCGTGTTCATTGGCCACTGCGACGCAAAAGAGGACGCGGAATACGTGGCCTCCCTCGTGCACGGGCAGTACCCGAACATGCTGATTCATATCGACACCATAGGCACAAGCATCGGCGCGCATTCAGGCCCCGGCACGGTGGCGCTGTTCTTCGTCGCCAGCGAACGGTAACAGAATATCAAAGAACCGGACGGAAACCCGCCCGGTTTTTTTATAGACCATCCTCTGAGATAAATTGCGGTGATTCCAAAGGGGCGACTGCCCCTTTGGCGTACCCCCGTATTTACAAGCTTGAACTTGCGATTCAACCGAGAAACGGTTAGAATAAGAAGAAATGAACCCGTTGCCGGCTCTTTTTTCCGGCAACGGTTTTATCGTTTTTTTCGAGACGTCCTTTCTGCAGCGCGCGGCGCTTTGCCGCGGAGAAAACGAACGAATTTCCGACCAATTTGGAGGCCGAATGGAACCAGTCTACATTACCGGACATAGAAACCCCGACACCGACTCCATCGTTGCGGCAATCTCGTATGCAATCCTCAAAAACGCGCTGGGCGAACGCGCGTACACCGCCGCCCGCATCGGCGAAATCAGCGACCAGACACACGTCGTGCTCGAAAAGTTCGAATTCGACCCGCCGCCGATTCTCTACAATGTCCGCACGCAGGTATCCGACCTCAACTACGATACCCCGCCGATCCTCTCCGCCGCGGTGAGCGTTTACCACGCCTGGCAGACGATTGCCAGCGGCAGCGCGAACGTACCCGTACTGCCGGTCACGGACGAGGAAGGGCATCTCTTCGGCATGCTGACGCCGGAGGAAATCGCCTCCTACGACATGCGCTTAATCAACAGCAACCGCCTCGACGGCGTGCCGCTGTTCAACCTGCTGGCCTGCCTCGACGGTCAGCTGCTCAGCCCGCAGTCCGAGCAAAACGAGTTTTTCGGCGACTTAATTCTGGCTCTGCCGAAGCACGCGGGCCTGCCGGAACTGCCGGAAGGCTGCATCGTAATCTGCGGCAACCAGCCGGACGTCATTTCCGCGGCGCTGGAAAGCGAAGTCGGCTGCCTGATCGTCTGCGAGTCCGAAGTGGACCGAACGCTCGTGGAAGGCTGCAAAAAAACCTGCGTCATCTCCACGCCTTACGACGCGTACGCCGCAAGCAGGCTTGTGTTTCTCGCCATTCCCGTTTCACGCATCTGCAGGCAGGACAACCTCGTTTCCTTTCACCTGAACGATTACGTGGATGACGTGCGGGAAGCGACGCTGAAATCGCGCTTCCGCAGCTACCCGATTCTGGACGATTCCGACTGCGTTGTGGGGACGCTCTCGCGCTTCCACCTGCTGCGCCCCAACCGCAAGCGCGTCGTATTGGTGGATCACAACGAGCTGAGTCAGTCGATTCCCGGACTGGAGCAGGCGGAGATTGTAGAGATTATCGATCATCACCGTTTGGCGGACGTGCAGACCGGCGCGCCGGTTTACGTGCGCAACGAGCCGGTGGGCAGCACCTGCACGATCATTACGAACATGTTTTTCGAGCGCGGAGTCATGCCCAGCAAAAAGCTCGCGGGACTGCTCGCGGCGGCCATCGTTTCCGACACAATCATGTTCAAATCCCCCACCAGCACGGCGGTTGACCGCGCGATGGCGGAGCGCATGGCCAAGATTGCGGGGCTCTCACTAGAGGCTCTCGGACGGGAGATCTTCTCCATTTCGGCTGCGGGCAACCACAAGCTGGATGATTTGTACTTTGCCGACTTTAAGCAGTTTCAGTTCTCCGGCCATACGCTCGGCATTTCGCAGATCACCTCGGCGGATTCCGAGGAGTTTTTGAGCAAGAAGGACGGGTTCCTTTCTTTGATGCAGAAAGAACTGGATAACCGCGGTTACGACATGATGCTGCTGATGCTTACCGACGTGCTCAAGGAAGGAACGCTTCTTCTGGCGGTGGGCGACGTGGAATCCGTAGAGCACGCGTTCAACGTCTCCTTCAAAAGCAACACCGCGTACCTGCCCGGCGTGATTTCCCGGAAGAAACAAATCGTACCGGCGCTTTCCCTTCTTTGGGGCTGATCGCTTTTCGCATCCGCTCCTGCAAACGGCGCATAGCCCGGCCTCACCGGGCAAGGAGGTTTTTTGTATGCAGTTGAAAATAGACGGTCATTCCGTAGACGCGCAGTGCGGAGAATCGCTGCTCGACCTTGTAAAAAAGCTTGGTTTGGACAGCGCCGATTTGCGCACGCGGCCGCTCGCGGCAAACATTGCCGGAGAAACGTTTACGCTCAACTATGTTCCCGTGCGCGAACAGGAGAGTAAGTCCGCCCAGCGCCCGACGCTTCGGCGCGCACTCCGCGCAAGCAACGGCGAAGTCACCCTGCTGAGATACGACAGCGCGCGCGGCAACCGCGTGTACGAGCGCACAATGCTGTTTGTGTTTCTGCTCGCCATGCGCAAGCGTTACCCCAAAACGCGGGTTCGCATCAACTACGCCGTCGGCGCGGGGCTCTACACGAACGTTGGTGACAACATGTGCCTTTCGCCCGGCGAGGTGGAAGGCATCAAGCAGGAGATGCGCGCGATTGTGAACGCAGATCTGACGCTGGAGCGCAAGCGCGTGGATATTGACGACGCCATCGACTTTTTCAGCGCTGACGGGCAGGAGGACAAAGTTCGGCTTCTGCAGTGGCGGCAGTTTTCGTATTTCGACGTCTACCGTCAGGAAGACTATGTAGACTACTTCTACGGCGAAATGGCCCCTTCCACCGGCTATGCCAGCGTGTTTGACCTGCAGGCGCTGCCGACGGGGCTGTTCTTGATTCGCCCGTCTTCCGAAAATCCAAACAAACCCGCCAAGCACGTGTTTTTGCCGCATTTAACGAGCGTGTTCTCCGAAAGCGAGGAGTGGGGACGGCTCATGCACTGCGCGGTGGTTGCAGACCTCAACGACATGGTGCTCAGCGGCGAAATCCGCAACCTGATCCGCGTCAACGAAGCGCTGCACGAAAAGCGCTTTGCGGCGCTGGCGGACGAAATTATCGGGCGCGGCGCACGTGCCATACTGATCGCCGGGCCTTCGAGTTCCGGCAAAACCACGAGCGCAAACCGCCTCTGCACGCAGCTGCGCGTCCACGGCAAGTCCCCCGTACTCGTTTCTCTGGACGACTACTACCTCGACCGGGAAAAAATACTGCCCGGCCCGGACGGAAAAATCGATCTGGAGCACTTTAACACAATCGACGTGGAGCAGTTCCAGCAGGATTTGACCCGGCTGTTACGCGGTGAAGAAGTAGAACTGCCGAAGTTCGACTTTATCCGCCAGCACCGCTGTGAAAAAGGCGTTCTGCTGCGCCTGGACGAAACGACGCCGCTGGTAATCGAGGGTCTGCACGGCCTCAACCCCCATCTGCTGCCGGATGCGATTGACAAAAAGCTGATCTTCCGGCTCTATGTTTCCGCGCTGACCACGCTGAATCTCGACGACCACAACCGCGTGCCCACAACGTCTATTCGGCTGCTGCGGCGCATGGTGCGGGACAACGAAACGCGGGGCGCTTCCGTTGAACGCACGCTTTCCATGTGGGAGAGCGTACGCGCGGGAGAAGAAAAGTGGATTTTCCCGTTCCAGGAGGATGCAGACGCTATTTTTAACACGACGCTCATCTACGAGCCCGCGGTGCTCAAGAAGCATATTTTCCCGTTGCTGACCGCCGTAAAGCCCGAAAGTCCGTATTATGACGAAGCGCATTCCATCGTTAAATTCCTGAACTACTTCGTAGAAGCGAATGTGGAGGACGAAATTCCGCCGACGTCGATTTTACGAGAGTTTATTGGCGGAAATACGTTTTATCGATAACCAAATTGCACGTTTTCGTGGCTTTCTTTTTTCAGCCACGAAGTCTAAATGTCGATACAACTTGGCGTATTCGTAACGTTTCGGTTAAGAAACCGAAAACGATTATGCACTTTTGTTGACAATATAGGAAGCGATTCGTATTATGGTATCAATCCATTGCGTAAAAATCCGAAATCCAGCGTTCCGTTCGTATTAAAAGGAGGAACTTCAGAATGAAAACTTTCCGTTTCACAAAAGCCGCAGCAGCACTGATGACCCTGGCGCTTTTACTGGTCATCACCGCTCTGCCCGGCACAGCGCTGGCGGACGTCAGCAGCGTTACCATTACGCCAAATTCGGGTGAAAGCTATAATATCCCCGTCGGCGGCACGGTTACGCTTAACGCCTCGATGGTGCAGACCGGCACCGTTACAACAAATCCTGTTTACGCCTGGACGAAGGGCAACGACAATGTTGACCTCTCCGCGGCATCCGGCGCAACCACCACGGTTACCGGCATCCATGTCGGCAGCACGCTCGTTACGCTCACCGGCAACGACGATTCTCTGGTTTCCGCCAACACTTCCGTTACGATCAACGTTGTAGCAATGACGATCAGCGCTTCAACGCTGGCGCTGGAAGGCGGCGCTTCCGCTCCGCTCACCGTTTCCAATGCGGTTCCCAGCAGCATTAGCTGGAGCACCGACAACGCGGGCGTAGCAACGGTAGTCGGCGGCACCGTTACGGCTGTTGGCGGCGGCACCGCGCATATTACCGCAACCAGCGCGCCGGCAAGCGGCGACACGCAGACGAAGACCTGCACGGTCACGGTTAGCCCGAAGATTACGTTACTGCCCACAACGCAGAACATCACCTCGGCGAGCACTTCGACAACCGTACAGCTGAAGGTTGATTACGGCGGAGATTTGGTTTCTGCTTCTTCCACCGTCGCATGGGGCAATTCCAACTCCACCGCCGGAGCGTTGACTTCCGCGCCCACGACATTCACCCCCAGTGGAAGCTCGTTTATTTGCACCGCGACCTATCTTTCCAACTCGACCGGTGTAAACGGCACCAGCATCATTACCGCAACCATCAACGGTGCGGCAACCTATACCACCAGCAAAACCGCGACCATCGAGGTTCGCACGGCGCGCTACCTCACCCTTACCGGTGACAGCACGCTGAACAGCTCCGACCGTTACGGCAACTATATCGTAACCCTGCACGAAGCCGACGGGTCTGTTGTGAACGACGACACGAGCACCGTGCACTGGAGCTGGTCTTCTTCCTACCTCAAAATTTCGAGCGCAGCACTCAACGACAGCCGCTCCGATATGGAAGACGGCACCGCGGAGATTCAGCTCTACGCTCGTTACAACACCCCGACCGCCGGCACCAAGCTCTACGCCTGGATCAACGATGACAGCGCGCACAAGGTCTCCTATACTATCTACATCACGGGACTGAGCAGCCTGCCGCAGACCGGTCAGGATTTCACGCTCGTGTATGTGTTTGGCGGTCTTTGCGCGGCGCTTCTCGTCGCGGCGGGGGTTTGGTATGGCATTCGGAAAAAACGCGTCACCAACGCGTAAGCGCGAAGAACATACCGAACTGACCGTTACCCCAAGCGGTAAGAAACCTAAACACCGTTCCAAAGCGCAGCAAGAGATGCGCGCCATCCGCGCACTCGGGCTTGCGGCGATCGTACTCGGACTTGTGGCGCTGACGCTTATTGCCGTCAAGCTATTTGAAGGCGAAGAGGCGGATCAGAACGCTGCCATACTGCTGGAAGCCTACAAGGCAAAAGCCACCGTTACGCCGTCAACGACCGTCACGCCGGCGCCGACCCCAACGGCTGAGGCGACCGACGATCTCGGCACGCCGCAGCCTGAGGACGCGAATCTGGAACAGACCGACGCAGACGCGGACGCATCCGCCGCTGCGGACGCCAACGAGCACATGGTCAACGACGGTTCCAACGCCGGCGTAGACGAAGGCGGCGAGTATGTGCAGCCGGACGCGCCGGATGTTTCCGAACTGGACGAAACGATCCAGAAGATCATCAAGGCGACCGATGAAAACGGCGTAATCGGCATCCTCGAGATTCCCAAGTACGAAGTCGAACTGCCGATTATCGGCAAATGGTCCTACAAGCTGCTCAAGATTTCGATCTGCCGCTATAAAGGGCCCGATCCGAATGAAAAGGGAAATCTGGTGCTGATCGGGCATAACTACAAGAGCGGCGCACACTTCGGCATTCTCAAAAAGCTCGAAGTCGGCGACGAAATCTTCTTAACCGACAGCGCAACCGGTACGCGCGTTCGCTACGAAGTGTACCAGATCAAGAGCATTGCGCCGGACGCGTTCAGCGCGCTCAAGACCTATCAGGGCGACTACGGACTCACGCTGATGACCTGCAAGGACAACGGCACAAACCGCCTGCTCGTGCGCTGCGTGAAGAAGGCCGCGGGGTAACAACAAACGACAAACAAAAACACCCGTGAAAACGGGTGTTTTGTTTTGCCTAAATTGAAATGCCGCGTTAGGCTACAGGATCCGCTTCGGCATAAAGTCCAGCTTGTCCGCCGCGACGCAGTAATATAGAATACCGTTCTTTTCGCCTTCGAACGCGTATTTATTCGCTTCTCCGTGCAGATGGCCGTAGACCACGATGTTGACGCCACTCTGTTCGAGCCGCTCGCTAAAGCCGGAGGCGCGTTCACGGTCGCAAAACGGCGGAAAGTGCAGCATTGCAATCTTTGTCTGCGTTTCCAGCGCTTTCAACGCGCCGAGCGAAAGCGAAAGGCGGTCGAGTTCGCGCAGGTATATCTTTTGATCTTCCGCCGAAAAATTCGCGCTTCCTGGGCAGAGCCAGCCGCGGCTGCCGCAAACACCAACGCCGTTTTCGGCGAGCGCGTCGTTCTGGATGGCGCGCATCCCTTCCGGCAAAGAGGCGCGGACGCGCCCGATGGCGCTCCACCAGTAGTCGTGATTACCCTTGAGCAGTATCTTTTTACCCGGCAGGCGGCCGATAAACGAAAGATCGGGCAACGCGGCGCTTAGCTGCATTGCCCAACTGATATCGCCGGGAATCAGCACAAGGTCGTCTTCGCCGACAGCCGCGCGCCAGTTCCGCTCTATTTTTTCGGCATGGCCGCGCCAGGCTTCGCCAAACACGTCCATTGGTTTTTCCGAGGTAAGCGACAGATGCAGGTCCGCAATTGCGTAGATTCGCATCCCTTCGCTCCTCTCGTTTCGCCGCGTGAAAGAGGGGGATTCCCTTATTCCTCGTCCGGCGTGATGTCTTCTTCGTCTTCCTCAATGGAGTCGTCGTAGTCCTGATCCAGTTCCGCTGCGTTTTCCAGTTCAACCTGGCGTTTCTGCTCTTTTAAGCATGCGGCGCAAAGGTCGCTTCCGCGCACGGCGGGCGCTTCTCCGCATTCGGTGCACATGATGACTTCGTCCTCTTCTGTCTCGTCATCAACGTGCCTGCCGCGTGCCTGTGCGCGCTTCATTTCGCGCTTGCAGACGTCGCAAAAATCTTCGCCGTCGCGGATATAGTTTAGTTCACATTTCGGGCACTTATGCAATGCCATATCGATTTAACCTGCCTTTGATTCCAAACATTACGCTGGTTATTATGCAAAAGATTCACACGCATGTCAAGCATAAACATATTCCATGCGTGCATGACGTCGATTTTGCGCGTTTTTTGGGCAAAAAACGGCGATTTTTTCCGCCGTTGCCGCCGTATTTTCGCGCGTTTGCTTGTTGTTGGCACAAGCCCTTCCGTCAGCCCTGCAGAATCTGATTTATACGCTCCAGCAGTTCCGCGCGGCCTTCGCCGGTTTCCGCGGAAAACGGCAGCGCAAACGGCGGCGCGCCCAACAGCTTTGCCGCTTTGTTGGCCGAGAGCATGCGCGCGGATTTTGTAAGCTTGTCGGACTTCGTTGCAATCAGGGTAAACGGTACGCCGAAGTACAGCACCCAGCGAAACATCTGCTTATCCTCTTCGGAAGGCGCGTGGCGAATATCCAGCAGGAGAAACAGGTGCTTCGGCCTGCCGCTGCGCAGATAGCTCTCCATGAGCTCGCCCCAGTTGGTCCGCTCGGTTTTGCTGGTCTTTGCAAAGCCGTATCCGGGCAAATCCACAAGATACCACTCGCTGTTGAGTAAAAAGTAGTTGATCATGCGGGTTTTACCGGGAGTAGCGGAAGTCTTGGTGAGCTTATGGTTGTTGCAGAGGCAGTTGATGAGCGAGCTCTTGCCAACATTACTGCGGCCGACGATCGCAATTTCGCACGCAAGCGGGGCAGGGTAAGATTGCCCCTGCCCCACGCTGGTGACAAATTCCGCCCGCTTAATGTCGAACGGTTTCATGCGTGATTTCCAATCCCGGCAGATTCAGGTGCGGCTCCGCGCCATGCGGATGCATGGTCAGTGCAAAGCCAAGCACTTCGTCCACAGTTTCAACGAATTCAATCTTCAGCGCGGACTTCACTTCCGCGGGCACGTCGTAGAGATCCTCGCGGTTGGCGCGCGGCAGAACCACGCGTTCCACGCCGGCGCGAACGGCCGCAAGCAGCTTTTCGCGCAGGCCTCCGATGGGCAGCACGCGTCCGCGCAGGGTGACTTCCCCTGTCATCGCAACGGAGCTTTTGACAGGAATGCCCGTGAGTGCGGAGACCAGCGACGTCGCCATTGCAACGCCCGCCGACGGACCGTCCTTAGGCACGGCGCCTTCCGGAACGTGGATATGAACGTCCAGCGTTTCGAGGAAGCTCGGGTCGATGCCGAAGCGCGCGGTATTGGCGCGCACATACGTCATGGCCGCTTTGGCGGACTCCTGCATCACGTCGCCCAGCTGGCCGGTAAGCTGCAGTACGCCCTTGCCGGGCACAGCCGCCGCTTCCACTTCCAGCGTTTCACCGCCGACGCTCGTCCAGGCAAGCCCGGTGACCACGCCGACCGTATCCGGCCGGAGCGGCTCGGTGCGCTTGAACTTCTTCGGCCCCAGCCATTCGGTAATGCGCGCGTCGGTGAGGCTGATGCGCGTTTTGCCTTCGGCGACATCGCAGGCGGCCTTGCGGCAGACGCTCGCCAGTACGCGTTCCAGCTCGCGCACGCCCGCCTCGCGGGTATAGCAGCCAATCAACGTCTGCAGCGCGCCTTCGGAAACGCGCAGGTTCGTCTTTTTGAGACCGTGCTTTTCCATCTGCTTGGGGAGGAGATGGCGCTTGGCAATCTCTTCCTTTTCGTCAAAGAGATAGCTGGGCACTTCGATGAGCTCCATACGGTCTCTGAGCGGTTGCGGGATGGCGCCGGGATCGTTTGCGGTCGTAACGATCATGCTGCGCGAAAGGTCGAACGGCAGTTCGAGGAAATGATCCACGAACGCGAAGTTCTGCGCGCCGTCGAGCACTTCCAGCATGGCTGACGAAGGATCGCCGCGCACGTCCGCGCCGAGCTTGTCGATTTCGTCGAACAGCAGCACGGGGTTAATAGAGCCAGCTTTGCGCATGGCTTCGATGACCCGGCCGGGCTGCGCGCCGATATAGGTGCGCCGGTGCCCGCGAATCTCCGCTTCGTCGTGCACGCCGCCCAGGCTCATGCGGATAAACTTTCTGCCCATCGCCTCGGCAATACCGCGCACGATGGATGTTTTGCCGACGCCCGGAGGGCCCACGAGGCAGAGAATCTGCCCCTGCGGATTGTTGGTCAGCCGCTGTACGGCAAGGCTCTCGATGATGCGCGTCTTTACGCGCTCCATGCCGAAGTGGTCACGGTCGAGCACTTCCCGCGCGTGCTTTAAGTCGAGGTTGTCCTCCGTGGACTCCATCCACGGCAAATCGAGAATCAGCTCGATATACGCCTGCGCCATGGGCGCTTCATGCGAGCCGCCCGGAAGCGACGCAAACCGCTCGATCTGCTTATTCAGCACTGTTCGGACTTCGTCCGGCAGCTTCTTTTTGAGCGCGCGCTCGCGGTAGATTTCCGCCTCATCTTCGTCGCCCTCGCCGAGCTCTTCCTGAACGGCCTTGAGCTGCTCGCGCAGGACGAATTCCTTTTGGTTGCGCTCCAAGGCCGCTTTGATCTTGCCAGCGATGCGGCGGTCGACCTGCATGACGAGCAGTTCGTTCTCGATGATGGAAAGCAGACTCGCAGCGCGGGTCACAAGATCCGCCTCTTCAATGAGCTTCTGCTTGTCCTCAAGCTTACCCACCACCTGCTGGGCGATGGAGTCCGTGAGTTCCGAAAGCGTCGGCAGCGAGAGGATCGCATCTTTCTGATCCTGCGTAAGGCGGTCGCGCTGCGAAGCATGCTCGGTAAAACCCTCGCTGAGGCGGCGGCGGAACGCTTCCACAGTCGCTTCGTCCGGCTCCGTATCTTCCAGCACGGCAACCTGCGCAATGTAGTGCGGGTTTTCGGAAATGACGCTTTCAATGCGCGCGCGCGCAACACCCGTCACCAAAAGGTGCACGGTGTCGTTCTGAATGCGAAACACCTGCCGGATGCGGCAGATGGTGCCAACGGAATACAGGTCGTCGGGAGCGACGTCCACTACCTTGGCGTTTTTCTGTGCAACGAACAAAGCGTATCCTTCTTCGGACAGCGCCTGTTCCATAGCGGACAGCGTTTTTTTGCGCCCGATATCGCAATGCATAATCTCGCCCGGCAGTACGGCAATACCCCTCAGCGGGATGACCGGCAGGGTTACGATTCCATGCAGTTCCATATATTTCACCTCCGTCAGGGACTGAAACTGTAGAGTGCCCCATGATCGTATGACAAGTATAACGGACTTGTTTGCATTATGCAAATTTGTATACGCCCGCATTGCAACATCAGAAAAAACAGATTGTGAAATTCTGTGTTAATAATAAAAAGGAACGCAGAGCGCTCCTCAAATGCAGTTGAAAAACCTTTAAAGCCCCTTGTGTAGCTTGCCTTTTTGGAAACCGGCTCAATATCAGCTGCTGAAATATTCCAGCAGCGCAACGTCCGTATACGTAAAGTCCAGCATGATGGCGATATGCCCGAGCGTTCCGCCTTCAACCGAATGCCCGAACGGGCGAATAGCGGAACTGACGTCGCTTAAATCCCAGTTTGGCGCGTCGATGGCCTTTAAAAACGCGCCCCGCAGCGGTTCGTTTTCGATCATGTCAAAAAAGAATCGTTCGGTCTCGTTCATCGGCGGGCGGATGCAATGTTCCGGTTTGGTTTTCGTTTCGTTCGCTTCGCTTCGTTTTTGAAATGGATTCCGCATAGAGGCCCTTTCCGCAGAATGTGGAATAGATCAAAATGACTGCCTTGTCAATATCACAGCGCGGCATACCGAAGGCAGCCGGACGTTTGCGAACGAAAAGAAAGGATGCTCTCAAAGGGACGTTATTTCGAAAAGTAGGCGGCAAGACTGCTGTCGGCGCAATTGTACCGAATTTCCATTGGAACGCTCAGGTATTCCTCAGCCAGCATGTGGTACCCCCAGCCGTTGAGCGCTCTTGCAATTTCGGCGGGCGTTTTGTCGTCACAGGCCATCAGATCGATATAGCGGTGGCGCAGAAGCTCGTTGCCGATCATATCATAGAAAAAGCGCTCGCCTTCGTTGGTTGGAAGGCGCAGTCCACGCTTCTCGGAAGGCATAGCAAGGGTTTGTTTTCCGAACAAACGCATACAAATGGTGTCTCCTTATTGTAAATTGTTTCCGCGTCACAAAACAAGCCCTATTTCGGCAAAATCGCGAACTGTTTTATTTTTTCAGCTCAGTCCTGCGAAAATCCCATAAAACCTTTGCTGCCGGAACCGGAACTGCTGCCGGAGTCGAACTGATCGCCATATTTTTCCTTGTAGTAGGCAATCGCCTTGGCCAGCGCTTTGAGCGCTTCCTGCAGATCCAGAGAGAACCCAAGCTTTTTAAACCCCGAAGTCAGGGAACTCGCGGTCGGGTTTCCGTCGAACAGGTTCAACACTTTGAGCATGAAGTCCGGGTCGTTCTTGAGCTTCTGCTCAAAATCCCATACCGATGTGCTGTTGCCGATTCCAAAAAGTCCCATTTACTTGACCTCCTTGTTTTATGGCTTCAGTATATCAGGTTCCGTTCCCCAATGGTGAGCAGACTGCACACAAGCAACTATTTTTTCGTTTTTTATTCTCCGGATAAAGAAAACGACCCGCTTATGCGGGCCGTTTTGGTGAATTCGAAGTTAATAGTTGATCTTGTGGATTTCGAAGAACGCTTTGGGATGCGCGCAAACGGGGCA
>VSSQ01000962.1_pt1 | contig 12938 bp, 7 predicted proteins | sample 4763081 | NCBI WGS metagenome assembly VSSQ01 (sample SAMN12137344, study PRJNA551015) | bioreactor metagenome | isolation source: SDC9 anaerobic chlorinated ethene degrading culture | place: USA: Knoxville, Tennesee | collected 2015-01-01
CAATGAGGCCCTTTCCTACGTGAAGTTCACATCTTTGCCTTCCTCGTCCGCCGGTATTCTGTATTACGACTACGATGAGGATGACGATACCAATGCCAAGGTCGTAAAGAACACGGCTTATGATGTGGATGAGCTTGCCGGTATCACCTTCATACCGGTCTCCAGTTACAGCGGCACGGTCACCGTCTCTTATACCGGCTATACCGAGAACGGCACGGAATACACCGGTACCGTCAAGATCAAAATAGAAGCGGTTGACGACGCGGCTGACGCGATTGTTTACGAAACCGATGAAAACGAGGCCGTCACCTTCACCCTCTCCGATTTTAAGACCGCCTGCTCTGAAACAACCGGCAAAACTCTTTCCGGCGTGAAGTTTACGCTGGCCGATGAGGATTTCGGAACCCTGTATTACAACTTTGACGAGGACAATTCCACCAACACGGCGGTTTCCGGCTATAAAACCTATTACACCGGGTCTTCCCCTTACCTGTCCAAGATCACCTTCGTGCCGGCTGAAGATTATACCGGATCAGTGACCATTGAGTACACCGGCTATACAACGGGTGGGGCTACCTTTACGGGAACTGTTGAAATCACCGTCGGATAAATGCTGAAAAATAAGAATCGGGAAGCAGTGATTTTCTGCTTCCCGGTCCTTCGTATAATCATAGTCGCTTAAAAATTCAAATTATCTTCAAAAGCGCATGGTTCCCAACCATCTCTGATACAGCGGGGCTTGGAAAGCTACCCGAGCAGAATAATTTCAAGGAGCTCATTCACAGTGAGGCGAAGCTTCCCACCGCCCCAGATAACATAATTACCGTCAGTCTCAACAGTCTGAAAAAACGCCGCGTCGGCGAGTTTTGCGTACTTCATCGTTTGCAGCTTCCCCGTAAGATCCACCATGACATTGCTCCCGCTCTCCATATCGATGAACAGGCGGTGGCCCCTCACGGGCATGACACTTCTAATATAACTCACATCGCCATCTCCTTTTTCTGATATCACGTTCGGATAAAAACCGGTCGCGCTGCCCCCCGGGTGTTTCTAAACAAAAAGCGCCTTAAAACAGGAAAATCCGTCATTAATGTTTGCTCAGCAATTCAAAATGTTTTATTTTCAAGGCCGAAATGCTTGATTTCAAATATTGGGGCAAGCAGGCAGTAAACCTTGTACTTAAATAAAGCCTAAACGCATTGAAAAACTTTTTTCAATGTATTGGGCTTTATTCAGTGCACACTAAATTATAAGATGATTATACCAGATGCGCACCATCCAAATGGACAGTATTTTCATATTATTTTAATTTTTCCGCCAGCTTGGCGCGGCGGTCAATATCCAGCTTCTGAAAAACTGCGCGCAGATGAAACCGGATCGTATTTTCCGATACCATCAGCTTTTTCGCAATTTCGTTGTTCCGCAGCCCCTCCGCCGCCAGCATCGCTACCTCGCGCTCCCGTGAGGTAAGGCTGCCCGGAAGTTTGTTTGTTGAAATAGCCTCATGCAGCGCATTGAAACCTGTCAGAAAACGTTCCTTAATCTCGATAAAGCGGACCGCCAGTTCGGGGTAGCGGTCCTTCACCAGTCTTTCCGGCAAGCCCTGCAGTAGCCAGTAATAAACCGCAAACAGGTAAACAAACCCATCAGGAAGCGCTATGTTTGCAGCATGATCCAAAAGCTCCAGTGCGCGGCCCCTGTTGCCGAGGGAGATATGCCCAACGGCGGCGAAAAGGGAAAAAAGCGTGTCCGTCAAAACATCGCTGGAATGGAGACCTTCCAGTTCCGCTTCCGCAATCCCCGCGAGAAGCGTATAATCTTTTTCGTGCACGAGATAGCTCATCCGAACAAAAAGCGCGCTCAGCCGCATCCCCGGCAGGATCTTATCTGCTGTATCGCCGGTTTTTAGCCATCCTGCAAACAGCGATTGATGTCCCAGCTCGTTAAGCAGGAGGGCACGCAAAATATCGACCGTGGATCTGAGTATAAAGTATGTCTGTCCTTGGGTGGTCGCGGCTTTCTCCATGGAATCGATGGCACTTTGCCAGCCGGCCGCGTCGGATTTTTCTACAGCTATCTCCGCCAGATGCAGCGCAGCGCCGAGCTGAACCGCACATTGCTGCTTCTTCCCGGCAATGTGGCATGCCTTATAGGCCAGCACCTTTGCCTCGTTCAGGTCTCCTCTGTAATGGGCCAGTTCCGCCCGGAACAGCAAGTCCGCCCCGGCCCCGTGTCCCCCCGTCAGCCGGGAATAAAGGGCGATGAATTTCTCCAATTGGTCTGCCTCACGGTCAGCCTCCCCCGGTTTGCTGTGAAAAACGGATAGCATGGAAAAATTTCCAAAACACCACGGGCAGTTAGGCAGAATAACCCGTGAGCAGGTTCCGCCCAAAAACGTCGCGGCGTTTCTCACAAGTCTGTTCATCTTTTCGAGATCAGGCAGCCTCCGCCAGGAGTGGAGCAGAAGCCATTCCCCGCGCAAAGCAGTATTTAGTTCCTCGGAATTCTCCAGCATCCTGCGTAATTCTTTCATCTGAATGTCAAATTCATCGACAAATCCCGCTATAAGAAGTGCCCACGTAACGCGCAGCATTGAAAGAAGATACGTCTTTTTGATTTTGGCAGGGCAGTTGCGGGCAACATCCAGGGCAAATTCAGAAAACGGTTTTTTCCCGACATACTCATGCATAAATTGGGAAAAGTCCAGAGACAGCATCCGGTCATAGTCTTTAGCTTCCCAGTAAAGTTCCAGCGCCTTCGAGTTTTTACCTTCTTTGTGGTATATATCCCCGGCACGCAACAGACATTCGCGCTCATAGGCATCGCCAAGCTCTTTTCTCTTCTGAATCAAAAGCTCGATCAGTATACTGTGCAGTTCATACCGCCGCCCGACCACCTCGTAGCGGATAAATGTGTTGCCCAACGCCTGCAGCGCATATTCCGGAAGTTTTTCACATTCTAAAATAGCGCTCGCTTGCGTTGCCGTTATTATCGCAAAGGGAGAAATACGCAGAAGGAAATTTTGCTGCTCTTCCGAGAGTTTATCCCAAACGAGAAGCTCCATTAACGAAAGAAGCTCACCATTATCAGAGAGCGTTTCTGTTTCCTTGTAAGCGCGCAGCTGTAAATAGACCGCTATCATCCAGCCTTCTGTAAAGCGTTCTATACTCTCCGCCTGCTCCCGGGTAATTCTCGCCCCGGAGAGAGCGTAATAACGCAGGATATCTTCCGCGTCCAGGCGCAGATCGGCGGCGGTGATGCGAAGAACCCCTTTGCCCGAAATAGCAGTAAGTAAATTACGCTTTATTACCTGTGTGATGATGATAATATGCAGCTGCTTCCCTCCATGTTCAATCATGGCGCGTAAAAACGATTCTGGAACCCCATCGGGAAGGATTTGAAAATTGTCCATTACAAAATATGTTTCTTTGCCGCAGTCAAGTGCCCGTATTGCGTCAGCCATCTCCCCCACGTTAGTGGCGTTGGGCAGTCCGATTTTGGAGAGCTTCTGTTCGGTCCTGCTGTCTATTTTATTGAGTTCCTGACAAAACCGCCGGTAACTGGCGCTAGGTGTTTCATCAACGATAGTAAACCAACAAACGGACGCGGTCCGCGGTATCCTTTCTTCCAAAAAGTCCCGTACGGCTGTCGATTTTCCATATCCAGACGGAGCCTCAACCACTGTGGCGGGCGTGGTTCGAAGGGCTTCCAATTTCCGTATCAACCGGTCGGAATAATAATGCGGTTCGGTACCGGCGCTCTTTCTTGGCTTCATATTTGTAATTCCTCTCATTGTATACCCTGCATGTATGAAATAGTAAAATAATCCAGTTAGATTATATACCATAAAAGTGTCAAATGTAAATAAATAATGATATGAACAGATTGTGAAGCTTGAATAAAACCGGTTTTCCCCTGGTTGTTGCGCAATCTTTCTTCCTGCGTGGTCCGCCAGGCCGCTGGGGTATGCGGTTTCGGCGGATTCTTCTCTTCGCTCAAAGCCCGTTATCTGGCTGCACCCGTTTCATTTTTTGTTTCTCTTTTCTGAACATTCCGGTTCAAGCGAAATATGGAACAATACCAGGTTGAATTCGTCTAGATAAATAACAAGCAGCTTGAAAAGAAATGATGTGCGGAGGAGATAAAATGAAGCGGTTGGGAAAACTGCTCTTATCTATTACTATGACTGCCATGGTACTGACGTCGGTTCCGGCGGTAGCTCTTGCCGTTTCGGAACAGACGGGCTTGATTTCGACGATAAGTTATACGGATGTACATGGTGGCTGGTTTGAAGCATGGACCACAAAATACGGTTACCCTGACATATTTTCAAGCAGCGACGGCTGTTTCCATCCTGATACAAGCATTACCCGCATGGAATTTGCCCGTATGCTTCACAAGGCGCTTGATATCAATATTAACTATTTTGCGCCAACCGACATTGGGGATTTTTTTGATGACGTGAAGGACAGCGATGCCGGAGCAGGCGCACTGTATGACCTTGCGGTCTGCGGTATTGTTGATGTCCAAGGCAGCTTCCGTCCCACGCAAGCACTGGCGCGCGGGGATATGATCCATTTTATCATGAACGCCTTTTACTACTTTGTTGGCAGTGATTATGCTCTGCCGGACATTGCGCTGCCCCCCTTCGCAGACGACGCCGAGATTGGGGATGCATTCCGGGCCGATGTTAACCGTTCGGCGGTTCTCGGGCTGGTGAACGGCAGGGACAATCAAATGGTATGTACCACCGCCGAAGCAACGCGTGCGGAGGCCGTCACTGTTGCGGGGAGGCTCGCGGAGCTCCTGGAGAACTACAGGTCCAATGTTTTGGTCAAGGCTTCGGCCAAGGAATCGGACGGTGCTCTGCACCTGACGCTTTCCATCCTGAACAATACTGAAAACACCGTTACCATAAATCATCTTAACGGACAATATTTCGATTTCGTAATTCTGGACAAAGGCGGAGCCGAACTGTACCGCTGGTCCGACGACATGTATTTTACCGACGCGCTCACCTCGGTTGAGATCTCTCCCGGTGAGGAAAAAGTATATTCCACTACGGTCGACAAGGAGACCTATGTGCTGATCAAAGATAAGGTTGAAACTATAAAGGCTTATATTACCGGCACCTCCGATGACTTTTCAATTGAACCGGGCGGATATTTTGTTGCTTTATAGTTTCGAAAAAGGATTAAGGGCCTGTGAATCCGTTTGGATTTACAGGCCCTCTGAAATATAAAAAAAATCGAAAGAATTCTCTTTTAATTTCCATTATTTAGTATTATAATAACGTATTAGGTAGAATAGTGTCTCTTCAGTTCCCAGACCTCTCTTCCAACCCGATCAGGCTGAGAATCAGAAAGAAGGTGACGCTTTGAAAAAGCAAATGCTGCTTCGTAGAAAGCGGGTCGAGTGTGCCCTGGAAAACATTTTCTGCTATCCGCTTACCATAGTGGAGGCTCCCATGGGATATGGAAAAACCACAGCTGTCAGGGAGTATCTGACCAAAAAAGGTACCCCTTCCCTCTGGATCTCTTTCCCCTCTTCGGAAAATGCTGTCTCATATTTTTGGGATAATATTTCCAGATCAGCCGAAAAATTCAATTCGGATGCTGGAATACAGCTCAAAAATCTTGGCTTCCCTTCTGATGCTCTGCAAACGTCGCAGTTTTTTTCCATTCTGGATAACCTGAGCTTGAAAGAAAAAATGACTTTGGTTTTGGATGATTTTCATTTTGTGAAGGGAACGCAAATCGGGAGTCTCTTAGTTCAAATAGCGAAAAGAAAACCACGCAATCTATTTATCGTAATTATCACGCGGGATTTGACTTACCTGGAGTTTATAGAGCTCTTCTCCAAGGGACTTTGCCAGATCATATCGCAGAATACAATCCGGTTTACAGACGATGAGATTCGGGATTACTGCGCTATCACGGGCTGCATGCCTTCCGGGAAAGACTTAAAAAAAATCTGCGAATATGCAGATGGCTGGATCTTGATGGTCTATCTCATTCTTATCGGCCTTCAAGACGGGATTCCGGTGGGAATGAACGTCATGATTGATGAACTGGTGGATAATGCGCTTTTTAGCGTCTATGAAGAACCAATACGCAGGTTTCTGCTCAAACTCTCAGTTTTGGATAGCTTCACGGCGCAGCAGGCTGTATTCATAACCGGAGAAGCGGGAACCAGAGAACTTCTTAAAATGCTGCGCAGGGAAAACGCCTTCCTCTCTTATGCAGACGCCACCGGCATTTATAAAATTCATAACGTTCTGCTGGACTTTCTGCGCAGAAGACAGGCGGATTCTCTTCAATTACCGGAGATATGCCGCAAAACCGGCGAATGGTATCTCCTTCAGAAGGATTTTATCCGGGCTTACGAATTTCTGTACCGGGCATCTGAAACGGAACGGATTTTGTCCCTGCTGAACGAAGAGGGTACGATAGCAAACCGTCACGTTACATTCAAAGGTTATATAGAGATGTTTAAATCCGCTTCCAAAGAAGAAATGCTGTTCCGTTACCCATACGCTTACCTTCAATATATAAGCACTCTGCTCCTCAGCGGAGATTCCTCCCGTATAAAGAACGGCTTAAAACTTCTTTATGATCTCAGATTATATTACAAAAAGGCTGACAGTATATACTCTGGAGACAAAAATCTGGTTCTGGGAGAAATCAGCGCGGTTCATATTTTAGCCTCCTTTAATAGCGCCGAAAAAATGGTCGTTTGCTGCCAAAAGGCAATCGGCCTTTTGGCAGGCAATCGTTCCCGCCTCTTTACCCGGGAAAGTGAATTCACCTTTAGCTCTCCGTATTTCTTATTCTGCTATTTTAACGAGCCGGGTAAACTGAAGGATACGGCGGAAATCATATCCGCTGGCTTCCCCAATTTTTCTTTGCTGTCTGACGGCTGTGGAGCAGGCTGCGAATATATGGCGCTTTCCGAATATTTGCTGGAAACCGGCGCTTGGGAGGCCGCGGAGCTCAATGCTCTTAAAGCTCTTTATTTGGCAGAGACAAAGGAACAGACCGGTATCCGATTCTGCGCGGTTTTTGTTCTTATGCGGCTGTATATCCTCCAGAGCAGAATTGAAGAAGGAAGAGAACTGTTAAAAAAGCTGCGAACAGACCTTGGAATGGTAAACACCCCTGTATACAACGTAACGGTGGAACTTATGGAGGGGTATATATACAGCTGTTTAGGATTGGCGGACAGAATTCCGCGGCGGCTGAGGCCCAACGAGTTGCTCCCGGCAGATACCCCTCATCAGAGCCTTGCGTTTCGAAATATCGTATACGGCAAAACGGTATTATTGTCAAAAAACTATATAGAACTGGAAATGCTCACAGAAGCTTTTGCTTCTCATGATTCCGTATATATTTATTCACTGGGACTTCTCCATATCCAGATTCTGAATTCGATTGCAAAATACCACTTATATGGATTGGAGGAAGGCTGCGCGTCTCTGAAAAAAGCTCTTGAGATGGGGCGCTCGGATCATATTATTCTTGCGTTCGCGGAGTACGCGGGCAATATTCTTAATATGATGCAGTCAATTATTGAGAAAGGTCAGGACGATACCTATTGTAACGAAATACTAAATCACTGCGAACAATACACAAAAAACATAAAGAAAAATATTAGAAACGGGTATTCCCTATCGGGCAGAGAGCTTGAAATTCTGACTCTTGCTTCCGAAGGCCTCACAAGGGGAGAAATTGCGGATCGTCTTTGCGTATCTGCCGGCACCGTCCAGACCCATCTGCACAATATTTATCGAAAGCTTGGTGTGGGCGGGAAGGCGGCGGCTATCAAAAAAGCCCTGAAATCTAAAAATTTTGACTGATTTTCCTAAAAATATACCGTTTGGTAGATAGTCAAGGCAAGAATTATCTCTATACTATTAATAGGATTATTTTTCCATTTTCACATCTGAAAAGGAGGTGTCATTTAAAAGTTCAGCCCGAAAAGTTTCTATCCTTTACATTGCCCTGCAATGCTTGTTTCAGTCCTATCTAAGCCAAAATATTTTTTCCTCTCTCTTGACAAAAACCAATCCGGCTGGCTTCTCCCATGGACTAATAGAAATTTCAGTATTCCTGTGCTGCCTAGCGCTCAAACCTATTTCATTACTATGAAAAGCGGAAGTGATATTATAATGTCGGGAATAGAAAAAACCTGTACCATCATTGGAATGCGTCCCTGTAAACTGCCTGGTAACCTCGATCAGTCAAATCTGGTGAGTAAAATTGATTTCGAACTGCGCAGGAGTATTTTCTTGGGCTACAGAACCTTTCAGACGGGAATGGCATTGGGCATAGATATTTGGTCGGCAGAATTGGTCTTGAAGCTGAGAAAAGAATTTCCTGGTATACGTCTTTGCTGCTGTCTTCCATGTGAAACACAGGCGGAACGCTGGCCGAATGCCTGGCGTGAAAAGTACTTTGATACACTCGCTGAGTCTGATGACGTCATATGCCTGCAGACGCAATATTCAGCCGGATGTATGCAAAGGCGTAACCATTTTATGATAGACGGTTCAACGCGCCTGATTGCCGTCTACGACGGGACAAGCGGGGGCGAGGCGGCACAGGCCATCCAGTATGCAAAGCAACTGGAAACGGAGACCGTCCTTGTCAATCCGTTGGACTTTGTGCGTGAAACGGATTACCCGGTACGCGTCCTCAAAGGGTAACTTTTACTGTATTACTAATGTCTGCTGAACAATTCGTTTTATCGAATTGTTCCTTGAATACTTGATTCAAGCATTTTAGCAAACGAACAGTAATCACCGTGCGAATTAACTATCAAGGGCATCGCTTTTTAGAAAGCGATGCCCTTGAGTTTTGTGTTGAGCTATCTTTTTTTTATCAGCACCGGGAGTAAAAGGATCGCAGAAATCAAAACGCTTAAGAGCGCTGTTGATACAAAGATATCGCCAAACAACATCGAAAAATTCGCAAATGAAATTTTTTCAATCACAAACTTTATTGAGTATATTATTAGCTGAAGAATAAATAAAGGCAGGAAAACAATCGCATAACCGAATACAATAAATTTGATATTTTTCCATATGCTGTTTTTCAATCATTTCACCCCGGTTTTGAATTTATATTTAGATTATACTTCGCGCTGCACAGGATGGCAACGGTCAATAAAACGCCAGTGTGCGTTTTACGGCGCACGCTGGTGAATATTATAATTCAGGCGAAAATCCTGTTTCCGCCCTGGATTTTTGCTTCATAAAGTATTTTGTCAATCCGGTTTATGATCTGATCGGCATCCTCGCTGGTTCGGTGCTCGCTGACGCCCATACTGACTGTAATCGCTCTTTTTATCCCGAAATCTTCCTCAGCAATCACCTGTCTTATTTTTTCTGCGCTGTTTCTGGCAAATTCTAAATCGGAATCCAATAAAATGACGATGAACTCTTCCCCGCCCCACCGATAAAAGCGGTCTGTCTTTCTTAGGTTTTCCGGTACCAATTTTGAAATATGCTGGAGGACAAGATCGCCGGTTTTATGTCCGAATTGGTCGTTGACGGTTTTAAAGTGATCAATGTCAAAAAACAGCAGTGAAAACACGGTGCCGGGATACTCAATGAGAACGTTAAGATCATTGTCAAACTTCCTCCTGTTGTAAACACCCGTCAGGATATCGGTTATGGCCATCTGCTCAAGTTTGGCATTTGCGATTTTCAGCTCCTCAATATATTGATTCATCTGATATTCGCATTGTTTCTTTTCCGAAATGTTGCGGGTGGTACCGATATAACCTATAAAATCCCCGTCTTTAATAATTATATTGGCAGACACTTCGACCCATATGACAGTTTTGTCTTTGCAGATAAACTGAACGTCATACAAAACCACTTCGTAGCATTCGCCGTTTATCCGTCTCTGCAGGCGGCATGCAATCTGCTTCATGACATATTCTCTGGATTCTTCCGCAAGAAAATCGGTGATTCTGAGCCCAATGAGTTCCTTAGGCTCATATCCGGACATTTCCTTCGCATTTGGACTTACAAAAGTAAATCGGAATTCTTTGTCCAGTTCCCAGATAACGTCTTTCACGTTCTCAATAATATATTTATACCGATTATACTGCGAAGTCCTAAGTTTCTGATTGTCCTTCATGTCCCCTCACCGGCCTCTTGAGAAATAAGCTGGTCTTTCTTTTATATTGTAATTGAAAAAAACTAAAAAGTCATGAATTTTAGCCGCAAATTTGTTATTTAAAATTTTTTGTTAAGAATGCCGAATACTTCCAGGCGATTTCGTACGCCGTAGGAAGGATAACCTCATCATTATTATCGTATTATTTTTTAGTCAGCTTCGCAGATTTTGCATTATTCATTTTTCACATTGAAATACCTTCCAATTTGATTTATAATCCAGGAAATAGAATCGATTAAGGAAAATCTTATGAAATCCAAACGTATCGGCAATCCGCTTTCCGCCCTGAAGCACAAAAACTTTCGTTATTACTGGCTCGGAATGTGCGTATCCACCACGGGCACCTGGATGCAGAATACCGCTCAGCCGTGGCTGGCCTACCGGCTGACCGATTCTCCGTTCCTGCTTAGCCTCGTCAGTGCCCTCCAGTTTACGCCGATGTTGCTCTTTTCCCTGTTTGCTGGCGTGATCATCGACAGACTTCCAAAAAAGAAGCTTCTCATTTTTACCCAGTCTGCTTCTCTGGTCGTGACGCTCGTTCTGGCGATTCTAGCATGGACAGGAAAGGTTCAATACTGGCATATTTTGATTACGGCGACCGCGCTGGGTATCGTGAATACGCTGGATATGCCTGTCCGCCAGGCTTTTATTGTGGAGCTGACCGGCAAAGAGGATCTGATGAACGCGATTGCTCTCAATTCTGCGGTATTCAACATGTCCAGAATTATAGGCCCTGCTATCGCAGGAATCGTGATGGGCGTTTTCGGTGTGTCCGCCTGTTTTCTTGCCAATTCCATCAGCTTTGGCGCGGTTCTGTTTAGCCTGCTGTTCATCAAACCGATGGCAGTAGAAAAGCCACCCATAAAAGAGGAAAACATATTTAAAAACATCGTGGATGGCCTTAAATATATTTACCGAAACGATCTTCTCTTTTTCACGCTGTTTATCCTGGCCGTTGTCGGCACCTTCGCGCCCAATTTTAACGTACTGGTCCCGGTCTATGCCATTCAGATCTTACATCAGCAGGAAACCGGCTTCGGTTTATTAATGTCCTTTTTGGGAATCGGATCGTTTCTGGGTGCCATGCTGATTGCCGCGTTGAGCTCGGCTGGACCGAAGAAATTCGTGCTCTACTTTGTGCCCCTTCTGATTGGAATTTCCCTCGTTGGAACGGGTTATATGAGCACCTTTCTCACAAACGGCCTGTTTCTGGCCATCACAGGCTTCTTTTTTGTGGCGTATTCATCCAGTTCCAATTCGGCTTTGCAGCTTAACTCCAGCAATGAATACCGCGGACGGGTAATGAGCGTGTACACTTTGACCTTCGCCGGGTCCACGCCTCTGGGCAACCTGTTTGCCGGGGCAGTCTCCGAGCGGTTTGATGCCCGTGTGGGCTTTATCTCCTGCGGTGTCATAATTCTCATTTTAATGATTCCAATTTATTTGCTTAAGAAAATGGGATACAAGAAGGAAGCCGAAAACAAACCATAAAAAGGCCGTCTATTCCGCTTAAAAGCCCGTCTTTCACATATGTGAAAGACGGGCTTTTGAAACAGGCTTACAACAATATATACAAAAGCGTAACAACGACACCAAGTCCGGAGAGCATCAGGCTGAAGGAAAATGCTTCCTTGATCAGAATAATTTTGGGTTTTTTCTGGTACACGCCGAAATTTTCGTTCCTCTTCGGGACGAAAACGCCTGGGGCCCGCAGGAACAGCAGCTTTTCCCCCACAAGGGTGATAAAATCCCCAACGGAAGCGGCTATCCTAGCACAGACCGCGCCCGCGAAGCTCACCGCCTGGATCAGCGGACGGTACACCAGGTCCTCCAGATCCAGAATCTGCGGCCACAGGCTTAGGTAAAGGATCTCTCCTTCCTTCTCTTTCCGAAGCAAAGTGCGTACGACCAGGAAGTAAACGGCGGCACCGATGGCGATGGAAATCGCCGCACCTTCCAGATTAACCAGGGAAAAATAGTGGACCTTCTCCTCCAGCTCGCCGGCGCGCAGGAACTCTCCCGCCCAGGCACCGATCTTCTGCATGGTGAGCGAAGGCGTAAGCCCCAGAATAGCCATGACCAGACTGCCGATCCCCAGCGCAATCTGCGTTTCGCCGGCCATATAATTCTGAGAATCATGCTGTCCCTTCGCCTTCGGTTCCACAAAAACCGCGACAAAAATCTTAGTCATATAGGCGATGGTGAGGCCGCCGGTAATGAGGAACAGCCATTCCGCCGCGTGGAACAGTCCGACCGCCGCCCCCCCCTCCAGCAAGTGAATATACTCCACTACACTCTCGTGCAGCAGCGTCTTACTGACATAGCCGGAGAACAGAGGAATCCCGCAGATGGAGGCCGTGCCAATGAAAAAACACACTTTCAGCCAGGGTTTGTTTCTGCCCCAGCCACGGATTTCGTTCAGATTAAGGGAGTGTGTCCCAAGATAAACTACACCGGCTCCTACAAAAAGCACCAGCTTGATGAGGGAATGATTCATCATATGCAAGACGGTACCCAAGGCGGCAAGGGAGTTCTCTTCCCCAAGGAAACCCTGCATGGCAACGCCCAACATGATAAATCCGATCTGAGACATGGAGGAGCAGGCGAGTGTCCGCTTGAGATCCACTGAGAACAAAGCAAGTACGGCGCCAAGTACCATCGTAATGAGGGCGAGAATTAGGAGGAGGGTATTCCAGCCCGTCTCGGACAAGAACAAATAACGGGAAATGACCAGAATCCCGAAGATACCACTTT
>VSSQ01000963.1_pt1 | contig 12931 bp, 10 predicted proteins | sample 4763081 | NCBI WGS metagenome assembly VSSQ01 (sample SAMN12137344, study PRJNA551015) | bioreactor metagenome | isolation source: SDC9 anaerobic chlorinated ethene degrading culture | place: USA: Knoxville, Tennesee | collected 2015-01-01
AGCTGGGCGACTGGGGTTCGTTTCACCTCACCCTGAATGCCGAAGGTAGCGAAACTGAAGCCGATGCCAACGCAATGAAGGTTAAGAAGGTTAACATCCGTTTTGCCCCGGGCAAGGAGCTGAAAGAGTCCATCGCGAAGATTGAATTGCGGCAGACCAGCACCCTGATCAGCTAAGCTGATTATCCCTGAACCCGAATGAACCGGGCGGCTTACCTCGATAAGTCGCCCGGTTTTTTTGCAAATACTGTCTTGCTCGCGGCGAAGTCCTGTTTTTGTTTTAGCCAAATACTGTTTTAGTTGACGCCAAGTCCTGATTTGCCCGAATGTAAGTCCTGTTTTCGTCATGCCAAAGTCCTGTTTTGCATTTCACCAAGTCCTGATTTGTCTCCGGATAAGTCCTGTTTTTGCTGAAGTCAGGTCTTGTTCTGGAAAAGATCAGGCTCTGTTTTAGCTGTAACTGCTTCAAATCCTGTTTTATACGCTGAACTTCCGGATATCAACCTTCAAACTGAAATCTCCGATGGTTAAATAATCATAACAAGTTTAGTCTGGCAGGGTTAAATTGTTTTTACTAGTGCTAATGAATGTGATTAAACCGGCACTTACAGCGGGATATAATACATTTTTATTTAGCTAATATGCAGGTAAGTGATTAAAAATGAAAGAAAATTATGGGCGTGAGTTAAAATTATCAAAATTTATTTTTATGTTTGTGAACTGAATTTTCTACGGATGAGATGTTAACCGGATTGTCTGATGCTGAGGCGCGCAGTGTACTTTCTCTGATGCGCGCAGTGTACTTTCTCTGGGGTTGCGCGGGAGGGGGATGGTGGTTGGTTTGGCGAATATTGCTGAGAAAAGTTTTGGAAATTGGTTAGAGAGGTAATTTTTGTATGTATAATACTCATACAGGATGATTTTTATTATTCCATTATATTTTAATGAATTAGAACTTAATATAAAGCGAAAATATGAACGATGAGTTGGGCATACAGGAAATGGAGTTGGAGATATTTGGGTGTTATGCGGCATTATAAAAAATAAAACAAGACTTACCAGAAAATCACAAACACATAATATGGAGAACAAATTAGCGTATAAATTTTTACAAAATATTCCAATTGGGGAAGATTTGTTTGAGGGTAAATCGCAAGAAAAAATCGCTTGTGTAATATCAGAAAACATTGGAGAAGGAGATTTTCAAATAATTGGTATAGATGGAGGTTGGGGAACAGGTAAAAGTAATCTTGTAAAGATAGTTGAGAATAAACTACCAAAGGAACAATACCAGTTTTTTATATATGATGTTTGGGGTCACCAAGGAGATGATCAAAGGAAAGCAATTTTAGTTGAACTTACTGATTTTATCAAAGAAAAAACACTTGTAAAAGATATAAAAAAGTGGGATGTCAAATTGACGAAACTTTTGGCAAAAGAAAGAGAAATAACCACTCAAAATTATCCATATTTAAGTGTAGGATTCATTTTCTCACTTCTCTCGATTATATATATTCCTACAGTAAACGTATTTAAAAACTCAATTTCTAATTACTTTGAGATTGAGAAAATATTTTGGAAACTTTTGTTAGTAATGTTTCCAATAGTGATAGTTTTTGGAATTTATATTTGGAATATAATAAAGTTTTGGATAGAGAAAAAAGGGTTCTGTAAATCATTTAAATTATCAGCTCAAGAAACATTTCAGGTATATACAAATAAACAAACACAAGAGACAAAAACAGAAACCATATCTGAAAACGAACCAACAGTAAGGGATTTTAGAGATTGGATGAAAGAAATTGACACCGATTTGAAAGATAATAAAAAGAAATTGGTGATTGTTTTTGACAATTTTGATAGACTTCCCAAGCAACATATTCAAAATATTTGGTCTTCTATACATATATTTTTCTCAGAAGACAAATACAATAATATTAAGGTTATTATCCCATTTGACAGAGCACACATTAAAAACTCATTTAGTGAGTTGAATGGTACATTTAAACCCGAAGAAAGTCAAAGTGTTGATTTTGCAAATGACTATATAAACAAGACGTTTGATATTGTTTTCAGAATATCGCCTCCAATAATGAGTGCATGGAAAGATTTCTTTAAGAAATGTTGGAAGCAAACATTTACCAACATGGAAGATGAAAATGAATATATTAGAGTTGAACAAATTTACGAGGCGCATGCAATCCAAATAACTCCAAGAGAGATTATTGCTTTTATAAATGAGGTTGTTTCAATAAAGCTTATTCATACTGATATACCTGAAAGATATATTAGCCTATTTGTTATAAATAAGGATGAAATACTAAAAGATCCATTGACTGCCATAACCAAGGCTGAATTTTTAAAAAGCCTCGATTATCTGTATAAAGATAAAGACGATTTTCAAAAATATATAACTGCTTTAGCTTATCAAATAGCCCCAGAAAATGCTTTGGAAGTTATCTATAAAAAGCAATTAAAAGACAGCTTGACAAATAATGATAACGAAAAATTTAAAGATATATCTAAAACAAATGTATTTAGTCGTATTATTTCACCTGTTTTTTCGGAATTTGAGAATTTCTATAAACCAATACTTACTCTAAATACACTTGATGAGAATGCAAATATATCAGATAGAGCCAAACAATTACTTTGGGACGATATTTATTTAAGATTTCATTTAGATGGAAGAGATACTATTGAGACTTTTCAATCAGAAAAGATACTTTTGACTAAAATTTCAGCTATTCATAGAAAAGAATTTATCAAAAAGCTTATCAATATAATTTATAATAATACAAACACTTTTGATTCTATAAAATATGCTAATGTTATTGATGAATTAGATTCAATTTGTACAGATAATTCTTTTGATATAGATGTGTTTGAATTTATTATCGAAAAGTCAATACAGCCTAAAGATTTTCTGCAATTCGTAAAAGAGAACGAAGATTCTTTCGTCAATTACAAAATCATAACTGACGTAGACGGGCTTGATAAATATCTTTCAGAATTTGATATTGCTTCTATTGAAAGCCTAGAGTATCTAAAACACTTATCTACTGATTATTCATTTGAACTATTTGAGAAATCTCTAAAAGATAAAATCGAGTCGAACAAAACAGACACTGTCAATTTATCGATTCTTTTTAAAATATTGAAAATAATATCAAGCGACAATCCAAAATTAAATACTCTAATAGATGATAGAACCTTGTATTCTTTAAGTACTCAACTTGATCAAAACCAAGATTTTTATTTTGATTTATTGGCAATGATAATTAGTAGAGGAAGTAATTTTCCAAGCAATTATGCTAATGCATTAACACCAACATTTGCGAAGAATGATGATAATCTCGTATCAAAAGTTTCAGAAAGGATACATTTCTATATTGACTATAGTGATTTACTGATACAGTCTATTAAATACTCAAATGAATTGACTAAATCGGTAGTTCGCAATATTACAGAAAACCAGTATCAAGATCAAAGAACAAATACCCTAGAATTAATTAAACATTTTGAAAGTATTTGTATTGTCATTGAATTAGATCCTCAAAAGTTTATTTCCAATTTGGATAGATGGGGAACCCCAACATTTAGCAAGACTCTAATTAAATCAATTCCTCTATATTATTTTGAAGAAGCAGCAAAAAGTGACACAAGATTGGGCAAAGAAACTGTTCAATATATTCAAAACTTATTTGACAAAAATACCAAAGATGATTGGAAAGAGGTTTTTGCAAATTTAACAGGTGATTTTTACAAACTCACAAAGATTGTGAAATTTCATTCATGGAATAGTTTCGCACTTGATGCTTTAAAGGACACATTGCTTTTACGCATTCAAAATAATGACACAAGCAATGAAATTGAATTGACAAACTTGATTAGAAACTTTGAAATGTCAGAAGTTGATTTATCAAATACATTTAAGAATATTCGGGATGAATTTATTTTACATAGAAATATTAGCATACAGTTTTTCTCTATTTTCGGTAATTGGCTATTTAAGTATGCTTCACTAAATGAAAAAGCAGGAGACGTTATTAGAACAATTCTAATACCTAGTTTACTTGATGATGAAGAGTGTTTGTCTATTATTGTAAACGATAAGGAGTCTATAAAAAGCATAATGACCAATTGTTCACCAAATGAATTATCAGATTTTAAAGACGCTCTGAGAGACCGATTTGAGAATACAAGAGTGAAAGATCTAGCTAACTTTTTAGGAGTTAGAGAAAGAAAACGAAAAGATGATGATAAATAAATAACGACCGCTTAACATCGCATATACCCAATGGCTGGTTTACTGCACTTTGCAAGGCTTTTCGCCCGCTCAAATTTCATAACGGTTTGACAGTTGAATCACCCGCAATCAGCCACAGGGCATATACGTGCCGTTAGGTGGCATATTAAAAAAAAGAAAAACAAAATCGACAACAAATGAAAATATCTCACATAATCGTTACGACATTGACTATGAGCATTATTTTAGCTTGTGCTCCAAGACAAGATAAAAATGCAGAAAACTTGACTGAAATTTATAGTTTAATGTTTAAAGATGCCTTGAAAAATCAAACCACAGCTCCCGATTTTGTAGTTTATATAGCGAAAAACAGCAAAACTGGTGAATCGAAAGAAATTTGCACAACGACTGATGACTTATACTCAGGGGAAATAGTTGATTATAAAACAAGAACTGTTGTCTTTTCTGACAAAGATCATAAACGAATTGGTGCTCAGACATACGATAATAAGCTTGTTGACAGTATATTTAATTCTCTAAAAAAGACTAGTATAGACTCAATCATAAAAGAAAATAATGAATTAGGATATTCAAAAACTTTAGAACACTACTCAACTAAATATTCCACAGGATATTTTGAACACGTGCTTTATCGAAATAGAATTCTTACAAATCGTGACTGTGAATCAGGTTATACTGTAGTAAAGAAAATCTATTGATATTTGTGAAAAAAAAGTCTTTTCAACCATTAAACTTGACAACTGGGAACTCTCAAAGGTTGTCTCTGAATCAGCACTAAATGAGTTACAAGAAGAAATAAATAATACAACTGGACTAACCAAGATTTCAGAAATATTTAATTGTGATGGAAGTGACGCAAGAAGAATAAAAGACTTTTGGGATAATAGAACCAATTGGCAACGGTGTAGAGAATGTAAATTTAAATGGAAAGAATGTTTTGACTGTGTCATTAAATGTGAAAGTCCTCTGGAAAGAGACTTGTTGTTAGAACTTCGGAAAAAGAGTATTATGGCAGTGATGCAAAGAAGAATTAATAAAGACGGAACATACTATGACTTTCCGAAAAGTATTGACTTTGATAATCTTTTGACGATTCCAGATTTTTATATTGAAAAAAACGATATTAAACTATGTGTTTATGCCGATGGACACACCTATCATGAAAGGACAGAAAAACAAGCACTCAGAGACAGAAATATCGACAGAGAATTACAACGAATAGGTTTTACTGTATTAAGATATACAGGACAAGAAATTCGTAAGAACTGTGAACTTGTTGTTGAAAATATAATGAAGAATCTATAGGTTAAATGCTAGACAATAAAAACAAACTAATCACAACAAGTTGCTAGCCCATACATACACACGTTTATGTTCACAGACTGGCTTACGCGCACTTAGCAGGTTTTACGCCCAAATTCACTTTGTTGCTGTGTGATAATGGATATGTTCTAATCATCTAGTTTACATATACCAACTGTTAAAAATTAAATACATCAATATGGAATTACCAAAATACCACGAAACTTTTATTCCAATTCTGCAAACATTAAATTCAGCAGAATCCCTTAAAAGCAGAGAATTAGCAATTTTAGTAAGAGATAAGTATTATTCTCAATTACCGGATGAGTTGCTAAAACAAAAAACCACCTCAGGTGCAAATGTGCTACTTGACAGAATCCTTTGGGGTAAATCATATCTGAGGATGGCAAAATTTGTTTCGTATCCCAAACGAGGGCTTGTTCAAATAACAGAGAAGGGTAAACAGCTCTTAGCATCAGGAGTGTTGACCTTAAGTGATCTTCAAAACGACCAGGACTTTATATTTCATAGAGAGTCAGTTCGAACTACAAAAGAAAATCATATAGAAGTTGAAAATGTCAAGGTTGAAAGTGCTTCACCACAGGACCTGATTGATTCTGGATTTACAAGCATTGAAAAGGAAGTAAAGACTGAGCTTTTAGAAAAACTCAAAGAAATTGATCCCTATTATTTTGAAAAAGTTATCCTGATTCTTTTAAAAAAGATGGGATATGGTGATTATGTTGAAACTTCAAAATCGGGTGATGGAGGTATAGATGGAATAATTAATGAAGATAAGTTGGGGCTTGAGAAAATATATACGCAAGCAAAACGCTATAGTGAAAATAAAATCCGAGAAAAGGATATTAGAAATTTTATTGGCGCTATGAGTGGTGATACAACTAAAGGAGTTTTCATTACAACATCTACTTTCGATGAATCTGCCATTAGAAAAGCAAGAGAAGCACATCATACGATTATTTTAATTGACGGGACTAAGTTAGTTGATTTAATGCATCAGTATAATGTTGGTGTGCAGGTGAAAACTGTTTACGAGGTGAAAGAAATTGATAACGACTTTTTTGAAGAATAGATGCTCACACCTCATAACTACATATTGTATCAAGGAGTAAGTCTTCTCCTGTGTGAGAAACTATAAAATTCTTCTAGATAGTCTGATAACAAAATGTATTCAAAACAATGAATCAAAAACATCAAAATACAAATACATTATGAAAAAAGGTTTAATATTTTTAGGAGGTTTTGTTGCTGGTATATTGGCAACAATATTAGTAGCATATTTTATTACAATAGCAAACAAACCTAATGATGGCGGTTTAGTTGGACTTACATTATTCCCGGAAAAGGGAGAATGTATAACAACAACATTAAAAAACAAATCTTGTGAGATTAAAATTTTTCAAGTTCTTGCACCAAATGCTGCATTGGGAAATATCAAATACTATACGGATGAAAAAAGATTTGGTGGTAAAACATACCGCAATTATGATATATTAAATGATGTAGTTGTTTTGCTTATAAATTATGACAACAAAACATATTATGACGACCAAAAAATAGACATATCCAATAAATGTGCGAGACAAATAGGTACATATCAATATACAACCAAAAGTGAATTTGAAAAAACTGTTCCTGCAATTGTTATTGAATAACTTCAAAAATCAGAAACTAAAATATGCAGGCATTTATCTTATTGCTTTTTGTAATAGCAGTATTGGTTTTAAAACATTTTGTCTTTGAATACAAGCGTAAGCAAAGACGTGATTATTACAGAAATGAATATTTGAAGTCAGATGCATGGCAACGGAAAAGATATGTAGTATTAAAACGAGATAATTGGCGTTGTATTTATTGCGGCGCACGTGCCACACAAGTCCACCACAAGCGATATGCAAAACGAAACATTGGCAAAGAACCGATTGATTGGCTTGTTTCAGTTTGTGAAAACTGCCATAATTTAATACACCATGAACATTAAAAGTATTGCACGACAAAATCCCTATCGTGTATGCACTAACAGCGATAAAAATAAAGAAATAGCGAAATGGAAACTTCAAGATTTAACATATCAGACTACTTGGATAATAATGAAATGATTGCAGAATATCTTAATACTGTATTAGCAGAAGGAGATGACTCAGAGGTGATTGCTGCAATTGGACATATTGCAAAATCAATTGGTATGACCAAAATTGCACAGGAGACAGGATTAAGCAGACCGAGTTTATATAAAGCATTATCAGAAGGTTCAAAACCTCAATTTGACACAATAATGAAAGTGTTGAGAGCTATTGGGGGTCAAATACAAATCAACCCAATGACTGCTTAATCAAAAGCGCACCACCACCTTCACACCCCTCCCATTTACCTTCACAATAAAAACACTCCCCGCAATGCCCTCCAAACTAATCGCGTGCTGACCAAAGCCTGTTTCCTTGCGGACTAAGTTACCGAGCAAGTTATATACTTTGATGTCCAGCGGGGTGTCGGGAGCGTCAATCAGGATGGTGCGATCTTTTGTGTAAACCCGGATGTTGTTGTTTTCGGGGATATCCGTTCCTGTACCGGGTTCGTCGGTCAGGTTAACCGTTACGCAATAGGGTAAATGATCTGAAATGTCTTTCAGTACCACGCCTGTGGGAGGAACGGGGATGCCCGCTGAAACCACGCTGAATTGCTTGTCGGTCGGGTTTTTTCTGAAACCCAGGATCATGTCGATGAGCGAAGTGGGCGCGCTGCTTGGAAAGGTGTTTTCAGACAGGTTGTTGAGTATCCGGAAATTGTTATTTTTGAACGTGACCATAGCCCGGTAAGTGGGCTGGGCATTGAAATCGCCCCCTACAAAAACGGTTTTGCCAGCCCTGTTGGCATACGCGATAATCCTGGCCGTCATGGTGTCTCGATCCACAGCATTCAGACTGTAATGGGTGGAGATAAAACTGAAATCGGCAAATTCGGCAATGATATACGCCCGGCTTTCTTTGTCGGTTGAGCCGGGAGTAGGGTTGACCTTCACATTGGTAATGGTGGGTGTTCCCAGCGAGGACTTCCAAAGCAGCCCGATGCCATAACCGTTTCCGGCGATGTCGTACCACGAACCCGCGAGTCCCGACCTGCTTTTCAGGTTGTTGAAATTGGTGTTGCCATTGACTTCCTGCACCGAAACCACATCGGCATTCGATGCTGTAATCACCTGCGCATGCCGGGTAATACGCAAGGACTGGAAATTAAGTCCGTTGTCGTTTTGCAGGTTATAGGTCATGAAAGTAATGTTCCCGGCGCTAAGAAACGCCGGAAACATCAGGATTATGATATATGTGAAATAATTTCTCATGAGATTTTTACCTTGCTCATCGATAAACGGCTTTCTTCAGCCCGGAAGCCCATGACATGACTTTCGACCGAAGCGTCGATGGTGCTCGACAGAATGGAAGGATTATTGTCGCCCACCGCTTGTATGAAATCGCGTACCAGACCGAGATCACCACCACCGTGTCCGGCATCCTTGTAGGCTTCGAGTTCCTCAACCTGCTTGTTCCATACCGTTTTTTTGTTGGAACGGAAATCGGTAATTACGAACTCGGCCATATCGCCTACGATGTCGCCTTTAGTTCCCATGATGCGGGTGCGGCGACCGGAATAGGAAGTGAGCGCTTCCATGCTGAAAGAGGCGGTAACATCGCCTTCGAAAACCATGTTGGCCACGTAATGATCGGGCTGATCGTTGTCGCAACGGAACACGCATCGTCCGTAATCGGTCGTGCGCAGTTTTTCCATGATCAGCTCATCTTTTACCTCCGGCAAATCGAATACTTTCAGCATGCGTTTGCGGCGCACGTATATGTCAATTGCCGAGAACGGACAGGTTGACTCATGCGGACAGCCATCAATACAATAAGCCGGTGCGCCTGCCGGCATACGCGAAGCTTTGAAGTAAGTCAGGCTTCCGTCGGCAGAAATCTGTGTGCAGGGTTTGCCCACGATCCAGCGGATGATATCCAGGTCGTGACAGGATTTCGCCAGGATAATCGGCGTGGTTTTCTTCGAATTGTGCCAGTTGCCACGGACATAAGAATGTGCCATGTGGTCGAACAGGATGGGCTCGAGGTGCTGCACGCTGATGACATCCCCGATGACACCCGAATCAACAGCCTGTTTGAGGGCGACGAAATAAGGCGCGTAACGCAATACGTGACAAACAGCCACAATCCGGTTGTGCTTTTTAGCCGCAGCCAGGATGTCGGTACATTCCTTTTCAGTGGGCGCGATGGGTTTTTCGAGCAGTACCTGATATCCTTTTTCCAACGCCATCATGCAGGGTTCATAGTGTACATCATCGGGCGTACTGATGATCACTGCATCGGCCAGTTTCCCTTTTTTGAACACTTCTGAAAAATCGCCAAAGCGGTTTTCTTTTTTCACTTTAAAAGCATCCGCCATAGCGTTGCGCCTGTTTTCGTTGATATCGGAAACACCTACAATCTGCATGGCATTGGGATATCGTTTGGCGTATGTCGCATACGCGTTGCCCCTGCCTCCGGCACCGATGATGATGACGGTAACGGGTTTGGTAACCTTCGCTTCCAGTCCCTGTACATTGGCGTTAAAGATGTCGAATTTTTCGCCCGCTTTGGGCATGATGTTTTTGTCGCTGGGTGCCGCGCGTAACAGTGACTGGTCAACTCCCAACACAGTAGCGCCGCCCAGCGCCCAGGCCATACGTTTTAAAAAATCAAGTCTGTTCATGTTCAATTATTAATTTTCTGTTAACCATATAAGCCACATAAGAGAATCCTGTAAATAGCACACTTATATTTTCTTATATGACTTATAGGGTTAAAATTTAATTTATTTTTATTTCAGCAGTACTTTGAAACTCTTATCCTGAACTCTTACAACTACTAAATTAGCATTCAAATGACCCAGGGAGAGATTTTCATTGTTATTAATTAATCCTTTGTGAAGCAGATTGCCGGCTAAACCATAAACTTTGATTTGTTGTTCGCCCGACAAACCACTGAAAGAAACCGTTCTGTTTTCCATCTTTATTTTAACCGACTGATTATCCTGATTCGGGATGATGCTGTTGGTAAAGTCATATTCCACAGCACCGATAGCAGGAGTAGCCGGGCGGGTAGCACCAAGCTGATCGACTGTCGGGATGGTATAGCCTGTAAGCGTTGCCACGCCGGCGTTCATTGCGATACTGGTTGCGCTGATTTCAGCCACTTTGTGTCCTGAAGTTTCGGTTAATGCCGGACGTTTTTTGTCGGTGGCAAAAGTTTCAAGCGTTTTGAATATATTGGCAGTAGCAGGGTCGGCAACCTGAATACAGTTACGGTCGATAGTTACCACAGTTCCGGAAGCTACCGAGTAAATAACATTGTGCGGTTCAATCGTAACAACAGATGCTTCATTGCTTCCTTTTGTTTCCAATAAGTCGGAATAAGCATCAGCAGCGGCACTCACATTGTTTACCACGATAGAATTCACCAGATACACATTGGCAAATCCGTTGGAAGTTGTTAATGCACTGATAGCACCGTCTCCCTGATTACCGGTAAAAGTGCAATTGATTGCTTTTACATTGGCAGTATAAGCAGTTGAACTTTGTACCGATGATAATATGGCGCCACCCGTTTTACCAGAGAAGTTGTTAGCAAATGTAGAATTGGTGATTGTAACATTGCAGGCATTAGCAACAGTACCCCTGGCAACAATGGCGCCACCACCACTATTTCCGTTTGTGTTGGATGTATTGCCGATGAAACTGCACTTGTCAATCGTAACATTGGCGGCATTGTAGATGCAAAGCGCTCCTCCGCCATAGCCACCACCTGTAATGTTGTTTTCAAACAATGAACCCGAAATATTGGCTACTCCCTGGATACGGGCTGCACCTCCGTTGTTTGCCTGGGCATTGATGTTTTTGAAAACACAATTTTCAATATTCAACGTAGAACCGTTAGCAGCTGTAATCGCTGTGTTTCCAAGTATGCCGGTACCATCAAACACTAAGTTTTGAAATGTCCCTGTAATTCCACTGGCTAAAGTAAAGAAAGCTTGTGAAGCTGTGGTTTGTTTCAGAATCATTTTTTGTCCATTGAAAGCATTTAATCCATTGATGGTAATGCTTTTCATCACAACAGCACCCGCGAGAGAAATTTCTGTGCCATCAAAATTAAAATTGATGACGTCGCCGGCAACAGCATCGGTATAAGCCTGGGCAAATGAACCTTCCCCTGAAGCATTCCCGTTGGTAACCGTGATAGTGGCGGCAGAAAGTGTAAAATATGTGGCCAGTGCCAGAACAAAAAGTAAAGATTTTGTTTTCATAATGATGTAATTTTAAACGTTAGTAATAACCAGATTTGAGATATTTTTTAATTTATTAATATGATAATAATGTCCATCACATTCGTTTGTGTGGAACCGGTTATGATATGACCACCTACCTGTTGGAAGAAATGGTATGAATCGCTTTGCTCCAGGTATTGCAAGACATTGGTACCTGCCGCTTGAGCCATTTTAAGTGTCGTGCTGTCGACTACCGCACCGGCGGCATCAGTCGGACCGTCACTGCCATCTGTTCCGGCACACAGAATCGTAATGCCCGGTTTATTTTCGAGTTTGGTTGCCAGATAAAGCGCCAAATGCTGATTTCTTCCCCCCAGCCCGGTACCTCTTACTTTTACGGTAGGCTCCCCTCCGAATAAAAGGCAAACCGGTTGATCGGCCTTTCTGTTTGTGAGAAAGTTTTCTATGGTTTTGGAGATGAAGCCGGCAACCAGGGTGTAATCTTCCTGCAAACAGTCGGTGATGATATGCGTGTCGAAACCGTTTTGAGTTGCAATTCGTGAACAAGCCTCGAGCGCAATTTTATTGCTTCCGAGCAGTCGGTTTCTCGTGGTCTGAAAACAGGGATGAAAAGCATCCGGCGTTTCCGGAATGACCCCGGCGCTGCCCAGCAACAAACGTTTGGTAACCGTTTCCGGCAATGTTTTGTCGAGTTTATATTTTCTGGCGATGGCATAAGCATCGGAATACTCCGATGTGTCCGGAGCCGTCGGTCCGGAAGCGATGATATCGACCGGATCGCCAACCACATCGGATAGAATCAGGCTGACACAGCTTGCCGGATGAATGAGCCTGGCCAGTTGTCCTCCTTTGATGTCGGAAAGATGTTTGCGGATAATATTGATTTCCCGGATGGTCGCGCCCGATTTAACCAACAACTCGTTGGTTATGCGAAGATCTTCCAGGCTGATGCCTTCGGGCGTATCAGCGAGCAGGGCAGAGGCGCCACCGGATATCAGGCAGATAACCAAATCGTTTT
>VSSQ01000540.1_pt1 | contig 12922 bp, 13 predicted proteins | sample 4763081 | NCBI WGS metagenome assembly VSSQ01 (sample SAMN12137344, study PRJNA551015) | bioreactor metagenome | isolation source: SDC9 anaerobic chlorinated ethene degrading culture | place: USA: Knoxville, Tennesee | collected 2015-01-01
ACCATGCACAAGGCCTTCAGCAAAAGACGGGACCTCATCGTTGACCTCATGAAGGATATGCCCTACATCTCCTTCACTGAACCCAAGGGTGCGTTCTATGTGTGGTTCAACGTGGACAGGATCCTTGGAAAAAGCTGGAACGGGAAGGTTCTTTCCGACGATGCCGAACTGTGCAAGGTGTTTCTTGAATCCAAGTACGTCGCTCTTGTTCCCGGCAGCGCTTTCATGGCACCGGGCAACGTACGGATTTCCTACTCGAACTCCGAAGAGGAAATCAGAGAGGGTATGAGACGCTTTAAAGAGTTCCTCGAAGAGCTGAAGTAGACAGGAACGGCCGATGAAGAAACCGTCCCCTCCGGAGTTTCGCCGGAGGGGACGGTTTTTATTCCTTCCAGGCTGACGGGTTTACCAGGTCGGCCGGTTTTCTTCCTTCCAGGGCGGCCAGGAGGTTTTCGGCGGCTTTTCGTGCCATCCCTTCCCTCGCTTTTATTGTAGCGCTCCCGAGGTGAGGTATGGTGGTGACGTTTTTCAGCTTCAGCAGGGGCTCGTCCAGGGGGACAGGCTCTTTTTCGAAGACATCGAGCCCGGCGCCCCAGATCCATCGTTCCGAACAGGCCCTGTAGAGAGCGTTCTGGTCCACCACAGGTCCCCTTGACGTGTTGATGAGTATGGAAGATTTCTTCATCATTCGGAGCTCCCGCTCCCCGATAAGGCCTTTTGTTTCCGCATTCAGGGGACAATGAAGGGAAACGAAGTCACTCTCTCTCAGCAGTTCATCCATGGACACCTGCCGTGCGCCAAGCTCCTTTTCCAGGTCCGGTTTCGGAGATCGGTTGAAAAACAGGATCTTCATGGAAAACCCAGCCGCTCGTCTCGCCACGGCCTGACCGATTTTTCCCATTCCCACGATGCCGAGAACAGATCCGGATACATCCTGTCCGAGAAGCAGGTCAGGATGCCAGGTGACCCATTCCCCCGAACGGAGGAACTCGTTCGCCTCCACCACACGGCGGGCAGCGGCGAGGATGAGGGTGAAGGCGATATCGGCGGTTGCATTGGTCAGCACGTCGGGAGTGTTGGTGACCAGGACTCCTCTTCTTGTGGCTGCATCAACGTCGATGTTGTCGTATCCCACGGCGTAGTTGCTCACCACTTTCAGCCCCGGTGAGCGGGAGAGAAGCTCTTCATCTATCCTGTCCGAAAGGGTGCACAGGAGCCCTTCAACTTCCAAGGCTTTTTCAAGAAGCACTTCCCGCTCCACAGGGGAGGTTTTTTCCCACACTTCAAAATCAACCCGGCCGGGAAGAAGGTTGAGCCCCGCGTCCTGAATCCTGCGGGTTACGTACGCTTTCGGCAGCGTCATGTCCATCCCTCCTTAAAAAAGAAGCGGGGGTACTCCCCCCGCTTCCTGAAAAATCCGGAGTACCTGTTTACTCCTCCATGATCTCCTTTTCCTTGGCCTTCAGCGTTTCGTCGACTTTTTTGATGAATTCGTCGGTTACGTCCTGAACGTCCTTCGTGTATTTTTTCAGGTCGTCTTCGCTGATTTCAGAGTTCTTTTCCTTCTTTTTGAGGACTTCATTCGAATCCCGCCGAAGGTTCCTCAGGGCAATCCTGCTTTCCTCCGCGTATTTGCCCACGAGCTTCGTCAGTTCCACACGCCGTTCCCTGGTGAGTTCAGGCAGGTTCACCCGGATAATTTCCCCGTCATTCTGGGGCGTAACCCCAAGGGATGAAGCCAGTATGGCCTTCTCGACAAGCTTGAGAGCGGACCTGTCGAAGGGAGAAATTGCAATCTGCCTTCCCTCAGGAACCGAGATGGTGGCAATCTGCTTGATGGGAGTGGGGGCTCCGTAATAATCCACCTTGATGTCACTCACCAGCCCCGGATGAGCCCGTCCCGTCCTGATGGCCAGAAATTCGCCCTTCAGGTGTTCAATGACCTTTTCCATGCGTTCCCGCAGAACTTTCAGCTCTTCTTTCGGCATACCGGAATTCCTCCTCTTGATGAAGAATGGAAAGGCGGACGCCCGTCCCGCTTTTTCAGGCCCCGCCGTCCTCTTGTGCGGATACTATAGTTCCCGTGTCGGTACCCTTCACCAGAAAGTTTTTCAGGTTTCCTTTCTGGAGTATGTTCAATACCACTATCGGTATGGCGTTTTCCATGCAAAGGGAGAAAGCTGCCGCGTCCATCACCTCGAACTGCCGGCGAAGCGCCTCCATGTAGGTCAACCTGTGCAGAAGCACCGCGTCAGGGTGTTTCTTGGGGTCCGCATTATATATACCATCTACCTTGGTGGCTTTCAACAGGCAATCCGCTTCCATTTCGGCAGCCCGCAGCGCTGCGGCCGTATCGGTAGAAAAATAGGGGGACCCCGTCCCAGCGGCAAAAATTACGATTCTCCCCTTTTCAAGGTGGCGAATGGCACGGCGCCGGATATACGGCTCGGCCATCTGGCGCATTTCAATGGCGGTCTGGACCCTGGTGGGAACGCCGAATTTCTCAAGGACATCCTGGAGACAGAGGGCATTCATCACTGTGGCGAGCATTCCCATATAGTCCGCCTGGGCCCGTTCAACTCCGAGCTTTTCCAGTTCACGGCCCCGGAGCATATTACCGCCCCCGACGACCATGGCGATCTGGATTCCCGACCGGGCCACCTCGACTATCTCTTCCCCTATGCGGCGCACGGCGTCGAAATCAAATCCGAATCCGTTGGAGCCGGAGAGGACTTCTCCAGAGAGTTTCAAAAGAACTCTTTTGAATCGCATACCTATCCCTTCCCTTTCACGGGCTAGAAAACGGAATATAGAAAAAAGGCGAGGCTTTTCGCCCCGCCTTTCGATGCAGAAACTACTCGCCTATGTTGAATCGGGCGAACCGTCGTACGACGATATTTTCACCGAGTTTGGCTATGGTTTCCATGACGATGTCCTTGATTTTCTTGTCACCGTCGCGGATCCATACCTGATCCATCAGGCAGTTTACTTCGTAGAACTTGTTGATCTTGCCGTCGGCAATCTTGTCGACGATATTTGCGGGCTTGCCCTCTTCAAGAGCCTGCTGCCTGTAGATTTCCCGCTCCCGCTCAAGAATCTCGCCTGTCACTTCCTCGGAGGTGAGGAACTGGGGGGCTGCCGCCGCAATATGCATGCACAGCTCGTGGCCGAGACTCTGGAATTCATCCGTCTTTGCGACAAAATCGGTCTCGCAGTTCAGTTCGACGAGGGCACCCAGTTTCCCGTTCGTATGGATATAGGAAAACACCCTTCCGTCTGACGCAGCTCTGGAAGCCTTTTTGGCAGCTTTCGCGAGACCCTTTTCACGAAGGTAATCGATGGCCTTTTCCACATCCCCGCCTGTCTCGGCAAGGGCATGCTTGCAGTCCATCATCCCCGCACCTGTTCTATCGCGGAGTTCCTTGACAGCTCCGGCGCTAATTTCCATATTTATTGCCTCCCTTTATGGCTTAAGCTTCTTCCTCGGAATCGTCGTACACTTCGTGAAGACGTTCCTTGACTTCAATGATGTTGTCGGAGGAGACTTCGACGGGCTCCCCGTCTTCGGAGGAGATCATCTTGACGCCGGCGTCCTCGCCCTGCCGTCCCTCGATGAACGCGTCCGCCATAAGTCCGGCAATAAGCTTGATGGCCCTGATGGCATCGTCGTTTCCGGGAATGGGGAAGTCGATGACCTCGGGATCACAGTTCGTGTCCACGATGGCAATGACGGGGACTCCAAGTTTCCTGGCCTCGAGAACGGCGTTTTCCTCCCTGCGGGGATCGATAAGGAAGATCGCATCGGGAATGGCTTTCATGTTGGTGATTCCCTTGAGGTACTTTTCCAGTTTTCCGAGTTCTTTCCTCAGAAGGGCAACTTCCTTCTTGGGAAGCTCCGCCCAGTTTCCCTCGTCCTCCATTTTGCGAAGCTCCACCATGCGGGCGACCCGCTTCCTGATCGTCGGGAAATTGGTCATCAGTCCGCCGAGCCAGCGTTGGTTGATGTAGAACTGACCGCACCGTTCCGCTTCTTCCCTGATGGTGTCCTGGGCCTGCCTCTTGGTGCCTACGAAGAGAACCGAACCGTTGTTCTTTGCGACCTCCCTGATGTAGTCATAGGCTTTCTCCAGGCCCCTGACAGTTTTCTGGAGGTCGATAATGTACACTCCGTTCCGCTCCGTGAAGATGAACGGCTTCATCTTCGGGTTCCACCTGCGGGTCTGATGACCGAAATGAACGCCGCACTCCAAAAGCTGCTTCATACTGACTACTGCCACAATAACCCCTCCTGTAAAATGTTTTTCCCTCCACAAACATCGCCTGGAACCGGGACCATGCCTTTCGGGCACAGCAACCCCCAGCCCCATCAGTTTGTGTGTGTGATGAGGACCGAAAGAGTATACCACAACCGGCAGTTGACCGGCAACTGTGGAAGAAGTACGATATACCCCGTATTTCAACATGAAAAACAAACGACTGGGGGCATTGAGACATGGCAAAAGACTCACTCATAGAACGGCTGGAAAACCTGCCTCAGGACAGGAAAGCCATGCTGAACAGGCTTCGGCGCGTCGAAGGACAGCTTCGCGGAATCCAGCGGATGATCATCGAGGAAAAACCCTGCTACGATGTTCTTCTGCAGCTCTCCGCAGCCAGAAAGGCCATGCAGAAAGCCTGCATCGAAATTCTGAAGAACTACCTTCAGAAATGTGTCCATGAAGCGAAAGCCCCTGATTTCGACAATCTGGAGAAACTCATCGAGGCCCTCATTGAAATTTCCCCTGCGAAGGCTCTTTCCGGGGACGGGGATGAATAACCACAGCCGTCTGCGGGAAACCCAGCTCCCCCGTGGCACCCGGAAAATTCTCCTTACTGCTGCTCCCTTCCGGGCCTGACAGGGTTCGGAGGTCTCCGCCGCACGGGACTGGATTCCCCGCAGACGGCTGCGGGGTGTCGAACTCGAAAATTATAGCACGGCGTCTTTCATTCTGCCACTATCGGATCATCCCATAAAAAACGGGGAGGCGGACATCCCGCTTCCCCGTTCCAGCGTACTTTGAGAGTCCGGAGCTATTTCAGCCACTTGTCGAAGAGCCTGTCAAGGTCTCCCCGAAGCCTTGCATCGTTCCAGAGGTAATGCATCACCCGGAGGAAGTCGGGATCATCCTTCTGGATAAAGAACCCCATAAAACTGATTTTCGTCAGGGGCTTGTCAGTGAAGGCGCCGTAGAGTCTCTCGTCCTTCCGTGAATACACCACGGCCTCGTAGACTTCTGTGATCATGACATCTCCCTTGCCTTCAGCAATCATGGCGGGTATTTCGGCATTGTTCTGGTGAACGACGACTTTGGCCTTTTTGAAATTTGCATTGACAAACTTTTCGTTCGTTCCGCCGGGATTCACAATAACCGTTGTTTCCGGAACATCCATTGCTTCCAGGGAAGAAAACTTCTCTCTGTCAGTCTTCCGGATAAGGGCGACTTTGCCGTTGGGAGCGTAGGGCTGCAGAAAATCCCCCTTCAGCATCCGGGCCAGGCTTCTGGTGATTCCGCCAACGGCGATATCGAAGGACCCGGCAAGATATTCGTCCATGAGCTTCGGCCACGCAGTGGGGACAAACTCCACGGCGACTCCGAGTTCCGAGGCGAGAAGTTCCGCAAGCTCCACATCGTGACCTTCGTATTTGCCCGATGCCTTGTCCAGCATGGAAAAAGGACGGTAATCTCCCGGGGTCCCCACCCTGAGCACTTTCGTCTCCATGATCCTGTCCAGCCTCTGCCCTGCGAACGCCATTCCCGACACTGAGAGCACAACAAGAAGCGCGGAAATGAGGACAACAACCCTCGACACTCTTTTACGGGATATCATGAACACACCTCCAGAAAAATTTGTCCTATTATACTCCATCACGCTACTTTGTCAGCATATTTTCCCAGAGCCTCGGATCATCGGGGCTGACCTCCTGGGGAACGAGGGGACCCTGGAGCACAACGAAGGCGCCGTCATCCGCCCAGGGATTCCGTATGACCTTTGCCGGAGACCAGAGGGCTCCTTCGACTACAATCGTATCCCCTATCTGCGGTACGGGATTTCCCCTCAGCTTGTCCACAAGATACTGAACGGCAAGGGCAGCCGCGTCATACGCAGGCTGGGCAACCGCTCCGAGCATTTTCCCCTTCTTGATGAGGTCGATTCCCTCGGGTCCGATGCAGATTCCGGAGATTCCAAAATCCGCCGCGTTCAGTCCGGCCGCTTCGATGGCCGCGACCACTCCCGGTCCCATGATGTCCGGAGTCTGGACGTAAATTCCGAGAACCCCGTTTCCGAACCTGGTCAGAAGATCCGAGACGACCGCATGGGAATCCGTGTTGTTCCATTTGCCCTCTCCCTGGGCGATTTCGAGCTGGGGATATTTCGAGAGAACGGAATCAAAGCCTTCGGTGCAGGCATGGCTGAACATATCCGCCTTATCCCCGAGAATTTCGAGGACGACGCCTGCGGGAACCGTTCCGCCGTTCCGTTTTTTGATCCCCTCGACGAAGAGTTCCGCAGCTTTTGCGCTTGACTGTACCAGATCGAAGGACAGGAAAAAGTCCACAATGCCGCCTTCCGGGGAAGTATCCAGGGCCGCCACCGGAATCTTAGCCTCGTTGAGCCTCCGTATTCCGGGAACGAGGGCACGGAGGTCCACCGCACCTCCCAGGATAAAGGCATCGATTCCCTGGGCCATGTATGTGTCGATAATATCCATGATTTTGATAGAATCGCCTTCACCTTCACGGATAAGGAGATTGACGCCAAGCTCCCCGGCCTTTTCCTCGGCAGCCTTCATGAACGCCTGGATGTAGGGGGCGGTCGGCTCCTTCACCACGAGCCCCACCGTGAGCTTCTTCTCCGATGCCCCTGCCGCGGACAGGAACGTCAATACCAATGCTGCCGCCATCACCGAGTGCCAGAACTTTTTCATACTGATTCCTCCCTTGGTTTTCCGACTGTGTATTCCGCTCCCCGGTCTTCTTCCCTGTGGAGCGTTCGTATCTGTTCTTTCCGCAGCATGGAGCTCCGGAGCGAAACTCTGAACCGGTCGACAAGAATCGCGAGAAAGATGAGCGTCCCCTGGGCGGCGTGGATGAGAGTCACCTTGACGCCGAGAAGGTTCAGGGCGTTGGAAAACATGCCCAGCAAAATTGCCCCTCCCAGCATGCCGAAAGCCGAGCCCTTGCCTCCCGACATGGATGTTCCGCCAAGAAGGGCTCCCGCGAAAGCAAGGAGCGTCATTCCGTTTCCCATGGTGTTCGACACGGAATCCTGTCTTCCCGCCGTGAGCATTCCCGCTATGGCCGACAGAATTCCTGCCACCATGAATCCCAGGATGATCATCCTGTTCGTGTTGATGCCGGCTACGAAGCTCGCCCGTGTGTTTCCGCCGGTGGCAAGGTAATTTCTTCCGAAGACCGTGTAGTTGATCAACACGTGGAAGATGAAAAAGATGAAAAACGTCACAGGTATCGCCGCAGGGATATTGCCGAGCTGGGCGATCCTTGCCTTTCCGATGAAGGAATACACCGGGTCGAGGGGGAAAATGGACAGGGGGATGAAGAACAGCACCAGTCCCCTGAGGATGATGGAGACGGAAAGGGTCTGCATGAAGGCGTTCATTCCGAGCCGGGCAACGCAGAATCCGTTGAAAAGCCCGAGCAGGGCACCGATGGACAGGGTGAGAACAATGGCTGTCCAGGGGCTGCCGAGCAACCCGGGAAACCACTTCACCGACATCAGGACAGCCACGCCGGGGGCGAAGGCGAGAACGGCATCTATGGACAGGTCAAGGTTTCCGCTCATGAGAACGAATCCCTGGGCGAGAACGAGCATGCTCATGATGGTCGTATGGTAGAGAATGTTCACCAGGTTGGTCCAGGTTGCGAAGGCCGGTATGCTGAGAGCGCACACTGAAAAAAACGCGATGAGCATCATCCATATAATATTGTCCAATAAAGCGAGCCTGAGCTTCAAACTGCCTGACATTCTCTTCCACCTCTCCGTTCCTGTTGTCCGAACCCCTGCATGTCGAGAAAAAGCCTGTGTTCGCTGAAATCCTTCCGCTCATATTCCCGGAAGATGCCGCCCTTCGAGAGGACGAGAATCCTGTCGCATACTTCAATGAGGTCATCCAGTCCCGGGGAGGTGATGATGACGCCCGCCCCGTTCCTGATCCTTCCGGACACAGTGGACAGGATCGCTTTTTTCGCGCCGATGTCCACTCCCCTGGTGGGTTCGTCCAGAAGATAAATTTCCGGGCTGTTCGCCATGATCCGTCCGATGACCACCTTCTGCCTGTTGCCGCCGGACAGCTCGTCCACTCCCTGGTGGATGGAGAAGGCTTTCACCCGAACTTCCCTAAAAACGGCCAGTGCCCGCTCCTCGCTCTTTTCCCAGCTGATGAACCTGCCGCCGCAGACGTTTCCGAAGCTGTTGAGAAGGAGATTGTCCCGTATGGAAAAAGACCTGAGAAGCCCCTCCTTTTCCCTCTCCTCGGGAAGGTAGGCAATTCCTTCGGCGAGAGCTTCCGCCGGCGAACGGAAACGAACACTGTTTCCCCTGAGAAAGATCTCTCCTTCGTCGGCGGGGTCGATGCCGGCGAGGGCTTTCAGCAGCTCCGTCCTTCCGCTTCCCCGGAGACCTGCAAGCCCCAGGATCTCCCCCCGCCGCAGGGAAAAGGAAATATCCCCGAAGGCCCCCCACCTGGAAAGCCCTTCCACCCTGAGAATTTCCTCTCCCGGAGCCGGAGCGTCTTCAGACCGGCCCCCGGTGAGCGACGATTCCTCTCCTATGATGAGCTCAGAAAGAGAGGCGTGGTCCAGGGAAGCTCTCTCCCTCACGGCGACCGCTTTCCCGTCCCGCAGAACCGTCATTCTGTCGCAGATTTCAAGCAGCTCGTCGATATGGTGGGAGATGTAAACAATTGCCTTTCCCCGGGAGCGCAGATCCTCCACGATCTTCCTGAGGATGAGGGCGTCCCTGCCGCTGAGAGGTGCGGAAGACTCGTCGAGGACGACGATGGGTGCATCTTCCACCACGCAGGATTTGAGTATGAGCAGAAGCTGCCTTTCGCTCAGGGAAAGGTCCCCAGCCAGTAGGCCGGCGTTTATGCCGGTTCCGTAGGCTGAGAGGACTTCCTCAGCCAGGGTGCGCATCGTTTTCCGGTCCAGCAGACCTTTCCTCGATGGAAGTTCTCCGAGAAAAAGGTTTTCCGCCACCGAAAGATCCAGGATAAGTTCCGGTTCCTGGGGAACGATGGCCACTCCTTCCCTCTTTGCCCGGACACGGGAAAGGGTGCGGAAAGAACGGCCTCCCAGGGAAATCGTTCCTTCCGTCGGTTCAATCAGGCCCGCGAGAATTCCCACCAGGGTGGACTTCCCCGCCCCGTTTTTTCCGATGAGCCCGTGAACTTCACCGGGATAGACCTCAAAGGACACCCGGTCCAGGGCAACCGTTCCGGGATAAATTTTAGAAATCCCGTTCAGGGTAAGGGCAGGTGTTTTCATCCCTGTTCCCTGTCGCACCCGCCGTCTTTTTTCCGAAGCTCCGCAGACCGCTTGTGGCCGAAAAGGCCCTCCAGATCGGCGAAAGCGGCGCATTTTTCCGCAAGAGAATAAGCACCCTCACGGGAGATCTCCTGGTAGGAGCTGACCTTTATGAAGGTTCCCGCGTACACGCCGTTGGAAAACCGTGCGCAGCGGACGGTGGGCAGAATGTGGTTCGGGCCCGAAACATAGTCCCCGAAGGCTACGGGGGCATAGGGGCCGATGAAGAGGGAGCCGAAATTATTCAGCTTCTCCGCCGTTTCCCCGCTGTTTTCAGTCATTACCTGGAGGTGTTCCGGGGCGATCTCGTCGGTGATTGTCACTGCTTCCTCCAGGGAATCGGCGAGCAGTATCCTTCCGTTGTTTCTCCACGCTTCGAGGGCGAGTTTTCCCGTGGGGAGGATCTCCGCCTGCCTGAGGATCTCTCCGGACGTCTTCTCCGCGAGTTCCTTGCTGGTGGTCACGATAACCGTCCACGAGTTCGGGTCGTGTTCGCACCGGGCAAGGGCGTCCGCCGCCACCCATTCGGGGTTTGCCGACCCGTCGGCAATGATGACCACCTCGCTCGGCCCGGCAAGCATGTCAATTCCCACCGATCCGCTCACCTGGCGCTTTGCTTCAGTAACATACCGATTTCCGGGCCCGGCGATAATATCCACCGGTTTCAGGGTTTCCGTGCCGAAGGCGAGGGCTCCCACTGCCTGGGCACCGCCCATGCAGTAGATTTCGTCAACGCCGGCAATATCCATGGCCACGAGGACGGCAGGGTGAATCCCCTCCTGCCCCCTGCTCGCAGGCGAACAGGCCGCTATTCGCTTCACCCCCGCCACCTTAGCCGGAATAGCCGACATGAGTGCCGACGACGGAAGAGGGTACCTCCCGGCAGGCACATAGCATCCGCACGAAGCCACCGGAATCAGACGATGGCCGAGGACAACGCCGGGGGATATCTCCCAGCGGAGTTCTTTCATGCATTCCCTCTGCTTCAGGGCGAAGTCGCGAATTCTCAGGGCCGCAAACTGCAGGGTCTCCACCGTTTCCGGGGCCACCTTTCCGTAGGCTTCCCTGACAGTTTTTTCTTCAACCCGCAGTGAAGCGGGCCGGAACCCGTCAAATTTCTCCGTGTAATTTCGTACGGCCTCGTCGCCTCCCGACCGGACGGCATCGAGGATATCCCGTACCGTCTTTTCGACCGAGGCGGTTTCCGTCGCTCCGCTTATTTCCGCTTCCTTGAAAACGATCATTTTCCTGCTCCTTCCGGAAGCTCAGCTCGCGAGCCAGCCGCCGTCAATATAGATAATCTGCCCGGTGAGATAGTCCGAGGCCGAACTGCAGAGAAACACGAGCGTTCCCAGAAGGTCTTCTGCAGTGCCCACCCGACCGGCCGGAATGCGTTCCTCTATCCACTTCCTGTGTTCCGGGTCAAGGAAGAAGGGCTCGGTCATGGGGGTCCTGAAGTACCCCGGCCCCATGGCGTTCACCTGGATGTTCGACCGTGCCAGTTCTATGGCCATGGTCTTCGTGATCTGCACCACTCCGCCCTTGGTACCGCAGTACACGGCGGATTTCGCAAGGCCGATGGCGCTGCCGAGAGACCCTATGTTCACTATTTTTCCCCGCCCCTGCTCCGCCATGATCCTGGCCGCCGCCTGGGCGCAGAAAAAAACGCCCCTGAGGTTGACGGCCATGATCTTGTCGTACTGTTCCTCCGTCACTGAAAGAAAATCATTGATCTCTTCCACACCCGCGTTATTCACAAGGATATCGAGGCTTCCCAGCCTTTCCGCCGCCGAGCGGAAACACTCCTGAACCTCGGCGGGCTTCGTCACGTCAAGCCGGATGCCTTCGGCCCTTCCGCCGGAGAGGCGGATCTCCTCCGCTGTTTTTCCGGCGGCTGAACCGTCGATATCAGCGCACACCACAGCGGCGCCTGCAGCAGCAAGTCCCAGCGAATACCCTTTCCCAAGGCCGCGGCCCGCACCGGTCACCACCGCTGTTTTTCCGGCGAGGGAGAATTGTTCGAGAAATGCCGTCATGTCAGTCAAAAACTCCTTTTTCTTTTCAGTTATGGAAAACCCCTGAAGGAATTCTTTTCCGTAGAATCGTTTTGATCAAACGCTTTAGCATGATAGCACATGCTATGGATAATGCAATAATGCAAAGAAGAGACGAAATAGAAAAAAAGATTCCCCGAAGGGAATCTTGAGCAGCAGAACGAATTATCCCTGGTATCTTTTCCCCGGGCATGCGCCATAAACGGGAAAGAAAAGCTACTCCCCTTTTTTCCTCCTGAAGAATTTCATGACAGGGCCTCCGAAAAAGACAAAAAGGATGAGAAAAATCAGGGTGAGGCAGATCGGGTCGAAGATGAATTCACCGAGCCCTCCGTGGGTTTTGATGAGCCCGACCCTGAGATTGTCCTCTATCATCGGCCCCAGGATGATGGCGAGAATGAGGGGCGGCAGGGGAATATCGAGGTATTCAAAGAAAAAACCGGCAACGCCGAAGGCCGCCATGATATAGATGTCGAAGAAACTGTTTCGGATGGCGTAGGAGCCGATGACCGAAAAAATGAGCACGATGACCATGACGATATTGCGGGGCATTCTCAGGATCTTTCCGAAAATACGGATTCCAATGAGGCCCACCGGAATGAGAAGGAACTGGGAGATCAGTCCGACCGCGAAAATACCGTGAACGAGTTTCAGGTTCTCCTGGAAAATGAGCGGTCCAGGCCTCAGCCCGTACATGAGCATGGCTCCGAGGACGATGGCCGTAATGGAATCTCCGGGCACGCCGAAAACAAGGGCCGGAATCCACGTTCCTCCCAGGGCCGCGTTGTTGGCGCTCGTAGGGGCAATGACTCCCTTTATGGATCCCTTCCCGAATTCCTCCGGATTTTTTGATGTCTTTTTCTCCATGCCGTAGGCCACCCAGGCCGCAATGTCCGCTCCGGCGCCGGGAAGGGCGCCGACGCACGTGCCCAGGAGCGAGGCCTTCAAAACGGTCATTTTGTTTCTGAGAATGATCTTCAGGGTTCTCAAAAGGGAGATGCGTCCGAATTCAGGAATGCTGCTTTTTCCGAGGAGCTTTGCGTCTCCTACGTTCTTCAGTACCTCGGAGAGACCGAAGAGTCCCACCATGGCAGGAATGAACCCGATTCCTTCCAGCAGTTCCATGTTCCCTCCCGTAAACCGCGGAAGTCCCGTGGTGATATCCATTCCGACGGTGGAAACGAGAAGCCCCAGCGTTGCCGACAAAACGCCGTTGATGGGCCTGCCTGCGCTCAGAACGGCGCTCATGCTCAGCCCGAAAATTCCGAGCCAGAAATACTGGAA
>VSSQ01000966.1_pt1 | contig 12907 bp, 9 predicted proteins | sample 4763081 | NCBI WGS metagenome assembly VSSQ01 (sample SAMN12137344, study PRJNA551015) | bioreactor metagenome | isolation source: SDC9 anaerobic chlorinated ethene degrading culture | place: USA: Knoxville, Tennesee | collected 2015-01-01
TTTATACCGCAAATTCACATTGGTATTTTTATCTCCTATGACCTTGATCGGATTTTTCACCTGAATAGTTCCGTGGTCGGTAGTCAGAATAACTTTGTACCCTCTGCGGGCAATGGCTTTCAGCAATTCAAGTGTACCCGAATGTCTGAACCACGACACTGTCAATGAGCGATAGGCGTTTTCATCGTTGGCTAGTTCACGCATCATTTTGGATTCCGTACGTGAATGGGAAAGCATATCTATGAAATTTAACACACAAACATTCAATTGGTTATTTTCCAGCTGTGGCAATCTTTCGATCAATTTTTCACAATAAGACGATTCATTTACCTTATTGTATGAAAAAGCATAATTTTTTCTGAAACGTTGCAATTGAGTTTGAATCAAATCTTTCTCATTCAGATTTTTCCCTTCCTCTTCCTCTTCATCCACCCATAAATCCGGGAACATCTGCTGAATCTGAACAGGCATCAGACCTGAGAAAATTGCATTTCGTGCATACTGCGTAGCAGTTGGTAAAATACTCGAATACAGTCCTTCTTCCGTGAAATTGTAATATTCATTCAACATTTCACGGATTATTTTCCATTGGTCAAAACGGAAGTTATCAATCAGCACAAAGAACACTTTTTCACCTTCATCCAACAGAGGGAAAACCTTGGTTTTAAAAATATCCGGACTTAACAAGGGTCTGTTAGCCTGATTTTTAAACCAGTCGATATAATTCTTTTTGATGAATTTATTAAAAGTACTGTTGGCTTCCGTTTTCTGCATGCGCAGCATTTCGTCCATGCCACTGTCTGTTTCCGACAACTCCAATTCCCAGTAAACCAACTTCTTATACACTTCCACCCAATCATCATAAGTTAATGAATCATTGATTTGCATCCCGATTCGTCCGAACTCAGAGCGATAGGTTGAAGTGGTATGTTCAGTCTGGATTTCTTTTTTATGAATATTTTTCTTCAAAGTCAGCAAAATCTGACTGGGATTTACCGGTTTGGTGAGATAATCGGCAATTTTGCTGCCAATAGCCATATTCATGAGATTTTCCTCCTCACTTTTCGTAATCATGACCAGGGGCACATTCGGATGAATTTCCTTAATCAGCGGAATGGTTTCCAATCCGCTCAAACCCGGCATGTTTTCATCCAGGAAGATGATGTCAAAACTTTCTTTTTTACACAAATCCACCGCATCTTTGCCATTGGATGCCGTAACCACCTCATATCCTTTTTCTTCCAGAAAAAGCACATAGACTTTCAGCAAGTCAATTTCATCATCAGCCCATAAAATTCTGTCTTTCTTCATCTTATATCTGTTTTTTCTTTATTTGATTCTTTTGCAGATTCCAAAGACGACCGGTACGTCAGGTAGTCATCCAATGTAAATCCGGATTTTGTCAGCGCATAATTATGGTCGGAAATTACCAGTGGAAATGTTTTCAGATCCTTCATCAGCTTCACAATTTCAGCATCCTCGGCGATGGCTTCCAAATACCACGCCGCATCAGCATAATTGTCGAAATTGAAAACCGACAACACATTTCTCGACACATCAACCTTACTGATATTCAATTCAAAATCATTCAGTAAAAAACGTGAAAAATTGAACACAGCCAGTTGAAACTGAAGTGCATATAATGACTCTTCAGGCTCCGACGATATCAGCATAACCCGGTGCATAGTTTCTTTATCCGGACTGAAAGCCCTGGTAACGGTATCTCCGTTCTCTACTTTCACCTGTACTTCCCGGCGAGCCAGGATGGTACCGTGGGTTGTACCTTGTTGTGCCTCTCTGCCCTGCTTTATCAAAGCGAGCATATCCTTTGAAATAGAACTCACATCACTGGTTGGATAGGCATCCAGCAATTCAGTAAGCGCTTTTTCAAATCGTTCCGGCTGCTGTGTTTTACCAACACTTAGCGCTCTCAGAAAAAGGAATTTAGGCATCAAGGTACTCATCGGGTATTTTTCTTCCACATACTGAACCTGACCAAAGACCTTTTCAAAATCATTTTTATTGAACGCTTCGTAAGCAATCCGGTAGATAGAATCCTGCTCGGCAAACATTTGCTGTTTCGTTTCAATGTAATTCGGATTCGCAAGCAACTGTGCATACCGGTTGTCGGGATAATCTGCTATCAGCTTTTCTCTTACAGATTCAGCTTCTGTAACCTGAAACAACCGGGTGTGCATCAGATACGACTGATACAATGCATCCGGAACCAACTCATATTCACCGAAACGGTTCATATATTCCCTGAAAGTGGCAATCGACAATGGCAAATCTTCCAGTTTATCTTTGTAAATCATTCCCATGTTGAACAAAGCTTCAGCCCACAGCTGACTCGAACGGGCAAGCTGCTCTTGGGTTACCGGTATCTGCCGGAGGTAGTACGCCGGGTTTTTATTATCAGCAAGTGCTTCACCCTGCTGTTGGGGATCGCCTTCAGCTAATTCTCCACTATCAGCCACAGGGATTGAATCGTTAAGCAAAGCGCCGGTTGCCGGTTGCCCATTGACAGGCTCATCACCAAACAACACGGCAGACTTATTGATGCGGCGCCAGTTGTCTTCCAGTTTACGTCTTCCCCAACGGGACTGAAATTCCGTTTGTCCACTGCGAATCAGATTCGGATTGTAAAAATACCATTCCCCCTGCAAATTTCCACCACCTAACATGGGCATAGCAGCTACCTGACTGGCACGCTCCTGATTTGTCTCCTGCAATTGCCTCATTTTTTCCTCTTTTTCAGCAGCCAGTTTTTCTTCCTGTTCCAGTCTGGCAATATAGGCATTGATACTCTTCAGCCTGTCTGTTTCCGACATGGCTGAAAGTCTTTGCAAACTGTCCTGCAACACCACGATATCATACTGAACAACCAACTCCGAAAGGACTTCCGCCCTTTTGAATACACGGGGGTAATCCGGATGATCGAGGCTAATTATTTTCGAAGCTTCATCATAACTTGGTTGCGCTTTCACATACTCTTTCTTTGCATAGTACAGGTCACCCATCAATATCAAAGCAACCGCCTTGTCGATCCCATTACGCGTACTGCTCTCAACTGCTTCATGAAAATACTCCAATGCTTTTACCGTATCTTTTTCATGCAGGTACGACTTCCCGATTGTGTAATACAGTTGATCCAGGTAATCCCTGTTATTGAAATTCCTGGTCATTTTCAACAAATCTCGGCGAATGTTCTGCATATTATCCAGGAATAATCCGGCTCTACTGATGGTCGCGTTAAAAGCCATTTCATAAGGAGGATTTTTCTTTATCAGTGCAGAATAAGCATCATGCGCTTTTCTTTTATCTCCGGTTTGTTCATACAACTGCGCGAGCAAATAAGAAAACCGCGTTTTCAGCGCTTTATCCTTTTCTCTCGCCAAGGCCATTTCCAGGAATGGAATAGCTTCTCTGTATTGTGTTTTTTTCAACAACAAATCGGCATATACAGACGCATAAAGCCCAACATTATCGCCTCTTAAGTTTTTTTGATTCAGCTTACTCAACAAATCTTCAGCTTCATATATCCATCCCATTTCAGCATAAGAACGGACTACCCACAACTGACAAGTCACCCCAAGATTTTCATTTTCTTTAAAATGACGGGCAATGTAATTGAAAGTACCCACGGCACCGAGAAAATCAGCTTTGTGAAATTCGGCCTTTGCCAACAACAACCAAACTTCATGCATAAAGGGATTATATTCTTCCTTGTTCATGAATTCTCTGTAACCTTTTTTACCTGCTTTGCGACGATTGTATTCCGGTTTAACTTTAATTGAACGGGTCTTAATCGCTTTGCGGCATTTTTCAATGGTTCTGTTCAGCTGACTGGTTCCTGCAGTTGCATTTTCATGATTACTAATGGGATACATCGGAATAACCTGACCGAAATCATCTTTATTGGCTTCACGAATGGCTTTGATAGCATCATCATAGCTAACTTTTCCATTGAAATGAACATTGAAGCGTGTATTCACCGACTGAACAGTCCGGGCGGTCCAGGTGTTCTTATTCATGGAACATCCCGACATTACGAGCAGTAATGCCAGCATGCAGTAAATATGCAGGTGTTTTTGCTTCAAAATTGAGTTGATTTTACCAATTTCAGGAACCTGGTTTAACATGCTTCTAAAACTGAAAAATAGCTTTTCTATTGTATTTTTAACGTACAAAAATAGCTAATTTCAACTACAATTGCGTAATTTTGCGGTGAATTTAATTTAATATAACCACAAAAGGCACAAAAGAAAAATTTTAAATTAATGATTGTAAGGAAATGTTATGCTAACTTACATTTTCACTATTCGTTATTTGCTTCTTGAATTTCCTTTTGTGGTTTAAGAATCTATAAAAATGTGGGTACTTATCATAGTTTTAGTTGCCGGAGCAGGGCTGTTAATGCTGTTCACCTATCTTAACCGGAAAAAGAAAACAGAGGAGGTTGAGATAAAATTCGAAATGGATGAAGAATGTTGCGGCGCACATGAGGTATGCGATAAAGACTCTCTTTTAAATCCGGATTGCGACATCGTGTATTATGATGATGAGGAACTGGATGAACTATCCGGAGTAAGCCCATCCTCTTTTACGGACAATCAAAAGAATCAGCTTGCAGATGTTTTTTACACCCTGAAAGAAAGTGATGTTGCCGGATGGCTGCGCAGTTTGCAGCTCCGGAAAATAGAACTTCCCGAAGACATCAAAGAAGAAGCGTTGATGATTGTCAGGGAAAGAAGAACAGTTAAAGTCTGATCGCTAAACTGCAGAAGAGCGTTTTGTGTGCTTTCTGAAATAATAAATCAGCAACGAAACCAACATCATACTGATAATTCCGGCAAAATACGTTTCCGACTTCCCGATATTTTCGAGGTCCATGGCTTGTTGAGCGCCATCACCTTTGAAGTAATAATACAATACCGCAGCAGCATTGTTGGTAAAATGTGCTGCCACCGGCACCCAGATATTACCTGTCCAGAGGAACATATACCCAAGCAAGGCTCCCATCAACATACGGGGAATAAAGCCAAAAAACTGAAAGTGAATGGCACTGAAAATGATGGCGGTAATCCATACCGCAGCATGAGTTTTGAATTTGTTTTGCAATATTTGCTGCAGGATTCCCCTGAAAAAAAGTTCTTCGCCGACAGCGGGAATAATGGCTATCAGCCCAAGGTTAATCAGTAAACCGGTCAGGGTATCGACATCCAGCATCCTGAGTGTAAGGTCCTCCGCTTTTTCCTCCATATCAACCAGTTGATTTTCAAGCCATGACAAAGAATCCGGAAAATGAATAGCGTGGTTTATTTCTCCCAGCAAGTTAATAGCCGGCACAGCAGAAAGCATGATGATTATAGCCACCAGTACGTCCTTTGATGAAGGTTTACGATCGACCTGAAGATACTCAAGCGGTTTTTCACTCCACAAGTAAGCCAATAAAAATGGCGGGATGACAAACAAACCCATTGACTGCATAAACTGAGCCAGCTTAATTGAACTGATGTCCGACAGATTTCCGTTTGTTATCCAAAGCGAAATCAGAGAAAACAACAACATAAAAAACAACGAAACTCCTACCAGTTGGAGAACTCTCGAACCTAAGCCGGAATGGCCGAAAATGCCTTTAATCTTCATAAATCATGTTAACTATTGTTACTTATGTGATTAAATAATTAATCGATATAAACCCTGATATATATAAAACTAAAAAACTCCTGCTATCACCTGGGACAACAGAAGTTTAATTCCTGAATCAGAAAGTTTGTTAAGCTTTTGGTCTGGCTTCTTTAACTACCATGGTACGACCGTCCAGGTCAGCTCCGTTCAGTTCTGCAATAGCTTTTTCGCCACCTGCATCATCCATTTCTACGAAAGCAAAACCTTTTGATTTGTTTGTTTCACGGTCTTTGATGATTTTGCATGATTGTACCTGACCGTATTCGGCCATAACCCCTTGCAGGTCATTTTCACGGACTCTGTAACTTAAGTTACCTACATAAATGTTCATAAAAAAATAAAAAAATAAAATGAATAAAATAAACCTTTTAAGAACAGCATAAACAAACGTTCTGGTTAAAACAAAACCTGCCCTTAGGTAAGAGTCGGAAATAACCTTGCGATATATTACGCATCATTCTCAGCGACAAAGGAAAACAAATATTTTCGAATATGCAAAAAAATCGAAAAATATTTTAATTACAAAGCTGTGAATGTTATATTTAAGGATTTAAGAACGCGTTTGCCCGTCACCTTTTATAATCCATTTATAGGAGCAAAGCTCTTCTAATGCCATGGGGCCACGTGCATGCATTTTCTGTGTGCTGATGCCGATTTCAGCACCGAGACCAAACTGTGCACCATCGGTAAAAGCAGTCGAAACATTGGTGTAAACGCAGGCTGCATCGACCATTTTTTCAAAATACCGAATATTTCGTTCGTTTTCACTGATGATACATTCGCTATGTTTGGAACTGTTAACTGAAATGTGGTCAACAGCTTCGGTAACGGACGAAATGGTTTTAATCGACATTTTATAGTCTAAAAACTCGGTTCCGAAACTTTCCGCAACAGCATGCTCTAAAAATGGATAATTATCTTTTAAAACAGCATAAGAAGGTTCATCTGCATAAATAATCACCTTTTTTTCTGCTAATTTTGCACATAAAGCTGGTAGATCCTTCAGTCTGGATGTATGTATCACCAAACAGTCCAATGCATTACAAACACTTACCCGGCGGGTTTTAGCATTAAAAATGATAGATTTACCTTTTTCCATATCCCCGAATTCATCAAAATAAGTATGACAAATGCCTGCACCTGTTTCAATCACAGGGATTCGGGAGTTATCTCGCACAAATTCAATCAGTCCTTTTCCTCCCCGCGGAATAATCAAATCCACATAACCCACTGCGTTCATCAATTCGGCTGTGGCTTCTCTTCCGGCAGGAAGCAGGGTCACGATATTTTTATCCAGGCCATGCTTCACCAACACTTCCTGAATCAGACCCACAATAGCTCTGTTTGAGTTATAAGCATCTGTTCCACCCTTTAGCACACAGGCATTCCCGGATTTGAGACAAAGCGAAAATACATCAAAACTGACATTCGGACGGGCTTCATATATAATTCCAATCACCCCGAAAGGCACACTAACTTTCGTAATTCTCATTCCATTAGGACGATCAGTTTCCATTTTCACCCTACCGATCGGAGAAGGCAGACTCGCCACATTGCGAATATCGGCAGCAATACCTTCGATGCGTTCTTTGCTTAACAACAAACGATCGTACATCGGGTTCGATTTATCCATCATGGCTAAATCCTTTACGTTTTCAGTCAGGATACGACCAGTATTGGCAACGGCAGCATCAGCCAGATCCAGTAATACCTGATTAATGGTGTCGTCAGTTACTAAATTTAATGTACGCGAAGCGTTGAGGGAGTTTTGTTTCCAGTTCATAATACTTTATTTAAACCATATAAGTCATATAAGTAACATATTAGTTTATTCTAAATATAGATAATCACAATGTACTATCGGTTTTTGATTTTTTTTCCCGATTAGTTCGCGGGCTTTTTCGCTGTCGTACTGGACTTTACCAACACCCAGAAATTTCCCGCTTTCATCTATAATTTTTACTATATCATCTTTTTCAAATTCTCCTGAGATTGCCGTAACTCCAATGGGAAGCAAACTGACTGCTTTTTCTCCTGTCAGCGCTTTCGCGGCATTTTCATTCACATGTATCTCACCTTTGGCAAAACCCTCACTATGGGCTATCCACTTCTTTACAGAAGATACGGTATCCGAGGACGCTACGAAATGTGTGCATACCACGTCCGATTTTTTATCCAACAACCGAATCAGTATACTTTCCTTCTTTCCGTTGGCAATGTAGACTTCTATTCCTTCATCAGCAATTTTACGCGCTATAGATGTCTTGGTTGCCATACCTCCTCTCCCGAAAGATGATTTCGAAGATTGAATAAAATCAGACACATCTTCGCCTTTTCTGATTTCCCGTATCACCTTTGAATTGGGATCATCGGGTGATCCATTGAAAATACCGTCAATATTGCTCAGGATAATCAATGCTTCCATATCCATCATCGAGGCAATCAGTCCGGACAATTCGTCGTTATCAGTAAACATCAGCTCCGAAACAGAGACAGTATCATTCTCATTTACAACGGGAATAACTTTGTTATCAAGCATCACCTGCATGCAATTCCGCTGATTGAGATAATGCCGGCGGCTGCTGAAATTCTCTTTCATGGTGAGTACCTGCCCTACCGTAATCCCATGCTCCCGAAACAAATCCCAGTAATGGTTAATCAGTTTAGCCTGACCTACTGCCGAAAAAAGCTGACGTTGATCTACCACGTCCATTTTCTTCGACACTCCCATAATACTCCTCCCCGAAGCTACAGCACCGGATGAAACCAACACGATTTCAACTCCCTTTTTGTGCAATGCAGCCACCTGATCCACCAACGCCGACATCCGGGTGATATCCAGTGTTCCATCCGGTCTGGTCAGGACATTGCTTCCTATCTTTACTGCTATCTTTTTGTATTTCATATTTAAATATACCATATAAGTCAATTAAGTTACATATAAGTTATTATTGCGTTTTTGCTTATCACCTTATAATTTTTCATTGTTGTCCGGTAAATATTTTACAACATAGATTTCTCCCTTCGGTCGAAATGACAATCGAGAATTTATCTTTTAGAGAGGGTTAGCTGACAGCTTTGCCTCCAGCTAATCCCTCTCTTGCATAAATCAATATAAAGAACTGTCATTCTGAGCATAGCGAAGAATCTAATATTTTTTTCCGGACAATAGTGATAATTTATATAAAAAGCTTATATGTAACTTAATTGACTTATATGGTTAAAAATTATCATTCATTATAAACCACATGCAGCACAGTTGTACCAACGGCAAACAAAGTTTCCTTATCAATATTGCTCATATTGTCGTTTACCGTATGCCAGTAATCACCAAAACCTTTTTCACTCAGTGGGTCATACTGTATAATATTAGCGCTGGGAATTCCGGCAATCTGATTCACATACAAATGGTCATCTGTTACAGAGCCTCCTGACTTATTGATAAAATACTTATCAAAGCCCAGATTTGCAGCTGTATTCCAGATTTTATCCACTACATTGCGTGCGTAATAATCAGAAATATGTTCCCGATAAAACTTGGCATCTCTTGCACCTACCATATCCAGTAAAATTCCAAATTTAGCCCGATAACCTTGTACATGCGGATTTTTCGCCCAGTACTGTGAACCCAGACACCATGAATCGACCGCATCACCCCTGTAATTTTCAGGAGCTCCGTAATCTTCCGCATCGAAAAATATTATATCCACACCTAAACGGGGCGATTGCAAACCCATTTGTCTGGCTATTTCAAGTAACACCCCTACTCCACTTGCCCCATCATTAGCTCCCGACACAGGTTTGGTATAATTTTTCGGGTCGGGGTCATGATCCGACCAAGGTCGACTATCCCAGTGCGCAAAAAGTAAAATCCGCTGTGAGGAGCCGGGATTGAAAGATCCTATAATATTAACAGCATCCAGCACATCGCCGTTGAAAGCAGTCAGTTTTATCTTTTGCTCTGTTACTTCCGCCCCAAAACTGCGGAGCGATGCGGCCAAATACCCTGCACACGCCTTGTGCGCAGGCGCATTTGGAACTCTCGGACCAAAATCAACCTGTTTTTGTATATATTGATATGCCGAATCAGCAGAAAAGACCGGGATATTAACTGCATTTTCATTTGAAGCAAGCGGCTTTGCCTGTTGTTTACAAGAAAAAAACGACGCGATTATCAGTAATACATAAATTTTTCTTATCATTGCATATTCATTTTGACGAACAAAGATACAGCTTTTTTATAAAAATATATATTTAGTGTTTTTTATCAAAAAAAGTATGTTTTTGAGCATAAAACGCAAAAAACAGGTTGTAAAACATGTTTTTTCATTTGTTTTGAAACAAAATTCAGCTTTTCTTTGCAAGCGTTAACTAAACAACACAATCTTTTTTATACCTTAAAAAAACTAATACCTATTTACAACGCGGGACTTTGTGAAAAGTCCCGCGTTGTTTTTCTGCTGATAGAAATTATTAATCACTCACTGCAACTGCACTCCAGATTCCTCTCTGCGCTCGCTCGGAACGACATAATTATATACAAGAAGAAGCAATTCCGCCGGACTATCTTTTTCACAAACATCTTTTATTCTGAAGCGGCGGTTCTGGTGGTAACAGCACCCTTTTTCTGCACATTATTAAAATTTTGTGCAGGTTTTTGTTGCATGTTCAACAAAAACTGCTATTTTTGTACGGGTTTTTTATAAGCCGGTAAACACTCTCCTTTTGAGCGAAATCGGAGCCTGTTCATTGAAATGAAATAAATTTATTTATTAACCATAATAATACGCAAAATGAGTTTTAATATTGTTGTGCTTGCAAAACAAGTGCCCGATACGCGTAATGTTGGGAAAGATGCCATGAAAGCCGACGGAACGGTTAACCGCGCCGCGCTTCCTGCCATCTATAATCCGGAGGATCTCAACGCACTCGAACAGGCACTTCGTTTAAAATCTAAAGTTGAAGGCGCACAGGTTCATGTACTGACAATGGGACCCGCCCGTGCTGCCGAAATCATCCGTGAAAGTATGTATCGTGGAGCCGATGGAGGCTATCTGTTGAGCGGACGTGAGTTTGCCGGTTCGGATACCCTCGCTACTTCTTATGCCCTTGCCGCCGCCATTCGTAAAATCGGCAAAGTGGACGTAATCATTTGCGGTCGTCAGGCGATCGATGGTGATACCGCTCAGGTTGGTCCGCAGGTTGCAGAGAAACTGGGACTCTCACAAATTACCTACGCGGAAGAAATTCTTGACTTGTCGAAAGGAAAAATTACCGTTAAACGTCGTCTGGAAAGAGGAGTTGAGGTAGTTAAAGGCGCTCTGCCCACAGTTATTACCGTAAATGGTTCTGCTGCCAATTGTCGTCCTCGTCACGCCAAACTCACCCTGAAATACAAAAATGCCAAAACGGTTAGTGAGCGTCAGGCTTCTTCTACCGATTATACTGATTTGTATGAAACACATCCCTACCTCAACATTGCTGAATGGGGGGCTTCCGATATTGAACACGAACCACAGTGGCTCGGACTTTCCGGTTCGCCCACCAAAGTTAAACAAATCGAAAGTGTTGTGTTTACCGCCAAAGAAAGCAAGCGCCTAACGCCTGCTGATGGTGAAATCGAAGAGTTAATCAAAGAACTAATTGCTAACCACACAATCGGTTAATTAAGTCAACAGTCTACTGTCGGCAGTCAATAGTCATAAGATCTGTACTGCACAACAAGACCGTAGACTGGATACTATAGACCGCAGACATCAAAAAAAAATGAATAACATATTTGTATATTTAGAAATTGAAGACGGCATCGTAGCAGATGTTAGTCTGGAGCTGCTGACCAAAGGACGCACACTGGCCGATAAGCAGCAATGCAAACTGGAAGCTGTTGCAGCAGGTTATCAGCTGGATAAAATCGGAGAGCAGGTTTTCCCTTATGGCGTTGATACTTTGTATCTGGCCGACGACAAACGCTTGTCGCCTTATACGACATTGCCTCATACTTCAATTTTGGTAAATCTTTTCAAAGAAGAAAAACCTCAGATTGCCCTGATGGGTGCGACTTCAATCGGACGTGATTTGGGTCCGAGGGTTTCATCAGCCTTGTTCAGTGGTTTGACTGCTGACTGTACCGCCCTTGAAATCGGAACTTATGAAGATAAGAAAGCAGGTAAAGTTTATAACGATCTGTTATATCAGATTCGTCCGGCTTTCGGAGGCAATATCGTGGCTACCATTGTGAATCCGGATTGCCGTCCGCAAATGGCAACCGTGCGCGAAGGTGTTATGAAGAAAGAAATCCGCAATGCGAAACATGTAGGCAAAACAGTAAAATTAGACGTTTCAAAATATGTTTCCGACACCGATTTCGTGATTGAGGTTATTGAGCGTCACATGGAAAAATCGAAAGTAAACCTGAAAGCTGCTCCTATCATTGTGGCCGGAGGTTACGGTATGGGAAGTGCAGAAAACTTCAAAATGCTGTATGATCTGGCAGCTGTACTGGGAGGTGAAGTAGGCGCTTCACGTGCAGCAGTTGACTCAGGAATGGCTGAACACGAAAGACAAATCGGTCAGACCGGCACCACGGTTCGTCCGAAACTCTATATCGCTTGTGGTATTTCCGGACAGATCCAGCACATTGCCGGGATGCAGGAAAGCGCCATGATCATCGCCATCAATAATGATCCGGATGCGCCCATTAACGCCATAGCCGATTATGTGATTACGGGTAACGTGGAAGAAGTTGTCCCCAAAATGATTAAGTACTACAAGAAAAACAGCAAATAAGATGAACTACTACAATAATAATCCGGCATTAAGATTCCAGCTTTCGCATCCGTTGATGCAAAAGATTGTTGCTCTTAAGGAGCAGAATTTTGTTGAGAAGGATCAATATGATTACGCACCGCGTGATTTTGAAGATGCTATCGACAACTACGAAAGAGTATTAGAAATTATCGGTGAAATTTGCGCCGAAATCATAGCTCCGAATGCTGAAAGCGTGGATCATGAAGGTCCGCAGGTAATCAACAACCGTGTAAAATACGCCCGCGGCACCCAGGAAAACCACGATGCGCTTGCTCAGGCAGGCCTATACGGTATGTCGCTGCCACGTCAGTATGGAGGTCTTAATTTCTCCATGATTCCTTACATCATGGGTGGTGAAATGGTGTCGCGCGCCGATGCGGGTTTTGCCAATATCTGGGGCTTGCAGGAC
>VSSQ01000967.1_pt1 | contig 12893 bp, 9 predicted proteins | sample 4763081 | NCBI WGS metagenome assembly VSSQ01 (sample SAMN12137344, study PRJNA551015) | bioreactor metagenome | isolation source: SDC9 anaerobic chlorinated ethene degrading culture | place: USA: Knoxville, Tennesee | collected 2015-01-01
CCGATGGAAACAGCCAGAGCTTCGGCGGCGGTATCCACGGAGGTGACGCTGCGCTGCTGCCGGATGGTGCGCTTGGTAAACATATCGGCCTTGCGCTCAAAATTGCCGTCATCGTCCAGCACTTCAAGAGAGCACAGGAGGTAATAGGAGGAATCGTCGGAGAACGCCAGCTTGTTGCCCCGGCTGCTGATGCGGTCATGTTTGGCGGCGAAAGCATCATAGAGCCGGTTCAGCTCCGTTTGCTTTTCGCGGATGACCGCGTTTGGGGTATATTCGTCCATTTGCAGGTCAATGAGCTGATGCACGCAGTCCCGCAGTTCCACCATGCCCCGGATGCGTTCAATCGCGGTGTCGTTCAAGTCGGGCTGAACCATGCGGGAATTCTCCCGGTAGTACACCTCGCCGTCCACCACGGTGTAAGAGTAGTTTTTTACATTCGGGTCTGCCGGGAGGGATGTATCAATGGTTTCGCCCTCTCCTAAATCGGGCATCTCGGCCTCGGCATACTGCCCGGAGATGTGGGCAACCGCTTCATGAAGTTGGTCGGCAAGATCAGCGCCGGGAATGGGCGCAACAGTATAATCCTGTCTGCCGTACTGCGTACTCTCCGAGGTGGGCGTACCCAGTACCATTTCCGGGTGGTCGATGAAATAGCTGTTGATGGCAAAGCCATCTTCGTTTCTGCCGAGATGTACCCAATCCGGTTCAATTTCAATGGGCCTGTCGCGCTTTTGCAGAAAGAGGATATCTGACACCACTTCCGTCCCGGCGTTGGCTTTGAACGCGTTGTTTGGGAGCCGAATGGCCCCCAAAAGCTCCGCGCGCCGGGCAATGTAGCGCCGTACCTCCGGCGATTGCTTATCCATTGTATATCTGCTGGTGACAAAGGCGATGACGCCGCCCGGCCGCACCTGGTCGAGGGTTTTTGCAAAAAAGTAATCGTGAATGGAAAAGCCGAGCTTGTTGTAAGCCCGGTCATTGACCTGATACTGCCCGAAGGGGACGTTGCCCACGGCGATATCGTAAAAGTCCCGCCGGTCGGTGGTTTCAAAGCCTGCTACGGTAATGTCGGCATCCGGGTAAAGCTGTTTTGCGATTTTTCCGGTGATGCCGTCCAACTCCACGCCGTAGAGCCGTGATGCCGCCATTTCTTCCGGCAGACAGCCGAAGAAGTTACCCACGCCGCAGGCCGGTTCCAGAATGTTGCCGGTCTGGAAGCCCATATTGCCGACAGCCTCATAGATGGCACGGATAACCGTGGGGCTGGTGTAGTGGGCGTTCAGGGTGGACGCCCGGGCGGATTCATATTCCTCCAGGGACAGGAGCGATTGCAGCTCTTTGTATTCGTTTGCCCACGCGGGCTTGCTGTCGTCGAACGCGTCCGCAAGGCCGCCCCAGCCAACATACCGGGAGAGGACTTCCTGTTCCTCCGGCGAAGCCGAACGGCCCTCGGCCTCTATGGTTTGCAGTGTGCGGATGGCTTCGATGTTGGCATGAAACTTGGCCTTCGCGCCGCCAGCGCCCAGGGTATCGTCGGTGATGCGGAAGTTTTCGGCGGCAGGCTGGATTTCCGCTGTTGTCCGTTCCGGCTGCGGGTAACGCCCCATGAGCCGCAGGAAGCTCTCCTTGCTTTCCGAACGGAAAACGGGGTACAGGAGCGAGGGGTCACGGAGCTGAATGTCAAACGTACCGACAGTTTCAATGACAAAGTGCCTGCCGTCCTCCAGATACACGATATCGCCCGCAGCATATGAGAACGGCTCCGGTTCAGTCGTGTCATTTTTATTGCGCTCAACCGTAAGCCATTCGGCCGCTTTTTTATCGGCTATAGCCTTTTGGACTTCCTCCAGATAGGCGTTGGCCTGCCATTCGCTTGTAAATTCTTCTGTTACGCCCTCGTCATCCACATAATAGCCGTCGTGAAGATCGTCCCAAATCGCATAACCTTTCTCGGTTTCTACAACGGCAAACCGCTCATCAGGAGGATTGGCGCTGTCGACGGCAATTTTTTCAGCGGCGGCAATCAGCGTATCCGTTTCAGACTGTACTTCTGGGCTGTCCAGACGTTCACGAATGGCGATGGGGTCAATATCGTCCAGATTGTTATACTCGGCCTCGGTATAGAACCTGCCGGCGGTGATGAGCTGGGCGATGCGCCGCTGCACCTTCGGCCACGGCAAATCCGTTGCCGCGCCGTTCGCGGTCACGGGGAAGGCTGGCAGATCGTCGCCATACTCGGCGCACAGAAATGCGGCGGTATCTTTATCACGGGCGTGTTCCCGCATATAACGGACAACGGCGTGCTTACTTTTAATATCGCCGTTCCATTCCTGAATGGCGGTGTCAATGTCGGCTTGGGTGACTTCGCGCCTTTCCGATTCCGATATGACGGGTTGCTCCGGCACGGGAGGCATAGAGAAAGCGGAGGGCTGTTCGCTCTCCGCTGGCGGGGCCGTTTCTTCTGTTCGTGGTTCCGGTGGCGGTGGCTCTATTGACGGCGTTTCCGGTAAACCGGCCTGTTCCCGCTGCTTCTCCGCAAGCCGCTCCTTTTCCTCGGTGGTGAGATAACGGTCATTGGCAATGAGAAAGTCAATTCGCTTGGCGGCGGCGCTCCATGTTAATCGGAGCGTATCGTCCTCCGGCCCGCGCTTATACTCAATACCCTTGGCGCTATGATCTTCCCAACTGCCATCCGCGCCGGAAAGGGCATGGCTCCTGCCGCCTATACCATATTCATTTTTGAGAAAATCCGCTTTTTCTTTCGGGCTATGGGTTTGCGTGAAAAAGGCGTAGATGCGGGACTTGCCGCCCTCAAAGCTGCTGCCCCCCGTAAGTGCGGCATCGGCTTCATCCTGTGTGACGAACATTTTTAGCGGCGGCACGTCGGTCAAGTCGCAGACGTACTCACGCCGGGGTAATCTTAAATCCCGTATGGCGTCCAGTAGCTCCACCGGCCTATGGAAATGAAAACGCAATATACCGCGATCCTGCTCATAGGCGGTTACAAAGCGTTCCAGCTCGGCTGTGATTGCAGCATGACTTTCCGGCTGGGCAAGCAGCTCCGCGATACGGGCGGTGCTGTCGGGGAAGCCACCCCGGAACATTTCATTATCAAAAAAGGTCTGCCGAGCTTCGTTCGTAAAATCACTATGCAGATACCAAAGGGTTTGCGCAAGCCGGGTGCGTTCATAAACGTCAACGGAAGCAAGGGCGTCCTGCGGGACATATTGCCCCTGCTCCAGCAGCTCCCCGATGCGGCGCTCGGCCTGCTCCCAGGGGATAATCTGCCTGGAACGGGCGTACAGCGCCGCTTCGCCTTTGGCGATGTGGAAGCCGTCCTCGTTGAACCAAACGGACACCTTTTCGCCGTTTAAGTACAGGCCCTTGCCGCCCCGGTATTCCCGCCGAAGGAAAGCGGCGTTTTCCTCCGCTCCTTTATCCATGCGGTACATGGCGCAAATGCGCAGAAGGCTGTTATCTGAATTGCTGCCGGTGCGCAGGATATGGTCAATATCCTGCTGCGGCAACGAAAAAGCGGAGGGCTTCTCGCTCTCCGCTATCCGCTGTACCTGTTCCTGCTCCGTGGGGAAAAGGCTTAATTGTAGATAAGCTCCGCCAGGATCGTTTCCTCTGCCTGGGCTTTCAGATTGTTCATCAGGCCCACCCAGCGCATCGGGTCGGAGGCTTTCAGGCTCTCCGTCACGCCTGCCGATTTCATCATTTCCGGCATCATCCGCTCGATCCGGCTGTTCGCCGTCCGCTCGATCTCCAGCAGGTGCGGATACAGCTTCTCCGACAAAATCAGGCTGTTGTACTGCACCGGGCGATACTCCTTCAGGTATGTTTTGCGCATCCTCCCATATTTGCCGATGCTCTCCGTCGGCTCCGTGATCGTCAGATCGGGAATCAGGTAATCCCCGTTCTTGGTGTAAGTCAGTTCGCTCATTGCTGGCGCTCCTTTCCGCGAGATGCTCCCGCTCATGATTTTTAACAGTAATTTCAATTTGCCGCAGTATCTGCTGGGAGATTTGGCTGGCTGCCGTCCCCAGGGCGGCGACGGCGGCGGGCGTGTTGAAATCGAATACGGACAGAAAATCCTCGTGCTCGAAATACTCATTGGGGTCGATACCGCAGCGTTTCATCAGCATGTAGGAAATACTTACCGTGGCAGCTTCCCGAAATGCCACACCTGCGTTAAATTCATCATAGTCCTCTAAAAAACTGCCGTCAATGTTATAGAGGATATCGCGCCGGTTGTCCAGCCAGTATTCGTCAGCCATCTGCGCGGCGATGCCTTGAAGCTGTTCGGCAAGGCTATCCGTACCGGAAACCTCGTATTCCCGTTCCAGCATGGCCGATACCGCGTCCGCATGTTCGGGGTTCAGTTCCCAAAGGAAAGGGCGGCGGGAATTCTCCCTGCCGCCCGTGTCGGAAACGTCGAACACATATTTTAGCCTCGGCTTGTCGCCGCCCGTATCAATAAGAGCGATACCCTTAGCACCCCGCCGGACATACCGGCGCATTTTTTCATTCCAGAAGTCGTAGTCCGCACAAGCCGTCGCGTCCGGCTTCTGTGCGTAAATCATGAGCAGCTCATGATAGGGGTATTTGTAGAGCCGCGCGGCGGTAGTCAGAAACGCCGTCCAGCGTTCGCGGCTTCCAGTGAGCTGCTGCGCAGCATGATCGGCCATCTGCGCGAAGGCTTGTACTTTGCTGGGCATGTTATTCCTCCTGTTCCTCATAGTCGGGAATGAGCGTTTCGGCAAGAACGGCGTATTCCTCATCACTCATGGCGGAGAGCTTTTCCATAACGGAACGCGTCAGCTCCGAAAGCTCCGTTTCGTCCGCTTCCAGATGGGTTTGCATGGCAGCAAGCTCCGCTATCAGGCCCTGCCGGGTGCCGGTATTGTAAATGCACATCAGATTTGTTTCCTCTACTGTAAATCTTTCCATATCTATCTCTCCATTTCCGCGCCCTTTGAGGGCACTGTTTTGTGACGTTCCGGTTTCGTGGACTGCGCGGCAAGCTGTTCCAGCACAGATTTGCGCTTATCCGCGCGCTCGTTATGAACTGCCCGCGCCAGATCGGAAAGGGAAATCTGTCCTCCAGCCTTGACCTGGGCTTCCAACTCCGCGATACTTGAATTTTTGCCGTTATTGATGATGCCGTCGATCATGCCGTAATCGTCCTCCAACGCCATTTCCGCATTTTTCAGGTGGTTTTCAGGTTGCAGAAAGACCGGAAGCTCCTTGAAACCGAAGCTGTCAACGTAATGACAGGATACAGCGCCGCTTTGCTTGAGGGCAACGATGTCGCTGACGGAAAGGCTATGCCCCTTAAAATCCGAAGGGTGGTCGATGTTGAATCTTTCCCATAAGGCGTTCAGCTTTTCGGGCGTGCTGCCGGTATCGGTAAGCCGATCCGTGTAAATCAGATCATAATTGTCACGCTCGACGGTCAGACCCACGGCTTGCAGGCGCTCCAGCGGCTCAAACCGTATATCCCGAGTTTCTTCCGTATGCTTGAGCTGATAGATAGCAAAGGCATCGGAAGGATTGCAGAGGAAGTTGTTTTCAAGTTCTTGCCGCGTAACCTCATGGCCTTCCATAAGCGACAGGTATTCCTGGCTTTGCTCCCATTCCTCTCGGTTGATTCCGAACATTCCGGTATGGCCGTCTATATCGTCCCGATCAAAGGCCATGCCAGCGCCGTTTCCGTTATAGAGCATATAAACAGTGAGATCTTTTTCATACAGCTCCGCAGCGCGATCAGCAGAGAGAGGAAGCATGTCATCCTCGGTATAGCCGTAAGCGTCGCGGTCAGCAATCGTCAGCGTAGGGTCGGGCATAGGATATACATCTGGGGCGGAGAGTTTAGGTGTATCCGGTAAGGGGCCGGATTCCTCATAGCTGGACGCAGCGGTGGGCTGCTCCGGCGTGAATGGCGGGGGGGCAGGTTCAGTATGATCGGAAATGGTGATTTGCGGCTCCTGGACAGATTGTTCAGGTGTAGGCTCCGGCTGCTGCTCCGGTGTAGACAGGTCGATGCCACGTTCCTTTGCGATCTCGGTAAAATGGCGGTCAATATCGCTGATGAAGCCGGAAGCGGTCTGATTGATGGTTTCCAGAGAAGCCCGCAGCTCCGGCAGTTCCTTATCCTTGCTCCATGATGCGATATACCCGAAGCTGTTTTCGCCGGTGGAGATACCGAAGTAGGCGCAGACAGCAAAAGAAATGCTTTCGGCTTCAACTTCCTCGGTGCGGCGGTCTTTAGGTTTGGGCGGTTCGGCGGCTTCATCGCCCTGGGCGGCGGCAATCTGTGCTTGCTCCCGATTATGTAGCTTGGAGTGGGCAATTTCGTGGATAGCCGCCGAAACGGTCTGCACCTCGCTCATCTCCTCCCGGATGGCGATGCGCTGATCGGTCAAGCTGAAATAGCCGTCCGAATTATCCGCGATGCGCTCAAAGCCTATCGGCACGGGAGAGGAACGCCGCAGCGCCTCCATGAAAATCTCATATTGCTGCACATCGCCGGTGAGGTTGCTGGCAAGTTGGGGCAGCGGCTTGCCCTCGGTCTGCGATACATCGAATACGGACACCACTTTGTACATGGGGATTTTGATTTCCTTTTCCTCCATGACGATGCTGCCGTCCGGGTTCAGGATGGGGGCGTGGGTGTCGGGATCGAGCTTTTCCTGCTCGATTTTCTTCTTAAAAGGCGTAGGGGCGATGATTTTAATCCCTTTTTCACCGCGCCTGACGTTACGCTCAAACTGGTCGCGCCATTTGTTGAAACCTGCCACAAGGGTGGCGTCAGGCTTCTGCATGGCGATCAGGACGGTGTTGTTGAGGGAATAGCGGTGAAAACGGCTCATGGTGCGCAGGTATTCCATATATTTGTCGCTCTGGAACAGGTCTTTTATGCCCTGCTCAATGCTGTCGGTGATTTCCTTCAGCCGGTCTTTATTTTTATCATGGTCAGCCACAATGCTGCCTCCTTTCAGCGTTCATTATCGGGGTTGCCGTGTTTATGTTTCGGCGATCCGGACGGTCTGGATTTTGGGGAATTCAAACGCTCTTTGACGGAGGGCCTGACCTCCGCGCCAGTGATGCGGTACGCTGTGGGGACGCTGCGGTTCTTTTCAAAAAAAGGCGTCCATTCGTCGCCGGTAGGCAGAACGTAACCGTGTGCGGTGAACGCGCCGCGCTCCGCCTCGGCGGCAATCATCCCCAGCTTTTCAAAGTCAATGGCTGCTTTCCATTTTTCCGGCATGTCCACCATGCCGGATTGATAGGCATAATAGCGGCCCAATGCGTCGGCGTTTTTTGCCTCGGGAATCAGCAGAAAAAACTCGCTGTTTTCCTGAAAGTCGATGATCTGCTCCAGCTTCCGCAAACGCAGGGGGCTTTCTGAAACCGCGTCCAGCAGTTCCCGCTCGGGTGGTGTCAGTTTCGCGATCCGCGCCGTCGCGTAATTCAGCTCATCCGGCGTGGCATTTATTACGGCGTCGGGATTTACCGCCAGAAGCTGATCCAGCGCGGGAATATCGCTGATAAAATCTGTGACCTTGCAGCCCGTTTCTATGGTTTCCGCGCCGATGCTCCGCATAGCCTCTTGGAATTGCTCCGGTTTGGAGGGAAGTGTAAGAATTACGCTTCTGTCCGGGTCCACGGTACTGGTAAACCGCATTTTTGTGTAATCGTTCATATCTGTTAGCTCCTTTCAGAATCCGGGGAAATAAAAAACAGCACGCCCCCGCACAGACCGGGGTAAACCTATGCAGGAGCGCGCTCGCTATTCATTTTGGGAGCGCATGCTCCTGCGGGGAGGACATATTTTTGCTTCTTTTGCGCGCTTGCTGTCGGCGGCCCGCCGCGCATCGCTGTACGGCTCCCGGACGGATACGCAGCTTTTGGGAACGATAAAACTGGCGGCTCCATGAGGTTCCCGGCGCTCCAGCCTGACTTTATCGGGGTATTTGACCGTCAGGCGCAGCAGCTTCTCACGCAGCTTCGGATTGTGTGTATAAACGCTGGCCGTATCTTCTTCCTCGTTGAAATTGATGACGGTTTCTTGTTCGTAACGGGAGAGTTTCATAGGAAATTCCCCCTTACCGTTCAGGCTCGCCGCGCTTGGGGGACTTATACGGTTTGGAAAGCACCTCCCGGAACGCACGAATCTTACAGGATGCATCCCGCACCGGCGTGAAGATATGCGGCGTTCTTAAATACATGCCGTCCATGCCAGCGCCGCCGTAATATCGGCCCTGGGGATCACGTTCGCTTTCAAGCAGAACTAAACCGTTTGCCAGCATAAAACCCGATACCATGCGGCGGTTGACGCCCGGCAAGCCCATCGGGAGTTCTCTTTCCTTGATGGGGATTTCCGGGCCTAATTGCTCCGACATGTTTTTATCCATGGCGCTCACTCCTTCTTGCCTGAAAACTCCAGCTTGAAATTGACATACTGTCCACCGGTATCATCCAGCACAACTACAGCATCGTAGGTCTTACCGGCTTTTTCGGAATAACAGCTAGGCAGCACCGCCCGCCCGTCCTTCAGGAGAGCGGCGACGATCTTCTTCGTCAGCTCCTTTTTCTTGGCGGCAAAGAAACGGTTGTCTTTCCAGAGGATAAACCCACAAGTCCGATTTTCACAGGAAAAGCCTTTTTTGCTCTCCGTCACATTGCCGCCGCAGCGAGGGCAGATGCCTATCGTTTCCCGGTCGGAGGGAAACGCCGCGCGTGCTTCCGGCTCATAGGTTTGCACCAATTCGCCGGTCATGGCGATGATGCCATTCATGAAGCCGGTGGCTGCCAGTGCGCCGCGCTCCACCTGCTTTAGCTGTTCTTCCCAATCGGCGGTAAGCACTGGGGATTTGAGGGATTCCGGCAGGACGGCGATCAGCGCAGCGCCCTTTTCCGTGGGCAGCATATATTTTGCTTTCTTGGCCGTTTTGCGCTCCGCAAGGCTGGTCTTTACCAGCTTTTCGATGATCCCGGCACGGGTTGCGGGCGTGCCCAAGCCCTTGCGCTCAGCATTTTCGGTCATATCCTCCGCGCCCGCCGTTTCCATAGCGGAAAGCAGCGTATCCTCGGTGAAATGCTTGGGCGGCGTAGTCTTGCCCTCTTTAACAGCAGCAACCATTACCTCAAATTTCTGCCCCTCGGTCAAGATGGGCAGTGGCTTGGTTGCGTCATCATTGTTGTCCTCCGGCTGCTGTTTCAGGGTTTCCCGGAACCGCTGTTCAGCATCTTTCCAGCCGGGCGCGAGGATAGCTTTTCCCTTGGCGATAAAAGGATGGTCCGCACAGTCCAGAGTGACGGTAGTCTCGGAATAATCATACTTATTGCCTACGGCGCAAATCAGCCGGACAGCGATCATGTGCAATACAGCGCGTTCCCCGGCAGGGAGCGCGTCAAGGTCGGCTTCCCGCATGGTCAGTGTCGGGATGATAGCGTGGTGGTCGGACACCTTGGCGCTGTCGATCACCTGCGCCGGGTTCATATATACCGCCGTTCCTTTCATAAAGGGAAGGACTTTGGCGACGGCGTTGATTAACACGGGCAATGCCCCAGCCATATCTTCCGTCAGATACCGGCTGTCGGTGCGGGGGTAAGTGCAGAGCTTCTTTTCATAAAGGGACTGCACGTAATCAAGGGTCTGCTGGGCGGTGTACCCGTGCAGGCGGTTAGCCTCCCTCTGGAGCGTAGTCAGGTCGTAGAGTTTGGGCGGCGCGTCGGATTTGTCCTTGCGCTCGACAGCTTTGATGACGGCGGTTTGATCAAGGCAGGTGTTTTTCAGCTTTTCAGCCTCGGACTTATCCGTCAGACGGTCGCTGGTAGCGGCAAATCCGTTCAGGGCAATGGTCACGTTGTAAAAGGGAGTGGACTTGAAAGCCGCGATAGCGGCCTCCCGCTGAACAAGCATGGCCAGCGTCGGGGACTGCACACGGCCCACGTTCAAGGTCAGTCCGTACAGCACGGAAAACAGGCGCGTGGCGTTGATGCCCACCAGCCAGTCAGCCTGGGCACGGCACAGCGCCGATTGATACAGATTATCGTAGGTAGCGCCGTCTTTCAAATTCTGAAAGCCCTCGGCAATAGCGTTTTCCTCCATAGATGAAATCCAGAGCCTTTGTACCGGCTTCGCGCAGCCGCAATATGAGTAGACAAGCCGGAAAATAAGTTCTCCTTCGCGCCCGGCATCGGTGGCGCAGACGATACCGTCCACGTCCTTGCGGAACATGAGATTCCGCAGAATATTGAGCTGTTTTTCCTTGCCTTTCGGGACAACATACTTCCATCGGTCGGGCAGGATAGGCAAATCCTCCCTACGCCATTTGGCGTATTTTTCATCATAGGCGTCAGCGGGAGCCAATTCCAAAAGATGCCCCACGCACCAGGAAACGATAATGCCGTTCCCCTGACAATAACCGTCCTTGCGCTCTTTCGCACCTATCACGGCGGCAATGGACTGCGCAACGGACGGTTTTTCAGCAATTACAAGTCGCATTTTTCGGCCTCCTTTTTCTTGTGGGTAATAATCAAATCACGGTAACAGGGACCTGCGCAGCGGCCGCTCTTATATCGGTCGCAGCCATAACAGGGATGGCTCGGATGCAGCGCGGCGGGAGGTTGTTCCTCCCGCCGCTGTTTTGGTGTCTGCATCATCATTTTTTCATAGGGACTGTCGGTAAAATACCTCACTGATCTTCATCCTCCGTTTCCGGCCCGGCGTCCGGCTCTGGTTCCCCGTCGTCAGCGGATTCGTCCTCATCCTCGCCAAAGTCGTATTCGTCCAGATCGGATTTCCCCTTTACGGACTGTTTGGGTTTGCGGAATTTCAGGAAATACACGGTGGCACCGCCGATGACCGCCACGATCAGCACGACGGCAACTATGCCGCCCGTGTTGTTCTGCGATGCCGGTTCTTCCTCATCTGCCGGATCGGAAGACGGCTCCGGGGACGGGGACGGTTCCGGGGTGGCTGCAGAGGAAGTTTCGTCTGTCAGATCATCCTCATCAACAATGTCCAGTAAATCCCGTTCATCCACCATATTGAGGAAGTAAGCGTGATACTGCTCCAAATCCTCGTCCACCGGCTTGTCGTAGTCGATAACGATGTAAAAGATTTTGCCATTTCGGGTTTCCACGGCGATAAATTGCTTGTTGGTGCTCTTGTCGTAAAGCAGGTCGCGGGTGATGAGATTGCCGTCCTCATCGAGCGGCGTGCCGTCCTCGATGCCCGGCGTTTCGCTAGGCGTGGGCGTAGGTGTAGAAATAGGTTCCTCAGTTTCCGGCCCGCCGCCCGCGTAAGCGACGGATGAAAAAGCCGTCATACAAAGCATGACGGCCAGCAGCGTAATAAAAAAGCGGAATTTCTTCTTATTCATCTTGATGATCCTCCTGTTTTTGTAAGAGTGAGGGCGTTCCACCATTTTCACGAAACGCCCGGATGAATGCGGCCAGTTCCTGCGGCGTGGCGTCCACGCCCCGTACCAGTTCCACAATTTCGGTATTCTCAATCTCTGTTTTCTGCCGTTCCAGTTCCCGGAGCCGAGACTGAAACTCAAAGATTTTTGCTTTGGTCTTGTCGATCTCGGCGTTGATTTTAGCAATTTTTTGGTTCATAGCCTCTCCTTTCTTAAAGAGGAAGTCTGCCAAAGGCATAAAAGTGCTCTTGGTAATATGAGGTATTGATGGATGAATAGTGGATGGGATTTCCGGCATGGATCATCATACCGTCACCAACATAAATCCCCACATGGGACACGCCGGGAGTATCATATGTTCCGACGAAAAACACAAGATCGCCTGGCCTCGCGTTTGCAGCGGACACAGGTGTGCAGATGTTGTAAAGCCCCTGCGCGCCCAACCTTCCAGTGTTCAAAACCCCGCTGTTGGTTAGCACCCAACTTACAAAGCCAGAGCAGTCAAAGGATGTGGTCGGATTACTACCACCCCAAACATACGGGTATCCGAGGTACTTTTCCGCTTCTTCGATGATAGCAGCGAAGGTTTCATCCGCAAGATATTCTTCCGGTATGTCATATTTGGGATATTCCTCAAGCGTGGAGGCGTTGGGGTATCCGGTGAACAGATCGGGCCGGTTTCCCAACGTGGACATATAGATCGCGTACATGCCGACCTTTTCTTCGCTCATGATGTAGAGGGGCAGATGGGAAAGATTTTCGTTGTGCAAGGTAACATTGCAGATATAATAGTTGTACGGCACCTCAACTTCGTATTCATATTCTTCCGTTACCGTTTCTCCGGTTTCAGGGTCGGTATAGGAGTAGGTGCCCGTTCTCGTTTCTGTGCGGTAGCGGACTTCCACCTCCACGGTTTCCGTCAGTTGGTATTGCTTTTCAAAAAGCATGTCCAGCGTATCCCGCACTTCCTCCAAAGTCCATTCGCCGCCATGCCACGCTGTCAGAATAGAAATGAGAACGTAAGGGTCGTGCTCAATTTCATCAAGATCATAACGGTATTCATCATACCCACTGTGCAGAGTTTCGTAGTTATCAATTTCATGCTGAAGCTCATTTTCTATCGCGGCATATGCCGCTTCCGCTCCCAGCATAGCCTCATCAGTGGATGGATAGGTGGATATCACAACCGATGGGACGCCAGCCTGAAAAAGCATCATGAAGGAGGACGCAGCGCTCATGATGAGCATGACCGCCACGGCAATGCCTAGGACAATCAGGATGGGTTTCCAGTGGCGCGCCGCGAACGCCGCCGTCTTTTGGGCGGCCTCGGCGGTTTTCTTGGCCGCCTTTGCCGTTTGCTCCGCTGTCTTCTTTGCGGTTCCGACTGTCTGCCCAGCTCTTTTCGCGGCGGCATACTGCCGTTTGATCGCCTTCCGTTGTCGCCAACGGGAGAGGGGA
>VSSQ01000968.1_pt1 | contig 12887 bp, 11 predicted proteins | sample 4763081 | NCBI WGS metagenome assembly VSSQ01 (sample SAMN12137344, study PRJNA551015) | bioreactor metagenome | isolation source: SDC9 anaerobic chlorinated ethene degrading culture | place: USA: Knoxville, Tennesee | collected 2015-01-01
TACAGAATTATTAAACAACAAAACAACAACTGTAAACAAATTTCAGGACGATACATTCGCTTTCCGCTTTCAGTTCTCCGTTCTCCACTTAATTAAACTGTCTTCAAGTACGCCACAACATTTCTTTCAATTCTTTCGGGAATGTTGCTGATGTCGGCTCTGTCGAAGGTTTCGCCCGTGATGTTTTCGTAAAGTTCGATATATCTTTCGCTGATGCCGGTTACGATTTCGTCGGTCATTTCAGGTACGGCTTGTCCTGCTTTCCCCTGAAAATTGTTAGCCATCAGCCATTCGCGTACAAACTCTTTGGATAATTGTTTCTGAGCTTCTCCTTTTTCGAATCTTTCCTGATAGCCGTCCGCGTAAAAATAACGGGAAGAATCAGGGGTATGGATTTCGTCGATCAGGTAAATCTTGCCGTCACGCTTGCCGAATTCATATTTGGTGTCGACGAGGATAAGTCCTCTTTTAGCAGCGATTTCAGAACCTCTCAGGAAAAGTTCCATGGTGTATTTTTCGAGTAACGCATAGTCCTCAGGAGTAACCAAGCCTTGTTTTAGAATTTCTTCCTTTGAAATGTCCTCGTCGTGCAGACCGTATTCTGCTTTGGTAGTTGGTGTGATAATGGGCTTTTCAAAGCGTTGGTTTTCGCACATACCGTCGGGGATTTTTACCCCGCATATTTCACGAACCCCGCTTTTGTAGGTTCTCCATGCGCTTCCGCAGAGATAACCACGTACAATCATTTCGACAGGAAAACCCTCGCAACGAAGTCCCACGGTCACCATCGGGTCGGGTGTCGCTAATTTCCAGTTCGGTACAATATCGGAGGTAGCGTCCAGAAACTTGGCCGCAATCTGGTTGAGCATCTGACCTTTATATGGAATCCCTTTCGGTAAAACCACATCGAATGCCGAGATCCTGTCGGTCGCGATCATGACTAACAAGTCATTTTTCACGGTGTACACATCACGAACCTTGCCGTGATAAACTTTTTTCTGACCTTCAAACTGAAAATCCGTGTTAGTAAGAGCTTTCATCGATTCTAAATTTATTAATTGTTGTTTAAAGCAGCAGTTACTAAATACTCCAATGGGTTGTCGGGTTTCATCAGGTGATGAATGAGTTTATAAGGTAATACCACTTCGGTTTCTCCAATATAATAGGGGGCTATTTCATAGGGATTAAACACGAAGCAAATTGATTCATCGTTGATATAAAAATTACCATTGGGCTTGATTTCGTCCGAAAAATAAACTGAATTATCCAGGCTTTCCAGATGTGGAGTTTCTTCATTCTGGTTGTTATCCTCTAATAATTTGTTTTTGATGATTTCAGTTAACTCTGTCTGATATCCTGCTGTGAAAATATCATCTTCAAAAATGACTTTCCCGTCTTTCAGGTTGAAGTTATAAAACAAGCGGGTTTTGATAGGATGTGCTCCCCCGAAGTCTACAAACCTGGATATCCCGTACGAGAAAATGTTTTCATCGTTGAGCAATGCAAAACCTTCCAGCACTATGGAGTTGTTGAATGCAAGGCTACTGTCGTCTGAAATCTTTTTGGCAAAATCAGCGTTGTTGTCAATGTATTCCCGGCCTAATTCTATCGCGTAATAATTCAATAATGAATCTTCGGGGAAAGACATGAACACATCTCCAAACAATTCAGTACGGATAATTGTTTTGATTTTATCCAAAATATTATTATCCCGGTAGGAAATGGGTAAGTCGATATTCAAATCGATATTCAGTGCACCTAAAGTGGTGTCCTGTTCAGAAAGGTAAACTTTATCGGTGAGACTGAAATTTTCCGTTTGAACTGTTTTTGAAGAAGTTGGGAAGAATACAAACAACAAGATAGCGGCAGCCAAAATTAAAATGATGCCGGCAATGACAAATGAGTTTCTCTTTTTCATACTGTGATGATTAATTAATTCCGAAACGTCTTGTCTTACTGTTTGTTACAATGAGTTGAAATTCCATTGTGGCAAACCTGAAACAGGATTCGTTTACGGGTGCAAATTTACAACTAAAAACCAAATTTTTATTTAAATATTTGAAAAACCAAATAACATTTTCGCTTTTTTGGAAGAAGTAATTTATCTTTGCAAACGTTATGATGAGGCCAAAATTGATAACATACTTATTATCAGGTTTATTTGCATTCCTGTTCGTTTTTGCCGGAACGGGTTACAACATTGTTAATTATTGTTGTAATAACTGTGCCGGTAAGGGGATTGACTACATCGCCCATCATTCCTGTGTTTCTGTACATCATGAGCAAGAATCATCCTGTTGTGATTCGGGTGAACATAAGCATAATCATGAGTTTCCTGCCTTATCAGTTTCAGGGGATAATCAAATCTGTGCCCATGAACAAAGTTGTGAAGTAAAAAGGGTTCACGTAGATAATTTCTCAGTTACTGAAAGACTGGTGCAAACCGTATTCAGTTTCGATTTTGTTTTTACTGCTATTCCCGAACGGACTATCTACAATCCGTTCGATAAGTATCTCGCAAATTATAGTGCTAATCCTCCGCCTGATTTATCATTGCCAGACGGCAGGGAAATTTTGGCAAACAAAGCTGTTTTAATCATTTGATTAAACTGTAACTAACTGCTTTTCATCGTGTAAAATTACATGGTGACTAAGTTTTTTATGTTTCACAGTATCAAATAATTAAAACATCATGCAAAGAATTTTATTTATTCCTTTGCTTTTTCTGTCGGTGTTGTTGTATGCTGACATTACAGGAAAAGTAACGGATACCAAAGGAGAACCCATTCCGGGAGTTAATATCTTCTGGCTCAATACCCCATCCGGAACTGTTTCGGATGTGGACGGAACTTTTAAAATAACCAGAAGTAATCAAAGTAAACAGTTGGTATTTAGCAATGTAGCTTTTCAGGGGGATACCATCTATGTTGAAAATCTAACCGAGCCTCTTCATATAAAACTGAATGAGGTAATAGAACTGCAAGAGGTTTCGGTGGTACAGAAAAGTCCGGGTGTAGTAAAACCCCGTTTTGCTGTCCTGCAAACGGAAAAAATTACGGTTGATGAGTTGTGCAAAGCGGCTTGTTGTAACCTTTCCGAAAGTTTCGAAACCAATCCGTCTGTAGATGTGTCGTACAGCGATGCAGCCACTGGTGCCAAGCAAATTAAAATGCTCGGTTTGCCCGGGACTTACGTGCAAATGCTGACCGAGAACATCCCTAATCTCAGAGGTATTTCGTCGGTTTACGGACTCGGATTTATTCCCGGTCCCTGGATGGAAGGCATTCAGGTGTCGAAAGGAACCGGTTCGGTCATCAATGGCTATGAAGCGGTAACGGGACAAATCAACGTGGAGTACAAAAAACCACAAACCAGCGAGATCGTGGCAGCCAATGTGTTTGCCAGTGATGCGGGTAGGGTGGAAGCCAACGTGAATGCCGGCATCAAGTTGACTCCGGAACTTTCGACAGGCGTATTAATGCATGCTTCCGATGAGTTTATGTCGTTGGATGATAATGGCGATGGCTATATGGATATGCCGATGATTAAACAGCTGAATTTCATCAATCGCTGGTATTACCGGAGTCAGCGCTTTGTGTCTCAGGCCTTTGTGCGTGCTCTATCGGAAAACCGCATGGGTGGAACCGTTGATGGAAATTACATGATTGACATTGATACCAAACGGTACGAATTCTTTGTGAAAAACGGGTACGTGTTCAATCCGGCTAAAGAAACGAGTGTTGGTCTTATCCTGAGTGGGTCTATCCATGATCAGCAGGCGCATTACGGGTTGAAACATTATGTGGGAAGTCAGGATAACTTTTATGCGAACCTGATATTTCAAACCAACCTGGATGAACACCAGAAACTTTCAGCCGGTTTGAGTTTCAATCATGATGTATTCGACGAATCAGTCAGGGTTATGAATCCGGATCAGACTGAAAATTCGTTTTTACCCGTCTATAAAAAAGAAACTGTTCCGGGAGCATTTGCCGAGTACACTCTTAACCTGCATGATAAATTTATCGCGTTGGCAGGATTAAGAGCAGACTATCATAATATTTATGGTGCGTTTGTAACTCCACGCCTGCATTTGAAATATGTGCCGGCCGATTTTTTACACATCAGGACTACCATGGGAAAAGGCTATCGTTCTCCGAATATGCTGGCTGAGAATAATTTTTATCTGGCAAGTAACCGGACACTGGTGTTAGATAACAATTTGAAAATGGAAGAAGCCTGGAATTACGGTGTGAGTTTGCAGAGTTATATTCCCCTTTTCAGTAGGGAATTAGCTTTATCTGCCGAATGGTATTATACTGATTTCAGGCAGCAGGTGGTAACGGATGTTGATAGCGATGTACATCAGGTTCATTTTTACAACCTGAACGGTAAATCATTTGCTCACAGTGTGCAATTTGAAGCCAATATGGAAGTAGTGAAAGGGTTAACTATGACACTGGCTCATCGTTTCAATGATGTGCAATCGACTATCGGAGGTGTTTTAAGGGAAAAGCCGCTGACTAACCGGTACAAGAGTCTGGCTACAGCTTCCTATCAAACCCCGTTGAAAAAGTGGCAATTTGATTTCACCGCACAGTTTAACGGCGGTGGTCGCATGCCTGATCCTGATCCTGTGAATCCCTTGTGGAATACTGAATTCCCAGCTTACACCATATTAAATGCCCAAATCACGAAATACTTCAGAACCTGGTCGGTATACGCCGGCTCGGAAAACCTGACCGGTTTTGTGCAGGATAATCCTATTATTGACGTATCGGATCCATTCAGCAATGATTTCGATGCAACCAATGTATGGGGACCTACACACGGACGAAAACTGTATATTGGTTTAAGGTGGGCGATAGATAGATAATTAAGTCAAAAACGTCAAACGTCAAATGTCAAATGAAATATGATGAATAAATATGAACTTAAATATTGTCGTTAGACTTTTGACATTCGACATATAAATTAACAATCATGAAAACAAAAAAAATTATCTCGTTACTAATGGCAACCATCCTTGCCGTTTTTCCTGTATTTGCGCAGAAATCGAATCCGAACCGGACAACTGTCATTTTTAATGTGGCGATGGATTGCCACAGTTGCCAGCAGAAGATTGAAAAGAACATTGCTTTTGAAAAGGGGGTGAAGGCTCTGGATGTTAGTCTGCAAAAACAAACGGTTCAGATAACCTACGATACCCGTAAAACAACGGTTGAGAAACTTCAGGAAGCTATAAAAAAGTTAGGCTACGAAGCGATAGTTCAACAGGATGAAAGAAAATGATGCAGAATGCTTTGAAATTGTAAAAATATGTGCAATACATAAGTCAGGTAGCAAATAAATCATAAAAATACTCAAAATTAAAGTTTAAGTAGAATGAGTTTAAATAAAACGTTGTATTTTCAACCCGGAATCAATTAAAAATTAAAACAACAATTTAAAGAATATCAGAATGAAAAAGAATGTATTAATTTTATCATTATTAGTGTTTTTTGCAGTAGGTATGGTAGCTCAGGATACCACTAAAGACAAAAAGGAGTGTACCAAAACAGAACAAAAAGCTGAATGCAAAGACAAGAAAGATGCTTGTTGCAAAGAAAAGAAAGAATGTGATAAAGCTGACAAAAAAGCCTGCGAAGCAAAAGCTAACGCAGAAAAGAAAGGATGTTGTGCAACATCAAAATCATAAATTTACAGCCATAAAAGGGAAAGCTCCGGGGGAAACTCCGGAGCTTTTTTATTTACACATATTTCCTTACTTTTGCCTTATTAATAAAATCAACAACATGTTCACCACCACTGTCAATATCCCGTCATCAGCAAGGAAAATTAACCACAACAGTAAACTGATAACCCTTGGCTCCTGTTTTTCGGAGCATATAGGGAAGAAGTTGACTGATTTCTGTTTTCTGGTTAAATCGAATCCGTTCGGGGTATTGTTTAATCCGGTATCGATTAAAAACGGTCTGGTTGACTTACTGACAGAGAAGAAATATACTGAAGCAGATTTATTTCAGAATGGTTCACTGTGGAGTAGTTTTTCCCATAGCACATTGTTTTCGGAAACAGTTCAGGAAGTTTGTCTGCAACGAATTAATTCCAGCCTGGAGATTTCGGCAGCAATACTGAAAGAAGTTGATTTTATCCTGATTACTTTTGGAACCGCTTGGGTATATGAACTCAAAGAGGACGGAAGGATAGTGGCGAATTGTCATAAACTACCAGCAGAACAGTTTGTCAGACGGAGGTTAAGTGTTGATGATATTGTAAAGGATTATGCTGATTTGTTGATGAAAATCAAAGCAATCAATCCAAAAACAGAGGTGATTTTCACAGTAAGTCCCGTACGTCACTGGAAAGACGGTGCGCATGAGAATAACATTAGTAAGGGAATCTTGCTTCTGGCAATTGATAAATTACTTAGGCAGTTTGATTTTTTGCATTATTTTCCGGCTTATGAGATTCAGATGGATGAATTGCGCGATTACCGATATTATGCCGAGGACATGCTACATCCTTCGGAACAGGCTGTGAAATATATTTGGGAACGATTTTCATCCGCTTTCTTCTCCGAAGAAACCATCGGTATAAACAAAAAGATTGAAAGATTCAACAATATGCTGAATCATCGTCCTATTCACCAGCAAAGCAAAGAGAACCAGATTTTTAAAAGAAAGCTGGAAGAAGAAAAATCGGCTCTGTTAAAGTCTTATCCGTTTCTTACAGGCAGGATATAAAAACTTTGCCGGAGACGAACCCCGGCAAAGCAATCAAACTAAAAAAACTATCAAACTAAAAATATTTAACTCGATTAATCGATTTTGATTTGTTTATATTTAGGAACAAGTATTTTCATCACAATCCAGCCAATCAGATAGGCAACGGCACAGAAAGAAAATACAATCAGATAACCAGCTTTTTCACCTTCGAATCCAAATAATTGCATGGGCTGACGAATGTATTCGGCTCCGCTTGCGAGTAATTCCTTTGTCATAACAACGACTTCATTGTCAACTAAAGTTGTACCTCTTGAGTAGTCGAATAATACTCCTGAACTTTTATTGATGAATACCGAACCAAGTCCTCCGGCCATTCCTCCAATGCCAGTTACTGTTGCAATAGCGCTTTTGGGGAACATGTCGCCCACAGTTGAGAAAATATTGGCTGACCAGGCCTGATGAGCAGCACCGGCGATACCTATTATGATAATAGGGAACCAGTAAGAGTAAGCTCCAAGTGGCTGAGCAACCAAAGCCAACAGGGGGAAGAAAGCAAAAATAAGCATGGCTTTCATGCGACCGGCATAAGGATTCATTCCTTGTTTATTTACAAAATAAGAAGGAAGCCATCCACCGATGATTGATAGTAGTGTGATGACATACAATATGAACAGAGCAAACTGTGCTTTTGGGTGTGAAGATTCAAGTCCGTATACAGAGCTCAGATAAGCGGGTGTCCAAAACAAATAGAACCACCATACACCATCAGTCATGAATTTTCCGAATGCAAATGCCCAGGTTTGTTTGTATTTTAATGTTTTTGTGAATGGCATCTTTTTCTGGTCTTCCAGTTTGGAAGCTTCAGCTCCATCAGCATGCGCATTATGGTCCTGAAGGATGTAGTCAAGCTCGGCTTTATTAACTTTTGGATTGGTCTCCGGTTTGTTATATCCGAACTGCCACCATCCCATCCAAACAAAACCAAGAGCCCCGATCACGATAAAGGCAGCTTCCCAGCCCCATGCTTTAGCGATAAGAGGAATTGTAACCGGAGCTGCCAAAGCTCCGACAGTAGCTCCCGCATTGAAGATACTGGTTGCAAGGGCGCGGTCTTTTTTAGGAAAATATTCTGCTGTAGCTTTGATTGCAGCAGGGAAGTTTCCGGCTTCACCTAAGGCCAGTACTAATCGTGCAAAAATGAATAATACTACACTAACATTTAACACCTTTGCAACATTGCCTACTCCGGCGATTGCTTCTCTGGCCCCCTCAAATCCTACAAACCACTCGCCGGCAACTATTCCTGAAGTTGCAATTCCACAAAACGCATGCAGAATAGCACCGAGTGACCAAATGAAAATGGCCCACATAAATCCTTTCTTGGTATCCATCCAATCAATAAAACGACCGGCAAACAACATTCCTATCGCATAAAACAGCGAGAACAGGGAAGTTATCGTCCCATAGTGTGTGTTTGTCCAATGGAATTCCGGAGCGATAAAGTCTTTCCAGGTCAGGGATAAAACCTGTCTGTCAAGATAGTTGATGGTTGTTGCGAAAAAAAGCATGGCAACAATTGTCCATCGGTACTGAGTCATTTTCTGGGTTACTTCTTGTACTTTACTCATTTTTATTTTATTTCAAGTTTATAATTTATGATTTGCGTACTTTTTGTATGATTTGCAGGGCGTCAGCACAGAGCTTAGTAATGCTGCTCCAGTCTTGTGCTTTAATCATTTCAGCAGGAAAAAGATTAGAGCCCATACCGACACAGGTTACACCGGCATCAAACCAGGATTTCAGGTTAGCTTCTTCTGGTTTTACTCCACCTGTTACCATCAGGTTCGACCATGGCATAGGGGCTTTCAGTCCTTTTACAAAGCCGGCGCCTAAAACATCACCGGGAAAAACCTTGCACAAGTCACAGCCCATTTCCTGTGCAAAACCAACTTCAGACACAGAGCCACATCCGGGGGCATAAGGCACCAGCCGGCGATTTGCAACTTTAGCCACATCCGGATTAAAGAGCGGACCTACAATGAAATTAGCACCTAACTGAATATAAAGTGCCGCAGTCGGTGCATCCACGATAGAACCGATGCCCATAATCATTTCGGGACATTCTGTGGCTGCAAATTTTGTCAATTCGCCAAAAACTTCGTGAGCAAATTCACCTCTGTTGGTAAATTCAAAGGCACGAACACCTCCGGCATAGCAAGCTTTCAGCACCTGTTTGGCCACTTCAATGTCTTTGTGATAGAAAACCGGAACCATACCGGTTGTTTTCATCACTGATAATACTTCTAATTTTGTGAAACGCATGTTTTAATTTTTATATATTCTCCGGGTTAAAACCCGGGGCTATTGATGTTTTTGTATAAATTTCAAGCTTTCCGTTTTCCGCTTTTGGGCGCAAGCATTGCGCCCCTACGTTTTCCGCTATCTCGACACCCTTCCTGAACCATCACCACCCATCAGGGCTTCAACTTCGGCAACGGTAACCATGTTGAAATCACCGTAAATGGTGTGTTTAAGACAAGAGGCTGCCACAGCGAATTCGAGAGCTTTCTGATCGCTGTCGGTATAAGTAAGCAAACCGTAAATCAAGCCACCCATAAATGAGTCGCCACCCCCTACACGGTCAACAATATGGGTAATATCATAATCTTTTGATATTTTCAGTGATCCATCAGAATACAAACAGCCTCTCCATGTATTGTGATTAGCATTGATAGAACCACGTAAAGTGATGATAACCTTTTTTGCACGGGGAAATTTAGTCATCAGTTGTTTACAAACCGACTCGAACTCAGCTGCGTTCACTTCTCCTCCGGTATGAGCCACATCGAATCCTTCCGGTTTAATGCCGAATACCTTTTCAGCATCTTCTTCATTCCCTAAAATTACATCACATCCTGAAACGAGGGCAGGCATCACTTCAGAAGCTGACTTGCCATACTTCCAGAGATTCTTGCGATAATTCAGGTCGGTAGAAACCGTTACCCCCATTTCGTTTGCCACCTGTATAGCTTCGAGACAAGCATCCGCAGCACCCTGAGACAAAGCAGGAGTAATTCCTGTCCAGTGAAACCAGTCGGCATCTTTCAGTACTTCACGCCAGTTTACCATTCCCGGTTTGATGTCGGCTATGGATGAATTGGCACGGTCGTAAACTACTTTGCTGGCACGTGCCACAGCTCCTGTTTCCAGGAAATAAATACCAACCCGTTCGCCTCCACGCAGGATGTTTTGTGTGCCAACGCCATATTTGCGCAGGGTCATGATACACGACTCAGCAATGTCGTTTTTGGGTAAACGGGTTACAAATTCGGCATTTAGTCCGTAGTTGGCAAGTGAAACGGCTACATTAGCTTCTCCACCACCAAAAGTAGCGTTAAACTGTGTTGCCTGACTAAAACGTTCGTAGCCCGGTGTGGCCAGACGAAGCATAATTTCTCCAAAAGTTACAATCTTTTTACTCATCTTTTTGTATAAAAATAATCATTTTTTAAAAATTGGTTGACCAAAAGTAGCACATTATTTTTTACTGCGCAAAAATACAGTCTATTTTTTTGCTGAAGTATCAATTTAATACGAAATCATTCTACTATTGTTCATTTTTTTAAACCACAAAAGGCACAAAAGAAAACTGTTAAACCATATAAGGTATACATAAGCATTTAGACCTTAGACCAATTAATCACTGATTTCACATTTTAAAAATCAAAGAATTTCTTCGCATTGTAATAGCTGATGTTCTCTACCATTTGTCCGATGAACTCCATTTCAGACTCAGGAAGTAGACCATTTTCTACATCATTGCCGATTAAATTACACAAGGTTCTGCGGAAGTATTCATGACGTGGGTAGGAGAGGAAGCTTCTGGAATCGGTAAGCATACCGACAAAGCGACTCAATAATCCCAATACTGAAAGCGTATTCATTTGTTTTTCCATACCGTCTTTTTGATCCAAGAACCACCAACCCGAACCAAACTGAATTTTTCCCGGAACTGTCCCATCCTGAAAATTACCGATCATGGTTGCAATCATTTCATTATCGGCCGGATTGAGATTGTATAATATTGTCTTAGCTAACTTATCATTCGTATCGAGTCGGTTCAGAAACTTCGACATGGATTTGGCTGTAGAAAAGGTGCCGATGGAGTCGAATCCAGTATCAGGTCCCAACTTATTAAACAAACGGGTGTTGTTGTTACGGATGGCTCCATAATGAAATTGCTGTGTCCAGCCTTTTTCCCAATCCATTTCAGCAAAAATAACCAGCATGGCCGATTTAAATTTCAGTACTTCCTCCCGGGTTAATTCTTTTCCGCCGTAAATTTTATTGAAAATATTCTTGATTTCTGTTTCGGTGTAGTCTTCCGCATAGAATTCTTCGATACCATGATCAGATAATTTACATCCCATTTCGTGAAAGAAATCGTGGCGTTTACGGAGGGCGATAATCATATCGTCGAAATTAGCAATGTTTGTTTTTGAAACTTGTGCCAATTGTTCCACGTATGCACGGAAACCGGCAGCGCTTTCAACAGCCATTGCTTTATCCGGTCGCCAGGTAGGTAACATTTTGATTTCAAAACCGTCGTTTTTAGTTTTGATGTGATGTTCGAGTGAATCTACCGGATCATCTGTTGTACATACTGCTTCTACTTTATAGTGACGCATCAGATTACGGGCAGAATATTCAGGAGAGTTCAGTTTCTCATTACAGGCGTCGTAAATTTCACGGGCTGTTTTAGGCGATAATAACTTTTCAATACCGAAAGCTGTTTTCAGTTCGAGATGTGTCCAGTGATACAGAGGGTTACGCATGGTATACGGCACTGTTTCAGCCCATTTTTCAAATTTCTCCCAATCGGATGTTTCTTTTCCGGTAATAAATTTCTCATCCACACCGTTGGTACGCATGGCACGCCATTTATAATGATCGCCTCCCAACCATGCTTCGGTAATGGTTTTGAATTGATGATCGTTGGCTACCATCGATGGAACCAGGTGGCAATGATAATCGATTATCGGCTGTTTGGCTGCATGTTCGTGATATAACTTCTGAGCAGTTGGTGTCTGCAATAGAAAGTTCTCATCCAGAAATTTTCTCATGATTGTATATTTTTTAAATTTTAATTTCAATTTTTATGGATCAAAACCTACCCTTGTAAATTGTATCTCAGATCAGGTTGAACCTTATTAGTCGTAAATGCGGGTTAAAGATAAGTAAATCAGATATATAGACTTTATTTTGTGTGCTTTTCCCTATTTCCGTGTTCGCACACAAAGGTACAAAAAGAATTATAATTACAAAATCTCAGCAACTATTTCTATATAAAAATTGTTTTACAAACATAAAAAAAAGCATTTATACAGTATATTAATTAAACATCAAAAACATCATTCCTGACAGATTATCCACAAGAAACATTAAAAATTACACATTGCCGGATGTAATCAGGATAAATTTATTGAAAATGAATAGTTAAAACCGGAATTTACCAGGTAGAACAAAATAATCCGTTAGATTTTCATATATTCCCGTCATTTTTTACACATCTTGTATCCGACATAAGTCTATTTTTGCAGAAAAGAATTTATTACCTTAAAAAACATGTATATGCACAACCAGAATCTAATTAATTCTAAAATGGAAGTGACAGGGCGAAGCGGCATTTTATCCGTCAAAGTACTGTTGTCTTTATTGTTTCTTCAGATTTTTTTTAGTCCGCTATCCGCACAAATCAAAACTGTCAGTGGGGTTGTAAAAGATCAAACCGGCGAAGTAGTGATTGCTGCATCGGTTGTTGTAAAAGGCACAACCATTGGAACCGTGACCAACATTGAAGGTTTTTACAGGCTTGATCTTCCTGCTAACGCCAAAGTATTGGTTTTTTCTTACGTAGGTATGCAAACGGAAGAAGTACAGATTACAGGTAACATTATCAATGTAACATTAAAAGATGATACGAAATTACTGGATGATGTGGTTGTAATTGGTTATGGTACGGCAAAAAAAAGAGATCTTACGGGTACTGTAGCTTCAGTCAGCAGTCAGGCACTGAAAGACATCCCGGTTATATCGGCAGCAGAAGCACTGGCCGGGAAATTAGCGGGTGTACAGGTAACAACTACCGAAGGTTCTCCT
>VSSQ01000969.1_pt1 | contig 12885 bp, 13 predicted proteins | sample 4763081 | NCBI WGS metagenome assembly VSSQ01 (sample SAMN12137344, study PRJNA551015) | bioreactor metagenome | isolation source: SDC9 anaerobic chlorinated ethene degrading culture | place: USA: Knoxville, Tennesee | collected 2015-01-01
GGAACAATGGTTTTTCTGTTTTGCGCCGGAAGCTGAATGATCCGTCTTCGTCGAGAACGAGGGAATCGATACGTTCGATGTCTTCAACGTGAATAATGTCAACATAAACAACATTGGCCCGGCTGTGAATGAAACGACCATTGATAAGAACTTCATTGTCTTTGGCTGTGTCTTTGTTTCCGCATGATGAAATCATGAACAACGAAAGAGCTGTAGATGCAGAAAGAATAAAAAGAAAAAGCAATTTCTTCATAGGGGGAATCATTCAAATTTGAAACTGAAGGGAAGGAGATCTTCGAAACTTTCGAATACAAATCCGTGACCATCTTCGCCGGCAAGAATGATGCGGAAAGGTTTGTTCTGGCGCATGGCCGATTCGCTCATCACCTGACGGCAACTACCGCATGGATTGGCAACGGTTTTAAGTTTTTTTCCTTTGGTGCGGGCTGTAATGACCAATGCTTCTATTTCGACACCGGGAAAATTGGTGCCAGCCTGAAACAGGGCTACACGCTCTGCACAGAGACCACTCGGATAAGCAGAGTTTTCCTGATTGCTGCCAATAACGGTTTTTCCGTTGGCGAGTCGGAGAGAAGCACCAACATAGAAATCTGAATATGGGGCATAGGCAGTTTTGGTAGCTTCAATGGCTTTCTCAACCAGTTTCTGGTCAGCCTTGCTTAGTTCGCTGGTGCTATCGAATGTCCGATAGCAGATTTTTAGTTCATTCTTTTTCATCTTCAGACTTGGGATTAGACGGTAATATGAAAAGAAGAAAACTGTTGAACAGAGCATAGAATGTTACACCTACCTGAGTTTCAAGAGTGTCTTCGTTGAGCATAGACAACAAAAATATGAAAATAAATCCGATATAGAGTTTTCGGTCAGGTATTTTATGAAGCAGAAAGGGTGCGGTCAGTGAAAACAGAAACACCAGTAATCCGGCAAAACCCAGTGCTACAGCAACAGATAGAAATTGATTGTGCGATCTCAGCCTGTATTCGGGTTTTAATTTTGAATTAAGAATGTCATATTCATCTTTGAAAGCCTGATTGATATCTCCAGTACCGACACCAAAAACCGGGTGTTTTTCTATCAGCCGCACAGCCGCCCGCCAGAATTCAAATCGTTGTGTAAGTGAGTGCCCGCTTGGATCTCCTGTGCACCGGTAGGAATTCAGCTCCCATAAAAAACGATATATTCTTGCACGATATGGATCAAAATGAGGAAGAAGATAATTGCTGTATCCTTCTTCAATATATTTAATATCCTGGTCTGAGAGAGAATACACACCGAGACTGTCTTTGCGCAGTCCTTTGGAGCTGAGATACCGCATAAGAACATTGGTCGCCGGTGAGCATGCGGAATTCATTTCAATTTTCTTACTGCTGCGATGATTCCATGCATTTACCATTTCCATTTCCTGAACGAACAGATACACCTGATTGCCGTTCTCAGACAACATTGTCTCAGTGTCGTGCTGATAGTAATAGCCGTTTATGGTCGTTTGTTCAAGAGTATCTGCGTCAACTTTACTGATTTCCGGGAAACAGTTCCTTTTCACGTCATATATTCCCCAAAGGGCTGTTGAAACAATAAGAATAAGCAGTCCAATGATTGAAATCCTGACAGCAGTATTGCGGATTTTGTGCCGGTAAATAAACGGCAGAAAACAGGCCAGCATGAAAATAACAACATAACCTGTAAATGATTCAAGCATGAAAAGGAAATACAGCAATACCAGAATTACTGGAATAAAACTGAAACGAAACCACTTTTCTTTCAGATCGCTGAAGTGGATCAGCATCAGAATTGAAAGACAAATAAGCAGCGAAAACCTTATATGACTCTGTCCAATGGCTATCCGTTCCGGGATAACCGGCGAAAGATACAAGTTGACCAGGCTTATTATTGAAAGCAATGCAACACATCCGGTGAAGAATAATATCAGATAAACAGCTGTCTTTTTTGGCAATGGTCCTGCCGCATAAAACAAGACGGGAAAAACCATCATCGGAAATTTGTTCAGTACATCTTTTAAACCATACTTCATATCCGATGTCCACAGCAGGCCGGCGAGATACAACAGGTAAACTGAGATGAGAGAAAGAACAAGCGGCGAGCGGAATGCTTCAAGCAGTCTCATTCTGGATCTGCGATCGCTCAGCACAGCAAAAAGAAGCAGAAACTGCGAGACAGAAAGCAGCCATTTGGAGAATACAATTCCAATAATAGCCAGCGCAATCACCGCAGGATACTTCAGTTTGTGAAATATGTCGGAGCGACTGTCTGCCATGGATTATTTGCCGGAAAGAATATTGTTGTATTCTGTGGTATTGAGAAGAACATCAACAGCTTTTTTTACGTCCTTGTCGGTTTTCAGATCGTAAATAATCCGGCCTTTCTGATAGTAGTAGCGCGAAACAATTTCATTACCGAGAACACTAATGATTTCACTGCTGAACAATTCGAGATCCCGCTGTTTGTTGTGTCCGACTTTTGCCTGAAGTTTGCTGATTTCTTCGGTTGAATTTGAGTAATATTTGTCTTCCTTCATAGCTTCAATCAGCTCTTCCAGCTTGCGCTCACTCGAGGTTTTGTAGTCATATTCCTTGTCCTGAAGATAATTGACGAACAGCTGATATTCGGCTCTGGAGAATTCAAATTTGTCAGGCGCAGGGATGGTGGCATGATCATGAACATACTGTGTCACAAAATTGAAAATGTGATTTTTGAGCAACAGACTTATTGTTATATCGCTCAGCGAATCAGGAATTGTTGCCACATCCGGCAGAATTCCACCGGCATCGTAAACAATCCTTCCGTTTTTTGTAGTGAATTTTTGTTTCACCGAGTCGCTGTAATGAACAGCTCTTCCATTGACTTTTTTTGAATAATCAATGGCCTGAATGCATCGGCCGCTAGGAATATAATACTTGGCGGTTGTCACTTTCATGCTGGTATTGTAGCTGAGAGGAATCACATTCTGAACGAGCCCTTTCCCATATGATTTTTGTCCGATGATAACACCGCGGTCAACGTCCTGAATGAAACCGGCCACGATTTCGCTGGCCGAAGCGCTGTTGCGGTCAATCAGAACTGCCAGACGGATGTTTTTATCGGTGACGGCATTCAGCGTTTTGTATGATTTGTTGCTGTCGCTCAGTTTCCCTTTTGTCTGCACAACGGTAATTCCGCGATCAACAAAAATATTTGCAATATTCACTGCTTCATTCAGCAGCCCGCCACCGTTGCCGCGCAGATCAAGGATAATGCCCTCCATGGACGGGTTGCCGGTTTTCAGATCTTCAAAAGCTTTTTTCACAAGATTTCCTGCATTCATGGTAAACCCTGTGAGTTTGATGTACCCAACCTTCGGATCAACCATGCCGGTGTAGGGAATGTCGCTGATGGTGATTTCTTTCCGTTGTATTGACAAGGTTACAGGTTTGTTTTCAAATGGTCTTTTGATAACCATTTCAACAGTGCTGCCGGGTTGACCTTTTAGAAGATCGCTCACCTCACTCACGGTTTTACCGTTCATGGATTTCCCGTTTATTTCAAGAATGATGTCGCCAGCGCGCAGCCCGTTCAACTGAGCCGGAAATCCTTCATAAGGTTCAGTAATAACAATGCTGTCGCCCTGTTGCTGAATCAAAGAGCCGATTCCTCCATACTGACCTGTGGTCATGAATTTCACATCCTCGATATCCGATTCAGGATAATAAACAGTGTAAGGGTCAAGTGACCTAAGCATCTCGTCGATGGCAATCTTCATCAGTTCTCCCGGCTGCAGCTCATCGACATAATTCTGGTTGAGTTCACGGTAGAGTGTGGCAAAAATGTCAAGGTTTTTCGAAATTTCGAAGTCACTGTTGGTCGATGAAGTTGAAAAGAAGCCAACAAGCAGCAAGAGGATGACAAGTAGTTTATTCATGTACTTTTTCATGTCTGCAGGATTTGTGATGTCGTTCGGGAACGGGATCATATCCGCTGCCTCCCCAGGGGTTGCAGCGTACAATTCTTTTAATTGTGAGCCAGCCGCCGCGCAGAATTCCGTGTTTTTTAAGGGCCTCAATTCCATAGGCAGAGCATGTCGGTGTATATCGGCACGACGATGGCAGCCAGGGTGAAATGGCCACCTGATAGAATCGGATGAAAAGCACGAAAAAATTAGCGATCGGACGTCTCATGGTGCTTTGATAAACGTTTAATCAGTGTTTTTATTTTTGCTTCCAGATCTGAAAATGGTAAAACGACATCGCTTTGATAATAAATCCCAACCTGAAGTAAAACCCTTGAAGATGTGCAGGTGTTACGCAGAGTCCCTGCATTGAGTCTCCATGCTTCGCGCAGTCTGCGTTTGATGCGGTTTCGGTCAACAGCTTTGGGGATTTTCTTTTTTGGTACAGAGAAAAGCACCTGAAACCCGCCGGTCTCTGAATGTGAAGACAGATGGCGGCAAAGCATAGGATGCTCACTTATAACTGAGCCATTGTGATACAGCAGCGAAGGTATTGTGGTTCCTTTTATCCGTTCTTTTCGCGGGAAGGAAAATGATTTCACCTTGATTATTTTTTCTTCTTTGCAGCCTTGATGAATTCATCAATGGCCATGGTCATACTCGGCGAAGTCGGAGTCGGAGCCGGAATATCGACCCTGAGCTTTGCAGCTTCGGCAGCCTGCAGCGTGGTTTTGCCATAGGTGGCAATCAACTGTTCGCCCTGGGTGTATTTCGGAAAATTTTGTTTAAGCGATGAAATTCCGCTGGGGCTGAAAAAACACAACAGGTCGAATGATTTGATATCCATTCCGTTCAGATCCGCATTTTCATTCTTGTAAATGACCGCCTTCTGGAAGTTGACATTGTTGGCTGTGAGCATTGAATACAATTCTTCGTTTGGAGAATCGTTGCAAGGCAACACCAGTTTCTCGTCTTTGTGTTTTTTGAGCAATGGCAGCAAACTCTGATAGGTGGAATCTCCAAAGAAAATTTTCCGCTTACGGAACTGAATATATTTCTGCAGGTAGAAAGCAATCTGATCGGAAGTGCAGAAATACTTCATGTTTTCTGAAATTTCAATCCGCAAATCCTTGGCCAGCTGAAAATAGTAGTCAATGGCATTGCGGCTGGTGAAAATGATTCCGCTGAATTCGGTAAGATTGATCCGTGACTGTCTGAACTCGGCCGAACTAAGACCAACAACCGAGAAAAACTTCTTGAATTCAAACTTCACATTGTGTTTGGTGATCAACTCCTGATAAGGAGATTTTTCAAGGTCTGCCGGTTGGGGTTGCGAAACAAGGATGTTTTTTATTTTCACCACTTTCGAGAGATTTTGAGATTGAATTTATTGTGAAATGCGCTCTGAGATTACTTTTAAAAGGAATGCCACAGGAACAATTTCGACGGTGCAAAAATACAAAATAAAATAAAGCAATCCGTATGTTCTTTCCAAAATTCCTGTGTAAAATGAAAGTAAAAACCTGTAAATCAATAATACAGACAAAATACCAATGGTTAAATAGTCAAGAATACTTGCAGCAGGACTGAAGGCAGATGCAAACAGCAGAAACGGCAGAATAGAAGATGTAATCACATTTGTGTAATAATCTCTGTACATGAATTCTTCTGATGCTTCATGAGTGAGAAATATTATTTTAAATAAATAAATAAGAAAATACCTGTATAGAAAAAGGGCAGAAAAAGCCAGGGTAATTAAAATCAGAGTTTCTTTATTGTCCTGACCCTGTAAATAGCCGTTCCGGAATAGCAGGAGCCAGGCAGCCACTGAAAGAGAAAGAGCCGTGTTGAAATGAATTATGTATGTTGAGAGGTGATTCCCGATTGAAAAATTCCTGATGAAAATAGATGCATAGCGATTATTGAATGCAGCTCTGAAAGCTCCCTGAATTCTGGAATAATTTGCCTTCAGCATCCATAATGAAATAAGCAGGGGCAAAATCAGAATGGACACTGTTGTAAAATCATTGGATCTTGCCTGTTCTTTAAGAATTGTGATTTTTGCCTGAGGTGTATCAGTGAAAAAATGTCCGGAAAACCGGTAATCTCTGACCTGTGCCTGCCGGATTAAAAAAGAATCCTGTTTACCCGAAAAAAGTACAGGTACTTCATCCATCGATTTGCCGTAATAATAAAGCGCAGAAGAGGTGTCTTCCGTTTTGAACGGTTTGAATGTCTGGGGTGATCCTTCCACGAATATTTTTTTTGGCGGTGCAAAGGTACAATTTAATGACACAACGCCCGATGTGCCAGACCTGTTGAAAGTTGAAAATTGATAGGGTAAAGAGTGAGGAGTTGTTGCTGAAGAGACTTAATCATTGCCAAGCCAAAAAACTGATGCCTGATGCCTATCGTCTCATGCCTGTTGTTTGTTTGAACTAAACAAATGAAAAATGCTGCATAATATCAAATTTTCAGCTGCGATTTTTTTAGGCGGAAAACCCCTGATATTTCAAAATTTACAATACATTAGCGGTGAATTTTTTTACTAATCAAATCTCATCTCCAAAATGAAAATAATCGTGTTAAACTGCGGCAGCTCTTCCATCAAGTATCAGCTGTTCGACATGGACAAAAATGAACAGGTTCTGGCCAAAGGTCTGCTGGAGCGCATTGGAATTCCGAATAGTGTTCTCAAGCATTCATCAACCGGCAAGGATACCTTTGAAGAAATCAGGGATGTGCCCGATCATACCGTAGGTATCCAGTGGATTATTGATACATTGCTTGATCCGGTCAAAGGTTGTCTGAAAGACAAGACCGAAATCAATGCCGCCGGACACCGAGTTGCACATGGAGGTGAGTTTTTTCCCGAAAGTGCTTTCATTACTCCTGATGCAAAGGATAAAATCGAAAAGCTGATTGAACTTGCACCACTCCACAACCCGGCCAACCTCAAAGGGATTCTTGCTATCGAAGCATTGCTGCCGGGACTTCCGCAGGTAGCTGTTTTTGATACTTCGTTCCACCAGTCGATGCCGGAACATGCATTCCTGTATGGCCTTCCATATGAAATGTACAAGGAAAAGAAAGTCCGCCGCTATGGATTCCATGGCACCAGCCATAAATATGTAGCCGAAAAAGCTGCAACCATTCTTGGAAAAGACTGGACAAAGATGAAAATAATTACCTGCCATCTTGGAAACGGCTCTTCAATTGCTGCCATTCTTAACGGAAAATCAATTGACACATCCATGGGATACACTCCGGTTGAAGGCGTTCTGATGGGAACGCGTGCCGGCGACCTTGATCTTGGCGCACTTCTCTCCATCATGGATCGTGAAAAACTTTCATATTCCGATGCTAATTCACTTATCAACAAGAAAAGCGGATTGCTTGGAATTTCAGGTATTTCTTCTGACATGAGGGACATTGAAAAAGCTGCAGCCGAAGGAAGTCATCAGGCAAATGTAGCCCTGGAAGTATTTGCTTACCGGGTAAAAAAATACATCGGATCTTATATGGCTGTTCTCAATGGTCTTGATCTGCTTATTTTTACAGGCGGTATCGGTGAAAACGACAGCGAAAGCCGTCGCCGTATCTGTAGTGATATGGAAGGCCTTGGCATTGAATTCGACGTGGAGAAGAACAAAGGTCTGCGTGGTAAGGATGAGATTATTTCGACAGGCAATTCAAAAATAACCGTGATGACGGTGACCACAAATGAAGAACTGGTGATTGCACGCGATACTTACAAAATCGTGACTAAATAGTTCTGATTTTTTTATTCCGGAGCTCCTGTGGTTGTGACTGCAGGAGCTTTTTTTTCAAGCAAAAAAAACCCCCGGTTTTCCGGAGGCTCGTGTGGAATATAAAAAGATCTTATCCTTTCAACGCTTCGGCGCCGCTCACAATTTCAATGATTTCATTGGTGATGGCAGCTTGGCGGGCCTTGTTGTAACTCAGGCGGAGGTCTTTCAGAATTTCGGTTGCATTGTCAGTTGCCTTGTGCATTGAGGTCATGCGTGCTCCATGCTCCGAAGCAATGGAATCGAGCAAAGCTTTATACAACTGAAGCTTCAGTGTTTTAGGCACAAGTAGTTCGAACATCTTTTCGCGTTCCGGTTCCAGAATATAATCGGTGCCTGTAACCTGCTTTCCAGATTCAAGAGCGAATGGCAGCAGCTTTTCATTTACAGGAACCTGCATGGCGGCATTTCTGAATTGATTGTACACAAGAACAATGGCATCGTATTTTCCGGCAATGTACTCATTAATAATATTGGTACAGATTTCAGCCACTTCCTCAAAAGAAGGCTTGTCAATAAGTTGATTGAATTCGCGGGCAAAAACACATCCTTTCTTTTTCAGCAGATCGGGGGCTTTGCGTCCGAAGGAAATAAAATCCACTTTGCCGGCTTTGAAACTGTCGCTGTATTCTCCGGTAATCAGCGAGGTCACCTGCTTTGCAATATTGGCATTGAACACGCCGCAAAGTCCTCGGTTGGCCGAGAAGACAACCATCAGTATTTTATCAGGCTTCCGACGTGCAAAAACTCCGGTATCCGGCAGATCGTCCACCCCGGAGGCCACCCGGTTCATGATCTCGCGCAGCTTTGAAGCATAGGGGCGAAAACGCAGGATGTTGTCCTGAGCTTTACGCAGCTTCGAGGCCGACACCAGCTTCATGGCCGATGTGATCTGTTTGGTAGTGGTCACCGACTGGATACGGTTTCTGACTTCTTTCAGATTAGGCATTTCAGATCATTTTAGTGGTAGCGGCCTGCGATGTCAAGCGCAATTTTATCAAGTCGTTCGATCATTTCATCTGTAAGCAGCCCTTTACGAAGGTCGCCCAGCAGGTCTGCATGATGATCTTCGAGATGGTGCAGAAATTCGTGTTCGAAATTTTTCACGCTTTTGACCGGCACATTTTTCAACAATCCGCGTGTACCGGCAAAAATAATGGCAATTTGCTTTTCGACCGGCATGGGTGAGTACTGCGGTTGTTTCAGAATTTCCACGTTTCGGGTACCTTTTTCAAGGACGGCTTTGGTAGTTGCGTCCAGATCGGAACCGAATTTGGAGAAAGCTTCCAGTTCGCGGAACTGAGCCTGATCGATCTTGAGTGTGCCGGCAATTTTCTTCATGGCCTTGATCTGGGCATTACCTCCAACACGGCTTACAGAAATACCAACATTGATGGCCGGGCGGATACCCGAGTTGAAAAGGTTGGTTTCAAGAAAAATCTGACCGTCGGTAATCGAGATCACATTGGTCGGAATGTATGCAGACACGTCACCGGCCTGGGTTTCAATAATGGGCAGAGCCGTCAGTGATCCGCCACCTTTCACCAGAGGTCTGATGCTTTCGGGAAGATCATTCATCTGACTGGCCACTTCGTCACTCTTGATAACCTTGGCTGCACGTTCAAGCAAGCGTGAATGAAGATAGAATACGTCTCCCGGATAAGCTTCGCGTCCCGGCGGACGGCGCAACAGCAACGATACTTCGCGGTAAGCTACAGCCTGTTTGGAGAGGTCGTCATAAATTGCCAGTGCCGGACGTCCCGTGTCGCGGAAGAATTCACCGATGGCGGCGCCGGCATATGGAGCATAGAACTGCAATGCAGCCGGCATGGATGCTGTGGCTGAAATTATTACGGTATAAGGCATGGCACCTTTTTCCTCGAGTGTTTTTGCTATCTGTGCAACGGTTGATCCTTTTTGACCGATGGCAACATAAATGCAATAGACAGGATTTCCCTTTTCGTAATTTTCGCGCTGATTGATGATTGTATCAATAGCAATAGCGGTTTTTCCGGTCTGACGGTCACCAATGATGAGTTCGCGCTGGCCGCGGCCGATCGGGATCATGGCGTCGATTGCTTTGATACCGGTTTGCAGCGGTTCGGTAACCGGTTGCCTGAAGATTACGCCCGGAGCTTTACGTTCGAGAGGCATTTCGAAAAGATCGCCCTGAATGGGACCCTTGCCGTCGATGGGCTCTCCGATGGTGTTGATCACACGGCCGAGCAGGCCTTCGCCTACATTGATTGAAGCGATAAGGCCGGTACGTTTAACCACGTCGCCTTCGTTAAGATTGAGCGTTTCTCCAAGAAGCACGATACCAACATTGTCGGTTTCGAGGTTGAGTACAATGCCTTTTAATCCTGTTTTTTCAAATTCAACCATTTCGCCGGCCTGAGCGTTGCTGAGCCCGTAGACATGTGCGATACCGTCACCGATTTCGAGTACGGTCCCCGTTTCTTCAAGGCTTGCGCCAATGTTCATTCCTGCGATCTGCTGACGCAGAATGGCGGTTACTTCCGATGGTTTTATTTCTGCCATATATACCCTTGTTTAAAATCCTTTTTCGTAAATATTTTCCTGAAAATCACGGGCGATTTTCGTAATTTTTTTTCTCAATGAAGCATCGTACATATTGTCGCCGAAACGAACCATAAAGCCACCGATCAGCGCCGGATTGATTTTCTGGGTTGTACTTGGCTTCAGTCCGGTGAGAGATGCAATCCGGGCCTCGATCTGACTGATGATTGATTTATCGAGATTGACAGCTGAGGTGAGTTCAACCTCAATAATGCCATCTTTTTCTCTGCAAAGCACAATAAATTCTTTTGCAGCTTCAAGCAAATAATTTTCACGTCCCTGCTGAATAATCAATCGCAAAAAGCGGATGCTGAGTTCATGAAAAGCTTTTTCGAACAATGCAGTCACCACTTTCTTTTTCAGCACCGGCTTGATAACAGGACTGCGTAGCACCTGTCTGAATTCAGGGACTTGTTCGCAGGCCATAATCAACGATCTCATGTCCTGCTCTGCGGCTGGCCTGATGTTCATTTCCTCGGCCAGTTCGAACAGTGCCCGGGCATATCGTTTCGGAATCTGAGTGTTATTCATGCCAGTGCTTAGTTAAATGAAATTTCACCGGCCATTTTCTTAGCCAGTTCCTGTTGTTTGGCGTCACCGGACAGATTAACCTCAAGAATTTTCTCCGCGATTTCGAGTGACAGGGTTGCAACCTGATTTTTCAGTTCAGTGATGGCTGCCATTTTTTCGTAATGAATATTTTCCTGAGCTGAAGCAATAATGCGTTCGGTTTCTTCGCGGGCTTTGAGGCCAGCTTCTTCAACAATTTTATCGCGCATTTTACGGGCTTCGGCCAGAATAACATCGCGTTCTTTCTGGGCTTCTTTCAGTAACTGTTCGTTGTTGGCCTGAAGTTGTGACATTTCCAGGCGTGCTTGTTCTGCAGCCTGAAGCGCATTGTCAATGGCTTCGTTTCTTTTACGGATGGCCGATACGATGGGCTTCCAGGCAAATTTTGCCAGCAAAAGAACCAGCAGAAGGAAGACGACCGTTGTCCAAAGCACCAATCCGAGTCCGGGAGTTGTCAACATATATTTTAATGTTTGAGTTCTTGATTAAAAGCCCCGCTGCCAACCGCAGGGGGCTTTGTGTTTTTGAAATTACTTGGCAATGAGTGCAACCACAACTGCGAAGAGGGCAACGCCTTCAACGAGTGCGGCAGCGATGATCATGGCCGTCTGAATTTTACCTGTTGCTTCGGGCTGACGGGCAATGGCGTCCATGGCTGAACCACCGATACGTCCGATTCCGAGTCCGGCGCCGATAACGGCTAATCCTGCTCCGATTCCTGCTAAAACCATAGTGATTTTATTTTTAAGTTAAACATTGGTTTCAATGATGTTCTGCTTCCTGAACGGCCAGGCCGATAAACAGGGCTGTCAGAAGGGTGAAAATATAAGCCTGCAACGCGGCAACCAGTAATTCAAGTACATCCATAAAAAGGACAAAAAATACTGAAACCGGCGCCATGCCTATGCTTTGGAAAATGAAAATGAGCGAGATAAGGCTGAGTACAATGATGTGACCAGCAGTGATATTGGCAAACAAACGAACCATGAGTGCAAATGGTTTTGACAGGATGCCAATGAGTTCAACCGGAATCATGATCGGCAGCAGCCAAACCGGTACACCGGGTGCAGCAAAAATATGTTTCCAGTATCCTTTGTTTCCGCTGAAATTGACAATAATCAGAGTCAGCACTGCAAGAGTCATGGTGACAGCAATGTTGCCGGTCAGATTATATCCGAACGGGAAGAAAGGTATCAGGCCGCAAAGATTGTTGATGAGAATGAAGAAGAAAAGTGTGAGGAGGTAGGGGACATAACGCATGTACCTTTTTTCCCCGATATTGGGTTTGACAATATCGTCGATGACAAACATGATGAGCGGTTCCATAAAACCCTGCAAGCCTCTTGGGGCGGCAATACCCCGTTTTTTGTAGGAGCGGGCAACAGGGAGGAAGATCAAAAGGAGCAGAAGAGCGCTGAGAAACAAAGACATCACATTTTTTGTAATTGAAAAGTCGAGTGGCACGCTCACAACGTTTCCGTTTTCATCCACACGTACAATCTTTCCTTCATACTGTCCTTCAAATGATTCTTTGGTGCCTACCTGATATTTAAAATCCTCAGAATGATGGAACTTTGAACTCATGAAAAACACCAACTGACCTTCGTCCCACAGAATAACGGGAAGGGGCATTACAATGTGTTTCTCATTCTCCTGTCCCTCATGCAGGGTCAATATGTGCCATTCGTGAGAATCAAGGATGTGCTCGAAAATCACTTCAGTGATGTTCAGCTCTTCACTTTTGATTTCTTCGTTTTTGAGCTCAACAGCCTTTGGGTCTTTGTGACCGCCGGCAGCATAAGCCTGCAAAGAGCAGAAGGAGGCGAGAACGAACAGAATGATAAATAGTTTTTGCATCACAATCATTAAAATCGTGTGCAAATTAAACAATTTTTTATTTGTAAAAAATACTAATCCGGGGATAATGCCAACCTTTTTTTGATTCTGGAAAAATCAATTGGG
>VSSQ01000970.1_pt1 | contig 12881 bp, 10 predicted proteins | sample 4763081 | NCBI WGS metagenome assembly VSSQ01 (sample SAMN12137344, study PRJNA551015) | bioreactor metagenome | isolation source: SDC9 anaerobic chlorinated ethene degrading culture | place: USA: Knoxville, Tennesee | collected 2015-01-01
AACGGAGGAAGGGCTGACTCATCTGCCACTTCACTCATGCGGATGATCTCTGTTTTCTTCTCCAGAAAATCAACACTGATATATGCGTCTTTCTGAAAGAAGCGGCACTTTCGCATGTTTTTCATCGAGATGCGGCTGGCAGTCAGATTGGCAACTGTTCCGTTGTCGAACTCAAGACGGGCATTTGCAATATCCGGGGTGTTGCTGACCACAGGAACACCGCTGGCACTCACTTTACGCACATTTGATTTTACTACACTCAGAATTATGTCGATATCATGAATCATAAGATCAAGCACCACAGGAACATCCGTGCCACGCGGATTGAACTGTGCAAGACGGTGAGACTCGATAAATACAGGCTTGCTGATATATGGTTGTGCTGCAATAAATGCCGGGTTGAAGCGTTCAACATGTCCCACCTGGATTTTCACATTCGCCTCGCGACTCAGATTTACGAGCGAATTGGCTTCGGCAAGTGTAGTAACGATCGGCTTTTCGATAAATACATGTTTGAATTTCTTCAGGGCAAGCGCAGCGCTTTTGTAATGCGCTATTGTTGGAGTTACAATATCCACAGCATCCACACTGTCAATAAGTTCCTCCCTGCTGTTGAAACGATGTATGCCAAATTCCTTCTCAACTTCTGCAGCCCTTTCTGGATCTATATCAAAAAAACCGGCCAGTTCAAAATTCTCAAGTTCCTTCAGACATTTGATATGGATCTTGCCGAGATGTCCGGCTCCAAGTACCCCTATACGAAGCATTGTAAAGATTTTTGTTTAACAATGCGCAAAAGTAGATATAAATACCGGACGATTTTAGTAATTTCGCGTGAATTATAACCATTACCCTGTTAATTACCGCCCCGTGATTACATTTAAAGGAAGATTGCTGGAAGACAACTATCGCCACCAGGGACTGCGCAAGCGGCTGGTGGCCGAGCTCGAGCAGAAAGGGATCAGCGACCCCCGGGTTCTGGCTGCCATCGGTAAAATCCCCCGACATTTTTTTATGGACAGCAGCTTTGTCGAGTTTGCCTATGTTGACAAAGCATTTCCTATTGGCGAAGATCAGACTATCAGTCAGCCCTATACGGTGGCTTTTCAGAGCCAGTTGCTTCAGATCAAACCGCTTATGAAAGTAATGGAAATCGGCACTGGCTCTGGTTATCAGGCCATTGTGCTGATGGAGCTCGGCGCCAAGGTATATTCGATCGAACGCGTTAAAGCGCTCTACGACAGAACAAAGGAGTTCCTTCCGGCAATCGGCTACAATCCCCGGTTGTTTTACGGCGATGGCTATAAAGGGCTGCCAACGTATGGCCCGTTTGACCGCATCATTGTGACAGCCGCGGCTCCGCTTGTTCCCGAAGCTTTGTTGCATCAGCTCAAACCCGGTGGCATCCTGGTAATTCCTGTTGGTGATTCAGCTGGTGTGCAGACCATGAAAACCATTACACGGCAGAATGACGATACTTTCACCGAAAAAGATCACGGATTGTTCCGCTTTGTTCCGATGGTGGAGAATAAAAGGAAATAAATTCCGGTAGTCAGTGGCGAGTGGCCAGTGGTGAGTTTGAAGGATTATCAGGCAATCCGGAAATCAGTTTTTTCTTTTTTCAACCGCTCCTTGTCGCGAAGTGACTTGAGAGCGTTGAAAAATTATTTTCTTTTTTCAAGCCGTCTGTAGCCAAAATAAATCAGAGCAACACATAATCCTAATCCAATTATTGCAGGTACAAGAATCGATTTTCCCGATTCACCTGCGTTATATATGCTCCAGATTATCTTTCCGGTTGCCATAAGAACTACAACCCCAAGTCCCATCCACAAACTTCTTTTCCAGAAAGCCAACCCTAATGCAACAAATGACACCGGAACTGTCAGGGCAAGCAAAATCCTTGTGTAATCCCATGTTCCAAACAACCATTTCTTTTCAAACTGAAGAAATTGCTTCACATTTTCACTCACGTATTCGGGTTGGTTGAACCAGAACATGCTTGTAAACAGACAAAAAACGGTAAATGAAATTCCTCCCAGACTTCGTTTATAGGCGAAAAAACAAAAAGGAATCAGAAATACGGGTCTGATATACCAGCTCAACTGATTCTGATGCCGGCTGAACATCCAGTTGAAAAACGCTTCGTTTGTTATTGATACGATGATAAACAAAACCGTCAATATTGCAAAAACAACAGCGATAAGCAAATCATGTCTTCGGATTCTTTGCAGAAAATTCATCTGAATCGATTAATTAAAATTTGTTGTCATCAGCTGAAGTCTTAATTAGAAGCCGATTATGTGGTTGGCAAAACTCTAATTTTTCAATAGCTTGAAAACCGCTTTTCCCGTCGAAGTTGCTGCTTCAATGAAATAGAATCCAGGGGCTCCGTCAATTTGCAAATTGATATTTTGAGTATTCTCATAGCTGTGCTTTTCTATTTCCTTTCCTGCAATATCCCGAATAGTAATTTGAATTTCCTCACATTCTTCCGGAAACTCAATAATGATTAGTCCTTCGGACGGGTTTGGATACAATTTGATTTTGTCTGCAGATAATAATGTCTCGACCCCGACACCTGTAACTGTCATGCAGACAGATGTATCAACACAGGAACTGTTGGAAACTATTACAGCATAATCTCCATTGGCTGTTGCCGTATATGACTGGTTTGTTGCTCCGCTGATCGTTGTCATTCCAGGACATTCCAGCCACTGGTATGTTGCTCCTGCTTCATTTGCAGTTAAGACAGCTCCTGCCTGAGCAACTCCTGCATCAATGATAACAGCATTAACAGTAGTTTCAATAATGCTGTCGCACAGAGTTGCAGTTTGCAAATAGCTTGTGTGAATTACTTGTGCTGTAATGTTGTTTTCTGTTGTTCCATCGGGAAATGAATAACTGCTTCCACTGCAGACTGAGACTGTTTCTGTCAGATCGTATGTTGGATTTACATTGATGGTTGTCACAATAACACTGTCGCATGATTGAGCGGATATCAAATTACTGGTATGAACAACCTGGGCAATGATGTTGTTCTGAGTGGTTCCGTCGGGGAATGTGTAACTATCGCCGGAGCAGACGTAATTGGTTTCAGTAAGGTTATATGCCGGAATTACATTCACGGTTGTTTCAATGATGCTGTCGCATAAAGTAGCATTCGTTTGCAAATTGCTGTAGTGAACTACTTGTGCTGTTATGTTGGTCTGTGTGGTTCCATCGGGGAATGAATAACTGCTTCCACTGCAGACTGAAACAGATTCTGAAAGATTATATGTTGGATTTACATTGATGGTTGTTACAATTACACTGTCGCATGACTGGGCCGAGATCAGATTGCTTGTATGCACAACCTGAGCGGTGATGTTGTTTTGAGATGTTCCGTCAGGGAATGTGTAACTGTCGCCGGAGCAGACATAATCTGTTTCCGTCAGGTTGTAAACCGGATTGACATTTACGGTTGTTTCAATAACGCTGTCGCAAAGTGTGGCTGTCGTAAGCAGATTGCTGGTATGAACTACCTGCGCTGTTATATTGTTTTCTGTTGTTCCATCGGGGAATGTATAACTGCTTCCACTGCAGACTGAAACAGATTCTGAAAGATTATATGTTGGATTTACATTGATGGTTGTTACAATTACACTGTCGCATGACTGGGCCGAGATCAGATTGCTTGTATGCACAACCTGAGCGGTGATGTTGTTTTGAGATGTTCCGTCAGGGAATGTGTAACTGTCGCCGGAGCAGACATAATCTGTTTCCGTCAGGTTGTAAACCGGATTGACATTTACGGTTGTTTCAATAACGCTGTCGCAAAGTGTGGCTGTCGTAAGCAGATTGCTGGCATGAACTACCTGCGCTGTTATATTGTTTTGTGTGGTTCCATCCGGAAAGGTATAACTGTTTCCACTGCAGACAGAGACTGTCTCTGACAGATTATAAGTTGGATTTACATTAATCGTTGTCTGGATAATGCTGTCACACAACAATGCAGTTTGCAGATAGCTTGTATGAACAATTTGAACAGAAATATTATTCTGTGTAGTTCCATCCGGAAATGTATAACTGTCACCTGAACAGACATAATCTGTTTCTGACAAATTATAGCTTGGTTTAACATTTATAGTTGCAGTACCGCAACTTCCTGGTGTAACGCAACCACCTTCGCCTCTTACATAATAAGTTGTAGTAGAAGATGGAGTAACTAAAAAAGTACTCGTGGCAGTTGCTCCGATCAGTGTTCCGCCGCAAGAGCCAGTATAAATTTTCCATGAAGTTGCATCATTTAAGTTCCCTGAAATTGACAATGTAGAAGTACTCCCGGGACACACAGACGCTGGTGTGGCACTCACAGTAGGGACCGTAGGATTTACACAGGTGCTGGTTACTGAAAATGTGCATGGAAATGGGTTTATCGTGTAAGGAGTGGTATTGGTCAGGTCAACATTCCAGTTGTTGATATTGTTGATGGAAGCCCTTAATTCAGTTGGAGTTCCTGATGTCAGGGTGCAGTTATACCTGAAATTATCATATTCTGTGGGGCCGGGTCCATATAGCCAGATTGCATTGACTCCGTTTGTAAGTTGATCGGGTAATGCTGAGGTCTGGGTTGCGGCACATGAACCATCCCAGTTGGCATTTGTTGTGCCAGCTTCTACATTCCAGTGGCATCCAGCAATGATTGTTGGGCTGGCAGCTGTTCCCTGAAAAAGAAATATCTGATCTCCGGCATATGATATTGATGTGCCGTTGTTTTCTGCCCAAGACACTGTTCCAATTGAAGCAGCCAGACTTCCGGCTTCAATTGTTCCGTTGTTGGTGGTTTTTATGTGGACAACTGTTCCCGCACTGAGTGCTGAAGATGTGGTCCATTGCCAGATACCATCCCCGATAATCGTGAAAAACCCTGTTCCATCGTTCCAGCCTTTGTCAGTAATGTAAATGGATGTTCCTGCCGTTATATCCTTCAACAGCAAAAATGAAAACTCATCATCACCATCTGAATTCAGCCCGATTATGGCTATATCGCCGGTTGCAAGTGTTGTTTGTGAAAACAATCCGGTATTTACAAGAATTGCAAATACAAAAAGCATGATAAAGGTTCTTTTCATAATGATCGGAATTATTTGATTCAGGAATCAGTTACAATTTTTCAAAAATAGTGATAAATTTTAATATGTGATTAATTTTGAGTACTTTCCATTAAAAAAAAATACTGGCTGTAGAATAATCCTTTGCTGAAACGTCTTGTTATGCGGTGCTCCAAATTTCAGCCGGTGTAAATTCAAGCTGCCACTGGAAAATATCTCGCATTTTTATTAATTATAACGGTCAAATGGTTTTCACATTTGATGTGACTGAAAAGTGAATCGTAGTTTTGTTCTTGTTTTTCAACCTCTCTGCGTCGCGATTGTAACACGTTTCACGCAAAGCGTCCTGAGAGCGTTGAAAAACTTTTTGAAAGTTGACGCAAAACTTACAATGCACCAGTATCGTAATACCATGCAACACTATCGCAGAAAAAGTGTAATTCAGTTGAAGCGTTTTTTATTTGTTTCAATGTATTCGGATCAGTCTTTTTATAAACATAATATGAAGTCATTCCCAACAAGTTTCTTTTATGTCCCAATATAATAGGACTTTCGTTATTTATTGAGATACATCCGGCAGCATCTAACTTGCTTTTCAATGTTTTGAAGGTTTGCTTATTCCAGTTTAATTCGGATAAAATGGAGTCGGGGATATCTTTACTGATATAAATATCCCATTCGGAAAACTGAGGATAAGAGCTTAAATAGAAAGAGTCATTTTTGACCCAAATTGTGTCTATATCGGTAATTTGCAATCTGTCAAGATGGTTATCATCAATAAATTCAATCTCAATTATTTTGTCTTGCGGAACGATTTTGGAAAAGTAGGTGATCAGCGCTTCAATTTCTGCTTTATAAGATTCATAATGTCTTTGTTCTGATCCTTTTTTGCAGGATGAACTTAAAACAATAATTGTGACAGCAAGATATTTGCATTGAAAGATGCTTTTCAATCGATTAATTATTATCGTCGTTATAAACATACCAGATTGCCAAAAATTTTTTTTGAACCAGCCCTCACCCACACAAAGATATCTGTATTTTTATTTTCTGACCTAAAACCTTTTATATTTGTAAAAAATCCCGAACATGAAAAAGTTTTTACTTTTTGTCGCAGGTCTGTTGTCGTTGCAGGCATATTCGCAGATAACAATCACCCAGAGCGATTTTCCGCAGACGGGCGATTCATATGTGGTTAGCACATGGAGCGATGACGGATCACTCGATTTTACCGTGGCCGGAGCAAATCATACCTGGGATTTTTCATCCATGGTGGCTGAATCGCAGGATACGGTGGAATTTATATCAGCTTCGAACACTTCGCTCCCCGTGACTTACATTGCGGCTTTCAACAATTTTGTCACCGATCCGGAACACGACGCCGATGTGGCTAAAATGGAGGACATTTCCAGCCCGATGCCAACTATTACTTTTGAAAACTACTACAGCTTTTATAAAGTCAGTTCAGATGCTTTCATACAGGTTGGGATGGGCGTGACAATCAATTCGGCACCGCTGCCTGTTCAGTGGAATCCAACCGACAGCATTGTGATGCTGCCGGCCGCCTATGGAAATCAGGATACGTGCTTTTCTTCATACAGTGCCAATATTCCGTCGCTGGGCTATTACAGCGAGCAACGCACCCGATACAACACCATCGACGGATGGGGAACACTCAAAACTCCCTTCGGAACATTTGATGCATTGCGGATTCTGAGTTACAGCGAAATTCACGACTCACTGTATTATGATGCATATGGTATCGGCTTTCCGATGGATCGCACCGAGACAGAATATAAATGGTATGCTCATGGCTATTCCATTCCGGTGCTGCAGGTCGTAATCAGCGACGGAATGAGTGCTTCATCGACAGTGACTTATATTGACTCTCTGCGCAATGTCGCAGTGGAGGAAGAAATGATGGCAACACTGAATGTTTATCCGAATCCGTCATCAGATGAAGTGTTTGTGAATATTTCTGCTGAGGAATTTCCACTTCAGATCAGCATTTTTGATGCAGCCGGTCGTGAAATGACATCATTCATGGCCGCAGATAACCGCATTGATGTATCGCTGTTGCCTGCCGGAATATACTTCATGTCGCTGACCGGAAGCAGTGTTTGTGCGGTTTCACGCTTTGTTGTAGAGTAAACACTTTCAGCAAATCGTTGCATTCTGTCGGCGTTGTCATATCGAGGGCGCCAGTGAACCACACTTTTGGGAAAGCGGTCTCGACTTATTTTTAAATGGTAGCCGTGAATACAAAATTTAATCAGGCTATTGACAAAAGGTTTTTTGCTCATTATCTTTGGCAGTTCCAAATTTTATTACAAACCAAAACAAACCACCATGAAGAAAACTATCTTTTCATTGACAATGCTCGTTTCGCTTGCTGTACTCGTTTCATGCGGAGGCAAAAAAGAAGAAAACAAAGAGACTCCGAAGGATTCCACAAAAACTGAAGAAGTAGCTGTGGTAAAAGATTTTACCTATTTCAACAATCTTGCAAAGGACCTTAAAATCGAAGGTTTAGAGCTGAGCTCAGCCAATGCATCGTCCGACACAGCTGCAAAATGGTTTTACTATGGTTTTACCATCAAGGATGGTAAAGACAAGGGTGCTGACAAGATCAACGTTAATTGCGGCGATCTGACGAAGGTGGGCAACCGTTCCGATTTTGATGTAAAAACACTGGCGGAATATGAAACAGCTCAGCGCAAACTTGTTGAAAAACCCGGTCTGACGACTTCTGATTTCAAAGAATACAAAAACGGTTCGGAAACAATCTATTACTACACTGTAAAGGGTATTTCCGATCAGATGGGCGGCCACAAGAATTACAATCAGTTATATGCAACTTACATAAAGAACGAAATGTATTTCACTATTATGGTGAGTGTGTATGACAACACTGCTGCCCTTGACAAAGCCGAAGGCATTCTCAAACAGGTGATGGAGGCAATTACAAAATAAAAACTGCTTTGCACCAAAATAAAACAGAGCCTGTTCAATCGACCGGGCTCTGTTTTTTTTTGACATTGTATTTCGTTTCTGATCACCTTCGGTAGATCAGTGAAATGCTGCCGATTTCATCCGAAAATCCTCCGTAGAATGACTTGGATGTGTTGTTTGAGCTTGGATTCATACTGTATTCATTTTTACCGTCTCTGTAATTAAAGCTTGCACTCAATTGTGCAGATACAAGAAAATGTTCACAAACCGAATACATAAATCCCAATGAATAGTTGACATTGTAAATCATTGTTTGATTGGAATATTGTCTGAAATCCAGACTTACAGCCGGGTCATTGTTTGTGTTTTCAGAGTATTGATACGATACTCCGATTCCCGGACCGTGATAGAATGTGAATTTATCGCTCAGGTTTTTTCTGAATTCCAGGCCAACACCCAAGCCTCCGGAATACGCCATATATGCAGTACTGAAATCGCTTGTGCTGGTTGGTGTGTTCTCCTGATTTGTGTAAGAGAGTGACAGTGCTGATAATTTCAGAAATGTCGAATTCTTAAATTGCATTTTGTAATCGAATCCGAACGACAGAGCGCTCAGATCGGCAGGGAGGGGCAATGAAAAACAGTATTCTTTCGTTTTTGGAGAGCTGGTTTCCTGGGCTTCCGCCTGAGCGATCAGTGCGAAAACAGCGATAATTGCAATAATGTATTTTGACATAGGTTTGGATTTTTGTCAAAATAACGTAAAATAATCTAATTATTGTATTGATCAGAAATCGTCGAATAATCGACCGTCGGTAACAGGACGTTTTTTGCCAAGATGACTGTAGGCCAGCGGTGTCACTTCGCGGCCGCGCGGCGTGCGCATGAGATAGCCCTGCTGAATCAGGAATGGCTCATACACTTCTTCGATGGTGCCGGAGTCTTCGCCAACGGCAGTGGCAATTGTGGTCAGACCTACCGGTCCTCCTTTAAATTTTCCGATGATGGTTTCCAGAATCCGGATGTCCATTTCATCGAGGCCGTTTTTATCTATGTTCAGGGCGCTCAGGGCGTATTCGGTAATCGGCAGATCAATGTTGCCGTCGCCTTTGATTTGGGCAAAGTCGCGTACCCGACGAAGCAACAGGTTGGCAATGCGGGGTGTTCCGCGGCTGCGGCGCGCAATTTCTGATGAAGCCTTATCGTCGATGCTTATTTTCAGAATCCCGGCCGAGCGGATAATGATGCGTTGCATCGTTTCGGTGTCGTAATAATCGAGACGTGAGTTGATGCCGAAGCGTGAACGGAGCGGGGCAGTGAGCAGACCGCTGCGGGTTGTGGCGCCGATGAGTGTAAATGGATTGAGTTTGATCTGAACGCTGCGAGCATTTGGTCCGGTCTCAATCATAATGTCGATGCGGAAATCCTCCATGGCAGAATACAGATATTCTTCAACAACGGTACTCAGGCGGTGGATTTCATCAATAAAGAGTACATCATTGGGCTCCAGTGATGTCAGCAATCCTGCAAGATCGCCTGGTTTTTCAATCACGGGACCGCTGGTGATTTTAATGTTTACCCCCATTTCGTTGGCCAGAATGTGCGAAAGGGTTGTCTTACCCAATCCCGGAGGGCCATGCAGAAGAGTGTGGTCAAGCGCTTCTCCTCGTTGCCGGGCGGCACGCACGAAAACCAGAAGATTATCAACCACCTGTTTCTGCCCCATGAATTCGTGGAAATCGCCCGGACGCAGAACACGTTCGATCTCTCGCTCGGTCTGTGTCATGCCATTTCCTTTCGGGTCCAGATTGGGATTGATATCACTCATGGTGCAAAGGTAATGATAATTTGAATCATGAACACTGAACAAGGAAGGACGAAGTAAAGACCGGGTACGGAATACTGAACACCGGAATTTGAAGTGAAACTGGATTTCAACTTTCTTGTCCTTGGTTTATAATTCAGCATTTTCTTCGTCATTCTTACTTCCTTGTTCCTTGTTCAGTATTTAAACGAAGAACCCGCTTTTGCGGAGCGGGTTCTCAGGTTTTACGAACAAAGCACCAGGAAGATTATATATATAGGGTTACGGGATTGCTTTCCGGCTGATTTCTGTAGTAAAGATAAACTCATTTCCGACCCTGTTTCAACACGGCTTCAGTTAAGGGTAGATGGCGGTCAGTTTTCGGTATTTCCTCCCCCGACATTTCACTGTCAGCCGGAAAGGTCAACAGAATGACATTGCTGACGTGGAATTTTATCTGACTGGCCAGGCAGACGTCGGAAAAGATGGCTGTCAGCCCTATGCCTCAAACCATATGTCCAAGCCTGTTTGCAGACAATTTCAACCCGTTTGTATTTGTGATATAGCTGACTTTATGTTTTTTACTTACTTTTGAGAAAAATTGAAATCATGAAACTCATTTCCCGTTTGCTGATTGCATTTGTAATTGTTTCGGCCGTTGCGCCCGCCGCGTTTGCGCAGAAAAAGATTGAGCTGACTGACATTTGGGCCAAATACGAATTTTATCCCAAGTTCATTTACGATATCCAGAACTATCCTACCGGAGAATACACGGTGCTTGAGGACAACAAAATCAACCTCTACAGCTACAAAACCGGCAAGATGGAGAAAACAATTATCGGACTCGATAATCCCAAACTTGATGCACTGAGCGGGATTGATGAGTATTCTTTCAATTCGGATGCCTCTCTCCTTTTATTGGGAGCCGATATTGAAGGCATTTACCGCCACAGTGTGAAAGGGAATTACTACGTTTATAATTTTAAAAACGAGTCTTTAACAAAAATTCCAGGCGATGGTAATGTGCGTTTGCCCGATTTCAGCCCGGACGGAAAAAAAGTTGCCTATGTGCGTGACAATAACATGTACGTATTGGATATGACTTCCGGAAAAGAAACAGCCATCAGCACCGATGGCGAATGGAATAAAATAATCAACGGCACCATGGACTGGGTGTACGAAGAAGAATTTGGTATCACCAAAGGATTTGAGTGGTCGCCCGATGGAAAGTACATTGCCTATTACCGCATGGATGAATCGAAAGTGAAAGAATTTACACTCACGTTTTACGGCGAATTGTATCCCGAAGAATATAAATACAAATACCCCAAAGCGGGCGAAGCCAATTCACTCGTGGATATTTATGTTTACGATGTTGCAGCCGGAAAGTCTGTAAAGATGGACGCCGGAAAAGAAACCGATCAGTACATTCCTCGTATTTACTGGACTTATCAGCCGGGCAAACTGGTTATGTTCCGCATGAACCGCCTGCAGAATCATCTTGACCTTTTACTGTCCGATGCTTCGACAGGCGCATCAAGCGTTTTACTGGCCGAAGACAACAAATATTATGTTGACATTTTTGACAACACGAAATTTCTGAAAGATGGCAGCGGTTTTATTTATACGTCTGAGCTGAACGGCTACAATCAGATTTACTACTATGGCATGGATGGCAAACTGAAAAAACAGCTGACAACCGGCAATTTTGATATTGAAGAAGTGGTGGGTGTTGATGAAAAGAACAAGCTTGTTTATTACATTTCATTCGAAGACGGTCCGATTAATAAAATGCTTTATTCGGTTTCGTTTGATGGAGTGAAAAAGAAAATATCATCGGATCCCGGATCTCACAGCGTGACTTTCTCCAGTGACTTTGCATATTATATTGACAATTGGTCCGATGCCAATACAGCGCCGAAATACACCATCAGAAACAACAAGGGAAAAGAAATGGTGGTGCTGGAAGACAATGCCGCATTGAATTCCAAAATGACTGATTTTGGTTTTGTGAAGCAGGAATTTTTCTCGTTCAAAACCTCTGAAAACGTAGAGCTGAACGGCTGGATGATCAAGCCGGCCAACATGGAGAAAGGGAAAAAGTATCCGGTTTTCATGTACATGTATGGAGGCCCTGGCGTTAATACGGTTGAAAACAGCTATGGCTATTTCGATTACGCGTGGTTCCAGATGCTGGCTCAGAAAGGCTACATCGTTGTTTCTGTTGACAATCGCGGCACCGGTGGACGTGGTGAGGAATTTAAAAAATGCACCTACATGCAGCTTGGCAAATACGAAGTAGCCGATCAGATTGAAGCAGCCAAATACCTCGGATCGCTCGATTACGTTGACAAGAGTCGCATCGGTGTGTTCGGCTGGAGCTTCGGCGGATATCTTTCAACACTGTGTATGACCAAAGGAAATGAATATTTCAAAGCAGGAATTGCGGTGGCTCCGGTGACCAACTGGCGCTATTATGACAACATCTACACAGAACGTTTCATGCGCACTCCGCAGGAAAATGCCGATGGTTATGACAGCAATTCACCCATTAATTTTGTAAAGAAACTCAAAGGAAAATATTTACTTGTGCATGGCACTGCCGATGACAATGTTCATGTGCAGAACAGCATGGATTTGATTTCAGCCCTGGTGAATGCCAACCGCGAGTTCGATATGTTTTTCTATCCGAACAAGAATCACAGTATCTACGGCGGAATGACCCGTTATCATCTTTACAACAAGATGACGAATTTCATTCTTGAAAATCTGTAGAATAATGAACACTGAACCTGTCTGCCGGCCAGGCAGGCAAGGAAGGATGAATGATGAAGTGAAGGATAGAAAATCAGATTTTTTTATTTGAGATTTTTGAGCTGAAGTTTGAATTATTCGGATTTTAAAAAATCAGCAAAAGACAATATTAAGTTCCCGGGCGCTGACCCGGGATCTTTTTTTATACAAGAGACATTTTTTATTGATTTTCGCTGTCTCCTTCCCTGCCCGCTGCGCAGCAGGCGGGGATACTTCGC